>ENA-ORUW01000007-ORUW01000007.1-human-gut-metagenome-genome-assembly--contig:-NODE-7-length-340829-cov-101.804568_pt1 | contig 340829 bp, 300 predicted proteins | sample MGYA00242088_ERZ509227 | MGnify/ENA primary metagenome ERZ509227 (study PRJEB26280, sample SAMEA2338816) | human gut metagenome | biome: human gut; feature: human-associated habitat; material... | reverse complement strand
AAGCACTGTGAAGAATGGGGAAGCAAGGAAATGAAGGGATTTGAACCGATATGATGGCATGTAAGTTGGTGGGAAAACTTTTCCCCACCATGAAGAGCCTGGGCGGTTCCGACGCTTCTAAAAAGACAGAAAAGCCGGCTGAAAAGGCAGTTGAAGCAGCACAGGAAAAGATTGATTTTTCTAATGTGAAGATCGAGCCGCTTTTTGAAGAGATGGTAGATTTTGAGACATTCAGTAAGTCTGATTTCAGAGCTGTTAAGGTAAAAGCCTGCGAAGCGGTACCGAAGAGCAAGAAGCTTCTGAAATTTGTTCTTGATGACGGAACAGACGCTGAACGCGTGATCTTAAGCGGTATTCACGATTATTACGAACCGGAAGAGCTGGTTGGTAAAACTTGTATCGCGATCACTAACCTGCCTCCAAGACCAATGATGGGAATTGATTCCTGCGGAATGCTGATCTCAGCAGTTCACGAAGTGGATGGTCACGAAGGACTGAACCTGTTGATGGTAGATGACCGGATTCCGGCAGGTGCAAAGCTGTACTAAAAGAATTACTGAGGGTACTTTTTGAAAGAATGATCTTTCAAAGAGTGCCCTTTTTTGTATGTTTGACCCTAAATTATCAATAGTAGCTATACATGAATGCTTTGTGCGTATTTGATATGTAGATGCCAGATGTCTTTTGTTTGTTTTGCACTAAATATATTAATGCTGCTTTAAAGATTAAAAAATAGATATAAAAAATATGTTTGAGAAAAAGGCTATAGCGATATTTATAAATATTGGTAGAAGAATATGGAGTTATTGGTTGACATTTATCTCATATAAATATAATATATTGATATAAATGTGGAATGGATGACGAAAATGAAAATTAATTCAGTTATATTAGAAGCGTTAAAAAAGAACAACAATATAATAACTACGACACAAGCTATAGAATTAGGATTTTCTCGTTATCTTCTTTCAAAATATGAGAAAGAAGGGTTATTAGAGAGAGCGAGGCAGGGAGTGTATGTTTTACCGGATTCAATTCATGATGATATGTATACGTTGATGCTGCGTTCAAAAAAAATTATTTTTTCTCATGATTCAGCGTTATTTTTAAATGGACTATCAGAAAGAACTCCTTTTGTTCACTCGGTGACAATCCCGAATAATACAAGAGTATCGAAATGTATACAGGATGAATGTGTATGTTATTATATTAAACCGGAATTGTATCAGATAGGGGCGACTAGTCGGAAAACAACGTTGGGAAATGAAGTCCCCTGCTATAATTTGGAACGTACGATTTGTGATTTATTACGTTCTAGAAATAGGCTTGATGAAGAAATGGTTATCAGTGCCATAAAAAATTATGCTGCAGCGTTAGAAAAAGACTTGAATTTGCTGGCGGTATATGCTTCGCAATTCGGTGTGGATAAAGCACTAAAACGATATATGGAGGTTTTACTATGAGCTCGAAAGCAATGAGCTTAAAAGGACGAATCAAAAATTACGCAAAAAGTAATAATATAGCAGCGCAGGTAGTTCTTCAAAACTATATGTTTGAACGTTTTCTAGAAAGATTGTCAGTATCAGAATACAGCGAAAAATTTGTAGTTAAGGGTGGAATGTTAATTGCAGCTATTGTAGGTCTGGATACCAGATCGACTATGGTTTAGATACAACTTTACGACATTTGCCATTAACTGAAGAACAGATTTCCTTTGCACTCAACTCAATATGCGCAATAGATTTGGCAGATGATGTTTCTTTCGAGATTAAGTCAGTCGTGGGAATTCGTAAAGATGACGTGTATGGTGGATACAGTGTAAGGTTAGATGCCATCTATGACACAATTGTTACGCCACTATCTATAGATGTATCAACAGGAGACGTTATAACACCGTCTGCTGTAAAATATGAATTTGGTGGAATATTTGATGAGAATGTTAAAATTACTTTATGGGGCTATAACATTGAAACCGTTATGGCTGAAAAGGTGGAAACAATACTGAGACGGGGCATTTTCACAACCAGACCAAGAGATTACTATGATGTATACATTCTTGCGACTACACAGAAATATGATATGGAAATTTTTGAAGAAGCATTAAAAGCTACGGCAGTTCATCGTGGTTCCATGGAAAAGATTGCAGATGTAATAGGAATTATTGAACAAATAGCTTCAAATGTTGATTTGAAAAATATGTGGGAGAAATATCGAAAGAGGTTTCCGTATGCAAAAGAGATTTCTTTTGAAGATATTGTTGATGTATTAAGAAAAATAATTACATATGGATTATAAAGGATTAAGAAAAATAGTGCAACCTATTATGAAAAATTTAATCTTTATGGAACAAAAATTGGGCAGAAGACTAAAGTTTATCTGTAAATAAAAAGAGATTTGATGGATACATTGGAAGCAAATCAAGCAGGTTGTGCAGGTATAAAGGCAAATATAAGTATCTGGAGAAGATTTTAAACAATACAGAAAAGCTTTTGTTTCCCGAAAACCTATAATAATATCAAGGGGGAATTGCTGTATGACAGAAAAGGTACTATACGAAGAATTATGTCCGGCGGAGTTTCAGGAGCGGCTGCAGGCATGTCCTGTTGCATATCTGCCTCTGGGGACTCTGGAGTGGCATGGTCCGCATCTGCCTCTGGGTGCAGATGGGATCCAGTCACAGGAACTATTTATACAGGTGGCACGCAGGATCGGAGGAATTGTACTGCCAAAGCTCTTTCTGGGTCCGGACCGGTTTTACAGGGATCCGGAAAAGGAGCTTTACGGAATGGATATCTGTACAGGCGGAACTATAGTTCCTTACGAGATGCAGCAGCTTCCGGGAAGTGCTTACTGGATGTCTGACGAAGAATACCGCCGGATGATCCTGTGTATCGGAGCTAACTTATCCAGAGCAGGATTTACCATTCTGGCAGCTCACGGACATGGACCGTCTATCCGGCAGTTTGCTGCACTTAAAGAGGAACTGCGCCTTACCTGTGGTTTGGCAGGGGTAACTGCTTTTGATTTTGTGGAGGATGAAAGGCTGAGATTTCAAAATGACCACGCAGCGGCTAATGAGACCTCCATCACTATGGCTGTTCGGCCGGAACTGGTGCAGCTTGAAAGAATCCAGTCTGGAAGAGAGCAGCCCGTAGCAATAGCCGGAGCAGACCCCAGAACAGAGGCCTCCAGGGAGTACGGCCTGGAAATCCTGGAGACAAATGTGGACGCCATGTGCCGGGGGATAGAGAGGCTGTTGAAATAAGAGATTACCTCATTGTGATCTTAAATACTACCGGTTTGTCTGATCTGACTTTTCCGGTTTTAATCTCCAGGCCATTTTCCGTACGCCGCCATTTCGGCGTTTCCTCAAATCCCAATACATCTACACAGTCAATAATGCCGTGGAATTTCGGAAGACAGGAGGCATCCTGTTCTGCCAGTGACTTTATAGTTATACATCCGTCATCCGGGTAGGACAGGCAGGTGGCGTAGAGGTGGGAGCCTTTGACGGTAAAGCGGAAGTCCTCCTTTGTAAACGTCTTGTCCCTTCCATCTGTAAACTGTCCTTCTTCCACCAAAGTAGGGCCTTCAGCCGCAGTGCGCCATACCCCGGTGCCATAAATCGCTTCCCCGTTGGTCTTCAGCCATTCACCGATTTCCAAAAGGACGGCTGTGTCCTTGGCTGATATGGTCCCGTCTGCTTTGGGTCCAATATTTAAAAGGAGGTTTCCGTTCTTGCTGACTACGTCTGCCAGATCACAGATGATATCCTTGGCTTTCTTGAAATCATTGTTTTCCGTGTAGCACCAGGAATTTTTAGCAACAGCAGTGTCCGTCTGCCAATAAAACGGCTGAACATTTGCAAACTGTCCCCGCTCAATATCTACAAGTGCAGTACCGAACATAAAGGCATCGTGCTTATAGGCGATCAGGACTTCCTCATTCCATTCAACTGCACGGTTGTAGTAATAAGCCGCTATTTTCTGCAGATAGGGTTTGGCGCTGCTGTGCTGGATCCACCAGTCAAAGTACAGCTCCTTTATTTTATAGCGGTCGATCAGTTCACAGGTTCTGACCATCCAGTCCTCCAGAAATTCTTTTGAGGGAAATGGTTCACTGAACAGATCCTGATGGTCACCTTCCGGCATGGCCGGCCAGTAGAAGTCTCCCTCTTTTTCCGAATCTGTGATATCGCTCTCAAAATCTTTCCCATGCCCCATAAAGAACCAGTGTTCAATGCGGTGAGTTGAAGCGCCGTTTACAAGGCCTTTTTTACCCATCTCCTCGGTCAGTTCCCCCAGTACATCACGCTTGGGTCCCATTTCATAGGCGTTCCAATGGGAAATGTCACTGCGGTACATCTGAAACCCGTCGTGATGTTCAGCTACAGGGACTACATATCTGGCTCCTGACTTTTGAAACAAGTCCACCCATGCAGCGGCGTCAAAATTTTCAGCTTTGAACATAGGAATAAAATCTTTATAACCGAAATCCTTCTGGTCGCCGTACACCTGACGGTGGTGCTGAAATTCGGGACTTCCCTGAATATACATATTTCTGGGATACCATTCATTGCCAAAAGCCGGGACACTGTACACACCCCAATGGATGAAAATGCCGAATTTGGCGTCTCTGAACCATTGCGGGGTCTGGTGGCGGGACAGAGAATCCCAATTATCCCTGTAGGGTCCTCGGGCTATGACGTCTTCAATTTGCTGCAGATAAGTTTTTTTACTGTACATAGGCAGTTCTCCTTGTAATCTTGATTGTCTTTATTGTAGAACAGTCACAGGCAAATAAGAAGACAGGGCAGCGCCAAGTTTCATGATAAAATGTCGTTATTTCCGTCTTCCGGAATATGGATACCAAATCAGAGAAATAGTTTCCATATGGCTGTAAATTGGGTATAATAAAAAACATGGTATAATTATTTGGCAGGTCAGCCCGTTTACCGCGCTGACCGTAAAGAGGAGAAAGATAATGGCGGATGTAAATTATAAAATCAGCCTTGAGGGTATCCGGTTCCACGTGGTATCCGTGGGACGGGGAAACACCGGACATGTGAAGATGCATTCCCACAGCATAGCCAGTTATGAAATCCACTACATAGAATCAGGACAGGGAATACTGCGGCTGCGCAATGATGAATATATGCTGGAGCAGGGCACATTTTTTTTGACGGGACCGGGTATTGCCCATGAACAGATTACCATGTCTGAGGAACCTATGGAAGAGATCGTGATGTACTATACCGTTCCCTTGGTCTGTGGGGATGGGGAGAACAGGAAGCGTGAAAAAAAGAGGGAGCCATGGCTGGAACATCTGCTCAGCCAGCGGTTCTGGATCGGAGAGGGGCCGCGGGAGGTTTGGGAACCATTTAGGCGTATTGTCAGTGAGGTGCAGGATAAACCGGCGGGTTACCGGACGCTGGTGCCCCTTCTGGCAGGTGAACTGTTCATCTCTCTGGGGAGGCTGTATCAGACAGGGGGAACGGAGACCGGTGAGACCTATGTCCCTTGTTCCGAAGAGGTAAAGTACCTGCAAATAGAGAGAATATTTCTGGATGATCCGGTACATATTACGATCGGAAAGCTGGCCGGGGAACTGGGGCTTAGTGTACGCCAGGTACAGCGCCTGATGAAGAGCCATTACGGCATAACATTCCGGCAGATGCAGATGGAAAATAAGCTTGAACTTGTGTGCAGGCTGCTGGAGGAGAAAGAATATTCTCTGGAAGACATAGCGGAACGAACCGGATTTTCTTCCGCAGATTATATGGGATACTGTTTCAGGCAGAAATACGGAATCTCCCCAGGAAAATATCGCAGGAAATAGAAAATCAGGAGACGATAGGAGGATATCATTTCATGGCTAAGATACTGATCATAGAAGATGATACGAATATAAATAATATGGTGTCAGAATATCTGACCGGCAGCGGATATCTGTGTACACAGGCATTTTCAGGAAGTGAAGGGGCGCTCAGATTTTCCATGGAGGAGTTTGATCTGATTCTTTTGGATCTGATGCTTCCGGGCATGACGGGAGAGGAACTGATCAGGACATTCGCGGGAAAAGTCCCGGTCATTGTCCTCTCTGCAAAAAATGAGCTGGACAGTAAGGTGGAGCTTCTCACCGCAGGGGCCAATGATTACATCTGTAAACCCTTTGACTTGAAGGAGCTGCTTGTGCGGGTCCAGGTGCAGCTCCGCTCACTTCCCGCCTCGAAGCTGCCGGATGCCCAGATGGAACTGCACTATAAGGACTGGATACTTGATCCGGAGACCCAGGAAATGACAGCAGCCGGTCTGCCGGTGGAACTGACGCTGCATGAATTCCGCATACTGGAGCTTCTGATGAAGCATCCCAAGAAAGTATTTACAAAACAGCTCATATACGAGTATGCCTGGGAGGAGGACTATTTTGTGGAGGACAAGACCATCAATGTCCATATCAGCAATATCCGCTCAAAGCTAAAACCCAGTCAGACCGATTCATACATACAGACTGTATGGGGGATGGGCTTTAAACTTTCTTAACCTTTTCTTTTCGCTTTTTACAAACTATGCCTCTATACTTTAAATTGTAAAGAGGAACTGCTTGTTATGAGACAGCAGTGGAAAGCTGAATAGTAACTAGCAGTGAAGGGAAGAGAGGAGAAATCATGAATACAGATTATGCAGTGCGAACCCACGGCTTGACCAAGATTTACGGACAGAATCCTGCTGTGGACCATATTGATATGAATGTAAAGAAGGGTGAAATCTATGGATTTATAGGGAGGAACGGCGCGGGCAAATCTACAACGCTGAAAATGCTCTGCGGCCTGGCCCATCCCACAGAGGGAGAAATCTCGCTGTTTGGCTCTCCCGTGTCCGACGAAACGGCCAGACGCCGTGTGGGAATGCTCATAGAAAGTGCCGGTCTCTATCCGAATTGGAGTGCCAGGGAGAATATGATACTGAAGGCTCAATGCCTGGGACTTCTGAATCTGGACAGCGTGGACCGTTATCTGAAGCTTTTAAATATGGCGGATACAGGGAACAAGAAGGTAAAACAGTTTTCCATGGGAATGAAGCAGAGACTGGGAATTGCCATGGCGCTTCTTGGCAGTCCTGATCTTCTGATCCTGGATGAACCGATCAATGGATTGGACCCCGAAGGAATCCGTGAAATACGTGAGTGCCTGCTGAAGCTAAATAGGGAAGAGGGAAAGACCATCCTCATCAGCTCCCATATTCTGGGGGAATTAAGTAAAATAGCAACCCAATACGGAATTATCAAGGACGGGCGGCTGATCCGGCAGATGACAAAAGGGGATTTGGAAGAGCAGTGCCGTGACTACCTGCTTGTTGAGGTGGAGCATGCAGAGCGCGCTGCCGCTGTATTAGCTGAAAATATTCCCGATGTTTCATTTGAAGTGTTTGAACAGGGAAGGATCCACATATATGATTATCTGGACAGCGGTCAGGTCACCACTTTACTTGTACAGAATGGAGTCACTGTATATTCCTGCGGGCTTCATCAGATAGACCTGGAACAATATTTCCTTGAATTGATGGATGGGGGTGCAAAATAATGCTGAATTTACTTAGAATGGATTTAAGAAGAATGTTCCGGGGAAAAGGTCTCTATATATGTCTTGGAGTCCTGATGTTTACAACTGTTTTTACGTTTATGCTCATGTACGTGATCCAGGACCCGGAGATGCGCCAATTTTTAATAAACCACGGCATGACTATCACGGCAACCTCAGGTAATATCAAGAAGTCTTTGAACTCCACAACTCTTGTAGAACTGTTCCACCAGACAAATGTCAGCGGAGGATTACTGCCGGTCATCTCAGGGACTTTGGCGGCAATGTTCATCTGTACGGATTTTGACAGCGGATTTATTAAAAATATCCTGTCTGTACATGAAAATAAATGGGACTACATTCTGAGCAAGAGCTTCTGCCTATTTACTGCCAATCTGTTTTATATCTCAGCCACATTCCTGGTTTCTCTGGGACTCAATGCAGCGTGCAGAGGTTTCTTCTCCTACAATGCGGCCGGAGATATGCTGTTTTATATTTTCAGTATCTGGATGGTCACCAACGGATTCACAGCGCTTATTTTGATGGTCTGCATGATCACCAGGAGCAAGGCGGCCGGGATCGGCGGGGCATTTGTTCTGTGCAGCGGGCTTATAGTGCTGCTGCTGAGTTCTCTTCTGAACCTCTTCGGTGCAGGGGATATCCTGAATTATTCATTGTATATGAATCTTGCAGCGTGTCCATTGGGGTACGGCGGGTTGTCAACCCTTCGCCCGGTTATTGTGGGAGCTGTCTTCTGCATGCTCTATGCGACTGCAGGAAAGATCATTTTGGCAAAAAGAGATATCTGATCATAGGGATCATAAGGATCCGGTTTATGTTAGGAGGGTTTTATGTTTCTGTTTATTGTGGTGCTGATATTGTTCATTATTGTTCTGCTTCTGACTCTGCTCCATTACCGCCGGGAGATCGTACGGCTGACCAGACAGCTTGATGTCATTGAGGAGGGGAGCCAGATTGAGCTGTCCGCATCAGCCCGCTCCAAGGAGTTTACTGCTCTTTATCAGAGACTGGAATCCCTTCTTCAGTCCTTCCGGACCAGCCGTTTCCAATATGAGAGATCCCAGAAGCAATTGAAGAAAACAATCTCCAACATTGCGCATGATATCCGTACCCCGCTCACCAGCGCCGCCGGATATCTGCAGATGCTGGAGGACTGTGGGGACAGGGATACGCAGAGGCGGTACATTTCCATTGTCCGGAGCAGACTTGATGAGTTAAAAGAGATGCTGGAAGAATTGTTTTTATATACAAAGCTCACAAATGAGGAGTTTGTCATAGAGTGCAGCCCTACACCGGCATTTCCGGTGCTGTGTGACTGTATGGTAGGTCTGTACCATGTGTTTGACGAGAAGGGTGTGGAGCCGGAGATCCGGTTTTCTGACGAGTCCCTTCTTGTGTCGGCCTCCCCTGAAAGTCTCGGGCGTATCTTCCGCAACCTGATCAATAATGCCCTCCTGCATGGTGCAGGGGGACTTTGTGTTGTCCAGAAAGGGGACAAGATCATTTTTTCCAATCCTGTGGAAGATCCCTCTGCCCTTGACCCGGAACAGTTGTTTGAACGCTTCTACAAGGCAGACAGTTCCAGAAAAAAGGGGTCTTCCGGTCTGGGACTTGCCATAGTCAGTGAGCTGATGCACAGGATGGGAGGGACTGCGAAAGCGAAGATCCATGGAAACTGTCTTGAAATCGTGCTCACATTTTCTTTGGCGGATAAGAACTTTTAAGGACTGTTTTTCCGGAAACCTGTAATCGGAGTCTGTAATAGCTGCGGAGTGTTTAATTTGCAAGATTTTGTATAAGAAATAAAATAAATTAAAGTAATTTTGGTGTTATTATCTTAAAGTGTGTCGGAACATTCAATTCTGCAGACTGTGATGTACATTTTGCAGAAAGTAATTGACAGATAGACGGGCACAGACAATAAAAGAATCTGAACCGGGCGATAGAAGTAAGCCCTCAGTATCATGAGGAGGATAATGTGAAATTTCAGATAAATACACCGGATTATGAAAAGAGTCCTTATACAGGGATGACAAAAAAGCATTGGCTGGATGCAGCCCAATTTCTTTTGGATGGCATATTTTCAAATATTACTGATTTTGATATGCCTGTGTACTGTCCAAGGACGGAGTTTAAGATCAGCTATCCGAATGAGAGCAGTCCAAAGTGGAAAAAATACGCGGCGGGATTTGAAGGACTGGCCAGAAGCTTTCTAATCGCTGCACCCCTTCTTCACAACAGGCCGAAAGCGGAGACTGCGGGTTATCCTGTGAGGGAATATTACAGGGAACATATACTCCGGGCAGTCACAAAAGGAACAGAGGATTATATGCTTTCCTACAGGGAACTGGAAGAAATGTCGCGTGAGGGGGAGCACTGCTTTCAGCATACCTGTGAGTGTGCGTCTCTGGCTATCGGGCTGTGGCAGTGTAAAGAGATCATCTGGGATTCCTATACTGAAAAGGAAAAGGATAAGATAGCAAATTATCTGAAGGAATTCGGAAATGCCAGAACGGTTGCCCACAACTGGCGGCTTTTTAATATGCTGATCCTTGGCTTTCTCTGGAGCCAGGGATATGAGATCGATGAGGATAAGATGAGGGACCACGCACAGGTGATCATTTCCTATTACGCCGGGGACGGGTGGTACAGGGACGGGCACCGGTTTGATTATTACAGCCCATGGGCATTCCATGTATATTCAGCGCTGTGGAATGTGTGGTACGGATATGAAAAAGAGCCGGAGACGGCGGCACGGTTTGATACTTACTCCAACAGTTTATTGGATACATATGCCGGCATGTTTGACAGGGATGGGCATGTGACTATGTGGGGAAGGAGCGGTATTTACCGCAATGCGGCATCCGCGCCTTTTGCGTCAGTCTTTTTCCTGAGGGAGCACCGGGTTGACCCGGGGCTTGCGAGACGGATCAATTCCGGAGCACTCCTTCAGTTCATAGAAAATGAAAAGGTATTTAAAAATGGTGTGCCTGTCCTGGGCTTTTACGGAGAATTTCCTCCCATGCTACAGGATTACAGTTGTGCGGAAAGTCCGTTCTGGATGGCCAATCCATTCATCTGTCTGAATCTTCCGGATGAGCATCCCTTTTGGACATGCAGAGAAAATAACGGGGACTGGGAGAGGATTTCTGAAGACTCCTTCAGTTCATATATCATGGACGGCCCGGGAATCGCGGCATTTCACCAGGGAGCTAATGGGGCAGCGGAGTTCTGTACTGCGAAGAATATTTTCCATCCTGAGGACAGTTATATCAAGGCTTATATCCGTCTGGGATTCCACAGCCATTATCCCTGGGAAGACTTTGACTTTCAGGGCGCGGAGGCTATGCAGTACAGTTTAAGATACGATTGGCAGGACCGGGCACAGATTCCTAATATTATGCTGTATGGAGGGGAAAAGGAAGGCGTGCTTTACCGCCAGGAATATTTCGGATTCCAGTTTAATTTCCAGGGGCTGGCATCTGTTGATCTGGCGGATATTCCTCTGGCCAACGGTGTCCTGCACGCGGATAAGATGAGGATACATGACAAACCCTTTACACTCACTGTGGGATCCTATGGTTTTCCTGTGGATGAAAATTCAGAGACAGAGAGAAAAACGGATGGAAAAGGAGAGGCGCTGATCGTAAAAAACCGGAACAGGAGTCTGGCTTTTGTGAGCTATTCCGGCTTTGACAGTATTGAGATGAAAGAGAGGACGGGTGTCAGTGCCGTTGCAGAAAAGAGTATTCTTTTGTACGGAAAGTGCAGACGTGAAGAATATTATGAGTACAGACCATACGTGATGATATATGCTGTTTTGACCGTGGAGGGGAGAGAGTTTAACCGGGAAGAGTTATTCCCTGTGGAACGTATTGATTTTGCTGATGAAAAGAGATGCGGAGGCACAGGGCCAGTAAAAATCACCCTGAAATCCGGCAGGATACTGCAGGTGGATTACGAAGGTATGGAGGGAAGACTGCGTTTATAAAATCAGCAGTCTTTGCTGAGGGCAAGCAAAGCACGGAGCCTTGTTATGGATATGGACAGGGGTATTCCGGAAAAAGGGCAAGAACGATCAAAAGAATGGAGGGCCGTTATGCTATAATTGTCTTTGTCAGGAGGTGAAGCAGTTGACACACAGGAAGGAGATCCAGGAGGCATTAAATTATATAGAGCGGAACCTGTGCCGGGAGCTGTCTTTAGATGATATTGCGTCTGCGGCGGGTTTTTCCAAATTTTACTTTCACAGGATATTTCAAAAGGAAACAGGGATGTCCGTCTTTGATTATATCAGAAAGCGCAGACTGGCAGGCGGTGCTCTTCTTCTTCGCACCACAGATATGTCTATTCTTGACATTGCGGTGATCTTCTGTTTTGAGTCTCAGGAAGCTTTTACCAGAGCCTTTAAAAGTGTTTATCAGCTTCCGCCTGGCAGATATCGGTCAGCGATCAAAAATTTAGTTATTGGAGGCGGGATTATGGAGAATAAGACAGAAATCAAAAATTGGATCATAACAGGCACAGCCCCCGGAAAATACCGCATGGGTGTGGATAATAAGGTTTATAATACAGGAACCAGATCAGCCACCATAAAGTCCATAGCCGAGGAATGGGAAGGCGATGAATTCGGCACGATCATGCAGCAGTTCAGCGCCTCTAAATTCCTGGGGAAAAGAGTCCGTTTTTCGGGATTTGTAAAAACACAGGATGTTGCAGGCTGGTGCGGATTATGGATGCGGATCGACAGTGCTTTTAGTGAGACATTAAAACTGGATAATATGCAGAACCGCCCCATTACCGGAACAACCCAATGGAATCACTATTCCTGTGTGCTGGATGTGCCTGAGAATGCTGCCATTCTCAATATCGGAATATTATTGTCTGGCAAAGGACAGGTGTGGCTGGATAATGCCGGATTTCAGGAGGTGGACCACAGGATACCCACTACAGATTTTAAGGTGGACGAGGTATTTTCAGATCATCCCCAGAATTTATCTTTTGAAGAGTAGCAGCGTGTGCTGCCAGCACGATATGGGGCAGATGCTCCATATCTGTGCATCGTGAAGCGTGGTGCTTAGAAGAGTGAACAGTGGAAGCGAAGAAATTCAGTGACAGTTCAGTGCTAGAGTGTGTTTGAAAATTCATTCCGACAATCTGCACTCCCCACTTTGCGGCATATTTGGCTTCAATTCGGTCAACGTAGCCCGCTACGCTTCCCTCATCGGAACCAAATCTCCCACAAAGTGTGACGCACAGCTTGCCGAAAGCAATTTTCAAACACACTCTAGTGAAGGAAAAAAATTTAATTGACATCAGAAGCAGAAGAAGGTATACTTTTACCATCTGGATAACATTTCATTTTATCTGCGGCGGTTCAGCCGGAAATTCCAGAATATGTATAATTAAATAAAGGGAAATGAAAGGCTGTCTTTTATCAGGCGTTTTTTTGTTTTGCGCAAATTTATAATTGATAAAAAATGCTAAATAATTTATATTATAAGATATAAGATTACCGCCTTTACATTTCGGAAAGGGGTCAAATGAATCGAGAGAATGTAAGCCTGGGAGCAAAGGATCATGATATTTACCAGGTGTTGTCAGATGAGGAGGTGTTTGCTGATTTATTTAACGGAGCGCTGTTTGGAGGGAGCCAACTGATCAGACCGGAGATGTTGGCACAGATGAACGAAAAAAAGTATGTGAACATCACAGGCACAGTCCAAGGACAGAAAAAAGTGATTCTGAAGCGCCTGAGAGATGTTCAGAAGTCTGCAGAATTAAGGGATGGCTGCCTGGCAGTTATTTTGGCGGCAGAGGGTCAGAGAGAGATACACTTTGCAATGCCGGTCCGAAGTATGTTGTATGATGCTGTTGATTATACCGGTCAAGTAGAGCAGATCACGAAAGCTCATATGAAGCAGAAGGATTTAAAGAAACGACCGGAGTATCTCTCTGGTCTGAAAAAGGAGGACAGGCTTCTGCCGGTCATTACAATTGTTTTTTATTATGGTGAGGATCAGGAGTGGGATGGTCCTTTAAGCCTGCATGACATGCTGGAGATACCGGAGGAACTTCTGCCGTGGAAGGATTATATTCAGGACTATAAGGTTAATTTAGTGTACAGCGGTACAGTGAACAGCAGGAATTTCAGAACCGGACTGCGGGATGTCTTTGAACTTCTTCCACTAATGAAAGACAAGGAGGGAATGAAAGCTGCGCTTGCAAAGAACAGAGGATATTACAGTTGTATGGATAAAAAAAGCGGATGGATTCTGTCAAAGTTTTTAAACATTCCTGAATTAAAAAAGGAAGACCGGGAAGGAGAGGTGATTGATATGTGTACTGCGATTGAAGAAATGATTCAAGATGGCAGAGAGGAAGGAGTGGAACAGGGTGAACAGAAGGTGAACCGATTGATCAGGATTTTACTGGAAGAGTCCAGACAGGATGAAATAGCCAAGGCTGTCTATGATAAATGCTATCAGAAAAAGCTGTTTGATAAATATGGCATTTAAGTTTTCGTAAGAAGTCTAAATGAGAATGCCGTTTCCATGATTCAGGGATAGGATTTATGAAAGGATAATGATATACTATATTTTATAAAATCCTAAAAAAGAAAGAGCGGCTTTTAATGAATACAATACTACTGATAGAAGATGACAAAGATTTAAATGTGGGCCTGACCTATGATCTGGAAGCGGAAAACTATAAAGTATATTCCACATTGACGTTAGGTGAGGGTATGTCTGTCCTCAGCGAAAAAGAGGTGGATCTTATCCTTCTTGACGGCAATCTGCCGGATGGGGACGGTTTTGATTTCTGCAGGGCAGTGAAGTCAGAGAGTGATATTCCGGTTATCTTCCTCACCGCCAGGGATATGGAACGGGATGAGGTGAGGGGATTTGACTGCGGTGCGGACGACTATATCACGAAACCGTTTAAAATGTCCATACTCCACAGAAGGATCAAGGCAGCCCTGCGAAAGGCTGCTGCAGACGGCGGAGAACGGGTCCAATATGACGACGGACATTTAAAAATTGATTTTGATACCATGACAGCATCTTTGGGTGGGGAACCTCTGACCATGACTCCAACAGAGTTTAAGATCCTGCGTCTTCTCATATCCAATGCGGAGAGAGTTATGACAAAGACCCTACTTTTGGAAAAGGTATGGGACAGCACCGGGAATTTTGTGGATGAACACGCTGTGGCAGTGAATATCAACAGGCTCCGCAGGAAGATCGAATCAGAGGAATGGGTGTACATAAAGACTCTGTACGGAATGGGATATCAGTGGAAGGGGAAGAAAACAGAATGGAAAAATTAATCCTGGCTTTTTCTCTTATCTGTCTTCTCCTGTCTGTTCTTTTTGTGGTCAGCGCGAGAAAAAGGCTTGTTGAATACACGCGTCAAATGGGTGAATGTCTGGATGCCATGCTGGCAGGCAGCCCGGATTTAGTATTTCAGGAGGAGAAGGATACTCTGATGGGGAAGCTCCAGTCAAAACTGCATCGTCTCTATGAGATCCTGAACCGGAAATCCCAGGAAAATAAAATACAGCGCCAACAGCTTGAAACCATAGTTGCAGACATTTCCCACCAGGTAAAAACACCCATTGCGAATATAAGAATGTATCACAGTCTTCTACAGAAAAAAAATCTGGATGAAGAAAAAAGGGAGCAGTTCCTGGATGCTGCCCAGCGCCAGACAGACAAGCTGGAATTTCTCATGAAAAGCATGATCAAGATGTCCAGGCTGGAGACGGGGATCGTGGAGGTTCAGCCAAAAGAAAACTCCATCCGGACACTGCTGGAGCAGGCGGTGTGTGATATTGCCCTGAAAGCAGAGAAAAAACAGATTGAAATAGAGGTGCACTGTGAGGAGGATCTGAAGGCGGTATTTGATAAAAAATGGACCCTGGAAGCAGTCTTTAATATTTTAGATAATGCAGTAAAATACACCGGACAAGGCGGGAGAATCCAGATTGAGGCACAGATAACAGATTTTTATGCCCGCGTGGGCATAAGGGATAGCGGAAAAGGAATAGAGGAGTCACGGCAGACGGACATATTTAAGCGTTTTTACCGCGAACCGGAAGTGGCTGACCAGGACGGTGTAGGGATCGGCCTGTATCTGGCCAGAGAGATCATCATGAAGGAAAGAGGATTTATAGAGGTGCGTTCAATAACAGGAAAAGGTTCTACGTTTTATGTCAACCTGCCTGCGGTACAGTAGAGAGATTATCTCAAACTTGTTACTTTTTTGAGAAGAGTTTGAGATAATCTTTTTGTATGCTATATTCATCAAAGGAAAGGCAGGAAAAAAGAATGGATTATATTTTAGAGACAAAGAATCTGAAGAAATACTACGGACAGGAACCGAATATCACAAAGGCACTGGACGGTATAGACGTGAAGGTGGAACCAGGTGAGTTCGTATCTATAATAGGAACAAGCGGAAGCGGTGGTCATGTTAAAATAAGACTAAGTTAGCAGATTCCTTATAAATTAAGGGTTCACGCCAATTTAGTCTTTTTTCTATTATACCATAAATGGTAGAAATATCATAGACCGGGAATGAATTTCGCATAATGGAAATTAGGTGGCAGGGACTTTTAATGATAGAAACCCTTTGCTACTGGTCCTGTTAAAAGTATATCCATTCTCACAGGCGGTCAAGTTTGTGAAAGACCATTCGGTTGCAACATATTGTAAAAAAAGATATGGACTAGGTTAGTTAAAAGTGATTCTGTTAGCTGGCTTAGTCCTTTTTTCATGGGAGGATGGAGCAATGATAAAAGTAATCATAATAATTGGTTTACTTATTTTTCTGTTTCCTTTGTATGCGTGCTTAGTTGTTGCCAAAAAAGCAGATGAAAAAATGAGAGTTTTATATAAGTACAAAGAAAAATGGGAAAGTGAGGATAACATATGAATGGAGGTATATACAGCACAGGAAATGAAATTGTAGACGAAAATGCAAAACTGAATATATCTGGAAATATCATTCCTCAGGTATGGTATCGGACGATTATCAGAGAAAGCGGAAAGCCAAATCTGACGGCTATTATCATACTGGCAGATATTGTGTATTGGTATAAGCCTACAGAAATCAGGGATGAAGGAACCGGGCAGGTAATCGGGGTAAGAAAAAAATTTAAGTCTGACCTTCTTCAGCGAAGTTATCAGCAGATCAGTGAGCAGTTCGGAATTTCCAAAAAAGAAGCAACAAATGCAGTGGTATTTTTGGAAAAACTGGGTGTGGTAAGGAGAGTATTTAGAACTATATCCATGAATGGGATTGTGGTCAATAATGTCCTGTATCTGGAATTGATTGTAGACAGGCTAAAAGAATTGACTTATCCAGAAGAAACAGGTGCAGTTTCGTCTTCCTTTGAAAACGGCAGAAGGAAATCGAAAATGGAAGAACAAAGTCCCTCTATAAACATAGACGAGGAGGTTCATTTCGTAGGAGAGAGGGCTGTCCCTTTTCAAAGTGAGAGGGTAACCCCATTCAAAGAGGGAGCATACCCTCTTAGGAAAACAGAGCCTTGGACACCAAAAGAGATACCTGAAACCTATTGTGGGCAGACAAATACAGAGATTACTACAAAGACTACAGTAGAGAATACTCCAAAGAATACAACAGAGATTATGAATGAATATGAAGATAATCCTATCTTATCCTATCAGATAGCAGAAAAACAGTTCAAAGATCAGATTGATTATGATGCGATATGGATAGACAGACCTTATGACAGAAAGCTGCTCAATGAGATTGTAGGGCTTGCTGTAGATGTTTTGACCTCCAACGCAAAGACGATACGGGTAAATCAGGAAGAACGCCCTCTTAGTGTTGTGCAGGGAATGTATAAAAAACTGGATAAATTCTCTGTGGAGTATGTGATGGATTCTATTAAACAGTGTACAAAAAAAGCAAATAATATCAGGGCAGTGTTACTGACTGCTTTATATAATGCCACATTGACGGCAAACAGCTATATATCTAATCTGTTTGCTTATCATGAAGCTATCCCTCAGACATAAGGAGTGTGATAGGAAGTTACAAAATTAAAGAAATTCAGGACAGCCCATGGATATACGCAGATAGAACTTGCATCTGTCCTGGGTATCAGTCTTCGGACATATCAGAGGATTGAATATGGACAGCAAAAACCAAATGTCCATGTGGTTGTCCGGCTGCAGAGGTTATTCCAAAAAGAAATCAGTGAGATGCTGGAGCCATTTGCAGAAGAGTGAACAGATGAAAAAGTGGAAAGATACAAAATATAAAATTCAGGAGGATAAGAAAGTGGAAAATAAAATGATTATTGGAATAGACCATGGAAACCGTAACATGAAAACAGCAAATACCGTATTTTCAGCAGCAATCCAGCCCTTGCAGGCAAAGCCAGACAGTCTGGAACATATTCTGGAATATCAGAACCAGTTTTATTATGTGGGTGGGAAAGTACCGGAAAAAGAGTGTGTGGATAAAACAGAAAATGAAAACTATTATCTTCTTACCATGGCTGCCCTGGCACAGGAGATGCGGTATCGGGGATTGACAGATGCTTCTGTGAAAATGGGAGCTGCCCTGCCGCCCAGAAGGTTTCAGCAGCAGAAGGAAAGTTTCAAGAAATATCTGTTAAAGACAAAGGAACTGCATTTCCGCTATGAAGGGGTTCACTATCATGTGTCCTTGGAAAATGTGTTTGTCTTTATGCAGGGGCATGTGGTGATCCATACGCTTTTAGAAGCTGTTCCTGGTTATTGCCTTTTAGTGGATATTGGCGGAGGTACTACCGATCTGGTAGAGTTTGTTGACGGAATGCCGGACGGGAAGTATTCGATTTCGGATAAGGCGGCATTGTACTGTATCGGAAAAGTGAATGAGGAAGCCATTGCAAAAACAGGGGCAGGGGTACCGGCATACATTACAGAAGCATTTATGAGGACAGGAAGCTATGACTGCCCGAAGCAGTATCAGGAAGTGATTATAAACTGTTTGAAATCCTATGCAGAGGAAATTTATGGTATCATACAGGCAAATCATTATAATCTGGATCTGACCAAAATGGTATTCATGGGAGGTGGTTCTTCCATTGTGGAGCATTTTGGAGCTAATGAGGGAAAAGATGTACAGTTTGTGACGGATATACATGCCAATGCAAGGGGCTGTGAAGAAGCAGTGAAAAGCATTATCCGGGCAAAACAGAGGAAAATGCGGACGGCATGATAGGAAGTGAAGGCTTATGGATACGGAAAAAGTATATACTACTTCACTGCGGCTGTATAAAAACAGGCCAGTACATCATCAGGCATACCGATATCTGAAGGAGTATAACAAAGATATTTTCAAGACGAAAGACGATTTCATAGCAGAAGCAATCGTTTATTTTGCAAAATACCTGCAGCAGGAAGAAGATGTACAGCAGATGAAACTATTAAATACCCTTCTGGAGAACCAGAAAGAACAATTTTGTAAAATCGTAAAAGATGCCGTTTCCCAGGCACAAAAAGAAGCCTTTGCTAACAAGAACGTATTAGCAGAAACATTTCAGGGGGAACTGGCTGACAGCGGACAGATAGCAGGAAACAGTGAAAAGGAAGAAGCCTGTATGGAAAAAGATTTACGATTTGCGGAATTTTATGGGGCATTTGAAGAGTAAGAGGAGGAAGAAGGTATGGCAGTAGGAAGAACCGTATGGGAAGTTGTAAAAGGGATTTTGATCGCAGTGGGGAAACTGCTGTATCTGACAGGAAAATTAGTATTATGCTTGTTTCTGCTGGTTCTGCAGCTTATTTTGGCAGTGTTCCATGCAGGAAACAGGGAATAGAAAGGGGAATGGCGGTTGCATTGGATACGGGACAGACCGTACACAAAAGATGCAAAAAAGAAGATAGAAAATGGAAAGCAGGCTTGTGTGGCCTGCTTTTTTTGTCGAAAAAAATGAAAAGGAGCAAAGTTATGATGAAAGGAAAAAAGAAAAGGCTGCTGGCTGGGACACTGGCACTTCTTCTTAGCTGTTCGACATTACTCAATACAGGGATAACGGCACTGGCTTCCGGGCAGTCTGGGGAAAATAGCCGGATACAGAAAGCAGAAGCAAAACAGGAGAAAACTGCTTTGGATACATTACCGGAACTGGAAGAGATAAAGAATCAACTGACAGAAGAAGAACTGGTGTATGCAGAGGATCTTACCATAAAAACAGGAGAATCATTTAACCCGGAATCCGATGATACTGGTTTCCAGAAAAATGATGAAAAAGTAGAGGTAACGTTCCTGAAAGCCGAAGGGGAATCCGGCAATCCCTTTGACTTTAACGCCCCAGGGGCTTACCAGGCATTTTATCGTGTTGATCCGTTAAGCGGAAACCCCTCTTATCAGATTATGAGAAGGATTGTGGTAGAAGCAAGGGAAAACAGCTCACAGCAATCCCAGGGGGAAAGCAGCCAGCATACAGAAAGCGGCTCCGATGAGGACGGTGAGGCGGACCCTGAGCCAGAGATACCGGAGGTACTGGCCGAAGAACCGGAAATGCCAGATGCAGGAACAGAGTTAATTGACCTTACACCAGAAGAGGATAAGGGAATGTACTTATCCGTTGTTCCGGCAGCAATGGAAAGGGAAAAAGGAAGCAATGTACATCTGGTACAGGGGGAGAAAATCCCTTACCCGTCAAGTGTAGGGAATTATTCCACTTCCTATTTTACGGTAAATGGACATGTGGCGTACTGCCTGGAATCCATGAAAGCTTCTCCACCAACTTCGGATTATGTGGCCAATGAGTTTGAAAGCAACCCGGAATTACAGAAAGTCCTCTATTATGGATATGGCGGTCCTGGGGACATTACCGGGGAGTATATGCCGTCTTTTGACTGGAAAACAAAGTATATTTTTACGCATTTAGCTGCTGCATATTCGTATTGTGGCATGGACGGATTTTATGGCTGTACTTTTGAAGATATCAAGGCAAGCGGTGTATGGGGATATATCCAGCATATTTACAGCCTGGAAGCACCTCCGACAGCAGCAATCACATTATCCCCAAAGGAAGCAAAGGCTTATGAAAGCGGTAATGAGCAGCGTACCGGGGAATTTAGCTTAAAAGGCGACCATAGAAACTATATTACTTTAAAAATGCCAGGCAATGTGACCTACCACAGTGGAAGTACAAAACAGACAGGGACTGTAAAGATCAAAGGGGACACCACATTTTATTTCAGTGCCCCAAAAACAGTAACCGGTACTTGGAACAGCGGCAAGCTGAAAGGACAGATAGGAGCGCAGTGGAAGACTTTGGTATTATCTACCGGCTCTGGCTCACAGGATATTGGATATGGGGCATTTTTTGAAGAGGAAAGTGCTTCTGTGGAATTTACAGTGAAGTGGTTAGATCTGGCAAGGGTAAAGGTGACAAAAAAGGATAACAACAGTAAGGTAAACCTTTCCGGTGCTGTTTTTGGTATTTATCTGGACAGTGCATGTAAAAACCTTCTTATAGAAATGCCGGCAACAGACAGCAATGGTACTTCCGAGGTTGAATTTCCAAAAACCCAGGATACGGTATATTTAAAAGAAATTTCTGTTCCAGAAGGTTATAAGCTGAATACAGAGTCTTTTCATGTGAAGCTGGAAACAGGAAAAACAACTTCTGTTGCAGTGACGAATGAGGAACAGAAAGGAAAAATCACAATCCGTAAAAAAGGTGAGGTTCTGACCGGAGTAACCGGAGAAGAGGGAAACCTGACTTTTGTATATGGAAATGCGGACTTTGCAGGGGCAGAATATAACATTTATGCGGCAGAGGATATTTACAGCCAGGATAAAGTGACGAAGGTGCATAAAGCAGGGGATCTGGTAGAAAGTCTGACAACCGGGGAAGATGGAAGTGCTGTTTCCAAAGAGTTGTATCTTGGAAAATATAAGGTTGTAGAACAGAAAGCACCGGAAAATCTGGTGATTGGGAAAACAGAACAGGAACGTACCCAGTTTGTAACCTTGTCCTATGCAGGGCAGAATATAGATTTATCCCAGGGGGAAACCGTCTTTACCAATGCAAGACCAGAGATTTCCGTAAACGTGGTGAAAAAATCAAAAAATGATGGAGTTACCCTGGAGGGTGCGGTTTTTGGACTGTATGCGGAAGAAGATATTACAGCGGTAGACGGAAAGATTCTTGTAGAAAAAGGAAAACTGGTAGAGCGTGCTGTTTCTAACAGAGAAGGAACTGCTGCTTTCCATGCAGACATTCCTTTGAATTTCCATTACAGTGTAAAGGAGATCCAGGCACCGGATAAGTATTACATGACAGATGAAGTGTACCGCTTCTTCTATGAATATAAGGATGGCAGCACGTACACCTATACCTTCTCCCATGATTTTAAAAATGAGGAAGTGTGGGGAGAAGTTCATGTAAGCAAGATCGATCAAGATTCCCAGGGATTTATTTCCCAGGGTGATGCAACTTTGGTAGGTGCAAAATACGGTTTATATGCGACAAAAGACATAGAGCATCCAAATAAAAAAGATGGCATTGTCCATAAAAAAGGAGAATTGGTAGCACAGGGTACGATTTCCAGTGAAGGAACGGTGGACTTCAAAAACCTGTATCTTGGAAACTATTTCGTAAAAGAAATGGAGCCAGCAGAAGGGTATCTGCTAGATGAAACAGAGTATCCCGTAGAGGTAGCGTATGAAGGGCAGGAGATACAGATTGTACACCGGGATATTACGGTAAAGGAAACTGTAAAGAAACAGGCGTTTCAGCTTATCAAGATTTCAGAAGATGGGGAACAGACAGAAACAGAACTGGTGGAAGGGGCAGGATTCAAGGTATTCCTCATCAGTGAATTGTCTGGCGTAAAGGATGGCAGCCTGAAGCCTGGAAATGGCTCTTATTATACACCGGAGGACTTTATCACATATGATTACAGCAAAGATGAAACCGCTTCTTATTGGGAAAATGGTAAAAAAATCACAGTACCAGAGCTGTTTACCGACAAGAAAGGATATTTGAAGAGCCCAGAGCTTCCTTATGGAAGGTATGTGGTGTTTGAATCTACTGTTCCGGAAAATTTAAAAGGAATCCGCCCATTTATCGTACAGATTTCAGAAGACAGCAGGGAACCTCAGGTATGGCGTGTGTTTGATGACCGACCTTTGCAGTATTACTTCAAGATTGTGAAAAAAGATGCCCAGACACAGAAGCCAGTACTGGATAACAGTGCAGCTTATAAAATTTTTGATGTGGAAGCAGAAAAATATGTGGAAATGATCGTAAGATACCCGAAAAAAGAAGTGGTATCTGTGTTCAGGACAAACGAAGAGGGATACCTGATCACACCGGAACAGTTAAAGTGCGGTACTTACCGAATCGAAGAGATAGAAGCACCTAAAAACTATGTACAGATAGGATTTGAAAATGCTCTCTTAAAAGATGGAAAGGAAGTTCCGTTGAATGAAACAGCAGACGGGGGAACTTACCAGGAAGTAAAGAAAGTACCGATCACGATTACTGTAGATGCGGATACCGTACACCAGGTAGAAGAGGAAACCGGTAAATTTATTGTTGTCATTGAACAGTATAATGATGAAGCCGTAGGAAGCCTTACAATCCACAAAAAAGGAGAAAAACTTTCTGGTGCTTCCAAAGTAGAAGGAAAGTTCCTAACAAAGATGAAAAACGGTGTGGCCGGTTTCGTAAACCAGGTAAGCAGCTTCTTCACCGGGGAAGAAGTCATGGAAAAAGAGAAAGGCTATGAATTTGACTACGAAGTGGGGAACATGGAAGCTGCAGAATTTGCCATTTATGCAAGAGAAACCATTTATACCCCTGACGGACAGAAGGATGAAGCTGGAAACCGTATTGTGAAATATGAAAAAGATACTTTGGTAGCCCGTATGGTGACAGATAAAGAAGGGAAAGCCGTTCTTAATAACCTTCCTATCGGAAAATATTATGTGGTGGAAGAAAAAGCAGGACAGAACTGTGTTCTTGATCCAGAAGCAAAAGAATTTGAAATTGCATATAAGGGTCAGGAAGTAGCAGTGGATTATGTAACGATGGAACTTACCAATCAGCGACAGAAAATTTCCCTGAGCCTTCTGAAAAAAGACGCAAAAACCGGAAAACCGCTGGAAGGAGTAGGATTCGGGCTGTATGCACAGGAGGCTATCCAAAATGCGGTAGGGGAAGTGATTGTAGAAAAAGATGCCTTGATCGAGCTGGGAACAACCGACAAAGAGGGCAAGCTGGTATTTCACTCTGATCTTCCCCATGGAAAATATTACATCAAGGAAGTAGAGCATAAGCCTGGATACCTGCCAAATGATGAAATGTATTCTTTTGATGCGTCTTATACAGACCAGACCCTTGAACTTCTCGCTTTTTCAGAAGAAATTTCCAATCAGCCGACCATTACAGAATTTACGAAAGTAGATTTAACCGGTGGACAGGAGATTGAAGGGGCCCAAATGCAGATCCTGGATCAGGAAGGAAAAGTGGTAGAAGAGTGGGTGTCAAAAAAAGAAGCTCATGTAGTCTACGCACTGGCACCAGGGGAATATATACTGCATGAAGAACAGGCGCCTACAGAACAGGGATATGTCCGGGCGGAAGATGTAAAATTTGTTGTGGAAGAAACTGGGGAAGTACAAAAAGTGAAAATGAAGGACGACCATACAAAGGTTTCTATCTCTAAAACAGATATTACAGATGGTAAGGAGATTGAAGGGGCTAAGCTGCAGATCCTGGATCAGGAAGGGGAAGTTGTAGAGTCCTGGACCACAGGAGAAGAACATCTGATTGAGTACCTTCCGGTAGGAACTTATACCCTGCATGAAGAGGCGGCAGTTGGTGGATATATTGTAGCCAATGATGTGGAGTTTACAGTGGAAGAAACTGGAGAAATCCAGAAAGTAAAGATGGAAGATGAGCGTGCTATGGGACAACTGGTTATCGTAAAAACGGATGCAGACAGCAAAGCGGCTCTGGAAGGAGTAGAATTTGTTCTGCTGGAAAAGGAAACCGGTAAAGAAGTGGAACGCCTGAAGACCGGGAAAGATGGAAAAGCAGTTTCCAGCCTGCTTCCGATTGGAACTTATGAAAATGGTGTTTTCAAAGAACCGATTACCTATGTGCTGAAAGAAACAGCGGCCTTAGAAGGGTATGAAAAGACAGAAGAAGAGTGGGAGATTGTATTCAGTTACCAGAATGATAAAACACCAGTCATTGAAGTGGTAAAAGAAATCCAGAATAAAAAAATACCGGAAACACCAGGTACCGTCAAACCGGGACCAAAAACCGGTGATGATACCAACTGGTTCCTGCCTTTGCTGGCTCTTGGTGTAAGTGCAGGCATGGTAGCAGGCTTACTTTATTACAGAAAAAAACAGAAAAAGGCATAGGAAATAAAAATTAGTTTTTAAACTTGGGAAAGGGCGGCTGCGGCTGTCCTTTCTTTGGCAATATGAGGTGAGAAGCATGGAAGAGAAAAAAAGAAAAGAAGTAAGTAAGCAGAGGCAGAAAACCGGAACTACCCGTATGGAAAGGAGCAGGCGTTGAGGATAGGGATTATAGATGCAGATCTTTTATACCGGAAAAGACACCGGTTTCCTAACTTGGCATGTATGAAACTTTCCGCTTATTGGAAGGAGCAGGGATTTGAAACAGAACTTCTTTTGGATTATAGCCAGGCAGGGGAATATGACCGGCTCTATGTATCAAAAGTGTTTACGGATACCTTTGTGCCGGAACATATTTTGGCGAAGGAAACAACCGTTTATGGAGGAACCGGGTTTTTTTACGATAAAGCACCGGTACTTCCCAAAGAAATGGAACATCATACACCGGACTATCATTTGTATGACCAGATGGTAAAAGAACATAGCGAAGGAGAGAAAAAGAAGAAGGAGTTCCAATTTTATACGAATTATTCCATTGGTTTCCTCACCAGGGGGTGTTTTCGGAAGTGCAGTTTCTGTGTAAACAAAAACAGCACCGGTGCAGTAGCTGCAAGCCCATTGGAAGAATTTTATGATCCGTCCAGAAAGAAGTTATGCTTTTTGGACGATAACTTTTTTGCCTGTGCAGAGTGGGAAAAAATCTTTTCCAGTATCCTGGAAACAGGCAGGCGGTTTCAGTTCCGGCAAGGGCTGGATCTGCGGATTATGCAGAAAAGGCAGATGGAACTTCTGGCATCTGGAAAATTGGATAATGGTATGATTTTTGCCTTTGACCATATCAAAGATCAGGAACTTATTGTAAGAAAATTGGAACTTTTGCGGGAAGTGATCCCAGTTCCTTATCAGAAAGTTAAGCTGTATGTACTGTGCGGCTATGACTGGGAAGGAACCTGGAAAGCAGATTTTTGGGCAAAGGATATTCGGGACGTTTTCATACGGATTGAGATTTTGATGCGGTATAAGTGTCTGGCTTATTTGATGCGCTATGCTGCATGGGAACGGGCACCGGAGATTTATAAGGGGATGTATATCAACCTAAGTCGTTGGTGCAACCAGCCCGCTCAGTATTCAAAAAAGAGCCTGAGGGAATTTTGTATCGGACAGGGGGAGCATAGTTCCTCTTTCCGCTACCTGACTGCTTTTGAAGCTCTGCACCCGGAAATGGCACATTATCTGGATATGAAATATGAAGAGGTACAGTATGGGAAAATTTACGGCTGAAGAAATTCAGATTGCAAAGGCAGTGGACTTAGTGGATTTGGCGGAGCAGATAGGGATTCCATTGAAAAGGAAGGGCAGGTTCTATCAGGCAGTGGGTATGGATTCTGTGATGATCTTCAACCGGTCTTCCTGGTGCCGGTTTAGCCAGGGGGTAGGTGGCAGTACCATTGACTTTCTGGAATATTTCAGAAACATGGATTTTGTGGAGGCAGTCAAATATCTGCTGGAGTTTGCCGGATATATCCGTACTGAAACCATGCAAAAATTTCAACCGGAAAGACAGATTGGAAAGATAGAAGAAACAAAACAGAAAAAAGACATACCGAAAGAACCTTTTGTACTTCCCTCAAAATCAGAAACCAGCCGTCGGTTATATGGCTATCTGATAAAACAGCGGAAGTTGTCAAAGCAGATGATTGATTTTTGGGTAAAAAAGGGGATTTTGTATGAGAGCGGAACGTATCATAACCTGGTTTTTGTGGGAAAAGATCCGGAGGGTATCCCACGTTTTGCCAGCCAGAGGGGAACTATGGATAAATACGGAAAACCCTTTAAAGGAGATGTTACGGGGAATGACAAAACTTATGGGGTTAATCTGGTAGACCGAAACAGTGATACGATCTATGTATATGAGGCGGCCATTGATGCCATGTCCGATATGGAACTGCGTGGAGATTATCAGAACAATATCCTGGTACTTGGAATGCTTTCCGATGGTCCTTTGGAAAAGTTCTTAAAAGATTATCCTCATATCAGGAAGATACAGTTCTGTTTGGATAATGACCTGCGGGGAAGACAAGCGGCAAAAAAATTGGCAAAAAAATATACCCTTATGGAGTATGAAGTTTTTGTACGTCTTCCACCTATGGGAAAAGATTATAATGCTTTTTTGCAGTATAAAAAGGAGAACCAGGAGCTTTCCAGCCTGGTAGAAAAGGAAAGGCCGCTTCTTACCGAAACAAAAGGGACACAAATACAAAAGATAAAGAAAACGGTAGGACACAGGAACATAGTACCATACCAGATAGCACAGGCAAGATAGGAGGGTATTCTTTTGGAAAATAGCTATGATGAGGAATGTTTCAAAAAATGGGAGATCGACGAATGCGAAGCGGAGATGGAAAAAGTAGTGCAGTGGATAGGAAAGAGGAAATTGCATGGACGTGTACGGGTTGCGTTTATCGAAGAGAGCTATGAGCGGCAGGGATACCGCATGGGGATACCCAAGCAGGTGTATGTGTCCAGAGTGCTGGCAAATATCAGAAAAAGAGATGTTAGGAAGGGTGGAAAACATGGATTTTGATATGTTTTATGAAGAGTTGAAAAAGCAGATTTTGGAATTTGTCACAGAGGAAGTAAAGGGAACCATAGATTTTCGTATGGTATATAAAAATGGACAACAGAATCATGGCATTGTATTTCGTCCAGAAGGAAGTAATGTAGGAATTACCACTTATGCAGAAGATTTCTATCGTATGTACAAAGAGGGAATAAGCTTTCCCTCCATTATAGAAAGCTATGCAGGGACACTTCATGAGGCAAAAGACGAAATACAGTTTACAAAAAATATCCAGATATTGAAAGCGAAAAAAGAAAATATTATACCTGCTTTTATTCCAAAAGAAAGCCTGGAGTTTAGACCGAAGCTGGCGCATGTTCCGTTTGAAAATCTGGAGATTATCTTCCAATGGAATGTCCCTGGTACGGAGTATAGTGTAAAATTGCCGGAAGAATATTTCAACTACCATCAGATAGAACCGAAACAATTTTTAGCGGAACTTATTGATGATCCTTCTTTTAAAAATCAAACGGAAGTATTTTCAATTAGTAGACTTTTTGGACCTGGGGATATAGAGATACCGAAGGAACAAGAGATGTATTGTGTTACAAACCAAAATAAAAATTGGGGAGCTGCTTCTATTCTGAATAAAGATATCATGGATGAAATTGCGGATTTTTTTGGAGGGGAAACCTATATTCTTCCTGCTAGTATTCATGAGTGTTTGGCAGTAGATACACATGCGCATACGATTGAAGAACTCAAAACAATGGTTCGGGATATAAACAGTAAACCAGATTTGGTAGGGGCAGATTTTTTATCAAATGAGGTATATGTTTATGATAGTTATACCAGAGAACTAAAACTGGCAGGAGAACAAAGAACAAAGGAAATACAAAATCCTGAAAAGCAGGAGCCTATTAAGAGATAAGAAAACGGAAAGATGTAGAAAGGAGGTGGTGCAGACCAACAGAATTTTTGACAGAAGGGTAAACTCTGGATACGGGAAGGGGTGATTCTATGATTGTAAGGTAATGCCAGATGGATATTTCGTTTGTAGCTGTGGATTTCTCATGAAGACTATAAAAAAATTTAGGAGACAGGAGGAAATAAGTGAGTAATCCTAGGTAAAATGTGTAGCTACACCTCATGAAATATGAGGAATGAAATATAGTTTGGTAAATTTTTGTGAGTTTGATAAATATGCAGCAAAGAGTTATTGTGCGATTCATGGTACAAGTGAAACATTGAATCTGGGAGATATTACAAAAGTGGACGAAAGGGAGATTGAACCGTTTAACATGATTTGTGGCGGAAGCCCCTGTCAGGATTTTTCCCTGGCAGGCAAGCAGGCAGGCGCGGTTTGGAAATGCCGAAGCTGCGGGTATGAGTATAACCCTCTGCAGGTACATTATTCCAAAAGGGACGCCTGCGGCATGTGTGGTTCCCATGATATTGATAAAACACGTTCTTCCCTTCTGGTGGAGTGGCTCCGTATGATACGGGGTGTCAAACCAGTATGGGGAATTTATGAAAATGTAAAAAATATTGTAGGAAAAAAATTCCGGGATACCACATTCCGGTTGTTTGAAGAAGAACTGCATGAATACGGATACCACACCTATTGGAGTGTTCTTAATGCAAAGCATTATGGAATACCCCAGAACAGGGAACGGGTATATCTGATTTTGATACAGAAGGAAATGGATAATGGAAAATTCCAGTTTCCGGAACCGCTGGAGTCCTTCCAGTGCCTTATGGATATTCTGGAGGATACGGTAGAGGAAAGATACTACTTATCCCAGGAAAAAGTACGCCGCTTGATTGAAGATATGGAAGAGAGAAAAGCCCTTTTGTTTGAGCCGGACGAAAAAATCCTGAAGGCTTTTCGGGAAAACCGGGTAAAGAGGGCCGGAAATATCAAAGGGGTGTTTGAACAGACTGGACGGGTTTATCTGCCAGACGGGTGCTGCCCTACGGTAACTGCCTGTGGTGGTGGCGGACAGCAGCCCAAAATTCTTCAAGTGGGAGATATTCATACCGGCTATGGTTCAAGCGGGGTTATTTATTCCCCTTTAGGAAGCAGCGGTGCAGTTTTGGCAGGACATGACCAGCCAAAGATTGTAGAAAAATGTCCAGGAGCAATCCGGGGCAGGTATGACCCGGAAGGCAGGATTGTGCAGACTTTGGAACTGGGAGAAAAAGAAGTCTGCCATACCCTTACTTCTGTACAAAAAGATAATATCATTCTGGTACGTCAAAAGACACAGAAAGGTTATGAGGAATGTTTGGAAAATGGTGTTGTAAATCTTAGTTATCCGTCTGTGGAAAAACGGGGAAGGGTACAGGAGCATGGGGAACTCTGCCCTACGCTTACGACATCAAATGGAATACACCGTTTAGAGTCTTTAATCCGTATCCGGAGGCTGACACCTTTAGAATGCTTCCGGCTTATGGGATTTTCCGATACGGATTTTCGGAAAGCAAAAGAAGCAGGCATAAGCAACAGCCAGCTTTACAAACAGGCAGGAAATTCCATTGTTGTTGATGTGCTGTACTATATTTTTCTGGAGCTATACAAAGCCATGCCATATCTGTTTGAGGATATTCGGCTTTCTTCCTTTTTCAGTGGGATTGGAGCTTTTGAAAAGGCATTGGAGCGTTTGGAAGAACAGGTAAACCAATAATTTCATAAGAGAAACCCAAAGCGGCAAATGGTCCATAGAGAGTCTTCCCATACTTGCTGGAAAGAGAAAAATTGCGGAAGAAGAAGCAGCCTGCATGGGAGTCTGTGCAAAAGCGTTGATAGCAGAATGGAAGAACTGCTGTCACATCAGACACAGGAGGCTGGCAGATTTGCTAACAGAACTGGGGTTTTGTTAGCAGAAATAGAAGTAGGAAGTGGAAAAACCGATAGCAGATGTTTGGAACTGCTATCGGTTTTTACCTATATGGAACGCAGGTCTGCTATCAGTATCTGCGTTTTGCTATCTATTTGATCCGGGGTATTAGGGGTGTCCCCCTAACAAGATGGGATTTTGTACGGTAAAATCCGTATCTTGCAGAGGACTGGCATAGCCAGTCTGGACACTGGGAAGTTATACGGTGACCGATAGCAGGTCTTAGGAGTTGACAGCAGATAGCGTTGGAGTAGAAATCGGTAGATGAAATATGTGATAAAGATAAGGAAAGGGGGAGCATGAAAAAAGAAACAATGAAATGCAGAAAAGAAATCCGGCTGTACTCATGGGAGTTGGAAGAGTTACAAAAACAGGCAGAAAAGATGGGGCTTTCCGATTCCCAGTACCTTCGTATGCTGATTACCAACCGTCCCAGGGATTACCCGGAAATCCGTCAGGAACTGGAACGCATGAACCAGGAAATCAACCGGATTGGTGTAAACATTAACCAGATTACCCATAACAATAACAGCGCCCTTTATTCCAGGGAAGATAAACACCGTCTGTATGTGTTTTTGAAGCAGATAAAAACACTGGTAAGCCAGGTGCAGGAAAGGCTGTAGGTTATGGCAATTACAAAGTGCCTGCACATGAAACAGGCAAAAACGGGCTATCCGGCAAAACATCTGGCAAACGGTCTTCGCTATATTATGAACCCGGAGAAAACAGAACATGGCCGCTATGTCTGTGGACATAACTGTATTCCTGAACAGGCATTATCCCAGATGGTAGATACCAAACGTCATTTTGGAAAGCTGGATAAAAGGCAGGGCTACCATTTCATTCTTTCGTTTGAGGAAGATGAGGTTTCGGAAGAAGAAGCCTTCCAAGTGGTAGGAGAGTTTGTGACAGAATTTCTTGGGAAGGATTTTGAAGCGGTTTATGCAGTCCATAATGATACGGACCATATTCATGGGCACATTATTTTTAATTCAGTACGCTGTACTACGGGATATAAATACGATTATAAAAACGGGGATTGGGAAAACATCATTCAGCCTCTGAGCAACCGGATATGCAGGGAGCATGGTTTATCTGTGCTGGATCTGGAAGAAGCAAAGGAAAAACGCAAACAAAAAGGACAGGAAGAAAAATCTCTTTCTGAACGGGACAGGCGGATCAGAAGAGATGTGGACCAGGCATTACAGGACGCAGGTTCTTATGAGGAATTTCTTGAAAATCTTTCCAGCATGGGATATGAGTTGCGGGGGAGAAAGCGCCTTTCTGTTCGGGAACCCGGAGCAGGAAGGGCAAGGCGGCTTGACCAGATAGGGGAAGAATATACAGAGGAAAGGCTTCGGCAGCGTTTTGGACGCCTTCCAATCCCGGAAATGACCGGAGAGGAGATACCGGTAGAATGGACGTATGTGTTTATCCCATACAGGGAGCGGCATTTGACCAGATACCAGAAGGAACGTTTTCTTCGCAGGTACCGGCAGGGGAAACCAATGGCAGACTCTAAAACCTGGAAATACAGGGCAGCAATCCATGAATTGAAAAAATTGCAGGAGGAATTTGATTTTCTGGCAGCTTATCGCATACAGGATAAGGCGCAGTTGAAAGCCATTTCTGATGCAACAAAGGAACAGCTTTGGGAAAACAGCAGGGCAAGAAAGCAGCTACGAAAAGAAATGGTTCCTTATGAGGAAATGCTTCTGTTTCTCAATAAGCTGCAGGAAAAACAGATGGAAGCAAAACTTTATCAGGAAGGGTATCAGGAATTTTTTCAAGACCACCAGACATACCAAAACCTTCTTGGGCAGTTAAAAGAAATGGGATATTCCTTGTCTGAGGCAGAACAGACAGACGCTTATTTCTTTGAGAAAGAGGAGCGTTTGCGGATTGAACGGAAAAAAATCTTAAAAGAAAAAAGGATTGCAGAGCGTCTGCATGAAAAAGCAGAAGAAAAAGAAAAGTTGGAAGCACAGCAGAAGGAAAAGAATAGGAAACCGTCTGCGAGGGGCAGAGGAAAAGGAGGGTAAATGACAGTAGAAGGACAACGGTATCTGGAAGAATGCCGGAAAGTTTTAAAAGAAGAACAGATGGACGCAGTTTCTATGGGGCTGGATTTTGGTCTTCCTGTTTCGGATATCCAGAAGGTAGTTAAGAGTAACCAGGAAGCCCCGGTGATGAAAGCAATCATCATAGGGCTTATGGAAGGGATTGGGGAAATCGACTTTTTATGTGAAGGAAATTATAACCAGTTCCAGGTACGGGAAATCGTAGAGGGCTTAAAAAACGGGCTGGATCTGGAAGAGGTGAAAACCTATGCTGGAAATGAACTGCCGGCCAGCCGTATGCGGACCATGCGGATACAACTGGAAGAGTCAAAGGCAAAAAAAGAAGTTCCGAAAGATGAAGAAATGCGTTCTTATATGAAAAATCTTATGGGGATCATGGAACAATCCATTCAGCAGTTTCGGGAAAGCAATGACCGTTTTACAGCCTTGTCCTCTCTGGTAAAGGAGCATGTTGTTGAAGAGAAAAACCAGGAGATTAAAGACCTGTATGAGAACCTGCAATATAAAGATAAAAACATACAGGAATTAAAAGAAAAGCTGGCAAAGAAAGAGCAGGAAATTCAGGATCTGAAAAAAGAAGCAGAAAAATACAGGGAAAAAACAGAAGCTGCTTCCAGGGAAACAAAAGTGGTATTGGAAGAAAAAAGCATACAAACAGCGGAAGGGCTACAAAAAAGTAAGCACCGGCTGCTTGGGATTGCCATGCTTGGGAAAAAAGTACCCAAAAGTGTTGTGGAGAAAATTCTGGAATATAACCTGTCCGCAGAACAGTTGGAAGAAATCCGCCAGTGCGTAGAAAGTGGGCTGGCAGATGCAGAAATTCTTCAGGTGATGGAGAACAGCCCTTCACCAGAGAGAATGAAAAAAATGCGGGAAATTATCCTTTTGATGCGGAAACGGAAGGCGGGTGTGTAAATGGCAGAACTTGAACATGTGGTAAAAACATTTTCCCTTTTGGAAACTGCCGAAAAGGAACAGCCCTTTCTTACCAGGGAGCAGAAACAGGATTTGTACCGTATTGCTTTTCATAAGGAGTCTATGGAAGAGGTAGAAAAAATTATTTTGCAGTTACAGGCGCCTCATGCAGGAAAGGAAGAAAAAGAGCGTATTCTTTATCATTACCTTGAACCGTTTTTTCAGGTTCCGGAAAATATTTTGCAGATTGAGAATTATATTTTTCAGCTTCAGTATATGACCTATGAAAAGGAAAAAGCAAACCACATGCTGGAGGCTCTCTTAAAACAGGAAAATATCCAGTATGACCTGGAAGCCATGCTTACAGAAGGAAAAATAAAGGCGGCTGTTCCAGTAAAAAAGGACAGGGCAATGGGATAGGAGGGAGCGCATGAGTGAAATACAAGATGCGGCGCAGATTATTAAAGTTTCCTTTGAAGGCGCAGAAATCATTCTGAAAATGGGAAATACAGGCTGGCAGTTTGTAAAAGATATTTGTGCGGTATTTAAAAAAGTTCTGGATCAGGAAAAACTGTCAGGGAAAACTTCTGTACAAAAGCTCCTGAAAATGGGAGGCGATTTACAGGTTTTCCGTTTTGAAACAAAAGACCTGGAGCGGGTAAAAGCCCTGGCAAATAAGTATGGGATTTTATATTCCATTTTGCCGGATTTAAATGAGAAGGACGGTATGAGTGAAATTTTGTTCCATTCCCAGGCAGCGCCCCGTATTCAGTCCATGATGGCAAAAATTGAACATTCCAATATTGGGACGTTAGATGAATACTATGAAAATGCAGAGCCGGATAAGGTAGAGCAGTTGGTAGAAGAAGTAAAAAAGCCTGCCCTGCCGGAGCCGAAGGAGTGTGAACTGGTTGCGCGGGAGCTGGCGAAAAACCAGGTGGAGAAGATCAGTAATGTCCGTTCCCGTCTGAATATGACCTGGCTTCAGATCTGGCCGATTATCTGCTACATGGAAGAACAGGGGATTTTGGAAAAAGGGAAGGAAGGTACGGTGACACTGACCAGGACACCGGAACAGGTTGAAGAATTGGTAGATTCCCAGCAGTGGAAACAGTTGTTTGGGGAAGAGGAAGCCAAAAGACGCAGCACTGGAAGCAGCCAGGAAACAGAAGAAAAGATGCAGGTCATTCGGCGTATCCAAAAGGAGAAACGGAACAATCCAGGTGTGAATGCCATTACCATAGACCAGAAGCTGGTATATGAAGAAACAGAGCATCATATCAAAACCAGGATTCCGTACCGTAAGAATGAATTTATCTGGCTGGATAAATCGGAAATTAGCTGGATTAATGACCATAAGACGATTTTTGCAGGATTGGAAAAGAAGAAGGAGTATGCAATTTTAGACCTGGAGGACCGTTTTCTTAGAAAAACTTCGGGGGAAGATTTATATAGGGAAAGCTATGACCCGGTACACAGGGAACGTGCCAGACAGGAGCAGGAAAAGATACGCAGAAGAAGGGAGCAGAATTACAGGAAGGCACAACAGAACCTGGAAGCAGGGAGAAGAACCATACAGGGGCAAAGGAGGTAGAGAACCGGAGCAATTCAGAAAAAGAAGAAACAGTCCTGGGGCATGTATCTTATTGGTGGCATAGCTTCCGGCTATGGAGGTTATCTCTTGAACGTGTGTTATCAGCCCGGAAAGGATATCAATTATTTTTTAAACCGTCTGGATCAGGTGATGGCAGCCCCGTTTGCCAATTATTGGAACGAAACTTCCTTAAAAGCAATCATTCTGGGGATTTTTGTATATGTGATCGGTATGGTCATGTATGTAACCAGCCGGAAAAACTATATGCCGGGACAGGAATTTGGTACCGCTGTTTTTGCAGATCCGAAAAAGGTGGCAAAGCAGTTTGCGGATAAAGATGAACACAATAATCTGATCTTATCCCAGAATGTCAGGCTGTCCATGAATACCAGAAAGACCAGGAGAAACCTAAATGTCCTGGTAATCGGAGGAAGCGGCGCTGGAAAAACCTTGTTCATGGTGAAACCCAATCTCCTTCAGTTAAGCAGGGCTTCCCAGATCATTACAGATCCCAAAGGGGAGATTTTAAGATGCTGCGGAGGTATGCTGAAAGCGCATGGATACCGGATACGGGTGCTGAACCTGGTGGAAATGGAGCAGTCTAACGGATATAACCCATTCCGCTATATCCGCTCTGAAACAGATATTGTAAAACTGGTTACTAACCTGATCAATAATACCACTCCGAAAAACGCACAGCCCAGTGATCCATTCTGGGAGAAAGCCGAGTCTTTGTACTTGCAGGCCATTTTTCTTTATGTGTGGCAGGAGTGTGAAATGGAGAAAAGGAATTTCCGTATGGTTTTGCAGCTCTTGAATGAGGCAGAAGTCCATGCAGACGGTTCCCCTTCTGATTTAGACCGGCGTTTCCGCAGACTGGAGAGAAAAAAGGGAAGCAACCACCCTGCTTTAATCCAGTATAATAAAGTGGTACGGGGTGCCGGAGATACGGTAAGGAGTATCATCATTTCCGCAAATGCAAGGCTGGGATTGTTACAGAACCCACAAATTTTGCGGATTCTGGATCATGATGAAATGGAGATTGAGGAGATTGGGATTGGTGTTGACGGGGACAGAAACCGGAAGACTGCACTTTTTTGTGTAACGCCGGATTCGGATAAGAGTTATGCCTTTTTAATTGGTATGCTTTATTCCCAGATTTTCCAGGAATTGTATTACCAGGCAGACTTCCATTATAATGGAAAACTTCCCATTAACGTGAATTTCATGCTGGACGAATTTGCCAACGTGCCATTGCCAGATGACTACTGCAGCCTCCTTAGTACCATGCGTTCCAGGAATATTTCATGTACCATTTTTATCCAAAACCTTGCCCAGATCAAGGCTTTGTTTGAGAAAACCTGGGAAACCATACCGGGTAATTGTGATTCTCTGGTATATCTTGGTGGGAATGAACAGTCCACGCATAAGTATATCAGTGAGTCCCTGGGAAAAGGAACCATTGATAAAAAAAGCAGTGGGGAAACCAAAGGCCGGCAAGGGAGCAGTTCCCGGAATTATGATGTGCTGGGGCGTGAGCTTTTGACACCGGACGAAACCCGAAAGCTGGATAACTCAGAGTGTATTTTGTTAATCAGGGGTTGTGATCCTATTATTGATAAGAAATACAATACTTTTGCACACTCCAGATTTTCGGAAACAGAAGATGGCGGGGCTGCGCCTTATATCCATGACAGAATGGCTGCCCAAAAACAGGCGGTACAGATTTTAAGTGAAGAATCCCTGGATTATTATAAGAAGAAAAAGGAACAGGGAGAAGATGTTCAGATTGTGGAACTGTCTTTTGATGAAATTTTTTCTTATGAGCCTATTCCTAAGAAGATTTTTTCGGAGGAAGAGCTGAAAGAGAACCAGAAGAAGAGAACGGTAGAGGAGGTGAGGCCGCCGAAGAAAACGGAAAAACCGGTACAGACAGAGGAAGAAAAACTTTCTGAATTATTAGAAAGCCATGTTTATAATGAGGAACAGTTGGGAGAAATCATGCTTGCCATTGGTGCTGGAATTTCGTATGATAAAATCCTTCAAATGGCAGATACAAAAAACAGTGCTGAAAAGATGAAGGAAATCCGTAAAAAATTTACAAAAGAAACAGCCTCGGATTAAAGAAGGCAGATTTTTGGAAACCTGTAGTTTTTGCATTACGCAGGGCAGGTTTTCAAAAATCTGTCTTTTTGCGTAATGCGGTATCAATCACATGAAAAGGAGTAAAAAGATATGAAGATCAAAGAGGTTATCAGAAAGAAACAGAACCGCTTGAAAAAATCTCTACTGGGAGTCCTGGCAGTAAGCGCTGCCACTGTTTCCCTGTTCCCCCAGACTGTCATGGCTTCCGGGGTAAGTGACGTAACACAGCCGCTTATGAATTTAAAGACACTGGTGATCAGTATTATCGGTGCGGTGGGTGTGATTATCCTGGCAAAAAACGTGATGGAATTTGCACAGGCTTACCAACAGCAGGACAGTTCTTCTATGAACAGTGCCATTAAAGGAATTGTTGCAGGGCTTATTATGGCAGCCATTTCCTCCGTTCTTACTTTCCTGGGAATTAGCTAAAACCATTCTTCTTTTTGAGATAAGCAGATAAGAAGAGAGGTGAAGTGATGTTTAATTTAGGAGAGGCGATCCTTGCACTTTTGGAAATCGTGTTTGGATTTTGGAATAACCAGGTCAGCCTCGTATTTGAACTTTTAGGACAGTCCCCTACCGGGTTCAAAGGAGGCGGGCCCTGGGGGATCATTGAAGGGATTGAACCCCTTTTTGTTGGGATAGGCTCTGCCCTGGTAGTCCTTTTTTTCGTCATTGGGTTTTGTGCAGAGTCGGTAGATATCCGGGAAGAAATTCGGTTTGAAGCAATCCTCCGTATGTTTATCCGGGTTGCCATTGCACAGTGGCTGGTATCTTATAACATTACCATTATGAAAGCCCTGTTTACTTCCTGTGGAAACCTGGTGGGGCATTTGGGGCAAAACCAGAGTGTGGAGTTATCCATTGACCCGGCGCAGGCAGAAGTGATCAAAGATTTGGGATTTGGAACCAGTATCGTGTTCCTGATACTTGCTGTTTTCCTGTCTTTAATCGTTATTATCTGTGGTTTCTTCCTGCTGTACAATGTTTATTTCCGCTTTTTGAAAATTATGGTAATTGTACCTTTTGGGGCGATTGCCAGCAGTACCCTGGCTGGAAACCGGGGGCTTAGCAATACCTTTGTAGCCTATATGAAATATTTTATCAGTGTCGTTTTTGAGGCAGTCACAATGGCGCTGGCAATCCTTTTGTGTAACCAGTTTATTTCCTCCGGACTTCCGACCTTTACCGGAGATTATGAGGACTGGGCCAAAACCCTGATTTATTTGGGGGAAATGACCTTTACGGTTGCGCTGACGGTAGGCACTGTAAAAGGAGCGCAGAACCTGACTTCCAGGGCACTGGGATTGTAGGAGGAAAGGATTGTGCAGGAAAAAGGGATACAGATGACACTATTTGAATATTTTCAGGACGCAGAATGCTTCAGCCTTAAAGAAGCAGTGGCTTGTGTAGAACAGGTAAAAGAGGTAAAAGAACCCAGTATCCGGGCAAGAATTTATGAGGGAATAGAAAAGGGGCTTTTTTCCAGGATAGCCAAAGGAGTCTATACGGTTACCAAAGAACAGGACGGAGAAGAGGTAACTTGTATGCTGGTTCAGGGAAATGGAAGGGATTTGAGCTTTTTAAAAGATAACAGTATAGATGCCATTATTACAGACCATGCTTATGACCTGAAAAAAAGCCTGAAAGGGGGAAACCGGGATTTTGCCGCCTATGAATGTTTTCAATATACGCAGGAAGACTTTGATGAAAAATACCGGGTGTTGAAAAAAGGGTGTTTTCTGGTAGAGTTCATGCCGGAAGAAAATGGGGAAAATTATGAACACCTCTATCAGATGAAAAAAATGGCGAAAGAAGCAGGACTTGAATATTATGCAAAAGTCGCCTGGAAAAAAGGAAATTTCGTTGCCAATACGGGAAGAAAATCTAAAAATACGGAAGAGATTGCATTTTTTACGAAAGGAAAAGCCAGGAATTTACGCCCAGATGCGAAAAAGGATAAGGCGGAGCCAGGAATATCCCACTATATGTCAGGCGCCAGGGGAATGCTTCCAACGGTCTTTGACATTGAACCGCCAGGGAAAAACTCCCGTATTCATCAGGCAGAAAAACCAGTGCAACTTTTGCAGCAGATCCTTGGATTTGTAACAGAAGAAAAGGAGTGGGTACTGGATCAGTTTGCAGGTTCGTTTTCCCTGGGGGAAGCAGCACTTTTAAATGAACGGAATGCAATCTGCATTGAAATTAATGAAGAATATTTTGAAAAGGGAAAAGAAAGGCTTCTGTCTGCAAAGAGCAGGAGCCGGTAAGAAGGGAGGATATGTAAATGGAACAGGAAGAAAAACTCAGCCTGGATTTTGGCAATGGGGAGATCTATGAGGTCTGGCTGGAAGTTGCAACTTATCCGGCTGATAAAAACATCAAAGTTTGTGTGTTTACGGAAAAAGAGGAAGAGATATGGAAACTTTTTGAATTGACCACAGATATGGGAATTCCGCTGGAAAAGAACCAGACCTTTTTGCTCCCAGGCTATGATCTGGAGCAGATCGTAGAATTTGTCAAAAAAAACGGGCTTGGACAGTTAAAAGAAGAAATTTGCTGTTCTGGTTGTATGGAATATCCACTGTTTGAATTTCAGGAAGAAACTTTAAAGAAATTAGACCCGGAGGGATATGCAGCCTATGAGCAGGCATACCAGGAACGGGGAGAAGTAAAAAATCCAGAATTTCAAAAGGAAATCAAAACAGCAGATTTTCAATGGGCGTATGGAACCGAAGAACTGGCATTGCGGGTAGATTATTACGCAATGAACCAGAACCTTTATGTGGAACTGTATAGTAAGGAAGATGGGGCGTGGGAACCGTTTTCAGATTTGACCGTAAACCTTCCCGGATATTGCCTGGAACCTGGAACTGCCTGTATCAGCGGTGATTTTAGTAAGGAAAATATCCAATTTATTCAGGAGCATGGACTGGGAACTTTGCTTCCCTGGAAGGCACAATCCGGTATGGGGCAGTACGCGGTGGTGAAATTTCATCTGGAGGAGCTGCGTAAGTTTGACCAGGCTGGGGTTGCCGCCTTTTGCAATCAACATGGATTACAGAAAACCATGCAGGAAGAGCGAAGACAGAGCAGATAAAAAACAGATACAGGAGGTTATGTATGGAGATTGAATTAAGTGAGGACCTACAGCATTATAAAGAATCCCTGGTTCTAGGACTTACAGCAAAACAGTTTTTGTTTTCGGCATTGGCATTGGGCGTAGGAACTGGGATTGTCCTGCTTTTGTATGAAAAAATCGGGATTACTTTGAGCTGTTATGTGGCAACCCCTTTTGTTGTACCTCTGGCACTGACTGGGTTTTATAACTATCATGGGCTGACATTCTGGCAGTTTGCAGGGAAGATGATTTATTTTTCCTTTTTTAACCGCCCTTTGGTGTATGGCTCTACGGAATCGGTGCAGGAACTGAAACAGATTTATATGGAAACCCGTCAGGAAGAAGAACGGGAAGTACAGCAAAGGAAAAAGGAACAGAAAAAAGAGAAGAAAGGTGGTGATGTCAACGTGGTGAAAAAGAAGGCAATCCGTATGGGAATCGTAACGGTAGTGATGATTGTACTTGGTGCGGCAGCAGCGGTGTGGTATAAGATGTACCGTTGACCAGAATATTCAATCAAGGCGTGAAATAGCGCCTGCTCTCCATTTCAGGAGAGGGATACACAGACATGTAGCGGCAGATGGAAGCTGCTGTGTTTGTGGTCCCATCTGCCTGAAAGGAGGAAATTAGAGATTGTCAATTTTTTCAGATAAGTTTGACCAGTTAAAAAAAGCAGATAAAGCAGTAAAATCCCCGAAATATCTTCAGGAAGTCATGGGGATTGGGAGAATTGCAGAAAATGGCATTTTTGAAGTAGGGAAGGGGATATATTCCAAGACATATCGTTTTTTGGATATTAACTATGTAACCGCAGGTGCAGAAGAACAGATGCGGATTTTAAAGCAGTATTGTAAGACGGTAAATGCCATTGATGTATATTTTCTTATTACCATTTTTAATCGGAATAAAAATATGCAGGATTTCCGGGAGCATGTACTTTTCCAGGAAAAAGGAGATGGTTTTAACTGGCTGCGTGGAAGTTATAACCAGATTATTGAAAAGCGCATTGTAGATGGAAGGCAGGGGATTGAGCAGGAAAAACTGCTGACTGTATGTGTAGAACGGAAATCCTACGAACAGGCAAAAGCATTTTTTGCCACTTTTGAAGCTACCTTAAAACAGAACTTTGGAGAACTTGGTTCCTGCATTGAAGAATTAAATGCAGAAGAGCGGCTGCGGGTACTTTTCAATTTTTACCGTATAGGGGAAGAAGAACAATTCTCCTTTGATTTCAGACAGGCGTTAAAAAAGGGCGGTGATCCTAAAAATGATATTTCACCAGGGTATATGCAGTTTTACCCAGGTTATTTTGAAACGGAACGGAAAAAATGCAGGGCATTATTCATTAAAAAATATCCGTCTTCTTTATCGGATACCTTTTTAAATGAGATTACCAGTCTTCCGGTTCATAGCATCACTACAATCTGCATTGTACCAGTACCAAAAGAACTGGCAAATAAGGTTCTTCAGAAGAAATATCTGGGCATTGAAAATGATATTTTAAAGCAGCAGAGAGTCCGTAATAAAAATAACGACTTTTCCAGTGACATTTCTCATATCAAGAAAGTCCAGAAGGAGAAGATTGTAAATCTTATGGACGACGTGCGGGAAAATGACCAGAACCTGTTTTATACAGGGGTTAATTTCCTGATCATGGCAGAGGACAAGAAGGAGCTAGACAGTGTAACCGAAACCATTAAAAATATCGGCAATGGACGCATGTGCCAGATTGAAACCCACTATTATCAGCAGAGGGAAGCTATGAATACCATACTTCCAGTGGGAAACCGGCAGATCAGCACAATGCGGACCATGCTCACAAGGGATATTGCAGCCCTTCTTCCCTTTAATGTACAGGAATTAAACGAAAAGTCCGGCGTCTGCTATGGCATTAACCAGGTTTCTCATAACCTTTGCATTGGAAACCGGAAAAAACTGGCAAATGGAAATGGAATGGTATTCGGTGTCCCCGGCTCCGGAAAATCCTATTTCAGTAAGTCGGAAATGCTGCAGGTGTTCTTAGGAACAGATGATGATATTATCTGTATCGATCCGACACTGGAATATTTTGATATTGCAGAAGCCCTGGGAAACCAGGCGGCAATCATTAACCTGTCTACCTATACAAAGAATTACATCAATCCTTTGGAGATGGATGTCTGGGCGCTGGATTTAAACGATTCCCAGGGATATATCCGAGATAAAGGAGAATTTATGCTGGGGCTGTGTGAACAATGTTACGGGGATAATCTAAACAGCCGCCATAAATCCATTATAGACCGTTGTGTACGAAAGCTGTATATCGACATTGCAAAGGCAAGGGAAAAGCATATCCCTACCATGTCAGAATTTTATGAGTTATTGTTGGAGCAGCCAGAAGAAGAGGCAAAGGACATTGCTTTATCGTTGGAGCTGTTTGTAAATGGCTCTTTAAATATTTTCAATAACCATACCAATGTGAATGTACAGGCAAGGTTCATTGTCTATGGTACCAGGGACCTGGGGAAAGAGCTGGGAGCCATTTCCACTCTGGTCATGCTGGAAAATATCAGTGCCAGGATTGCAGAAAACGCAAAGAAAGGAAGGGCAACCTGGCTTTATATAGATGAGTTCCATACGGTTCTTGACCGGGAGTATAGTGCGAAATTTTTGTTCAGCCTCTGGAAAAAAGTGAGGAAGCAAGGGGGACTATGCACAGGAATCACCCAAAATTTGGTTGATATGCTGCAGAACTATACAGCCATGACCATGCTGGGGAACAGTGAGTTTATTGCCCTGTTAAAGCAGTCCAATGTAGACAGTCAGGAATTATCCACTGCAGCAGGAATTCCAGAAGCACAATTAAAATATGTAGATAATTCTCCTTCCGGTACGGGGATCATTAAGTATGGAAATACCTGTATTCCATTTGATAACCGTATGGAAAAAGAAGCCAATCCGCTGTATGCGCTTTTCAATACCAACCTTCACGAAAAGGCGTTGCAGACAAAGCAGGAGTAATGTAATCTGAAAGGAACTTTTTCTTTTATCTGTAAAGGAAAAGGTATGACAGACGAGAAAAAATTAGGCAACAGCAAAAATTATAAGTCGGTAAAGTAGAAAAAGGATAGGACAAAAAGAGTGCAGTTCTTTTATCAGGCACTCTTTTTGTATATCATGGGAAAGGTGGCAGAATGGCTGAAACATATCAAATAGAAATGAATTTAGAACAGTTGGAAAGACTTTTAAAAAATCTGCCGGAGGGAATTATGCTGGAGATTTGTTTTGGAAAGGAAGAACATGGAGAAGACACATAAAATAGATGTGGTAAGTATACGCCTGGTGGAAGAACCTCCTCTATACAGTAGTAAAGAATTAAAAAATCCCTGTGATGTGGCAGAACTCTTTCAGGATTTTTTAAAAGATTGTGACCGGGAAATGTTCTGTATTTTAAACCTTCGGACAAAAAACCAGGTTATTAATGTCAACGTAGTAGGTATGGGAACGTTAAATAGTGTACTGGTTCACCCAAGAGAAGTATTCAAATCTGCGATTTTATCCAATGCCAGCAGTATCATTTTGGCACATAACCACCCTTCCGGTGATCCAGAACCAAGCAGGCATGATATAGAAGTGACAAAGCGATTGGCAGAAGCCGGCAATCTTATGGGGATTGAGGTGTTGGATCATATCGTGGTGGCTGAGAACCGGTATTTTAGTTTCAGGGAAGAAAACATACTACCAGAATACTTTCAAATGGAAGAAGTAGCAGCAGAGCAATCTCTTCCTTATGTAAAGAGTGAGAAAGAGAAGGTACATTAATTATTGCAACAGTGAAATACATTGACTGGTTTTGACAGAACATGTATAATAAAATAAGAAACAGAAAATAAAAGTAGCTAAATAGACAAATATCGTCAAAGTGTAAACATAAAATTCTTGACGAACAGGTTGTATTATGCTATAATCCCAAATCTTGAAGGAGTATACATGGCAAAGAAAAAAGTTTATGCTGTAAAAAAGGGTAAGCAAACCGGTTTGTTTTATTCATGGAATGAGTGTAAAGAGTCGGTAAGTGGATATCCGGGAGCAGAGTATAAAGGTTTTGAAACAGAAGAGGAAGCGAAAAACTATTTAGAGAATAGGATACAAGAAATTAAAAAAGTAGATATAGAAGAGAACACAACAAACCAGTTAGTTGTATATGTAGATGGTAGTTTTGATGAGAAAATAGGAAAATATGCTTTTGGGTGTATTATTCTTACACCAAGAGGAGAAACTATTAGAGAATCAGGAAATGGAAATGAACCGGACTCTTTAGCAATTAGAAATGTTGCTGGTGAAATGCTTGGTGCTATGTATGCAGTACAATGGGCAATTAAGAATGGTTATCATAACTTAGAACTTCGTTATGATTATGAAGGAATTGAAAAGTGGGCTCAAGGAGAATGGAAGGCAAAGAATACACTTACTCAGAAATATGCAAATTTTATGAAGAGTAAATCAGATATTCTAAAAATTTCTTATCAAAAGGTAAAAGCTCATTCTGGAGATCATTATAATGAAGAAGCAGATAAATTAGCCAAAGCTGCTTTAACAGAAGGTAATGGGATTCCTAAAGTTAAAAGAGGCGATTTTTGGTTTACAGTTGAGGGAATTTCAGATGAAGATTTGTCAACAGTTATAGCACTTGCTGTTGATGAAATTGGAAAAGACAATCTAATTATAGATGAAAAAAAGATTGCTCATGGAAAAGCAGTTTCTTTAAAATGTAACAAAAGTAAAGATAGAGTAGTTGTGACACATTATCAAAAGCATAATAAAGTAGTAATGCAAGGAAGACCAGAAGTGTTATTTTCTACTATTATTGGATATATTACTGAATTAATAGAAGTAGAAGAAATTCCTAAAATTTTTAATGACACATATAATCTTAACATAGATAAAGACGAGGTTCGCTCTGAATTTCAGTTTTATATGCCAAATGCTTATGATAAGCTACCGTCTAAGAAAATGGAAAGATCTCTTCATCAGGCTGTGTATAATTTAAAGGTCACAGATGATATGTTTGATGGAACATATTTGGCTCAGCCGGCAATTCGTGTTGTAGAAGCACAATTAAAAATAGCATTAATAGAATGTGGTATTATACCAAATGCGCAGTACATCAAAGAAAATCATTTTGATATGTTTGATAAAATAGGTGTAAAATATAAGCTGAAACCAGAGAGATATGGAAATGCAAAGCCTGAGCAGGTAAAGTATATTGGAAATATTTATACGTTTTATAACAGCAATCGCCATCCAATAGAACATTGGGATGACCCTACAGCACCAATTGATACTACAAAGATGCTGGATATAAAAGGTGCTCATGATTTGATTAAAAGAGCATTGGCGATTATTGATGAATATTATGAAGTGATTTAGAAATTAGGAGAAAGGAGTAAGTTAGATGAATAACTTTGATATGATTGTGATAAGTGAAGAAAAAGAAAATATTCTTGTGGTTATGAAGACTAGCGAGCCTCCTTTTGATTACCTTGCAGAGATTGAGGCTTCGCTAAGGGAAAAACACTATATCGGTGTAGTAATGATTGATGAATTGCTACATAGTGGGAATACGGAAGAACGGTTCATTCAGGGATACTTTGATGGTGCCCGGTTTGACAGTGGGCAATTTGCCTTTGAGCTTGTTCCGAAAAAGAGCAAATTAAGGGAACCTGTTTGTTTTTACTTGCATCAAGACAGGGAAAGCCTTGAATATTCTATTTTAACGACCAGACAGCAGAAGCTGATTGAGCATGGCTGTATCATTTAAAAAGAAAATAAGAAGTAACACAAAGAGCATTATCGCTAAAAACGGTAGTGCTTTTTTTGTGCATAAAAAGGAGGTATTGCTACGTGGAAAAAGGTGAGATGGGCGAGAATGCCACCGGACGTTTGACAACGTATTATGTGGCAGAATGTATGGAATTTAACCGCTATGGAGAATACAGGGAGGATATCCACAGTGCAGAAGAGGCAGTAAAGATCTATCAGAGTATTCCTTCTGAAAGGTTGAATGCAGGAAAAGGAATTGGGCTTCATGTGGAGGAAGAAGATGGTATTCCATTGGAATTTTCCCTGGTTTATAACGGGGAGTTGGATGTGGATCTTTTGAGAGATATCTATGATCAAAACCAATACCCAGAGGTTTTTATAGCTGCCAGGGAACTGAGTGCTTATCTTCCGGAAACAAAAGTCATTGATACCAAAGGGCTTTTAACAGAGAAAACCTTGGAGGCTACTGTTTTTGCAGATGAAATGATAAAACTGGAAAAAAATCTTGACCCTGATTTTTACCATACCTTTTATCCGAAAGAAGCAGAACATAAGGAAGCTATTATATGGAAAGCCTTATGTCAAGACGGAAAAGAGGAATACAGCAGGTGGCTGGGAAGCAAGATATTTGAGCAGAAATCAGAGTTGAAAGAACAGGCAGACAAGCTAAAGACAACACTGGAACAGGTAAAACTTATTCCGCCGGTGGACTTGAAACCCTTTGTGTATGTGCGGATCAGTGAACACCCGGACATTCCATTGGAAGAAGCCATGCCATTAAATCAAGCGGTAGAATTGTTCGGAAAGCTGGATCGGCAGGCAGTGGAAGAGAAAGATATGGCAGGTTATTACAAAACACATTTTGAAATCTGTTTTCTCTCAGAGGGGGAAGTCATGTCTTATACCGGGCGCCAGGATTTTGGTGACGGGGAAGGAAATCTGCTGGATCATGTAAAAGCATTTGCAGATTATTATCTCCATACAGAAGAAGGGCAGCAGCTTATGAAACAGACCGCCAGGACAACAGAAGAATGGGAACATGAACAACAGCAAATGAGATGGGTACTGGAGGAGATGCTTCCTACCCTTCAGTATTTCTGCAACCTGGAAAAACTGGAAACAGCGGTTCTGGAAGAACAGGAAATAGAAAAGAAAGTCCCTTTACTGACGCAGGGGGACGCATCACGAAAAGCATATCAGGAAGCCATGCTTGCCTATATCCGGGAAAGCAGGATTGCATTAAATACAGGGAAGGAGCTGCCTTGTATGCCGGATATCCGGGATTTTGCAACTGCCTGTCCGGATAAATCATACAAAGAACAGGTTATGGAAGAGATACGACAGGAAGCAGAGTCATACGGTATGACCGTAGAAGCGTATGCAGCAAATGGATATGAGCCGCCAAAAAGGGGCGGCAGATAAAATTAGGAAAGGAGGCGGAGTTTTGGCCATGTAAAAGATATCTTCCCTCCTGAAAAAAATTGGATTTAGAAAAAACAGCAATAGAACGTATCCGCACTGCCAGCCAGATGTCCCTGCAACATTATGGGCTTCCTTTGGTAGTGACGGACAGTGGAGGAAAAGACAGCGCCGTATGCAGGGAACTGGTACGGCGTTCCGGCGTGCCATTTGAACTGATGCACAACCTGACTACTGCAGATGCCCCACAGACTATTTATTATGTGAGGGAACAGTTTCAGAAGGCAGAACAGGCCGGTATAACTTGTAGTATCAATAAACCTTACTATAAAGGGCAGCGGATAACTATGTGGAGCCTGATCCCCATGAAAATGATCCCTCCTACCAGGACTATCCGGTATTGTTGTGAGGTTCTAAAAGAAAATGGTGGGGCTGGGCGTTTTATCACCACAGGTGTCCGGTGGGCAGAAAGCCGAAAGCGGAGGAAAAACAGGGGGATTTATGAAAACTTTGTCCCAAATGGAAAAAAACGTGCCATTATTTTAAATAATGATAATGATGATACCAGGCGACTCTTTGAATCATGCCTGTCAAGGGGCAAACACGTATGCAATCCCATTGTTGACTGGAGTGACCAGCAGGTCTGGGAGTATATCCAGGCAGAGAAAATACCCATGAACCCTCTTTACGAAATGGGATTTCACCGGGTTGGCTGTGTAGGCTGTCCTATGGCAGGAAAACAAAGATACCGGGAGTTCCGCATCTTCCCGACCTATGAGAGGGCTTACCGGCGGGCTTTTGCTAAAATGCTGGAGTTAAGGAAAGCTGCAGGAAGGCAGTGCAATTCCCGCTTATGGTCAGATGTAGATGCTTTTTTCCGTTGGTGGATGGAAGATCCTGGTATCCCCGGACAGTATGAATTGTCCTTTCATGAAGATACCAATGAGATTTATTATGACTATTTGTAGTGGAAGGGAGGAGGAATTATCGCAAAATATCAATTATCTTTTGGACTGCAGTATGAAGCCTGGATGCTGGAAATCCGTATTCCGGACTGGCTGGAGTTTCCTTCTAAGGAGCAGGCACTAAAATATGGTGAGCAAGCTGAGGTTTCCGTTTTCTTAAAAGCGGAAGCTATTTTTTTGCTCTTTGATGGCAGTAAGGAGAAGATTTTACCGCAGCAGACGGAACTTTATCAGTTTTCCTACCTGAAAGAAAAGACTTATGACAGACTGGGACCGCCACTTTCCCCGGAAGACATAGACCATTTGGTAGAAGTGGGGGAATTGGAGCAGGTGCTGTTCAGTGAAAAATATATCCTGACAGAAGATGATTACCAGGAATTTTCCGGAAACCTTATGGAAGCCTTTCAGGAATTGGAAAAGGAGTACGGTCCACCACCCAGAGAAAAGGAACAGGGGTATCTGTTTCAGGCGCTCTGGTATCAGGCAGAAGAATTAAACCCCGGAGAGGGGGACTGCTTTGGAGATTAAGGTAAAAAAAGAAAAAGAGCCGGAGCTGAAATTAAAAAAAGAAGCCCAGGTGACGGTGCATAAGAAAAATCCTATTTTATCTGCAAAGGAAAAGAAAGCTGCTTTTACCTCTAAGCCGGTGGCCGATCTTTTAGGGCAGAGAAAGAAAAAAGAAGGGGCAGAAAAAGGGAAACAGCCGGAGCAGGGCAGAGAAGCGCTGTTTGAAAAACAAAAGGAAAAGAAAAAGCAAGCCGGGAAAGAGGCAGCAATCCGGGGAGCAGCAGAAGATAGAAAACAAAATGGAAAGGCCAAAAGCACCGTATCTGTACCGGGAACCTTACAGCCGGATCAGATGAAACAGGGGGTAGCACCAAACAGTCAGCCCTCTGCTGGTTTCCAGGCGAAGGAACAGTATCGGAGGGAACAGGCTGCAAAGCTGGCGGAAACAAAAAAATCTTCCCTGGCGAAGCAGACTGCCATAAAAGGGGTACGCCGGGGAGAGGCTGCTATATTGACCCAGTTAGAGGGCGGGGAGGAAGTCAATGATTCCCTTTATGTCATGGGGACAGCAACAAAACCGGCAGAAAAGATGTGGAAGGATCGGAATTATAGAAAGGCAGAGCAGGAATTAAAGGTAAAACAGGCAGATGGGAAGATCACCAATAAGCAGTTTTACAGACAAACAAAAGCAGTGAAAAAGAAACAGATGGAGAAACAGAAAAAACAGGCAGTCCGGCAGAGAAAAATCCAGTATATGATCAATAAGCTCACCGGAAATGGGCAGCAGGACAGTTTGGCACAGGTGGCAAAAGATATTGTAAAGATGAAAGCCTCTGTGTTTATGCTGAAGGTGGTCCAGTTTGCCGGGGCGCTTTTGGCTCCGCTGTTCAGTATTCTTCTTGTGGTGGCAATCCCTGTAGTGATTATCTTTTTCCTCTTATACTGTTCGCCACTTGGTGCGTTCATGCCAAATCCGTCTGAGGAGAACCCTACCGTCCGAGAAGTTTTAAGCGGTTACTACATGGACTTTAATACAAAACTTGGACAAAATGGGGAAGATGGGGCAGTTACCTATCTCCATGAGAAAAACGGGAATTATGTGAGTAATTACTATGATACTTTAATGGTTTATATGGTGAAGTATGGAACCGGGGATATAGGTGTGGATATGGATCAGCGGCATAAGGACAAGCTGAAGGAAATCTTTGATGAAATGAACAGTTTTGAAAACACGACCATAACCACTACCATAAAGGCAGGGGAAAGCCTGGGAAATGTTGTCACCAGCGGTTATTGCCAGTGCAGTATCTGTTGTGGACAGTGGGCAGGAGGACCTACAGCCTCCGGTGTCATGCCAAAACCGGACCATACCATTGCAGTAGATGCACAAAACCCCTTTGTCCCTATGGGAACCAGGATCATTATGAACGGGATTGAATATACCGTAGAAGATACCGGAGCATTTGACCGGTATGGGGTACAATTTGATGTTTTCTGTGCAGATCATGCAACTGCGTCTGCCTGGGGACATCAGACTTTTGAAGCGTTTCTGGCAGATGGGGACGAAAATGAGATTACGGTAACAAAGAAGGGCTGCTACGTCAAGAACCTGAATTATGAGGACTATATTGCACTTGGAAAGCTGACCGAAAAAGAAGAAGAACTTTTAAGGGAAGTCATGAGTGAGGAATTCCGAAATGAGATCCCTTCCTTTGGCGTAGGAAGTGACGTTGCAAATCTGGCACTGACGAAGGTAGGCTGCAAATACAGTCAGGAACACCGGTATGAGGAAGGATATTATGATTGCAGTTCCCTGGTACAGCGGTTGTATCAGGAGGTAGGCATTTCCCTTCCGGCGATTGCCTCTACCCAGGGAGAATTTATGGTAACACATGGGTTGGAAGTTACAGAAGGCGAACTGGAGCCGGGAGATCTGATTTTTTACTCTTATGAGCAGAATGGGCAGTTCCGCAATATTTCCCATGTGGCAATTTATGTTGGTAATGGCAGAATGGTACATGCAGCCAACAGCAGACGTGGAGTAGTGAATGACCCGTTCAATCCGTCGAACATTGGGCTGTATGGAAGACCCAGCCGCTTGCAGTAAGAAAGGAGAAGCATGGACGAAAAAGAATATGAAGTGACCATAACAGAAGTCCTGGAGAAAAAAGTAAGATACCGGGGCAGGAATGAACTGGAGGCAACTGCAAAAGCAGAAGCAGATTATTATGCAGAAAAAATCGTGCTGGGGGCAGATGATTTTTCCTATCGTGATATTTCTGCAAAAGAACTGGTACCTGTAAAAGAAAGAAGGAACAGCAGATGAAGCATATCACAAAAGTACGGGAACTGTATGAGGAAACCATACACTGGATTTCAGAGTCGGAGGATTCCTGGAAAAATTTCCTTTCCTGCATGGGGCGTTTGTATCAGTTGGACTTCTTAAATACCTGTATGGTATATGCCCAGCGCCCAGATGCGTCCGTTCTTGCAGGATATGATGCCTGGCTGGAAATGGATTTGCCGGTTGCCAGAGGAAGTAAAGGAATTGCAGTATTTCCTTCCAAAATTTTCGGGGAAGGAGTTACCCATGTTTATGATATTCAAGATGTAAAGGGACAGGGAATCCGGCCCTGGAACTGGCAGGTGAATGGGACAAACCGCAGACTGCTGGCAAGGGAGCTGTTCCCGGAAATCTACGAACAGGAAAAAAAGTTTAAAAATTCTTTAGACGCCTTTACAAGAACAAATGTTTGGTTTATGATAGAAGAGGAAGATGAAATTTTAAAATCCTTGCAGAAGCTGGCTGTCCTTATCGGAGAGGGACAGGAGGTAAAAGAAAACCAGATTACAGAGTTTCTTGTAAACAGTGTCTGTTATGCGGTGAAAAGCCGCTGCGGTATCCGAGATGACACCCTGGATTTTTCTTTTATCTGCGGTTTTTCAGAGAATGAGGAGGTTCTGTACCGGACAGGACGGTTAGTATCCCATTTATCTGGGCGGATTGTGTTACAGATTGCAAGGACCATGAAGAACATAGACCTTGAAAGGAGGCAGTATTATGGAAGGAATCGCAGGAATCCAGTACAGGGAAATGAATGGCGTACAGATACCAGTCTTAGAGGGCGTGATGAGCGAGGAGAAGATGCTGGCGTCCCTGAACCGTTACGGCAGGATCGCAGCACAGGAAATGAAGAGAACGGACCAGGCACAATACGAAATGATGCTCCTGTCCGGGAAACTGATGGAGCGGCTTATGAAAATCCAGACAGAAGCGGAGGAATACCACGAGAAACTGGCAGAAAGTTTTCTGAAGACCTGGACCAGGGAGGACAGGATAGACCCTTACAACACGTTGGAAATGACCAACCTTCGGATACAGGCGGATATGGAAGCACAGAAACAGGTTATGGAGGAGATCATTCAGCTCAGGATCGGATAAAACAGGAAAAAACAGAAGAGGATACAGAGAAAGGAACTGCTTCGGCGGTTCCTTTTCTGTCTGGGGAGATAGAACCTGCACAGCCGGAAAACTGGCAGAAAGAGAAAATTCTTCTGGAAATGACGGAGCAGGAGATACCATATAAAATTTATGAGTTTTACCGGAACAATCCAGAGGAAACAGACCGGGAAGCTTATCTTTATGAATTGTATGGAGATGTAAAAAGAGAAGCCCATACAAAAGACGGTATCCTGACCGCAGAAAGCGGTTCCAGTGGTTTTTATATCCTTTGGAGTGAGGGAACTTCCATGAAGGAGGCGTTCTGGTACTGGGACGAAGTTTCTTTGGAAATTGGGAAACGGATTGAAAAAGGGACCTATCTTCCTTTGTTATCTGTATCGGAGGAAGCCTTAGAAAATGGGGAAGAAACAGAGGAAGAAACCTTACAGCCAGAGAAAGTGCAGGAAGTGATTGAGGAAAAGGAACCAATCCCATTAGAAGAGATTGGCATAGCCTTTTATAAACAGAATATCCAGGCGGATATTTTAAAGAAAATGCTCTGTCTGGTCTATACGACCAATCAGCTACCGGAAGAAAAAGACCATTTTTTGAAGATGCTTTTGCTTCGGGAAGTACCGGAAGGCCAGCCTTATTATCTGGTGCGGACAGAACATGGAAGCTATGAGCTTTGTATTCAGGAAAATGGGATTAAGATCACCCTGCCGGAAAGCCAAGATTTTCTGCAGGAACTTTCCTGGGATCAGTTTGGCGGGCTTACTGCACATCTGGCAGAGGAGGACCAGATTGCCTATACCGAAGATTCAGAAACCTTAGAGCAGCAGGAGAATATGTACCGTCTGCTTCCCTGGTTTCCGGCATTATGGGAAGAATATAGCGAAATTCTTAAAAAGGAAGAGCTTTGGCAGGAAGGAAGAACCTCTGTCCAGACAGAAGGCAAGGAAGAAGCCGGAGATTATTATTACCCAGAAGGGTGGTTGCAGTTTACCGGTGGGGATAAAAGCCGGTATCAGAAAAATATCCGGGCAATCCGTATCTTAAAAACACTGGAGCAGGAAGAGAGAAATGCCACAAAAGAAGAACAGGAAATTCTTGCGGGGTATGTAGGGTGGGGCGGGCTGCCAAATGCTTTTAACAGTAAACGCCCGGAGTGGAAAAAAGAATATCAGGAATTGAAGGAACTGTTGACCGCAGAAGAATACGCCCAGGCAAGGGCCAGTGTCAACAGTTCTTTTTATACGCCGCCGGAAGTCGTGCGGGGTGTTTATAAAGCCCTGGAGCAGTTTGGATTCCAGAAGGGAAAAATTCTGGAACCGGCTATGGGGATTGGAAACTTTTTTCATGGTCTTCCGGAAAGTATGCAAAAATCCCAGCTTTATGGCGTGGAGATTGATGCCATAAGCGGAAGGATTGCACAAAAGCTCCACCCTTCAGCCAGTATCCAGATTAAAGGATTTGAAAAAACGGAATTTGAGGATAACAGCTTTGATGTAATTGTAGGAAACGTGCCTTTTGGGGATTTCCGTTTGTATGATCCCCGATATAAAAAGATGAAGTTGAAAGTCCATGATTATTTTATCCGGAAAAGCATGGACCTCCTTCGGCCAGGAGGCATTTTGGCAGTGGTAACTTCAAAAGGGACGTTGGATAAAAATGACAGCGCTGTGAGAAAAAATTTGGCAGAACAGGCAGACCTTTTAGGGGCAGTCCGGCTTCCGGCAGATTCTTTTGGAAAGAGCGCCAATACCGCAGTTACCAGTGACCTTTTGTTTTTTCAGAAAAAAGCAGAGCCTTCGATTGGGGAGCCAATCTGGACTTATACAGGGCTTACGGAAGACATGGTACCGGTAAATGAGTATTATCTGGAACACCCGGAAATGATGCTTGGGAAAATGGTCTGGTTTGAACAGTTTTTCGGGAAAGATTCCAAATATACAGCCCTGGTCAATGAAGCGGAAGACTTTGACCTGGAAAAAAGAATTTTGGACGCAGTTGGAGAGCTTCCTAAAAACTGTTATGAAGAAAGCATAGCAGAAAAAAAGAAGGAAGAGCAGGACGTCTTAGCTGCTTCCCCAAAGATACCTAATTATACGTTTACGGTGATACAGGACGAAGTATATTACCGGGAAGGGGAGTCTTTATACCGGAGTCAGGCAAAGGAAAGTGTGAAGCGCCGGATACGTGCCATGCATAAAATCCGCCTTCTGGTGCGTGAAATTTTACAGATACAGCAGGAAAATTGTTCTGACCAGGAACTGAAAAAGGCACAGGAACAGTTAAACCGTTTGTATGATGCCTTTGTGAAAACGCATGGATATTTCTGTGACCGGACAAATAAAATGGCGTTCCGGCAGGACAATGATTACCCCCTGCTATCTTCCCTGGAAGTGGTTGATGAGGACAAAAACGTAACCAAAGCCGATATTTTTTACAAAAGGACCATACGCCCCAGAGATGTGATAGACAAAGTGGAAAATGCCCAGGAAGCATTGCATATCAGTCTGTCAGAATATAACCGGGTGGATATTCCCTATATGCTCTCTCTTTATCTGGGAAACAGGAAAGAAATGCTCCAGGAATTAAAAGGGTTAATCTACCAGAACCCGGTACTGGCAAAAGAAGAAGATCCCAATGCAGGGTGGGAAACCGCAGATGAGTATTTAAGCGGAAATGTGCGGCAGAAGCTCCGTACTGCTAGGATTTATGCGCAGAACAATCCCTTGTTTGTAGACAACGTGGAAGCACTGGAAAAGGTACAGCCAAAAGAACTGACAGCGCCTGAGATCAGTGTAAAACTGGGAACAACCTGGATTGAAAATGAGGATTACGAACAGTTTATATATGAGCTTTTGGAAATCCCGGAGAGCAACCAGAGAAACTATTGCGCTCATAGTGGCCATGCCCTCAAGATTGAGCGCTTAGATGCAGATATGTCTTACCATATTGACAGGGGAAATTTTTTTGGAGGAACCATTCGTACCAGGGAAACCTATGGCACAAGATTTATGGATGCGATCAGCATTATAGAGGAACTGTTAAACAGCCGGATTGTGACCATACGGGACCGGGTGCAGGAAGGGGAAAAGGTGCGTTATGTGATTAATCGGAAGGAAACCATGCTTGCCAGGGATAAGGCGGAGCAGATAAAAGAAGCCTTCCGGGACTGGATTTTTAAGGAACCAGAGCGCAGAAAAAAATATGTGGATTTTTACAATGAAACCTTTAACTGCGACAGACAACGAAGCTATGATGGCTCTTATTTAAAACTGCCGGGACTGAACCCTTTGTTAAAACTGCGTCCTTATCAGAAAAATGCTGTAGCAAGGGCATTGCTGTGTGGAGGGAACACCTTGCTTGCCCATACGGTAGGCACTGGTAAATCTCTGGAAATGATCTGTATCTGTATGGAGATGAGGAGGCTGGGGCTGGCAACGAAACCCCTTCTTACGGTTCCCAACCACCTGACCTTCCAGATGGGGGCAGAATTTTTGCGGGCCTACCCAGATGCGAAGATCCTGATTACCAGAAAAGAAGATTTTCAGAAGGAAAACCGCAGGCGCATGATTGCCAGAATGGCAACAGGGGATTATGACTGTATTATTATCGGACATACGCAGTTCCAGAGAATTGCCATTTCCCCTGACCGGCAAAGAGCCATGATAGAAGAACAGGCAGAGCAACTGGTAGAAGCCATTAACCAGGCAAGGGAAGAAGCAGGAAAGAACTGGTCCATAAAGCAGATGGAAAGCAGAAAGAAAAAACTGTTGCAGAAAATCGAAGAACTGAACAATGAAGAAATCAAAGATGATGTGATGTACTTTGAAGAAACAGGCGTAGATGCCTTATTTGTAGACGAAGCGCACCTGTTCAAGAACTTGGAAATTTTTACGAAAATGAACAATGTTGCGGGTCTGGGTTCCAGCGGTTCCCAGAGGGCTATGGATATGCGTATGAAAATCCAGTATATCAACGAAAAAAATCAGGGAAGGGGCGTCATTATGGCAACGGGAACCCCTCTGTCAAACTCAATGGTGGAACTTTATGTGATGCAGTTATATCTGCAGGAAAGGCGGCTTCACGAAAAGGGGATTTACCATTTTGATGCATGGGCTTCTGTGTTTGGGGAAGTTACCAGCTCTTTGGAACTGGCACCGGAAGGTACTGGTTACCGGATGCGGACCAGGTTTAATAAGTTTATCAATCTGCCGGAACTGATACACCTGTTTAAAGAAATAGCAGACATTATTCTGCCTGATATGCTAGATATTAAGCGGCCAGAATTAAAGGACGGAAAATATAAGGTTGTAGTATCGGAAGCCTCTGATTATGTCAAAGAACGTATGCAGGAAATGGTGGAAAGGGCAGAAGCAATCCATAGAGGTGTGGTAGATCCAAAGGACGACAATATGCTCCGGATTACCGGGGAAGCAAGGCTTTTGGGTACAGATCCCCGGCTTTTGGACAGTTATGCTCCGGTAGATTCGGATTCCAAACTGAATAAAGCAGTAGAAAACATTTACCAGGAATATGTACAGTCCCAGGAACAGAAAGGAACCCAGATTGTTTTTTCGGATATTGGGACACCCGGACCTGGGAAAGCGTTTACCGTCTATGATTATTTAAAACAGGAACTGATTACCAGAGGTGTTCCAGAGGAAGAAATCTGTTTTATCCATGATGCAAAAACAGATGAACAGAGGGACCGTATGTTTTCCGATGTCAGAGCCGGAAGGAAACGGATTATTATAGGAAGTACCGAAAAACTGGGAGTAGGAACCAATATCCAGACCAGAATGGTGGCGGCACATCATATCGACTGCCCCTGGAAACCCTCTGATATTGAACAGCGGGAAGGGCGTATTATCCGCCAGGGGAATGAAAATGAGGAAGTCAATATTTACCGCTATGTAACAAAGGGTTCTTTTGATGCTTATTTATGGGGCATTGTAGAAACAAAACAGCGGTTTATCAGCCAGGTATTTACCAGCCGGGAACTGGCAAGGATCTGTGAGGATATAGATGAAACCGTACTAAACTTTGCAGAGATTAAAGCGGTAGCTTCTGAAAATCCCCTGATTATGGAAAAAATACAAGTAGATAATGAAGTGGCACGTCTGAGAATTTTAAAAGCTGCACATGAAGGGAAACGGTTTGCTTTGCAGGATGCGGTTACGTTCCAGTACCCGAAAAGGATACAAAGTCTGGAGAAAGAACTGCAATCGCTTCAAATGGATTTGGACCGTAGGAACCAGGCTATGGAAGTACAGCCGGGGTTTGCAATCACGCTGCAGGGAAAAGTCTATGAGAAGCATAAAGAAGCAGGGGAAGTCCTGCGTGGGATTATAGAAGGTGTGACAGCTTTTACCAGGCACGAAGTCGGTATGTATAAGGGATTTCAGGTATTTGTCCAAAAGGATATGATGGAGCCGGTATTGTTCCTTCAGGGAGAGAAGGAATATAGTGTGGAGTTAAAAAGCAGTGACTCCGGCAATATGGTCCGTATGGAAAACCGCTTGAATGCCCTTGATAAAGCAGTAGAAGATGTTCAAAAAGAAATTAAGACCTGTGAAAATGAGATAAAAAATGCAAAGCAGGAATATGCAAAGCCTTTCCCGTATGAGGAGCTTTTAAAAGAAAACATTACCCGGCAGATGGAGATTGATGCAGAACTGGAAATCAAGGACCAGGAGGAGTGTGTGGAAGTGCAGGAGGAAACCAAAAATCTTCCATGCCAGACAGCGGTTCGGTAAAGAAAAGTAGAGTAGAAAAGGAGATCACAATATGGAATATAATATCAGAGTATATAAACCGGAATTGAAACAGGAAGAAGGAAAGATCAATAATCTGAAAGGATTTGCTACCATTACCTTTGATGAGGCCTTCTGTGTGAAAAGTCTTGCAATTAAAGAGTCCTCGAAAGGAAATCTGTACCTCGATATGCCCCGTTACAGAGATTACGAAACAGGGGAGTATGTTCCTTTTTTTCGGTTTACCGATAAGGAATTTCAAAAGGAAGTGTTGGATACTGTAAGGGAAGCCTATGAGAATATGACAGAAACTAAAACAGACTGTAAGGGCAGTTGGGGAGAGGAAGAACTGTATTACAATCTGAGTGTAAATCCGGTACAGGGAAGCGATACCTTTAAGGCAGATGTTGCCATTCGTCTGCAGGACGTATTGGCAATCCAGCAGCTTCATGTGATCCAGGCATGGAACGGAAAAACCTTTGTAGGTATGCCCCAGAAAAATTCTGCAAAAGGAGAACGGGAGGACATTGCCCATGCAGTTAATGCAGAATTTAAGGCAGATCTGGAAAGTGCAATCATGGACGAATACAATAAAAAGATGGAATATGCCAAAAGCCAGAAACAGCAGCGAAGAAACGGGAGGTAAGAAAAGTCCAGAAAAATATATGGTGTTTTCCGATAAAGAGTGATACAATAAAGAAAATATCGTATTAGGAGGAGCAGATATGCCAAGACGCAAAAAAATGGAGAATATATCTCTGGAGGAGCAGCTAGTAACTGTAGAACAGGAGATTAAAACAACAGAGGCAGAATTAAAAGAACTGCGTCTGAAAGCAAAGGACCTCAGGAAGAAAATCGAAGATAAACAGAAAGATGAGATATTTAGCGCATTGATTGCTTCCGGAAAAACTGTGGAAGAGGTAATGAAGTATTTAAAATCTGGTAATGAAGAAAAGGCTGAATAAGATAAGAGAAAATGCCGTTACGGGTGATGATAAAAACCTGTAGCGGCATTTTTTATGTAAAAGCTTTGAAATTTCAAATATTAGTTTACTACGAAAAATGTGATTTACTATATTTTGTTTGATAAGTGATATTTGTGGGAGAAAATTATCATGAAGTGCTAAAATGGTAATTGGCTAATGAATATATAAAATTGTTTGTAAGAATTGAAGTTGGCGTAAATATGGAATATAATAGTTATATCAAACAAATTCAATATTATAGAAATATGAAAAGAAGAAAAGTTCATTTCAAGTACAAAAACTGTTATGCGACAAAATGGAGGTGAAATATGTTTACTATTTTAATTGTAGAAGATTCTAAAGAAATTTTAGATTTGATGGTTTTACATTTAGAAGATAAATATAATTTAATTAAAGCAGAAGATGGCATTAATGCAATAAAAATTGCTAAAAAAGAAAAAATTGATTTGCTTATTTTAGATATTATGTTGCCATTAGTAAATGGTTATGAGTGTATGAAAGCAATAAGAGAAAAAAAGAATATTCCTATTATTATTGTATCAGCTAAAAGTACAGATGAAGATAAGATTATTGGATTGCAAAAAGGTGCTGATGATTATTTAGCAAAACCATTTAATCCATTAGAGTTGGTAGCAAGGGTCGATGCTCAACTTAGAAGATTTTATGAATTTGGTAGTGCAGAGGAAATTCAAGAAGAAGTTATCTGTTTTCAGAATCTAAAATTGGACTGTAAAGAATGTTGCTTATATAAAGATGAAGAAAAAATATGTTTGACAAATAAGGAATATAAACTTTTGAAATTACTGATGAATAATCCAAAACGGGTTTTTACTAAAAAGGCTATTTTTGAAGCTGTATGGGAAGACGAGTATTTATATGATAGTAATACAATAATGGTTTATATTAGTAAATTAAGGGACTATATAGAAGAAGATTCTAAAAATCCTCAGTTTATTATTACAGTAAGGGGGTTAGGATATAAATTTGGAAAATAGAAAGAAGAAACTAGAAGTAACGCTTATAAAAAACTTTTGTTTTTTTTCAATAGTGATTGTTATTATATTTGCAATCGTGGCGAGTGTAATAAGTGTATTTAATAACTCAAAAATTGTTAATACATTAGAGGAAAAGTATATTGTCAGTTGTGAGGGAAAAAGCCGATATGAAGATATAGATATTTCAGAGTTAAAAAGAAATGGTGCATGGTTTGAAATATTGAATACAGATTACGAAAGACAATATCCGAGAGCAGAATATAAAAAATACACTAGCATAGAAATTATAGATATTGTAAATGGTAATTATGAAATTGATGGAAAAAAATATAGAGGGATTGTTAAAAAGTTTTATGATGAACAGAACAGACAGCGAATACAGGTAACTTTTTTTCCGATAGATTTCTTGCGAGTAACGCCAACCATAAACATTCCTTTAGAGGCAGAATCAATTCACTTTTTAGGGATTTATATAGTAGGTATTATTTTATTTGGAATTGGGTATTGTTTAACCGTTTTTTGTGTGTCTAAGAAAATAAAGGTAGAATTGACCAAGCCAATCAATTTATTAAAAGAAGCAATGAAAGAATTAGGAAGTGGGAATTATAAAAAAAGACTATCTTTTAAAGCAGAGTATGAATTTGTGGAGATGGCAAATTCTTTTAATTGTATGGCGCAAGAAATGGAAGATGCTGTAAAACAAAAAGAAGAAGAAGAACGGTTGAGGAGACAATTGATCTCGGATATTGGTCATGATATAAGAACACCTTTAACAGTTGTTCAAGGATATTTACTAACTGTTATAAATGATTTAGAAAATAGCAAAAGTAAGAACATAGAATATTTGAAGCGTTGTTTTGAAAGCAGTGTTGAAATGGAGCAGTTACTTCAGCAATTAAGCGATTATAATAGGATGTTTCGAGTCGATTACAAATTAAACAAAGAATTAGTGGATTTTACTGAGTTTGTGAAAAATATTTTGGCAGATCAATACCATTATATTGAGGTAAATAAAAACATTTTGAGAGTGGAGGTTGATGAGGAGGAAAGAAATATCTTCATTGATAAAAGAGAAATGCGTCGAGCAATTATAAATTTACTGAATAATGCAGTACAACATAATGATGAAGATACGACTATTGAAATTAGACTGACAGAATATGATAGAAAAATATATCTTGTTATAGCGGATGATGGGAAAAAAATTCCAAAAGATATTAGTTCGTGTATGTATGAACCATTTGTTAAAGGAGATCAATCGAGAAATGATAGTAGTAATAGTGGATTAGGACTTGCAATTGTAAAAAAAGTTCTGGATGCACATGAAGCAGCTATTTATTTTGAGCAGCCATATAAGAAATATACAAAGGCATTTATAATTGTGATGCCAGTAAAATAACATAAAAAGCAGGGCATTGTGCCCTGCTTTTTATGTTATTTTAAGGTTCAGATAAGATGAATTTTAAAAAAGCATGATATAGTAATACCATCAAAACAAAGAAAGACGGTGGTCATAATGAATGAGGCACTTTCGATTGATAATTTGACAAAAAAATATAAAAACAAAATAGCATTGGATGATTTTTCCATGAAAATAATGCCAGGAGAGATAGTGGCACTTATAGGTGAAAATGGTGCAGGAAAGACAACATTATTAAATTCTATTTGTGGCTTCATTAGACCTACTTCTGGAAGTATATCTTTTAAAGGAATATCTAGTGAAAAGGAAAAAACATTAGATAAAATAGGAGTTTTAATCGAGCCTAGTTTTTTGGATTATTTGACAGCCGAAGAGAATTTACAGTATCTATCAATATTATCAGAAGACAAGAAAAATAGTACTTTAATAGAAAGTCTATTGCAGAAGACAGAACTTTCTGATAGCAAAAAAAAGAAAGTGAAAACATTCTCTTTTGGCATGAAACAGAGATTGGGATTGTGTCAAAGCCTGTTAACAGATGTGGAATTATTGATATTTGATGAACCATTTGTAGGATTAGATCCGGTTGGAAAGGAATTATTTAAAAAGGTAATTTTAGATAAGGCGCATCAAGAAAAAATCCCCGTTTTATTTTCGAGTCATGATTTAGATGATGTGGAAGAAGTATGTGACAGAGTTGTGATGGTTCGAAAAGGAAAAAAGGTTTTGGATCAGAAATTAGTGAGAGAAAAGACTTTTATTTTAAAAATTGATGGAAATATAAGCACAGAAGAGAAAAAAAAGTTGGAGTTACAAGATCCCACTATACTTTGTGAAAAAGATTGTATTTTTTTTAAAAATGAAAAAAATATTGTTGATATTCAAAGAATATTATTACAAGAGGGGCATTATATCGTGGGAATGTCAATTCAAAATAATAATTTGAAAAAATTATTTTTGGCGGAGGAAACGATATGATAAATAGAAAGCAGGTAGTTTACAAAACAGAATTATATAAATTGTATAAAAGAAAAGATACATGGATTTTTTTAACAGTGATTTTAGTTCCGATTTTATATAGTGTAGGAATTGCAAGTGGTTCAGAAATAGTTTCTTATAGCGGAAATGGAAATATTACAGCAATCAATTTTATATCGGCGATGTTTCAAATGGCTCAATCCATGTTTATTTTTAATATTATTTTAGTTGCCATTACAAGTAGAACATTAGGGACTGAAATTGAAGATAAAAGTTTACGGATTTATTTGAATAAAGTAGGTGATAGAAAAAAAATCTATATAGAAAAAGTAAAGGCATTAAGCGTGTATGCTGGTGTGATTAGTGTATTATTAGTAGTTGTAGGATTGTTTTGTTATTATTTTATAATGAATGATAAAACTCCAATTGTAAATGGAGCGTTGTATGATGAAAGAATTTCAATAGAAATTATACAGATTATTACCATATATCTTTTTTGGGTAATAACAATTTTTATCATTATGATGTTATCCATAAAGTATAGATTAGTAGTCTGCTTGGGGATTTATATGATAGGCTACATTGGGATGAATTTACTTTCTTATACGAAAGTGTTTAAATATTTTTCCCCATTGTATTATATCAATACTTTTACAATGATGGAAAAAGTAGTATGGACGCAGGTTTTAATAGGAGCAATTTATTTTTCTATTATAGCAGTTTTTACCACTTATTTTGGAATTAGAGAATTTAGAAACAAAGATATTTAATTTGGAGGAAGATATGGACTGGTTGGGTAATAATGTAAAGACATTCAAAGTCAAAGGAATAACTATTATAGCAAATCGAAATAATGGAATGGTAATTGGATTAGACAGGGAAGGGGAAGAAGTCGTAGATTTATTAAAGAGCAATCTTATAGAGATTTCTTCACTATCTGATAACCAGAAAGAACTTTATAAGGTCTTGGAAGAAAATGATTTTTTGAAAAGCTGTTACAAGGAAATAAAAGGTATTGACTCAGTATATTTACATGTCAATTCTGCGTGTAATTTACATTGTCTTGGATGCTATTCTTATGTAGAAAATCGGAATACAAGAAATGAATTAAGTTTTGATGAATGGAAATGTGTCATTGATGATTTATCATTACTTGGAGTGAAAAATATTGTAATTTCAGGTGGAGAACCATTTCTGAGAAAAGACTTACGAGAAATTTGTAAATATATTAAAGAAACAGTAAATGGAAGCTTAGAAGTTATATCAAATGGAACGATGAACATCTCTGATTATGAAGTGGTTTTGCCGTATATTGATGCACTTAACATATCAATTGATGGATATGATGACAAAACATCATTTATAAGAGATAAAGGTATTATGAAACGTGTGTTAGATACGGTAGAAAGACTAAAAGAAAAGATACCGATTAAATTGATTGTAACATTACATAAGAAGAATGTTCCATTCATGAAAGAATATGAAAATTTAGCAAAAAAATTGGGTGTATTTATGAGTTTCAGTATATTTACAGTGGATTTTAGCGAAAAGATTTTTGAAGATTATAAATTCAGCGAGGATGATTTTGTTATTGTCGGTGATAACATTACAGAGTCAGAAAATGGAACTACAATTTTAGATACACCTACAGATGTGGTTGGCATTACATATCGGGAAGGTTGTGGCTTTGGAAAGAAAACGATTAGTATAGCATATAACGGAGACATTTATCCGTACCATATGCTACATTGCCAAGAATGTAAAATGGGAAATATAAAACATGGCAGGTTAAAGGATATTATTGATGAGTCTGATTTTGAAGGAAATAATATATTATTAGATGATATAGAAGAGTGTGGAATTTGTGAATACAAAAATTTATGTGGTGGAGCATGTAGGGGACGAGCATATCTATTTACAGGCGATATGAAAAAAAGAGATCCTTATTGCTTAGCAGCAAAACGATTTTATGATAATCTTTTTGCACAATATACAAGTATATAGTTTTTATAATTATATAAATTTCTGAGAAAGGAGGACGTAAGTATGATCTTTAAGAGTGGGAAAGCAAATGCAGGTTGCTGGTCTTTTGGTCCTGTATTAGGATTATGTGCAGGATACGGAAATAAAAAGGGCTGGTAAGAATTATGACAGCAAGAGGAGGGGGAGGTTAAACTTCCCCTTTTTCTTATTAGGAGATATAAGTTATGGATAAAAAAGAAAAATTACTTATAGAAATAGTTTGTATTATTGTTCTGAGTAACTTTTTATGTATGTTTTGCTTTTTATTCTTAAATTTGGCTTTTCAAGGAAATATGGAGGAGCTGGCAAGTATTTTGTCACTCGTTATCAGTTTTGTGATTATGCCATTTTATGTACTAAAAAAGCAACATAATATTAAAATCTCAGAAATAGGAATAGCAAAAATTGGTATAACAGATAGTATTTTTTTAATTAGCGCTGTGATTTTTAGTGTTTTCTTATTTATAACAAAAGGAAACTTGAAGATTTTTACTGAAGTTGTAAGTCAACAACTATTTGTTAGTATATCTGAAGAAATTTTAATGAGAGGAATTATTTTTTACTTATTATCACAGTTGTTTCGTAAAAAATATTATGTGGTTATTGTCAGTGCTATAATTTTTGGGTTTGCACTACATACGGGAGGAGATTTCTTAAGTAATTTAGTGTATAGATTTCCAGCAGGCATAATACTTGCTGTATTAAGGATATATACAAAAAAATTATACCCGCCTATGGTGGTACACTTTATGTATAATTTGTGGTGCATATATTTGTAAAGAGAGGTAGAAAAGATGAGGAAAAATATTATTTTATGGATTTTAGAAATTGCATTAGGAGTATTAGGGAGCATAGCAGTATTTTGGGGATATTCATCAATGAACATTTTTACACTATATGGAGTACTGTTTGTACCAGGATTACTAACAGCAGCCGTATATTTATATTTAATTAAAAGTAAGAAAGTAAGTAAATTACGTGGGAATAGTTTATACATTTCAAGTATGATATTTTCGCTTATTGCAACGCTGGTATTTGGAGTAGTTGATGTCGTTTTACGATCTAAGAATGATATGTATGAAACTATTATAGCAAATACAAGAAATGTATTAGATGGAGAATATTTGATTATAAAAGGAAATAGTAATTTAATGGACTATATCTTTATCTTTGTATTTATTTTTCTGATATTCTGGTTTATAGGAAAAGGGAATAAGATAGATGAAAAACGAATTGAATGTTAAAAAGTTTTGGGAATTGTTAAGAAAATACCTGCCACTTAAAAAAAACATAGGTATATTGCTATTTTTAATATTTAGTCAAGTTTTTTGTACATTATATATGCCTATAGCAGTAATGAATACTATAGATATTAGTAGTGGAAATTATTATGAGTGGAAAAAAATTTGTTGGATTGCTTTTATTATTTTGCTACAAGTAATATTTTCGGTAGGAGTGTTGTATTTGATGTCTTGGATGGCTCATAAAATTATTATGCAATTGCGTGATGATTTATGGAGTAAAGTTTTGCATTTACCAATTGAATATTTCGATAGAACAGAAACAGGCGAAATAATGAGCAGGATAACAAACGATACTATGGTAATTAGTGAGTTTATAACGAATGATTTTTTGAGTGCAATTACAGGTGCTATATCTATAATAGGCTCTATAATTTTAATTTTTGCAGTTGATTGGAAAATGGCAGCAATTATGGTTGGATTAGTTCCAATAACAGTTTTTGCAATTAGTCCTTTAAATAAAAAATTATATAGGATTTCAAGAGATTTTCAAAATAAGACAGGAGAATATCAGGCGAGAATGAACAATGTTTTAACTAATATTCGGTTAGTGAAAACATGTATAGCTGAAGAAAAAGAAGAAGAAAGAGGAAAATTATTAACGAAAGAGTTATTTAATATAGGTATTAAAGGTGGAAAGATAACTGCTTTAGTTCAACCTTTAACAACAATGTTGATCTTCCTTTTACTAATTCTTATATTTGGATATGGAAGTGTGAGAGTATCAAATGGGAGTTTATCGGCGGGAAGCCTTGTTGCAATTATATATTATCTTTTCCAAATTGCAACACCTTGTATGGGATTGACGGCATTTGTAGGTCAATTGAATAGAAGCTGTGGTGCGATGGAAAGAATTAGTAAAATTTTAAATGAAGAAATCGTGGAGAAAAAGATTAAAAAAGAGATTATAATTTCCGATCAAAAATGCAATTGTGGATTAGTATTAGATAATATTTCTTTTCGGTATTCAGATAGAAAGAATACTCTTTGCAGTATCAGTTTTTTCATTGAAAAAGGAGAGACTTTAGCAATTGTTGGAGAAAGCGGATCTGGAAAATCTACTATTTTTTCACTGATAGAGAGATTTTATGAACAAGACAAAGGGAATATTTATTATGAAGGAATAGATGTTAGGAATATACCTATGAATGATTGGAGAGGAAAAATAGCATACGTTCAACAGGAATCACCAATTATGTCAGGAACTATTTTAGATAATTTAACTTATGGGCTTGATAGCTATAATGAAAAAAATGTATTAAGTGCTTTAGAAAAGGCAGAGTTGAATAGATTTATTAGTTCATTGCCAAAGGGGTATAATACAGACGTTGGTGAACAAGGTGTTAAACTGTCGGGAGGACAAAAACAAAGAATTGCTATAGCACGTGCGATGATTAGAAACCCAGAAATATTGCTACTAGATGAGGCAACCGCAAATTTAGATAGTTGTACTGAAAAATCTGTTCAACGAGCATTAGAACGATTGATGTTGGGGAGAATAACTATAGTTGCAGCTCACAGATTTTCGACAATAAAATGTGCAGATAAAATTGTTGTATTACAAAAGGGAAGAATATGTGGAAGCGGAACACATGAAGAATTATTTAATAATAATGATATATATAGAAGACTGTTGTTAAATCAGATAAATGATGAGATAAAAATATAAATTGAATTTGGATGCAGTAATTATTTTAGAAAAGAAGGTGATTCCGATGTTCTAATTGATTATATAGACTAAAAGTATGAGGGAGGCGAAAGCTTTGAAAGAATATTTTAAGATTAAGGAATTGTTTATTGTAATAGGGATCGTAATGTGTATTCCATATATTCCATTAACCCAAAAGATAGAGAAAAATTTATTATTGTTAGGTTTTCCATATAAATTTTATTCTATCCATATAAATACTCAACAAATTATATCTATTCATTTTTCAATAGGCAATTTTCTTTTAAATATTATAATTATATATACGTTTTATATATTGTTTTTAAAATGCTACCGCAAAATATACAGGAGGTATAAAAATGAAGAATAAGAATATAAAAAAAGTAATTGGTATTATTATGATATTATGTACAATGTTTTTAGTGACTATTCCAGTATATGCTTCAAATGATGAAAATCAGTTTGAGCCAAACAAATATATTGAGCAAGAACTTAATACTTGGGCAGAAGCAAATGGAGTTGGGGTTGTTTTTGAAAATGTTTATATCTCACCTAGCAGGAGCGATATGAGCGTGGAAGAAATAGAAAAATCAGTAAAATCATATGTTAAAATGATGAAGAATGCTATGCAGAATATGGAGGTGAAACTTATAGAGCGCTCTAATATGGCAAGGGCAACAGGATCTTATACTGCAAGCGTAGAAAGTATGATTCCTGCAATCGGTTGGGGGTATATTAAACAAGATTTTACAGCTAATGTAAGTTCTTCTCGGATTTCAAGCGTTTCACTAGTAGGCAGTTCCTATGATACAGGTTTTACACTCGGCAGTTGGGAACCTAATTATTCTTGGACGGATATATCAAGCAATAAACAATTTGTACAAATTCACATGAAAGGTACTATTAATTATTTATGGGAAGGTTTGAATATATCAAAAGATTGTACATTTTTAGATACTTTTAAAGCCAGTGGTAGTAGCTTGGTTGAGTCTTCTTATTTGGATTGGCCAGATTAAAATTTATTTAAAAATAGTTTATAGTGATATGATATCTTTTTTGCCGTCAGCCTTTTGCAGGCTGACGGTATTTGAATGATTCAGTGCAGGAATTAGCAGAGTGTATCAAGCAACTGCTGGATATTTGTGAGAGGGCAGTAACAAGGACACTGGATATAGAAAATGATTATCGTACTATGCGGGCGGAACTGCAGAGCAATATCCGAAATCCGCTAAGCTGCATAAAAACAAGTTGCTTTCTAATTCAATTCACTTACAGAAAAGGAAAATATCCAATCTGAAAAGCTCCAGGAGTATCTTCAAATTATAGAAAGCAGCGGAGGATATAGAGAGTGCATTAAAATAACTGATAATTGAAGAAGTGCTGGACGGGGATTTTTCGTCCAGTATTTCTTTCTGGAATGAGAAAAGTTGAATTTACAAATCAAGAGGAGGCATACACATGAAGTATGTTTTTCCAGAATATAAAGAGAATGTAGTGTTGGGCAACGGGAAATTACAGTTAAATCCAATGTCCTATCAGGTTATCTACGAAGGAAAGGAGATAGACCTGACACCCAGGGAATTTGAAGTTTTATATCTACTGGCTTTAAAGCCAAACTGGGTAATGCCAAAGACAAATATTTATCATTCTGTATGGGGTATTCATTATCATGATGATCAGATACCATACAGAACAGTAGAATATGTGATATGGAAGATAAGAAAAAAGATGGGGCATGATATTATCGAAACGTTGGTCAATGTGGGGTATCGGTTGAAAAAGTTATAGTTTTTGGGAGATATAATTGAGATGAAATAGTATGTTATTATTAATGGAGGATTTATTACATGAACGGAAATAAGAAAAGTGCAAAACAGTATCACCAATCTGTAATTACTGCTTTAGAGAAAAAAGTAAATGACATGAAAGATTCCGCTTATTCAGGATTGTATAGTGAAATAGCATTTATCATTGGAATAGCAGTTATCATGATAGATACCTTTTTTCCACCAGAGGAAACGAAAGTTAATTGTGTATGGAAAATAATACTGATAGCTGTATCTATAGTCTGTATGCTTTATTTCGCCAAAAAAGTGAAAACAGTGAATGAAGTGGAAGAAGAGAAAAAGTTTTGGCCGAACTTTTTTATTCAATGGGCAACAAGTTTAGGATATATAAACATGCCTGTAGCTGCGATAGCTATTTTGGTAACCTTTGATAAGGGCAAAGCATGGACATTATTTATGATGGGAGTTGCTGTAATTCTGACAGGTTTAACTTTAATAGAAGCACTTGTAAAAACTTCTAAAATTTTAAAAAAAGAAAATGTTGGTAAGCGGAAATAAGATTGATTAAAAAAATTGAGGTAAAAGGTAGACGGTGTATTTGATATTATTTACATCTTTTTGTTGAAATTTGATAATCATTTTTGGTGATGAATATTACATCATTATTATTCCAATCTGCTGGAAAATACAGATAAAAGGATTATGGATATTTATCTTGAATTCGGATTTGAAAGCCAAAGGACGTTTAACCAGGCGTTTCAGCAGAAGTATGGGAGGACACCTAGCAAATATCGAAAAATATGGTGGGATAATTGAATATTATGAGAGTTGCAGAGAATATATAGGGAAATATTATTTGCGGTTTGAAAGAATTTGGAGCGGATATGCGATTTAGCGCATATCCGCTTTTGACATTGTAGAAAAGATTTTTGTTTTGAACGGTTACGTTGGTAGACAGTAATATTTTTATATGGAAGATGTGAAAAAATAAAACTATTAATATTCTAACAAAAATTACATAGACAGTCGATTTTATTACATGAATAAAATTTCAAGAAATAAAAGGTGTATTATCTAAAATGTAAGGAACAGAAGAAAATAATTCAACCATTTCAATTTAGAATTAGTATCTGTACTGTACAAAATTGATTTATGAAAGGAGAAATAATTATGAGTGAAATGAGAAATCCTATTACAAGAGAAGAAAACTTTAGCAATCCGGCTGGTAACGTTATGATGGAGCTGCAGGAAGCAGATTTAAACAAATTTGTAGCAGGAGCTGGTGAAACCAGAAATTCCGGCGGAGTTTTATGTACAAGTACAGCAGAATGCTATTTTGGTACTTTGCTGAAACCTTGCTGCCCTAAGAAATAAACACAGGTGTTGATAAAGAGGGTAAGCGTTAATTGAAGTTTGTGCAGTACAGATACGAATTGTGAGTTGAAATGGAAAGCAGAATGGGGTGTTTAAGAACATGAATACTGAGAGAGCATCATATTTTACAGAAAGAAGTTATACAACATCAGAAGCAGAAAATAAAAAAGATATATTTGAATATTGGAAAAAGATTTTAGGAGAAGATACATTAAGAGTTGCTGAGAAATGTTATGGTATTGATTTAGTAAAAGTTTTAAATTCTGAAAATTATGTATGTGAAAACAATCACGTGATGTCAGAAATGGAAAAGGTAAAAATAGAATTATTTGAAAAACCAATCAATTATAACTATTCCGGATTCAAAGGAGAAAAATTGGCATTTGATAATTTTTTTATACCTTTAATCAATTACGGAATAGACATATTAAAAAATGGAACAAGTCTTTTTTGGACGGATTCTATTATAGATACATACGCAAATACCTTATTAGAGAGATTAGGGAAGATCAGTCTTGGAATATTAATGTTTGAAATGTATCTTTGTAAGAAGACGGGAAAACTGAATGGAAGAAATTCAGAGGAAGAATACGATTATTATAATAATAATTTTTTAAGTAAGAAATCGTATAAACAGGAGCTTTTCAATATATATCCATGTTTACTACGTTCAGTTACAGAAACCGTAGAAAACTTATCTTCTTATTATGTACTTTTATTAGAAAGACTTAATAAAGATAAAAATGAAATTGCGAATAAATTTTGTGGAGGTTTAGAATTTAAAAATGTAGTTGAAATAAGTTCTAATATCTCGGATTCTCATAAAAAAGGGAATGGGGTAAGTATTCTTAAGTTGGATAATGGCACTAAAATTGTGTATAAACCACGTTCGTTAAAAATTGAAAAAGTGTATTTCGATTTTCTGGGAAAGATAAATGCTGGTTGTAAATATGAGATGTATGAACCAAAAATATTAGATTGTCAGGAGTATGGTTGGGAGGAATTTGTATATTATAAAAGTTGTAAAACAGAGGATGAAATCAGACGGTATTTTTATAGATTTGGAATATTGATTTTCGGTAGTTATATTCTTAATACAAATGATTTACATGAAGAAAATGTGATTGCCGCAGGAGAATATCCAATTATTATAGATGCAGAAACTATACTAGATAACCGTAGAAGAGGGAGAACAAATTCTGCAAAGGAGGAAATAAATTATATCCTTCATGAGTCAGTATTATACTCAGGTTTATTGCCACACTATAGGTTTTCAAATTTGGGCCAAGGCGTAGATATGAGTGCAATTAAAGGTAGTGAGGGAAAGGAATATCCTATAGTTATTCCTAAAATAGCGGATTTATGTACTTCAAATATGAGATTTGTATATGAACATCCTACAACTGGAGTAAATCAAAATCTTGTTAAATTAGATGGAGAAAATGTATCAGCATTTCATTATCTAAAAGAAATAAATGCAGGATTTGAAGATGCGTATAAATATGTTTTGGAGAATAAAGAAAAGTTTCTTGAATATGCCGACATGTTTGGTAATTTAAATATTCGCCATTTAGTTCAGGATACCCAAAGATATTCTATGTTATTACACACATCTTTTCATCCGGATTTTATGCAAGATGGAAGAGATAGACAAATGTTTTTGTGTAGTTTATTTAAACAGTATGAAGCTACACAAGGAGATAAAGGTGTTGTGAAATGTGAGATAAAAGACATGTTAAACATGGACATTCCATATTTTTATCTCAATACATCAGGTAAATCTCTTTTCGGATCAGAAGGTGAGAAAATCGAAGACTATTTTGAATATACCAGTTTGGAACACTTAAAGAAAAAGATAGTATTGTTAGATGAAGATGATTTAAAAAGGCAATTAATGTTCATGAATATTATTCTGACAGAGATAAACGAATTTCAGGTTGAGGATAAAAAGATAGAGCTTCAACAAATGAAAATGATTCCGCACAGAGAAAAAAATAAGGCTCATCTGTTAAAAGCTGTTCAGAAATTGGCTGATTCTCTTATAAAAACTGCTGTTTTTAATAAAGATAGAACAGAAGTTAATTGGATTGGTGTTACTCTAATAGGAAATGAAGATGACTGCTCATGGGATATAAGACCACTTGGTACCTATTTATATGAAGGAATGTCTGGGCTAGCAATTTTCTTTAACGCATTGTATGCTGTTGATCCCCAAAAGGAGTACCTTATTATACGCAATGCGATTGAAAAGGAATTATTTACATACACAGATGAGATGTGTGAACGAAATGAGGGAATAGAAAATGAAAGCAGTGGCGCCTTTGGTGGAGAAGCGTCTATAATGTACACTTATGAGGTACTGTATAAAATTACAAATAAAGAAAAATATTTGGATTATGCAAAAAAGCACTATAAAATATTAAAGAAAGCGATTACCAGAGATAACAGTTTTGATCTTGTCTATGGTAATGCAGGCGCAGTTATTACATTGATCAATATGTATCAGCTAACTGGAAATAAAGAGTATATCGCTTCGGCAGAAATAGCAGGAGATATAATAGTAAATGCTCAGGAAAAGGAAGGCTCTATTAAAGGCGGATGGAATGGAGATGGAAGAACTTCGCCGTTAGCGGGATTTTCACATGGAGCATCTGGAATAGTTTTAGCACTGGCAAAACTATGGCAGGTGACTCAGAAAGAGGAGTATTTATTATCACTGCTCGATGGCATTAAATTTGAAAATTCTTTATTTGTGAAAGAAAAAGGAAATTGGAAAGACGAAAGGGTATATGCAGGAGAAAAAGCATCTGATGGAGGAAGTTTTACCGTTGCTTGGTGTCATGGCGCTGCAGGCATATTGCTTAGCCGATCTAAAGTAAATGTCATATTGAATGGGCGGTATTCGGATTTGATAGAAAATGATATAAAAGTAGCAGTGAATACAATATTAAAAGAGGGAATTTTAGGAAACAATTGTCTATGTCATGGTAATTTAGGTAATACAGAAATTTTATTTGAATATTTAAAAGACCATTCAGATAAAAAGATAGAAAAATATTATGTAGATATTCGTGATATTATTGCTGAGAATGTATGTAATGGTGTATTTGATTGCGATAATGCGTATCTATATGGATATAAATTGCAAGGATTTATGACAGGACTATGTGGCATGGGATATTCTTTGCTGCGAGATATAAAAAAAGATTTACCTTGTGTAATTGCTCTGGAAGTCTAAAATGATAGTATTGGAAATAATAGAATTTATTATTTCCAATACTAATTTATTATACTAGGGAGGTGTATTTATGCACAAAAAAAGTGTGCCATTGATTCGCCAGATGGGGACAACAGACTGTGGTATAGCAGCATTGACAATGATCTTCCAATATTATAAATATAAGATAGATATTAGTGAATTAAAAGCTACAACAAGTATTGGAAGAAATGGTATGTCTTTAGCAAAAATGAAAGAAATTACGGAAGAACATAATTTTTCATTCAAGGCGTATGGAAACTACGAAACCGAAGAAAATTTGATAAAATGTTTACCGATTATCATGTGTTCAAAAGAAAATCATTATGTTGTAGTTGCGGAGAAAAAATATGGGAAATATATACTTTTAGATCCTTTAAAAGGAAAAGAAAAGGTTGATTATTCATATATTAAAAAGAATTTTTTAGATGTACTTGTATGTGTTCGACCAACAGAAAAGAATTATAAACGTGAGAAACGTGAGTCTTTTCTTATACCTATAAATAAAAGCAAATTATTTCTGGCAAGTATTCTAACGTTGGTTACACAGGGAATTATATTGATTCCACCGCTCATTATAAAAAAAATAGTCAATGAAATAACGTATGATACATTAGGCTTCAATTTTGTAAAATATGCGTTACTGATATTATCAGTGGCATTAAGTTATTTACTTGCAAATTTAGCTAAAAAAAGGGTAATACTTATTTTACAGAATAATATATACAAAGATACTATATTTTTAATGCTGAATAAAATATTTGATATTGATTTAAGTTATTTTGAAAGCCATTCATCAGGAGATATTGAAAATCGCTTTAATAGTGTCAGTGATATATACGAATTTATATCAACAGCTCTAATTTCAACAGTGATAGATGTGGTTACTGCTGTTTTTTGCGGAATAATGATGATAACACAGTCAATACCATTGTTTGCAGTTATAATAGTAATGACTGTTATACAGATAACAATAGTAATGATTTTAAATCAAAAAGCTAGAATAAAGGTTAAAAATTATATTGCAGATCAGAGTGCATTACAGGCACGAATGGTAGAAACTTTGACTAATATCCAGCAAATAAGGTGCATGAGAATAGAGAATATGCTGAGTGATAGTCTGAAACAGGATTATAAGCATTTAATTAAGAGATTACGTGAGCGTGTACAAATAAGTGATATTATGGAGTCGGTGGTGGGGGCTTTTTCAATAGCTTCTTCATTGATACTTTACGTTATAGGAGGATACTTGGTTTGTGATAATAGGTTGGAATTAGGAACGTTAATAGCCTTTGTCACACTTGCCGGATATTTTACAGGTCCATTTCAAACTCTATCTTTGGTGGTACCTCAAATTAATGTTTTAAAGGAAACAATGATTCGTTTAAAAGAGTTAATGAATTATAAATCTAACCGTAAAAATGGTACTCAGCATATTAATTCATTTGAGTCTATGGAAATGCAGCAAGTAACATTTTCTTACTATGGAAGCACGAAGCCAGATGTAGAGAATGTTAGTATGATGCTAAAAAAGGGGGAGAAGATAGCATTTGTAGGAAGTTCAGGAAGTGGAAAGACTACAATTACAAAATTATTATTGAACGTCTTTTCTCATTATCAAGGACAAATTTTAGTAAACGGGGAAGATATAAAACAAATATGCAAAGAGGATATAGATCGGATATTTGCCATAGTTACTCAGGTTCCAATGGCAATGAATGGAACAATTAGAGAAAACGTGGATATTACAAATACGTTGACAGATGAGGAAATATATCATTATTTAGATTTAGTAGAACTGAAAGATGATATAGAAAAATTCCCATTGGGACTTAATACATTTGTGGGAGAAAATGGACAGAACATTTCAGGAGGACAAAAACAGCGTATTGCTATAGCAAGAGCATTGGCACTGAAACCGGAAGTTATTATTTTTGATGAAGCCACAAGCAACTTAGATCCTCTTACAGAACGAAGAATATGTAATAATTTGAAACAACTACATATTACCCAGATTGTAGTTACACATAGACTGAATGCCATACAAGATGCTGATACAATATACGTAGTTGAAAAAGGAAAAATAATTGAATCCGGAACACATGTGGAACTACTTCAGTTAAAGGGCGCATATTATGATAGTGTAAATAATTAAGAACAGGTGAAAGTCAGATAATGGCTTTCACCTGTTCTTTTAAGAGATCTTTTCTTCATACGGATCAATATGTTCAATAGGTATCTCTAATATGACCTTTAAGCCATGAGGAAGTATATTTTCATATTTGATATTTCCGTTATGGGCGGTTAATATTTGGTAAACCAATTTTAGACCAAATCCATGAACAGACTCCCCATTTGAATTGTACATATTATTAGGAAAAATACCACTATTCATTTTTTCTATTTGTGTAGAAGTCATACCGCCACCATTATCAATGACGGAAATAATACAGGTATCATTTTCTTTTAAAATTTCAACTGTTATTTCACAACCATGAGGATTATGATTAATACAATTTTGAATTAGATTGCTTAGCATTCTTGAAAAAAGTTCCGTATCTCCTTTGATCAATACTGGAATCGTATCAGATGATGAATGAAAATCAAAAGAATATTTGTTGTCTATTGGTCCATTCATAAAGCCAATGATTACTTGGCGGGCAATTTCCACAGGAGAAAAACTGGTTTTTATTAAAGGCTGCATAGAGTATTCTAGTCTTGAAGTTAAATTTAAATCTGCGATTAGGCTACGGAGTTTTTCGCTTTGTTTACGAATTATACTTGCTTGTAGTTGTACAGGTTGCGAAGCATCTTCATTTTTTTCGATTTCAGAAGCATATCCCAAAATAATAGAAAGAGGTGTCCGGACATCATGCGAAACACCATTAATCCATTCGGCACGCGCCTGTTCTTTTTGTAGAAGATGTTTTCCAGCCTTATTTAGTTCAGCATTTATACTTGAAAGTTCACCTGTTTCTGAAAGGGTAATGGGTTTTCCCTGAGCAATAGAGTCAATACCGTCAATGATTGGCACTATAGATTTTTCTATTTTATGTGTATTACGCCAGAATAATATAAATATCAGTAATATATTAAAACAAATCATTAAAAAGATACCGACTATTAGGCTGTGAATATAATTAATATCTATTGAAAAATTGTATTTTGTTATACTATTAGGTTCGCACCCGATAACCAATAAGCCGGCAGAATGTTCTTGGATAAAAACAGGATATTCTTGTAAGTACCACCGACTAAACTTGGCTATTTGTAAATTTGAATAGGTTCTTGGCAATTCTTCGGGTAAAAATTTTTCCCAAATGACATTTCCTTGTTCGTTTAAAATCATCGCCCAGGCACTTTTATTTTTTAGAATATTTTCTATATAATCAGTAGAAGAAATTGTTCCATCTACATTGAGCGTGATATTTTTGCTAATGGTTTGGACGGGTATATCTGGATCAGTAGAATTATTCCATGCCATGAGTAAAGTCCCACATATTAAAATAATATTTAGTACAAAAAATAAAATCAATATAATAAGGGTGGAAAGAAGATATTTTTTAAAAAAACGCTTGGCAAGCTTCATTATTTTACTCCTTTCACTAGCAATTTATATCCTAGCCCCTTAACTGTTAGCAGTGAAACAGGAGAAGAAGGATTTTTTTCGATTTTTTCTCGAAGATGCCGAATGTGTGTCATGAGGGTAGTTTCATACCCTTGCCACATTTCACCACAAGCAGTTTGGCAAAGAGTTCCTATTGTTACAATGTGATTGGCATTATCTACAAGTTTTAATAATATATTGTATTCTTTAGCAGTCAAAGGAATAATTTTATTTTCACGATGTATTTCTGCCTTATCAATATCTATAAAAGAATTTTCTAATTCTATAATTCGTTTCTCTGTAGGATAACTTCTTTTTAAAATAGCTTGAACACGTAACAATAGTTCTTTAGGCAAAAATGGTTTGATTAAATAATCATCTGCTCCCAATTCAAAACCAGAAAAACGATCTTCGGCTGCATCTTTGGCGGTCAGCATAAGAACCGGAAGTTTACTGAGGGCTCTGATTTCTTGCAATACCTCAAATCCGTCCATACCAGGTAACATAACATCAAGAATAACCATGTCAGGTAGAGTTTCTCTTATTATTTGTAAAGCCATTTCTCCAGATGTTGCGGTCATTATTTTTGTATAGCCTGCTCTTTCAAATATTGTTTTAATAAGGGTGAGTAGTTCTTGTTCATCATCAACGATAAGTATAAATTTATCATACATATATTTTTATCTCCTAAAATTTTATAGTTTAAATTATTATACATCTTGTGGAAAAAGAAGTATAGAGAAAGAGGAAAATCTCAAGGTTACCTCAAGGTTACTTCAAGGAAATCTCAATGTAGTTGGTATATAATTACAGTATAAAAAAAGGAGGTATAAAAAAATGAGTGAATATATTATTCAAACCAATAATTTAACAAAACAGTATGGAGAGCAAAAGAGTGTTTCTGCAATGAACTTGCATGTGAAAAAAGGAAGAATTTATGGACTGTTGGGACGTAATGGAGCAGGAAAAACGACTACAATGAAAATGCTGTTAGGATTAACAAAACCGACATCGGGAAACATAAAAATATTTGGGAAAAGTATGGAAACCAATAGTAAAGATATTTTACCGCATATAGGTAGTTTAATAGAATCACCAGGATTTTATCCTAATTTGACTGGGACTGAAAATCTTCGTATTTTTGCGGAGCTTAGAGGATTAAATAAAAGTAAGTGTGTAAGAGATGCTTTGGAAGTTGTCGGTTTGCCCTATCGTGATAAAAAGTTATTTGCGGAATATTCACTTGGGATGAAACAACGACTGGCCATTGCATTGGCAGTTATGCACAATCCCAATTTGCTGATATTAGATGAGCCTATTAATGGTTTGGATCCTATAGGTATTGCAGAGGTACGTTCGTTTATTAGAGAGTTATGTGATGTTCAGGGAAAAACTATTTTGATTTCTAGTCACATATTATCAGAGATAGAATTACTGGCAGATGATATAGGGATTATTGATAAGGGAATTTTACTTGAAGAAGAAAGTATGAAAGAATTGGCGAAAAAAAATAGTCGCTATGTCAATTTTATGGTATCGGATAGCCAGCGCGCAGCGGAAATTTTAAGAAAAGAATTTGAATGTGATGATTTTCAAATATGTGATAAAAATAGACTTCAATTATATAATACAACAATCCCTAGATCAGAAATTACTTATGTTTTTGTAAAGCAAGGATTGGAAATTACAGAAGTTCATTTATGCGAAGAAACATTGGAAGATTATTTTAAAAGGGTGACCGGAGGTGAAGGAATTGCTTAAATTAGTTAAGGTTGAATTTCAAAAACTGAAAAGAAAAAAGTTTATTCTTTTAGTAACTTTAGCTGCATTTATGTTTCCGCTTCCATTGGCTTATTTAATGACAACACCAGCTATGATGGAGCAATATATTGATAAAGCGGACGCATTTGACGGACTATTTAATATGGTATTGGGGTATGGAATCCAATTTTTATTACCCTGTATTATCGGAGTAGTAGCTGCTATGTTGTTTTTTATTGAACGTGATAATGATACATTTAAAAATATTAAAACAATCCCACTATCCAGTACGCAAGTAGTTACAGCAAAAATTATAGTGCTATTTATTATAGGCGTTGTATTTTGCATAGCATCAACGGTAGCAACAGTTCTGGTTGGTATGTTTACGTTAGATGTATACGGTTTAGGATACAAAATATTTCTGGCGGTTGAAACAGGAATATTTATTACCGCAGGAACATTACCATTGATTGTTATAGTGGTATTTTTTAGTCGTACTTATGTTTTCTCTGTTTTATTATGTATTTTTTATAGCGTTTTAAATATGAGTGCAACAGCACTTTTCGATGCATTACCAAAGACAATATTATGGTTACTTCCTACGCCGCTTACAACATTTTGGAGTGCTGGAGATATGAAAAGACATGGAATTAATATGAACCTTGTACAAATGAATGGATTAATTCCTTCAACTTTTCAAGTAATATTAATTCTTGGGATTATGGCAGGAATTTCAATACTATTAATTGACTGTTTGTACAAGAAAAGGGGGGAATAAAATTGAGGACTATTGTAAAAACAGAATTATTGAAATTAAAACGTTATCATATTATATGGGCGGGGATAGCTCTTATGCTACTCTCTGTTCTATTGACACTTTTTACTTCTATGGCTAATGATGGATCTGTATGGGATTTTCGATACTTAATAGAGCAGGTAATCAAAAATAATATGTCAATGATTTTCCCAATGTGCATAGCTTTGATTGCTGGATATATTATATCGCGGGAAGAAAAAGACGATGTTTTGAAGAATATTATTACCATTCCAATTTCATTTAAAAAGTTGTTGGTAGGAAAACTTATTGTATGTGCAATGTTATCAATATTATTTGGGCTTATTTGTACGATATTTACGTTAATTGCAGAGTGTATAGTTGGTTTTCCTGGATTTACAGTAAATTTGGTAATCCAAGGGCTAGTACAAATAACATTGGAAAATTTACTTTTGTATCTAGCGGTATTACCAATTATTGTTATAACAAGCAGACTATCAGGCGGCTTTATGATAGGTGTCATTGTTGCTTTTGTGTATGGATATGGAGGTATGTTTGCAGCAGGAAATATGACATTGGCTAATATATATCCTATTACTGCAAGTCTGGGATTAATTGGGTATAGAAGTTATGATACATCCGTACAATGGAGTTTTCCATTGTGTTTATGTAGCTTGATAATTATTGTCGCTATTTCTGTAATTTTAGTCGCAACAATGAAAGAAAAGGAGAACAAAAAAACTCGTACAAAAACAAAAAAAGTCAAACCAAAGAAAGGGTGGTTATAAGTGAAAAAAAGTTGTTTCTTTATTCTAATGTTTTGCTTGTTATTGTCTGGGTGTTCAAAAGAGGAGGTGTTGGAAAAATATAATGCAGTAGTCGAAAAGGTGGGAGAAGTACAATTAACCAATGATATAAACCTGCAAGGGAAAAGAGATTATGGGGAAGATTATTATACGGGGACATATCAAGCAGAGTACAAAAAATTTTCTGATACAGAATATCTTTTTGGAGGAACAACAATAGAAAGAGCGGCAGGGAAGCAGGTTGAATTGTTTTGTAACCTAGAAATAACAAAAGGAGAAGCTGAAATATTCATTATTTCTGGTAGCAATGAACCTAAAACTTTAATAAAAACAACAGGTACTTATGAAAATACAATAACATTACCAGATGGCAGTAATTATATCGGGATTGTAGGTAATGATTTTTCAGGAACAGTAAAAATAGAAGTGAAATAAAGATAGAAAATGCTAAAAATGGGTAAATTTGGAAGATACAGGTTTGGTTGCATTTTACTGTGGTAAAAAGTATATGAAGAGTGGAATGGCGGTTGTTTAATACTGCCATTCTTTTTTTTGAAAATGCCTCTATGGGAATTATTACACAGGGAATCGAAAAAATTACATGTAGATGGGATAGTACATTAAATATGGTAAAATATAATCATAATATGAGATCGGAGGTATATTCTATGAAGAAACTATTTAAAGTATTCAGCCTAATGCTGGTGGTGATAATGGCTTTTCCATTCTCTGTTATGGCAAGCGAAAATGACCAGCAAAGAAGTGATTTGATTGGTGCAGAAGAAAGGGATTTTGAAAAATTGATTGCAGAAATCCAGAACATTAAGGCTACTCACCCAGATTATTCAGAAGAAATGCTCATGTCTTTTTTGGAAGCCAATCATCAAGATGTGGAAAGGGGGATTATAGATATTTGGAATGCGCTTACAGATTCAGAAAAGAAACTATGTATTCGTTATCCTTTTGATGCCCTAAAGGTAAATAAAGCAAAAAATATTGCTACTTCGCAGACAGAGGCAAAATTTGGGACAAATGGTTTAGGAAATAGAAGTGATGCTTTTCGTCATGGAATTTGGAATGCTGAAATGACTGTTTTAATAGGAAAAGAAAGAGCAGAGTTATTTGCAACTGCTCATGAAGACAAAGATGTTACAGGAACAGAATCAGACGGATATCCAAAAACAGCACATAGAGATATGGACTTACATAACAATGAAGTGGGAAGAGAAATAGGAGAAAAAAATAAAGAAGCTTCTGAAAGTGAAATGGCGGATATTATTTATCAGGAAATATATTCCGCAACAACATCATTTATATGGCTACATGAATAAGATTTGAGCAGTGCGATTGCACTGCTCGTCTTCGTATTTTGCATATTTTGCGTAATTGATTACTTCTATTATTTGTATCGCTATGAATGAAATAGGGTAGCATGATAGTACAACATGATTAAGAGGTAGGCAATTATGGAAAGTCGTATTAAACAATTACGTGAGAAAAGAGGGTTAATACAGGAAATCCTTGCAGTAGAATTAGGGATAACACAGCAAATGTTGAGTAAGTACGAAAGAGATGTTACGTTAATAAAAGTAGATATTCTGAAAAAGATTGCTGCTTACTTCAATGTAACAACAGATTATTTGCTGGGAGTTTCAGATGTAAAAAGAGATTTGAATGGGCAGATGAAAATGAACGAAGTACTAGACGAATATTACGATTTAGTGGAAGTGTATAAAGAGTTAGATCCATGTGATCAGGAGATGATTTGGTCAATTATACAAATAGTAAAAAAAACGAGTGAGAAGAAAAAATCAGCAAACATGCAGAAGAGAGTGGAGTGAATGTTAAATATAGCAATTTGTGATGATGATATTCAAATAACTGGAAAAATCGAAAGACTTCTCCAGGATATAGCTAAAAGAAATTTTGTTGATACTGAAATAGAAGTATTCTGGAATGGAAAGAGTTTAGCAGATGCTATCGCAGCAGGTGAGAGGTATGATGTTATTTATCTGGATATAGAAATGGATAAAGAAGATGGTATTTCGGCAGCTAGAAGAATTAGAACATACGATAAAAATGTGCGAATTATTTATGTTACGAGCCATGAAAGTTATATGAGGGAATCCTTTGAGGTAAGACCGTTTCAGTTTCTTGTAAAACCTGTAACAGATAAAATAATGGAAAAGTGCTTTAAGTCGGTATATGAAGACATTAATAGTGAAGATTTTTATTTTCGCTATAGTTATCAACGTATGAATCATAAAGTACCAATCAAGGATATTTTATATTTTGAAAGCAACAAACGAAAAATATTTATTGTAACGGAACAAGAAATCCTTGAACTGTACGGAAAACTTAATGAGATTGAAGAAACCCTTAAAACATGTAAAATTTCTTTTTTGCGAGTTCATCAGTCTTTTCTGGTGAATTATAAACATATATCCGGACAATCTTATGATTCTGTAGTAATGGATAATGGACAAAAAATTTCAATCAGTGAAGACCGGAGAAAGATAATTAGTGAACAATATTGTTCTATGGAGGATACGTTTTATGTGGACGAATAGGGTATTAATGTGTGGGATAGATATATTGCTTTGCCTTTGGGCAGTATATTTATTCTTTTTTTATTTCGATATATTTTTTGCTCGTAAGAGAAAAAGGTATTTGTCGGTGATCGGTATAACGCTGTTCGTGATTTGGCAATTTGGAATAACAACGATTATTAGTTTTCCTGCCTACATCAATATTGCTGTGACGATTATGTTTACGTTTTTGGCAGTTATGATGACTTATGAAGGTAGATGGTGGAACAAAGGTGTATTTGTAATTACCTTTAATGCGATTTGGATGTTGATGGAAACCCTGTGCAACTATATTTTGCTAACATACTGCCCTCAATATGCTGCAGTTCGCCAAGTAGGCTCTTTCGTTTCAAAAATATTTTTTAATGCAGTAATTCTTGCATTAAAGAAAGTGTTCACAGATGATGATATTAAGGAATTGCCGGTCAGATACAGTATTTTACTTGTGTTGATCCCAACAGGAAGCATTTATATCATGAACAATATATTTATGCTTGGATTTGCAAATAATAATGGACGTACTCGTATAAACTCTACATTTACTGTACTTATTTTACTTGGTATGAACATATTGATATTTTATGTCTATATGAAGTTGGCTGATGATTTGCGGTTAAGGAGAATGGCAGCAGTATATGAACAGCAACTGGAATTATGCGAACGTCATCAGCAAGAAAGAGAACTTTCAATGTTGCAGTTGCGGGATATAAAACACAATATGAAGAATAATCTTATTTCCATTCTTGCTTATGCAGAAAATAAAGAATATGAAAAAATGACAGGTTTTATTGAAGAAATTATGGGAGAGGGCGGTATGGTGATTGCCTCAATATCGAATAGTGGGAATATTGTGATTGATTCACTTATTGGATATTGGTATGTAACTGCCCAAAACAAAAGAATAATTTTTAAAACGGATATTTGTATTCCGATGATAATGCCTTTTAAAGGAGCTGATCTGAGTCTGATATTGGGAAATTTACTGGAAAATGCAGTGGAAGCAGCAGAGAAGGTTGAAGAAAATAGATATATAAATGTCAAAATGAAATTTGATAAAAATAATCTATTATTGTTCGTAGACAATAGTTATAAAGGGAAGCTGTTAAAAACAAGAGATAACCGCTTGAAATCTACAAAGTCAGATGCAGAAAATCATGGAGTAGGTTTAGCCTCTGTGTATCGGGCAGTAGCAAAATATCATGGATCAGTGGTAATAGAGGATTCAGAACCAGGAAAATTTAAAATTCGGATAGTCTTATATAGTAATGTGCAGGAATAATTACATGAACACTCGAAATAATTACATAAAAAATAATGAGAAAGGAAAGAATGGTAAAATGGAAAGATAAATTTGGTATGCGGTATGGGGACTGATATATGGATAGCGTGAAAATATTGCTGTTTAGTGATGATGAGAAACTGTATAACAGTACTGAAAGGATTATTGGGAAAAAACACCAATTAAAATGGTGTACTTATCAACAGTTGGAAAACAATAGATATCCAACGGCAGATGTTGTGATTTTCCATTTTACTAAAGAGATAATAGAGAGGGAAAGGGCATTTGCGGCTATTATAAAAATAAAAGGGAGTTTGGGGCATTTAACGCCTATTCTTGCTATTAGCGAAGGGGGATCAATACAGGATATTTTTTCTATACTGAAAGCAGGAGCTTACGATTATATAGAAACAATAGATAACACACGAAAATATAAGAAAAAGATAGAGAACCTGATTTTATGGAATTGGTATATAAAAAAACATACATCAGCAAAAAAGAGGCAATGTTGAGAAAGAACCGGAGAAACATTGCTTCTTTTTTGCTGCCTTTTTGGGAAAAATTACATCAATACTCGGTTTTTTTACAAGAGAACCGAATGGGAGATTTTTTGTAGTAATGTATTGGTAAACAAATGAAAGGAGATTTTAATTATGAAATCTAAAAATTTAAAAAATCAGCCAGCAAAAGTATTAGCAAATTTATCTCTGAAACTTGGTAAAATGTCAGCGGACAGTGCTTGCTGTTATATTTATCATCAGCCAAAGATGCCAGCAGCATTGAAAAAAATGAAGAAACTTTAATTTCATGGGAAGATTATCGGAAAAAATAACAAGATACGTTATTGATGCCGGTGCAGTTTCAGAGGAATTGTATGCAGTATATCAATATGGATTTCAGATTGGATTAGAGATGTTAATTTGCCTATTCGTCTGTATGAGTATAGCGATATACTTGCATACAATCCCAGAATTCCTTGTGTCTACAGGTGTTTTTATGTTTTTAAGAACCTATGCTGGTGGTGTACATCTGAATAGCTTTAAGGCTTGTTTTATATGCTCTGTTACTGTTCAAGTTATGATTTTGCAAATTAATAACAAATATCCATTAGAGCTGTTTGTGGCTTGGGGGATTATTTTGGTCAGTTCCATTTGTATATGGAAACTTTCTCCTGTAGAAAACATTAACCATGAGTTGAAAAAAGAAGAAAAGGAACATTGCCGAAAAGTAACAGGTAAAATACTAGGAGCTATTTTCATTGCTGCTGGCTGTTGTACAGCTTTAGGTATGAAAAAATATTTATCCTTGATTGCGTTGACAGCGTTGACCGTTTTTATATCACAATGTATCGGCATCATAAAGTATAAAGTTGAAAAAGAGAAAAATTAGCGGGAATGATAAAATATTATTGTTTCCGCGTTTTTTATTTAAAATGGTAAAACTGTACAGAAATATAGAAAAGACTGTTGTGGGAGGAAAAGATGCAGAATATTTTTTCGGAATACAAAGATACCATAATTGTTGTTGACCTCATGAATCATCAAACAACTGATTTACTTGCCTGTCTCTGAATTAACCTGTATACTGCCATCAGCATACAAAAGGAAAGCGTGTGAAGAAACAGTTAGTCATCCGTCAACGCATCGATATGCACTGTACAGGATGTAAGCAAGAGATATTTACAACCAAGGCATTGGATGAGATCCATAAGGCATCTGCAGGAATCCCACGGATGATCAACCGTGTCTGTGAAAAAGCTTTGATGTATGCGTTTCAAAATCAGAAACGATTGATCGATGATTATATGATCAAGTTCGTTGTGGAACACGAGATGCTTAGGATGGTAACTTCATAAAGCAGGTACCGCCTGGAAACAGGCGGTATTGCCTAACTGACTGGTGACAGAAAGTTAACCAAACGAGCGTCAACTGATGTGAGCAATCTTGTGACATCTCATGAAATCACTAACACATAATATTGAGAAAAGAAAGGGAAAACTTTAGCTTGCTTTTATACCTTTTAGCTTAAAAATCAATTTTAGAAGGATGCCGCGGCTGACAGTCAGCATAAAATTGCTTTGAAAGATAATGGACATGGGATAACAAGATAGAGAAAAAATTATAGAGGAAATTAAGATAGATGTTGACTTGTACAAAAAACATCTGGTAAGTAATAGAGCTTTATATAACGATATCAAGAATTCTTAATAGGATTATAATTAAATAGCACGAAAAGGCAGAAGTGTTTGTATATATAAAAGTTCTTATGAAAATCTTAATAGTTTTTAATGAAAATCATAATGAATAAATAAAGGAAATTTGTTATAATTCAAATTATGGAAAGAGGGTGATGATGGTATGTGCGAAAAAATATTAGTTATAGATGATGAGAAGGATATAGCAAATTTACTGGAAGTTTATTTGCAAAATGAAAATTACATTGTTTATAAATATTACTGTGCTAAAGATGCAATACCTTGTATTGAAAAGGGCGATATAGATCTTGCTATTCTTGATATTATGCTCCCGGATATAAATGGTTTTTCCTTATGTCAGCGTATTCGTGAAAAATATACTTACCCCATTATTATGCTAACTGCCAAAATTGAGGAAACAGATAAAATTACTGGACTTACATTAGGTGCCGATGATTATGTGACAAAGCCATTTCGTCCTTTGGAAGTGGTTGCCAGAGTAAAAGCCCAGCTACGACGCTACAAAAAATATTCATCCGTTACAAGTGAAGAAGGAATAAAGCCAGAACTTTCATACAATAAATTACGATTGAACGTGCAGACACATGAATGTCTATTGGATGGTGAGAATGTGTCGCTGACTCCGACCGAGTTTTCAATTCTTAATGTTTTGTTGGAAAATGCCGGGACGGTTGTAAGCATTGAATATTTATTTCATGCAGTATGGAAAGAGGAATATTATTCAAAAAATAGCAGCACTATCACAGTGCATATCCGACATTTGCGTGAAAAATTAAAAGATACTTCTGATACCCCGAAATATATCAAAACAATTTGGGGAGTAGGTTATAAAATCTGAAAGGAGAACCCATGAAAAGAAAGCGAAAATTTGGGGTGTCAGTTCTTTTTTTGATTTATCTGGCACTTTTGGTTTGGATAATATTATTTAAGCTGCAATTCAATATCAATGATTTAGACACTGTAAGAAAGATAAATATTATTCCATTTTATTACGATAAAGAGATTGGAGTAGATTTTCACATAAAAGAAGTTCTTGAAAATTTATTGATTTTTGTCCCAATGGGCATATATCTGCAAATGCTTTTGTTTAAGAGCAAATCCTATTTGAAATTATTGATAATTGCTGGAATAAGTCTATTGCTGGAAATTACACAGTATATACTTGCTATTGGTAGTTCTGATATTACCGACCTGATTACTAACACAGCAGGCGGTCTTTTGGGTATTGCTTTATATTCTATTGTGGCTCGATTGCTAAAAAGTCGAGAAAAAGCAGATAAATTATTTTTGGTTATTGCTGTAATTGTGAGCACCTTCATAATCGGTCTGTTGGCACTTCTTTTATTTTTAAATTGATTGGAGGCGTGCTTATGAAAAAAAAGCAACTTACTACGGAAAAGCGGCTTGGAGTACAATTATATTTAGTACTATTTTTATATACTGTAACTGGTATAGGACTGGGAATTTTGGCACAATTCATTTTTCCGAAATTCGATAGCAAAATTTTATCATGGCTATACTGGCGTATAGATATGATTTTTATTTTCTATCTAATCATTGGTTTTGTATGTATATTTAATTACTTCTGGAAAAAACCATGGGGATATTTGGATGAAGTTATTTCCGCAACACAGACAGTTTATGAGCAGAATGATCATCCTGTAGCATTGTCTGATCCCCTTAAAGAATTAGAGGAACAACTTAACCAGATTAAACTGTCTGTGTTGTTAAGCAAACAGGTAGCAAAAGAAGCTGAGGATAGGAAAAATGAAATTGTTATGTATCTGGCCCACGATATACGCACTCCCCTAACAACAGTGATTGGATATTTAAGTTTACTCCACGAAGCACCGGATATGCCTGAAAAACAGAAAGAAAAATATGTTCAAATTGCATTAAGTAAGGCTGAACGACTTGAAAAGCTTATCAATGAATTGTTTGAAATTACAAAATATAATGCACACACTGTCTCGTTAAAGAAAGAAAAGGTAGACTTACAGTGTTTGTTGGCACAGGTAGTTGATGAAATATATCCCTCTTTATCTGCAAAAGGCAATTCGGCTGCTTTTACGGTTGATGATGATTTAGTTGTATATGCTGATCCGGAAAAGCTGGCAAGGGTTTTTAGTAATCTTTTGAAAAATGCAGCGGCATACAGCTATCCTAATACAGAGATTATTATAACTGCAAAGCGTTGTGGTAATAGCGTTCAAATAAACTTTGAAAATCATGGACGGACTATTGAACCTGAACAAATTTCTGGCATATTTGAAAAATTCAATCGCTTGGATGAAGCCCGCCTTTCTGATACAGGCGGTGCAGGATTAGGACTGTCGATTGCAGAGGAAATTATACGATTACATGGTGGAACCATTACTGCGTTTAGCGAAAATGAGATGGTGTCTTTTGTGATTATGCTTCCCATTTCTGATTAGGCATTTAGAAGTAAAATCTTAGGAATTTCTTAGGAGATTTTGTTCCATATCTTTGAGATTAAACTGTTTTTGTTCGGTACAATAGTTACTGAACAAGGACAGTTTTTTGTTTAAGAGAAAGGAGTACACCTATGGAATTAAAGATTGAACACATCAGCAAACAGTTCAAAGATAAAACTGCAGTCGATGATGTCAGCCTTACATTAACAACTGGCGTATGGGGATTATTGGGGGCAAATGGGGCTGGAAAAACCACTCTCATGCGAATACTTGCAGACATTATGACACCTAGTAGTGGTCGTATATCTTTGGATGGGAAAGACATTCATAAAATGGGAGCAGATTATCGCAATATCTTTGGCTTTTTGCCACAAGATTTTGGCTATTCCCGCGATTTTACGGTCAAAGACTATCTGGAATATGTTGCTGCACTAAAGGATGTGCCGCTCAGAGAAACCACAAAGAAAATCAACTATCTGTTGGATATTCTTACCCTTTCTGATGTGAAGCGAAAAAAAATTGCACAACTATCTGGTGGTATGAAACGTCGTGTAGGAATTGCACAGGCCATGCTGAATGACCCTAAAATTCTTGTTATGGATGAGCCAACAGCAGGACTTGACCCTGGAGAAAGAGTACGGTTTAGAAACTTCATTTCGGAATTTTCCCATGACCGTATTGTGTTGATTTCTACGCATATTGTTTCTGATATTGAATATATTGCAACTCGTAATGCGATTATGAAAGCTGGAAAGATTATTGATGTGGGAACAACAAGCGATTTGGTAAAACAGATTGAGGGGAAAGTATGGAGCTGTGCGATTCCTGCTCATAAGATGATGGACTATGAAATGCGTCTGAGGATTATCAATCAGCGAGGCGAGGACAATAATCAAATATCTATTCGTTATCTTGCAGAGCACTCCGAAGTAGAGGGTTCCATTCTTGCGGAGCCGCGTTTGGAAGATTTGTATTTATGGTTGTTTCCACAAGAAGATGTCGAAAGGGAGGAAAAATAATATGCGTTTATTTTGTTTAGAAGTAAAGCGTGTCCTGAAATCACGACGCACACTTATCTTAATTGCTGTGGCTCTGGTTATGTCTGTTGTTATGGCATATCTGCCGATTGCTTTTGAGTCCATAAATCGTCCAAACCCAGATGGAACAAAAACAGAACTTGATGGTATGGAGGCAATCGAATTTAAGCGTGATTTATATTCTGCTATAAATGGCGAAGTTACTCCAGAAAAAGTGAGTGAGGCTTTGAGAATTTATCAAAGTTTGATAAACGAATATGGTCCTATGGAAAGTGACACATTTCCGCTTTCTGTCAGTATTAAACAGATTGTACCTATTCGTCCATTGCTTAAAGCGTTGCCAGAACTATATGCTGATCCGTTAACTGGAATAGGACCTGATCTTATGGATATTGATCCAGAAGATGTTGCACAAAATTATTATCAGAAATGTGAAACTCATCTGGCAGATGTTATGAGGAATGAGCAACGCAATCATCCGGCCGCACAACAACAAGCCTTAGAACAATATAAAAAAGTCGATATGCCATTTCAACTTTATGCAGGATATTCCAAAGACGCGTTTGACTATGTTGAGCTTTATATTATGATTTTGGCAATTTTATGTGTTTCCATTATCACGCCTATTTTTTCTGGTGAATATCAATCAGGCGCGGATAGTATTTTGCGTTGTGCAAAGCATGGTCGTACCAGATTAGCTATTACAAAGATATTGGCTTCCAGTATGATTGTGATGGTTGTGTATACTATGTGTATTACACTGCACTTAGCAATTTCAGATATCACATTTGGAACAAATTGTTTACAATCTTCTGTTCAAATGTTGTTTTCTATTATTAACTTGCCAAACTGGGACTTAGCACAGATGCAGATTGTTATTTCGTTAGTAGGGTTGATATCTGTTTTAGCTTGTGTTTACTGTACTTTTTTTTTATCAGCAAAATGCAAAGATACATTGACGGTATTGTTGATTGCTATTGGCATAGTCCTTATTCCGACTTTTGCTTACACAGCATTAGGGGTAAATTGGATTTCAGCTATTTTTCCATCTGCGGGACTTGGTATGCAAAATAATTTTCTGTATCAACTTATCAATTTTAATTACCTACATATTGGGGGAATGAGTTTTTGGACACCGTATACTATATTAATTTCCGCATTGATTGAGATTCCTGTTTTCTTATTTCTTACAGTTCGAACTTATTGTAGGCACCAGATGTAAATATAAGGAAAAAGGGCTATATTCATAAAGTATAGAGGATTTATTACATCAAGTATCGAAATTGTTACATCAAAATATATTTTGGGGGATTTATTGATATAATCGGTTCATAATAAAAAATCCAAATGAAAGGAGTGTTTAGAGTGAAAGAGCAGAAAAAAATATCTTTAGAATCGCTGGTATCTGAAATCGAAAAAAATGGAAGAATTGGGCGCTTGGGTAAAGTTTTTAAGACAGAAAAAAATTATTATTTTTATGATACAGGAACTGGAAAAGTTGCCAAATTAAATTCGAACGTTTACATTGTACTGAAAAGTTTATTGGAGGGAATGCCAGTCGAAGATATTAAAAATCTTCAATTAAGTAAAAGTGAGTTTGAGGATGCAATTTCAGAAATTAAGTCGGCAATGGAAAATGAACATATTTTACAAGCTCCACCATTAAAAACGCTGACAGGTGATGCAGTAACAGAGTTAGATGATATTCTTGAAAATAAGGTTGAGAATGTTACTCTTGAAGTTACTGAAAAATGTAATTTACGTTGCAAATATTGTATTTATCATCCTTCTCATCCAGAATACAGGGCGTTCGGACATGAAAACATGAAATGGGATGTTGCAAAAAAAGCTATTGATTTTTTAAAAGAGCATTCCCAAAATGCAGAAAATAGGCACATTGGATTTTATGGTGGAGAACCTTTACTAAATTTTGAACTTATTGAAAGAGCAGTTGAATATGCTAAAAAATTATTTGGCGAGGATATGTCCTTTGCAATCACTACAAATGCAACATTGGTAAATGATAAGATCGCAGAGTATTTTGCCAAAAATAATTTCAATATTATTATTAGCTTGGATGGTCCTCAGGAAATGCACGATGCAAATCGGCTTATGGTTAATGGGACAGGTAGCTTTGAAAAAACAGTTATGGGAGCAAAAAAACTATTTGAAGCATTCCATAAGGAAGGAAAGAGTTCTAAGATTGGATTTAATATGGTTGTATCGGGACCAGGTTATCTTGAACAGTATACAAAAATTCAGGAGTTTATCGAAAAAAGTGAATGGATTCCCAAAGACGTTATGATTTTGACTGCAACGGTAGATCATGGACCGTCAGAGAGTGATTACTTTTTACCGCAAGGAAAAGAAGATAGATGGTTTATGGAAGAGTTTTATGAACCTTTAATGAAATGGGAAGAAGTGTATAAATCAAATCCAGATAATACAGAAAAAACTTTGTTTACGGATGGTTATATGGATAAGGGAATGATGATTATACACAAACGCTTGTTGACAGAAACACCTATTCAACAGTATGGAATGAATGGATGCTGCGTGCCGGGACAAAGAAGGATTTATGTCACTACAAAAGGTGAATTTTTACATTGTGAAAAAGTAGGAAATATACCTTGTTTAGGCAATGTGAATGAGGGATTTGATAAAGAAAAAATTAAGAAACTTTATGTTGAAGACTTTATAGAAGAAGCAAAAGAGTATTGTAAAGAATGTTGGGCAGTTAATTTATGTACATTATGTTATGTTAATTGCTACGATGCTAATGGATTACATCTTTCATATCGACATAATTCATGTCGAAACGAAAGAAAGTATTTGGAAGACAATTTAAGACGATATCATGCATTAATGGAGGCAAATCCAAGCGAATTGGAACAATATAATGAAATGGAAATTCATTAACAAAGGTAAATACGTTTATATTTACATAGATGTATTTAAATTACAAAGAAAGGAGGAATCGTTATGAAGTTTGTAAATCCAATTGGAAGAACACCTGGATCAGGAGTGCAGCCGAGAGCATGCATGTGTACTGATGGATATGCAGGTTACAGAGGCAATGATGATGGTTGTGTTCATTGTGGCTGTGGCTGTGGTGGCGAAGGAGAGTATCGTACAGGTAACAGAGTAAATGCTGTTGCTACATTCCGTTCTAGTACTCTCTAAGAGGTAGTAAAAACGAAGGCGTAGTACTATATGTGCTACGCCTTCACTATATAGGAGAAAAATCATGCTAAAAAAAATAAAAAGGAATATTTTTTTGATTTATTATACGATAAGATTAATTTGTAAAATATGTAAAGCAAAATTTATTCTGGCATTTATTTTGTCTATAATAAATGGAATTCTTCCTGTTTCGTCCTTATTGGTAATGCAACAGTTGTTAAATGAAATACAAAACAAGACACAATCATATCAATATGTGGTGTATCTTTTGATTTTATATTTCGGGCTAATTATCTCGGAATCGCTTTTACAGAATTTAGCAAGCTATAATTTAAACAATTTAAACAATCATTTAGTTTATGGAATAAATTACATTCTTATGAAAAAATGTGGGGATTTATCATTGGAAATGTTAGAGAGAACAGAAACATATGATATGATAAATCGTTTAGAACAAGAAATTGGAAATAAACCATATCAGACCATGCAAGGGGTATTAGGCTTAGCATCTAATTTAGTTTCGTTATTTTCAGCCGCAATGATACTACTTTCATGGAATCCAATTCTTGTGATTATAATGATTGCTGTGTCAATATTAATGTTTATAGGACAAATTTATGTTGGTAATAAAGAATTTCTAATGAGATATGAGCGCAGTGGAAAAGAAAGAAAAGCGTGGTATTATACATATTTACTTACACATGATACAGCATTTAAAGAGGTAAAAGCATATGGATTAAAAAAATATTTGCTGGATAAATATTGTAGCTTAGTCAAAACTTTCATAAAACAAGCCAATGAAATTGAAAAAACCAGAGCTGTTTTAAATATGATTATTTCGTTTATACAAGATATAGTTTGTATAATTATAATGATTATTGCAATATATTTGGCTTACGTAGGGAAAAAAATGATAGGAACCACTATGTCATATTTAAATGCTGTGTCCATGATGCAAAATGCTACAAATAGCATTGCCTCTAATGTTTATTCTATTTATAACGCAAATTTATATATACAATTACTAAAAGATTTTTTAGAAATAAAAGAAGGGGAGAATGCGTTAGGTGGTACAAAAGTAGATAATATAAAGACAATTGAACTAAGAAACGTATCTTTCGATTATCCTCAATGTAAAATGGCACTATCTACCATTAATTTAAAAATTAAATCAAACGAACAGATTGCAATTGTAGGAAAAAATGGATCTGGGAAAAGCACTTTATTTAAAATTTTATGTGGGTTATATAAACCTACTAGTGGGAAGCTATTTGTTAATAATCTTGATTTGGAGAATATTGATGTAAAGAGTTACAGGAATTGTATATCTGTTCTTTTTCAAGATTTTTTAAAGTATGAAGGTACATTGGAAGAGAACGTTTATATAGGAGATATTAGTACAGAAGTCGATGAAAATAAAATTAAAAATTCATTGTGCAAAGCAAACGTTGATTTTTTAAAAACCGAAAGAGGATACGAACTAAAAAGAGGATTAGGAAATTGGTTTGATGAAGGAGGTCAATTATCAGGTGGTCAATGGCAGAAAATAGCGTTAGCAAGAACCTATTATAAAAATGCAGATTTATATTTGTTGGATGAGCCTAGTTCCGCATTAGATGTAACAGCAGAAACCAAAATTTTTAAGAGTTTTTTTGAGGTGAGTAAAAATAAGATAGCAATATATATAACCCATAGAGTAAAAATTGCACAGGATGCTAATAAAATAATTGTATTAGATGGGGGTAAAATAGTAGGTATAGGAACACATGCAGAGTTATTGAAAAATTGTAGTGTATATCAAGATTTATATAATCAAGAGAACCTAAAAAATAAAGGGTAATGCATGATGCCTACTCTCCTTTTGGAAATAGAGAGAAATGCTGCTGTTCTAACATTTCCCAACAATTATTTATAGGATGAATATTCGGTGGATATGCACAACTTTAAAATTAGGCGCTTGCATAAAACGGAACATATCTAATCTGAAAAGTAAGAAGCATATTCATATTATTGTGAACTTCTGTGAAAATTAACGCTCGATTGAAACAACTGAGTGTTTTCAATGTTTCCATCGGATTTAAAGTAAAATTCTGAGAGTTAATTAACTCTACGAGGAATTTATAAAATTCACTGTAAACGGCTGAAATAAACTATTTTTAGAAAATGAGAGTTAATTTTTCAGGAAGTTCACAATTATAGAAAAGATGGCAGAGATAGAAATTATGTAAAAAGTAAAAATAACTAAAAAAGTGCCGGATGTTGGATATTTCGTTCGGTATTTCTTTCTGGAATGGGAACAGTTAGAAATTTATAAATCAAGAGGAGGCATACAGATGAAGTATGTTTTTCCAGAATATAAAGAGAATGTAGTTTTGGGCGATGGAAAACTGCAGTTAAATCCAATGTCCTATCAGGTTATTTACGAAGGAAAGGAAATAGATTTAACGCCCAGGGAATTTGAAGTTCTGTATCTTTTAGCCCAAAGGCCAAATTGGGTTATTCCAAAGAAGAATATCTATTGTTCGGTCTGGGAGAGTAATTATTATGATGATCAGATTCCGTACAAAACAGTGGAACACGTAGTATGGAAGATACGAAAAAAGATGGGGCATGATATTATAGAAACATTGATCAATGTAGGGTATAGACTAAAAAAGATGTAAAGGCAGGATAGTGTGAGTAAAAGTTTTTATATTCTGATTGAATTTTTGGGAGATACGCCATATAATATTGGCAACTATAAGAAAGCGCGTACATACGTCATTTGACTAAATATCACGTTGTAACTAGAAATTGAGATAAACTCTTACAGAGCTTTTGTGGACTATCCAAAGAAAAAGGAGGCTGACTATGAACGTATATGAAGAAATAGATCAGGAAACAATGATGTTGCTTTTAGATTCCTTGTGTAAACGGACAGTGGAGGGAAAACAGATATGGGAAAATATGGAGTATAATCCTATTTCCTTTTTACAGAAAGATATTTATGAAAAAGAAGGTACCTGTATATCACAAATGTTTGAAGCAACGACAGTGTTCAATAACATTGAATATGAATTAGAGCTTTCAGAGTCAATCGAACTTCCGTCTGGCAAGGGAGATATTTTTGGAACAATTTCTTATGAAACAGAAGACGGAAAAGAGAATACGTATGATTTCTCTTTGTCTTTTGATGTAGAGAAATATGATGATGCGAATGCGGAAGAATTGCAGGGGATTTTTGGGAGCTCAATCATTGTACAGTTTACAGATGCAATAGTGGGAATATTTGAAAATTCAGATGCGGTAGCTGAGGGATTTGCTTATGCAAGATACTATCATCAAACAGGAATTGATTCGGAATGGGAAACCAATCCTCTTGTGAAACTTGGTGAGAAACTGATGCAAGAGCACGCAATGCTGGATTTTCATAAAATAGTATTGGATACAGCTTCTAGGGAGCGTTTATTGAAACGGTAAGTAACGGGTTATAATAAGATACAACCAATCAATTTTTTGTGGAAACTATTGATATTTCTTAGGGTATCGCATATAATATAATTAAGCCAAAAGGTTTCGTGTAGCGGCACGTAAAAGCTGTACTGTGCCCGGGCAGGGTAATTACTGGGACTATTTGATACTCGGAAGGGTATTACGCCCACACCAGGGAGATACGGTGAGTCCGCGCCGGGGACTCAATGATACCGGCGACATTTTAGACATTCGGAAGGATGTCGCGGCTGACAGCCAGCATAAAACCGCTTTTTAAGATTATGGGCACTGGATAACAAAAAAGTTGTCCAGTGCTGTTTTTTTATACTATAGTGATGATTGGGAAAAGATAGATGGGAAAACAACAGGATAGAGAGAAAATTGTACAGGAGATTAAAGTAGCTGCTGATCTGTATAGGAAGCATTTAGTAGGTAAAAGATTTCTATATGTATTTGAAGGCAGATATATTGAGGTGCTTTATAAAGCTGCCAATTTTAGGCACTTGACAGGTGTGGCCACGAACCTTTCAGCAAAAAAGTTTTATAGTTATGCAGCAAAAAAAATGCTTCAGGCTTCGCAGATATTTTTTACACCGCAGCACCCTTTTTCATTGTGTAAGCGTAAGATTAAGCATATCGGACAGATTGCAATGCTGGCTGGCTCAGAAGGATTTATGCTGGAAGAGATTGTCACAGACACGAGAACTTATAAGTTTGGCACAACAGATCTTAATTTTACTCTATGCTTAAATAAAGAGTATGATGATAAGGGGCAGCAAAAGGGCGATTGCTTTGTAGTAGAATCGCTGCGAGATGAAGATTGCTTTTCTAAAAGTAGAACAGCATATACAGTAACTCATATTTTTTCAGCGCCGAATGATGCGAAAAAATATACAAATTTACTGTTTTTAGATGAAAATGCAACGGTAGACGGTCTTCCAGATGAAATTAAAAACATGCTGGATCAAACTTTACTACATAAATAAAAATGGAGAGTACAGGTCTTGGCGTATAGAAAATACTGCAGGATCTTCTTACGAAAGAATTTTTTAAGATATGAGAGAAAAGAGGTGCTTTCTATATGGCTACATCAAGTATCCTTACAGAGCTTGTGATTGAAGACCCCAAAAAGGCAGAAGCATTTATTAATGCACTGGAACTGTCCAGTCAAGATCCAGTATGCAGCCCGTCTGCCCCGTTCATTCCCATATTAGATAGTGTGGAAGAGATACGGAGGTTCCTGGAAAGAAAAAACAAGTAAGCCTATGTATTGGCAAATATCTTAGATGAATAGAAGCTATTGGAGAGGAGTCGATATGTGACGTTCTCTCCTTTTTTATGCCTAATTGAAGAGATAATGCAGTGCTTTTTCGTAAATGGTGCAAAAATCGTTTTCAACTCGTTCAGATATAATAAATCTCTAAAACCAAAAAAGGAAAGAAATGGTAATGAAACTGGGAAATCTTGCCTCCATAGTCCATTACCAGGGAAAGGATTTGTAATTATAATAGAGCCTGTAATCAACGAGGAGATAAAAGAATGCAGAATGAACTTTATATTGTAGCAGATGCCATAAAAGCCTTGCGGGAATCCAGGGGACTGACTCAGGAGCAGCTTGCAGAGAAAGCAGATATTTCCGTATCACATCTGGCGAAGATTGAAACACATGCCAGACTTATGGGAATGAAAACTTATATCCGGCTGTTGGAAGCTATGGATATTCCCATAAAAGAACACTTTATACACATGGGTACAGCGAAAAAAGATATGATGTTGAAGGAAAAAATCTGGTATCTGGTACAGGATTGTGATGAAAGAGAAACTAACCTTTTGATCTATTCCATAGAGGGAATTAAGAAAGGGCTAAAGAAATATCAGCAAGACAGCAGGAAGTGAGAATACAGATAGGGAGGAAAAGGGAAATGTTATCAAGAGAAAAGGTGGAAGCAGTATTATTTAAAATGGGAATGCCTGCCAATGTAAAAGGATTTGGCTATATTGTAGACAGTGTTTTGCTTCTGGAAGAAGACAGCAAGATTAAAACGACATATCTGTATTTTAAGGTGGCCCAGCAACATGGCACGACAGGGCAGCGGGTAGAACGGGCAATCCGCCATGCGTTTGATATTGTCCGAAGCTGCAGAGGTGATTATGATGTGGTGAACCATTATATCGGTTTTATCAACTGTGCCAATTCCCCTTCCTTATCCATGCTCACAATGAAGATACGGGAGGAAGCACTGGAAGTACCGGAACCAAAACCGGAAAAGAAAGAAGAGAACGTGATTACGGGAATTACCGAAGACCGGCTTTTGGAGTTGATGCGGCAGGCATGTACGGAATTTTGGGCAGATATGATTATCCGGTTAAAAAAATAAAGAGAAATGCAGACCGAAAACAGTCTGCCAAAACACATCAGGGTTATGGTGTCTTTTGGCAGGCTGATGTTTTCAGCCGGGAAGAACCTTGAAAACTGAATATCAGTATGGTGATATTTTTTTAAAACAAACGTGTCATTTCTGACGCTAATCTATAGAAATATCTTAAAGGACACAAAACATTTCGGCACATTCTATTTTGTATGATGCAGGGTCATGAGCTGTGCGAAGATACACTTGTCCGCAGTGGCAGCAGGTAAGGCAGAAAAGAAGCGGATCAAACAAGGAATCGTAGAAGATGAAGGGAAAGTGTGAGCAGCGCCCGGACATAGGCTGTGGGTGGCAGGCAGTCTGAAAGCCGAATGATAATGATACCTTTGCATAAAACACTGCAACCAGGGTAGCGTCTGGGACATGCTGCAGCGGGAAAGGGTGCTGCAGGGTGTCAGGCGGCCAGCCGGGCCGGTCCTACATGCTCCCGTTCACACCGGGGTGAGAAAATAAAAAACATGCTGGCAGGGAAAGCCCTGCCAGTATGGTGTGTAAAATGGGTTCATTTTAGGGCTATGGGGAAACGCCGGTTTCTTTATAGCCCTGGAATGAAAACAGGAGCCAAAGAAAGAGGAGGCAGAGCAATGAATAGAGAGATGTTACAAAAACTGTTTTCAGAAGATAAAGAGATCTTTCAGGGAGGAATGTTATTCCCTGCATGGATCTGCAAAGGAAAAAAAGAGATAGAAAATAGGAACAGTCCCCAGCGGGCGGCAGTGTATCTGGATATTCCCATTCCATGTGCCGGGCTTTTGTATTATGAAAAAGAAAAAAGCCTGCATTACTGTGAACAGCAGACATACCATGTGGTTACTTTACTGGAAGGTGTAGGGTGTGGTAATTCCATAGAAAAAGAAAACTGGCAGAGGCTGGCAGTGCTTGCAGGAAAAGGCATGATTGATGTGATTGTGGTATCCGGGCTTAGCAGGTTATCCTATTGTCCGGAAGAAATTTTACAGACTATGGAACTGCTCCAGTCTTTTCAGGTGCAGATAGACTGTATCGGTTATGGGATTTTAGATTATGCCAGACTGAAACAGTATTTAATGCACACCTGGGAGAAACAGGAACAATTTGAGCAGGACTTAGATGCGTATCTGTGCAGTTGCTGTACCAGGGAAGGGATATAATGCTCTCGCGGGAAGAACTGCTGAAGATGCGGGAAATGACGTTTGAGGACATTGACCCGAAAGAGATACAAGATGTAGAGAAACTGAAGATTGATGTAAAAAAGAGCAAACCGGAGAAGGTCCGGGAAATCCTGGAGTCCGGAAAGAACCCTTATTTTCTGAAATATAAGGGGATCACCATAAAGATTGGGTTTGCTTCTACCAACCGTACCATAGAGGAAGCCATGCAAAGCCTTGTGCAGATGAAATGGTAAAGCCACGACAGGGATAGGGAAGAAAGCGGATTGTTGGCAGATTACAGGGTGGACAAACCTTCTGGACTATGGTAGGATGATGGCAAGGACCCAGTAGCCTCTATCATTTAGGGAATCGGCTGACGAATCTAAATGATAGGAGCGAATACAATGAAAAATCAAATACTTAAAAAAATCTATCGTGCGGTTGTTTACCTGCGCCTTTCTGACGAAGATGGTGATAACAGGGAAAGCGACAGCATATCAAACCAGAGGATACTAATCCATAGCTTTTTAAAGAGCCACCCTGAAATTCAGGTGGTAAAAGAATGTGTAGATGATGGATATACCGGCACAAACTTTAACCGCCCCGGTTTTCAGGAAATGCTGCGTATGCTGGAAGAGGGGGAAGCAGACTGTATTATTGTCAAAGACCTTTCCCGTTATGGAAGGGACTTTTCCGGTGTTTTACAGTATGTGGAACGTATCCTGCCGAAAATGGGTGTGCGCCTGATCCTTGTCAATGACAATTATGACAGCCTCACGCCAAATCGTGATTTCCTTACCCTGAGATTTAAAAGTTTAATCAATGACCTTTACCCTGCGGATACTTCCAAAAGTGTGCGTTCCCATTTGTATGTCAAAATGACAGCCGGGCAGTGTGTAGCGCCTTTTGCTTTTTATGGTTATCTGAAATCCGAAGAGGATAAACATAAGCTGGTCATGGACGAAGTGGCAGCTTCTGTTGTACGGGATATTTACCACATGAAAATGCAGGGCTACAGCCTGACGGATATATCCGAAGAATTAAACCGGCGTGGGATCTTGACGCCTCTTCGGTATAAGCAGGTATATTTAAAACAGAAATTAAAGACAGGGTTCCGTCTGACGGAAAAACCGGTCTGGATGCCAACTATGGTGCGTCGTATCCTTCTTGATGAACGCTACACCGGAGTGCTGATACAGGGAAAAACCACAACGCCAAACCATAAAGTAAAGGTTGTGATCCACAAAGAGGAAGCTGAGTGGATACGGTATGAAAATGCTTTTGAGCCGGTTATCAATAGACACCAATATGAAGTGGTGGGCAACCTGATGAAAATGGATACCATGAGAGGTGCAAAGGGGCTAGCGCTTCTTTCAGGCCTGGTAAAATGTGGGGACTGTAAAGAAAGCATGGTACTGAAAAGCCCAGATAAAGTCCACCACTATTATGTATGTTCGACTTCCCTTTATGAAAAGCAGTGCAGTTCCCATAGTATCAGTGAGAAAAAACTGGTAGGAGCTGTGACAGAGGCAATCCTGCATTATATTTCTGTTCTGGTGGAGCTGAAAGAGATACTGGCGTATGTAAAAACTGCCTCAATCCCAAGACAGCGGCTTTTGGAAGAAGACAAAAAACTGGAGATGCTGGAAAAGGAGAGCCAGAGGATTTTAAACATTAAAGTAAAACTGTATGACAGTTTTGCAGAAGAAATCCTGGACCGGACAGAATTTGAAACCTTCAAAGCAAAGTATGACCAGTCTTTAGAGGAAATCCGGCAGGCAATGGAGTGCCAGCAAAGGGAAATCCGAAACTTGCAGGAAACCCTTGAAAAACAGCAGGAGTGGCTGGAATATTTTCTGGAATACCGGGACCGGACGGAAGTGGACCGCTTAATGCTGGTAAACCTGGTCAAACGGATTGAGGTATATGAGCAGAAGCGCATTATCATTCATTTTTGGTTTGAAGATGAATTTGAAAAGGTATTGGGACTGCTGGAAACGGTAAATAGAGCAAAGCCGGATCAGCATGTGGAAGCCTTCCTGAAAGGAAAGGGGGCGGAAGCAAGTGCCTAAGGTAAGCAAAAGAGGACAGAAAAGACAAAGCAGCAAGCCGGAAATGAAGTATCTGAGAACCTATATTTATGTAAGGCTTTCCGAAAAGGACGGAGGGCATGGCAGAAGGGATTCCATTTATATCCAAAAACAGATCTGTGAAGACTACGCAAAGAAACACCCGGAAATGCTGGTGGTAAAAGTCTATGCGGATAATGGTGTGACAGGTACAACGTTCCAAAGGAACGCATTTGAAGAGTTGATGGAAGATGTGGCAAATAAAAAGGTTGACTGCATCATTGTAAAGGATTTTGCCCGGTTTGGAAGGGACGCCTTAGATGCTGTAGATTTGATTGATGTAATTTTCCCAACTTTAAATATCCGGTTTGTTTCCGTTATGGACGAATATGACAGTGCGAACCCGGCTTGTGTAGAAGACCGGACCACCAATATTTTGAAGCACTTTATGAATGATTATTATGCCAGGGAAGTTTCAGAGAAACTGGTACAGGCACACCGGCTGTCCAGGGAGCGGGGAGAGTTCTGGGGTTCCAGACCTCCTTATGGATACCAAAGGGCAGAGGAAAACAGCAAGAAGCTGGTGCCGGAACCAGAGGAGGCAGAAATAATCCTGCAGATTTTTTACTGGTATGTGTTTGAAGAAATGTCAAGCTATGATATAGCAAGGGAACTGAATGGCAGAAAGGTATTAGGACCGGAGGACAGCTATCAGAAAAGGAAACAGGGAAAGGAGCCGGAAAAAAGGCGGTTATGGAGATCAGACGGTATCAGGAAGATTTTACAGAACCCCGTTTACATTGGTGCTGCTGTTTATGGGAAAACAAAACAGATGCTTGCACAGAATATTCCTCTTCAGATGATACCAAAAGAGCAGTGGGAAGTGTGTGAAAATGCCTGGGAAGCAGTTGTGGAACGGGCGATTTATGAAAAAGCACAGGAAATTGCAAAGGAACGCTGGAAAGATACGTTAGATAACTGGGCTGCAAACCCAAAAGAAAAACAGGGGGCAGATGGTTCTTTTAAGGGAAGAATTTTCTGTGGACATTGCGGAAAACGCCTTGGAAGGTGCAGGAGCGGAGGCAATGAGAAACATAAATATATGGTTTATAAATGCCCTTCTTTTTCCCTTACAGATCATACGGAATGTTTCCGCACGGTGAATGAAATCTACATCAATCAGGCAGTCAAGGCAGCACTCCGCTACCAGATCCAGCTTGCTGTGGAAAGTAAGAAGACCTATGGTGCAGAGTTTTATCAAAAGCTGGAGCAGGAGGTAGCAGAAAAAATAAAAAATGCCAGACAGAAGTATGAGAAATATGGAAGAAAACTGGAAATCTTGTTTGAGCATTATGCTACCGGACTGTTGGACTGCAAGGAATATCAGGAGATTAAATCAATCTATCAGGAAGAACAGCAAGCAGCCAAGCAGAATATGAAGCAGGTACAGCTTCGTGGACAGAACCTGTTAGATCAGGTGAAGGCAAGAATGGACTGGACAGAGGAACTTCTAAAGTACCAAAGATTCCAGAAGATAGAGAAAGGGATTGCTGACCGCTTTATTGAAAAGATTACGGTATATTCCAAAGACTATGTGGAAATCGTGTTCTGGTTTGGGGATTTATTTGAAAAGGAGCTGGAAAAAGAACTGGTCAATATGGAAGGAGGTCTTCCGTATGCAGTATGATTTTATTTTTGCTTATCTGCGTCTTTCCAGAGATGATAAAGAAAAAATGGAGGAAAGCAACAGCATTAAAAATCAAAGGCTTTTGATCCAGCATTTTGTAGAAAAACAGCCGGAATTTGCAGGGGCAAAGGTTTTCTTCTTTGTAGATGATGGTTACAGCGGTACAACCTTTGACCGCCCGGAATTTAAGCGCATGATGGGGCTGATTACCAGGAGAAAACGGATCTGTATCATTGTCAAAGATTTGAGCCGCCTGGGAAGGGATACCATAGAAACACAAAACTATATCGAAAAAATATTTCCGTTCCTTGGGGTGCGTTTCATTTCAATCAATGATTTTTATGACAGCAGCCAGAAACCTTCCGAAAGAAAGGATACGGAGATTAAATTTAAGAACCTAATCAATGGGATTTATCCCCAGATTTGTTCCGACAATATCAAAAAAGTTATGAGGAAACAGGCTGAAATGGGACAATATCATGGTTCAATCCCAACATACGGATATTGCTTCCATGACGGTGTTCATACAAAACTTCATCTGGATACGGAGGCAGCTTCCGTTGTAAGGGGGATTTTCGACCAAAGGTTGGAAGGAAAGACCTATGCAGACATTGCCAGGGACCTGAATAAAAAAGAAGTTGAAACACCTACCGTATATCTTCAAAGGAAAGGCTGGGCGCCGGAAGCAAAGAAATCTGTGAAATTCTGGGACGGAAATTTAGTAAAGCTGATTTTGTTTAATCCGGTTTATGCAGGACTGACGGTAAGAGGGAAAACAGAAACCAGGGTTCCGTCAAAAAGAGAGTACCGATATATTTCAAGAGAGGATTGGATTTGCGTAAAAGGAGGACACGAAGCGATTGTAACGGAGCAGGAGCTTCAGAAGGTCCAGGACATGGTACAGAAGGACAGAAAATATCATGGGTCTACACCGTCTTCTGAGAATATTTTTGCAGGCCTGATCCGCTGCGGGCATTGTGGTCGGAAAATGCGGATACGGACAGAATACAAAGAAAAGCCGATTTATTGTAAAAGTGTTACGACAGCCCCCAATGCTTCCTGTTATCCAAAGAAATATAAGCAGAAAGAGTTGGAAGAACTGGTGCTAATTATGATAAGACAGCAGGCAGCCCTTGCAGAGGATACCATAAAGCAGTTAAAGAAAGCCAATCAGACTTTGAATATTCCGAAACTCCGGTATCGGAAAAAGCAATATGAAAAGAAGCTGGCACTTTGCAAACAGGAGAAAATGGAACTATATGAACAATATGTAGAAGAACAGATTTCTTTGAAGGATTACCTGGCACGAAAACAAACCTATATGGAGAAAATAGCAGCTTATCAGCAAAAGATACAGGAGATAGAAGCAAAAATTTTAAAGGGGGAGGAGGAAAAACAAAAGGAGAAATCAGAGGGACTGCAACTTTTTGTAAAATATAAGGGATTGGAAGAGCTGTCTTATGAAGTTCTGCATGAGCTGATTGAAGTCATAAATTTTTATGATCCGGAACATATTGAAATTGTATGGAAATACAGGGACGAATTTCTGGAAGCAGTAGAATAAGAAAGAACCGGGAGAGCTTATTGTCCTGGATTCCGGTAGAGAAAAAGATTTCATAAAAGAGGAGGAAAACGCTGCGGTGTCTTCCTCTTCTTTGTATTAGGAGAAAATTAGGCAAAGAAGATGGGGGAGGAGCCATGTATCTTGAAACATATTCTATGGAAGAACTGATGGAGCTGATAGAAGAGAAAGGGTATTGCTCTGTGGAGGCAGTAGAAATCCTGAAAGAAATGGAACAGGCAAAAAAAGAGTATGATTTTTTACTCCGGGATTGTGAGGAAAAAGCGTGGAAAACAGACCAGGTGGTAGTTGATTATTACCGGCATCTCTTAGAAGAATTACGGAAATCGTTGCCCTATGATGCTATGGGAGGGCAGTACACAATTCCGATTTTGGTGTTACAGGAGTTCCGTAAACCGGACATTGTAGAAAAAATCAGGGATTTTATTGGTTGTCAGGCTGGATTTTCCGATCATGCTCTGTTACAGGAAATACAGAAATTTATGACCGTACATCTGGACCCGCAGGGAATTATCCTCTATATGGACGTATTGGGAAACCAGCCGGCGGCAAGGAATGTTTACAAACAGGGAGGACAAATGTGGTAAAAGAAAGAGTATTGGCGGTTCTCGACATCATTATGAAAATAAGATATAGGAAGATTATTGAAAAAGTGGTACAATAAAATATAAAGAAAAATAAGCATTAAAAGTAATATAAAAACCAAAGAAAATATGATAGGTTAATAATTTAACTTAGAAATAGAATACGAATGGAGATGTTTAAAATGGGTACATTGATACGTGAAAATAAAAGGAAAATAGCACTTAGTCTTAATATGGGTTTGTTGTTAATGGGATGTTTAATGTTAACGATTGGTGCATATCCAGCCTTATATAGTGGTGGAGCAAATGAAACACGTTTATCAATAGGAGCAACATGTATTGCATTTTGGTTTATTAGTTTTCCTGCTTTATCGAGAGAAACTAAAGAGAAAAAGATAGTTACAGTAAGCATCCATGCCATTACTGCATTTTCTGTTTTAATTATATTTTCTTGGGAGATACATTATATTCTTGTTAATTGGAAAAAAGGATCTCACTTGGGAGATATAGGATTTTGCATAGGGGGCATAATCGTGTGTTCCTATTTGTGTTATATACTTATCTCGTTCATTAAAACATTTTATTTTTTAATACAGAAGGTAAGGAGATTACTGTTTCCTAATAGTACAAATCAAAATGTTTCCAGAATTGTACATCTGCTAGAAATGGCTTCTTCGTTAATAGTATCTTTAACAGCTTTTATCGGAAGTCTAACAGCTGCTTGTGTAGCAGTGCAAACATTTTTGGAACATATTTACTAGGAGAGAAAAGAAATTGGACAGATTGGTTATTATAGGAAATGGTTTTGATCGGGCACACAATTTGCCCACTTCGTATTATGATTTTAAGGAGTATTTGAGAATATATGCTCGTGAATTTTATGAAGCTATATGTAAATATATACCAGAAGAAGAATTGTGGTTTCAATTTGAAATGGCTTTAGGCGAATTAGATAAATATCAAGTGCAAGAAGAAAATGCTTCATATTATCTTGATTATGGTGACGAAAATTGGAAAGACAGTGCTAATCATGACTTTCAATTTATGGTTGAGCAGGATTTGGCATTTGCATCTTATATTCCATATTATTTTAAGAAATGGATTGAGCAAATAGATACAAACGTTTTACCTTTGGTATCAAAGCGTATAATAAATAATACGTGTAAGATTCTAAATTTTAATTATACGGATACATTAGAAAGAGCATATAAAGTACCTGCTGAGAATATTTTATACATTCATGGAAAAGCCCTGAGCAGTAAGAAACTTGTAGTGGGACATCATGATATTTCTACTTTTCAGTACGGAGCTGTTTCTCCATTTAATGCAGCGGAAGAACATGGAATATATATACAAGATGATGATGAAGATTTTAGAATAACTGAAACAAAAGAAATCATTAAAGCCTATTTTCAAAAGACATATAAAGATACGTTTGGTATTATACAAATGAATCAAAATTTTTTTGACTCTCTTATAAATATAAATGAAATATTTATATTAGGTCATTCGTTATCTTCTGTAGATATGGATTATTTTGTTGAGATTAGAAAGAGAGTATTACATTCGTGTAAATGGTATATTTCATATTTCTCAGAAAGTGATTTAGATAATATGGAATATTTTGCAAAAAGGTTAGATATTAAAAATTTTCAGCCGGTAATGCTAAGTAATTTATAATACGATTATACAGTCAGAAAAGACTAATAAAAGAAGAGGAAAACGCTGCGGTGCCTTCCTCTTCTTTTATTTAGAAGAAAATTTAGAAAAGAAGGAAGGGGAGAAGAGCCATGTATCTTGAAACATATTTTACGGAAAGACTATGAAAAAAGCTAGCATATAATGCTATGGGAGGTCAGCACACGATTCCGATTCTGGTGTTACAAGAGTTCCGTAAACGGGATATTGTAGAAAAAATCAGGAATTTTATTGGCTGCCAGGCTGGGTTTTCTGATCATGATCTGTTACAGGAAATACAGAAATTTATTACCGTACATCTGGACTCGCAGGGAATTATCCTCTATATGGACGTACTGGGGAATTTGCCGCGTGCAAGAAATAGTTACAAGTAAGGAGGACAAATGTGGTAAAAGAAAGAGTATTAGCAGTTCCAGATACAAGCATTTTTATTGCGGAGTTGCCGGAAGCAACCAGAAATATCATACGGAAAGATTTAGAGGAACATGCAAGGGAACATCATTACCGGCTGGAATGGGACCGGGAAAGTAAAGATTATGTGGCAATGAGCCGGAGATTTTGCGATATGGAAAACATTTATACGGATACATATCTGCATTTCTGCGAGACAGGGGAAGATATAGAACCCTATGAAAAAAGCCTGAAGCGGACTATTTCTATCAGGTTGTATCAAGATGAGGTAGAAGAGCTCTGTAGGAAGTCTGGAAAAGTTGGGCTATCAATCGGTGAACTATTTGAAAACTTTGTTGCAGATTTGATTTGTGGTACACATACCAATGGTTCTGATGAACGCATGTATATTGAGCAATGGTTTGACCGGTGCTATTTCAGTATTATGCCAGAGGAAACATTTTTATCTTATCTGCTTGAAATGCGGGAGATAGACAGTGTTTTGGAATGCTGGGAAATCTTGCAGGAGTTGAAGGAGCTGGAAGAGCCGGATTGTTATGATAAAGAGGAACTGGAGATACAGCAGAACACTTTGGAAGACTATTTTCAGGAATATAGAACCTATACAAGAGAAACGACAGAAGACCAGTTGGAAGCTGCTATGGAAAAGGTGCTGGAATGGAATAAAGAAAGAGAGTATTTGTTGGAGGGAAATGTCCCAGATAAGTCTTTGGGACGGTAGCCGGATTGGAGAAAGGAAGAAAACAGTGATAAGTAATGCGGAAAGAATTGTGTTAAGAAATATGTACCCACCGGGGTGTCGGGTAGAGTTGGAAGATATGGAAGCTGATCCGTATGTAAAACTGAGTCCCGGTGATTTAGGAACCGTACAGTTTGTAGATGATGCCGGACAGATTCATGTATCTTGGGATTGCGGACACAGCCTTGCTATGGTATTTGGTGTTGATCATTGCAGATGTATTATGAGAGAGGAACGTTTGCAGGAGCTATTACAAAGAGTACAGGCTATGCCATTTGAGAGTTTGGAAAAAATGGAACTGTATATTAGGGAAAAATTATCCGGGGCTTTCCCTAAAATCAGTTTTCAGGAGAAAGAAGGGCAGGAGGCTTTTGTAGATATGGGAGTTGCTGCATTTATGAAAAAAGGTCTTGGTGTGGCAATTCAATATGAAACTGACAGCCAGCAGCACATCTTTATAAAAAAGATGGAAATGCAGGGACAGGAGTTGGAAAGGAAAAATCCTTTTCCAGTACAGAAGAAGCGATAAGAATGGTTTCTTTTAATTGCAAAAATCGACAATTTTTTTTGGATATAACTTGACAGGATAGGGCAAATCAACTCTTTTGAATATGCTGGGCGGACTGGACATTCCCAGTTCGGGGAGTGTAAAGATCCGAGGCAAAGAAATCGGTAAAATGAATGACGAACAGCTCACAGTATTCCGCAGAAGAAATATCGGCTTTGTATTTCAAAATTATAATCTGGTGCCTATTCTGAACGTATACCAGAATATTGTACTCCCCATAGAATTGGACGGAAATACCATTGACAGGACTTATGTGGATAAGATCATACATTTGCTCCACCTGGAGGAAAAGCTGGATAACCTTCCCAATAACCTCTCAGGCGGTCAGCAGCAGAGAGTGGCAATCGCAAGGGCGCTGGCCAGCAAGCCAGCCATCATCCTGGCAGATGAACCTACCGGCAACCTGGACTCCAAAACATCCCTGGAAGTTATGCAGCTATTGAAAATGACAAGTACGGAATTTGGCCAGACGTTGGTCATGATCACTCACAACCCGGAACTGGCACAGATCGCGGACAGAATGATCCATATCGAAGACGGAAAAATTGTAGAAAGAAAAGAAAGCTTTTAGGAGGATAGGGATATGATGCTGAACAACAATAACAAAAAATTTGTCAAAACCCTGTCCAATAACTGTTTAAAAGCCAACAGAAACAGGAATTTGATAGCTGTGCTGGCTATAGTCCTCACGGCAGTATTATTCACAGCGCTGGCAACTGTAGCGCAGGGGACAGAGGTGTCAACAAAGGAACAGATGCTGCGCCAGGTGGGAACACGCTTTATGGTATCAGTCAAAGGCCTGTCCAAGGAGGAGGCAGAAAGCCTCACACAAGATTCCGTATTTACAGAGACAGGAATGGAGAGAAGCATTGCGACTGCGGTAAATGAAGAGTTTAAGAATTTAATGGTTGCCGTGGGATGGTTTGACAAGGCGAACGCGGAAAACAGTTTTATGGATCTGGAAAAGGGACATTATCCCCAAAAGGATCATGAGGTGGCCTGTGATTCTGTGGTGATGGAATTGTTGGGGCTTCCCGTGGAAACTGGTACCACCTTTACGCTGGAATATGAGACCGCAGAAGGAAAAAAAGAGGCAGAGATGACGGTGTGCGGAATCTGGAAAGGCATGAAACACGAGCAGCGTTCCACCATCATGGTCACAGAAAATTTTGTTAAAAAGACAGCGGAGGGGCTTAGCCCGGAACAGGCAGAAATAGAGAGAAAAGGATATACCGTCAGGGGAACCTTCCCATCAGAAAAAAATATAGAAGAACAACTGGATAGAGTAGTAGAGAAAATGGGATATGACCCTGAGGCCGAGCGGGGAGAAGAGGGATTTCTCATACACCATATCAATCCGGTCTATGAGACAAAGACCACGGATTCAAGCCAGACAATCATGATGATGGCTGTGGGTATTATATTTATTTTGCTGGCTGGCTACCTTATCATCTATAATATTTTCAAAATATCCATTGAAAAGGATATCCGCTTATACGGACAGCTTAAGACCATCGGAACCTCACCGAAACAGATCCGTTATATGGTAAACCGTCAGGGACTGATGCTTTCAATCGTGGGAATCCCCATAGGCTTGATCCTGGGATGGCTGTTGGGGAATGGGCTTCTTCCCCTGGTCATGGCCAGTACATCCTACAGTGAATCTGTATTTATTAAACCGAATGTATGGGTATGGTTATTCGCGGCGGCATTTACACTCCTCACGGTGAGGATAAGCTGCAGCAGACCCGGAAAAATAGCGGGCAGGATATCTCCGGTAGAGGCTTTGAAATATCATGGCGGAAAAAACGCAAAGAAAAAACAGAAAAAAGGCATGGATTCCCAAAACCGCATCCTGCAGATGGCAGGCGCTAATTTGGGAAGAAATAAAGGAAAAACGGTGCTGGTCATTTTATCTATATGCCTGAGCCTGATCCTGCTGAACAGTGTCTTAAACTTTACCGGAAGTATGGATAAAGAGACATATGTAGAGCATGAGACAGCAGCGGATTTTGATGTGCGCAGCGGGGAGTTTTTGAAATCCATGACAGAGGATTATCTCAAGGTGATCCCTCAGAGCGCAGCGCAGGAATTAAGTGGGATGAAGGGGATAAAAGACTTTACTCAGGTATATGTGCGCATGATTCCGGAACAGCAGATAACGGACACCAGAGAGGACTGCGGCAAGTTAATAAAGATAAACGGAAAAACCACACCTGACGACCAGATAGAATTTGACAGAAACAGAATGTTATATGGATACGATGAAAATGCCTTTCGCAGAGCAAAGATCATAGAGGGAACTATAGACTATGAAAAGCTCAGAACGGGAAATTACGTTGTGGCAAGTGGGTTTCTAAGTGACAGAGGGGAATATTACTATGAATCACAGGAGCTTCACGCGGGGGACGTCATAGAAGTAGAGATAGAGGGAACCGTGAAAGAGTATACGGTGATGGCTGTCATTGGTACCCTCAACTCCTTGAACATGTCTTACAGTGCAGGCGGCTACGAGGCGATCACCTTTTCGGAACCGGTTTTCCGGGAGATGTTTCCGGAAAATCAGGACCCGATACACTGCCTGTTTGACACAGAGGAGGATTCCTTTGACAGTATAAACTCTTATCTGCAGGATTTTACACAGGAGAACGGGCTGTCCTTGCAGTCAAGGCTCACTGCAGAGGAGGCGTTCGATGAACTTCAGGGAACATACAGTGCAGTAGGGATTATTGTGGCAGTGATCCTGGGCATTATAGGGGTTCTGAATCTGATAAATGTTATTTTTACGGGAGCTATTGCAAGACAGAGAGAATTTGCGTCTATGAGAAGTATCGGTATGACGCAGAAGCAGCTCAGGAAATTGTTTGTATATGAGGGGATCATGTACGCAGTCCTGGCGGGAGCCTCTGCAATTGTCATCAGTGCCGCTGTATCTATGACTCTGGTCAAAGGCCTGACAGCAGGACTATGGTTTGCAAAATATCAGTTTATCATCCTCCCGGCTGTGATCGGTATGCTGATCTGTCTTCTTCTGTCGATCCTCATCTCAGGGATTGTGGATAAGATCTGGAACAAGGGCAGTGTGGTGGAACAGCTTAGAGAAGTTGAGTAGAGAAGTGTGTAAAAGTATAAAATAAAAATAGAAATAAGAAAAACAGCAGGCGGCTTTTAATAGCTTATCCTGCTGTTTATTCGTTCCGGTGTGTTTTTATCTGTTCATCTCTCATAGCGGTCTTATTTTTTCTTTGTCGGCACGTAATATCCGCCGTTCATCATGATGATACCCGGTGCGATGATGTCAACATTTTCAAGCAGATAGTTTTTGAAACGCTCCCGTAATGTAGTTTTCTTCTGATCCTTTGCTTCGGCTGTCTGCATAGAAGCTGTAGTACCCGCGTACATTGTATATTTGTTCATAATGATTTCTCCTTTCATTTTTGCTTTTCCTTATTACATGTATTATGTTATCATGAGTCTGTGATAGATTTTAGATATTTCTTTAGCTTTTTATTAGGTCAATATTGACATCGATATACATGAGGATGTGAGAAGGGCTGCCATTCAGCTTTTCGACTTTACGGCAGCAAAAACATGTACACAGACTGCAAAAACTGCAGTCCGGTGCGTGGCTGCCTTGGGATTGCCCTGTAAATGCAAGGCAGCACCTTGTGGGACAGTATAAGGCTGAACTGTTACGCTGGAAATGCCGCATACAACAGGAATATATTGACATATACGGAGGTGTTATTTTGCAGAAAATGATATATGAGCCGCTGTTTGAGCTTGAAAAGACAGGGATCAATATAGCTTACCATACGGAAAAGGGAAGATACAGCCCGCCCCATTGGCATTCGGCTATCGAATTGATCTATGTGCTGAACGGGACAGCTACTATTTCTATAGAAGGAAAAGACTACAGACTTGTGGCAGGAGAATTTATTGTGGTGGATTCCAACCGGATCCATGAGGCGCAGTGCGCCAGAGTTTCCATGATGGTGGTGATCCACTATTCCAGAGCCATTATGAAAAATTATATGACAAAGATTGATGAGTACCGGATTCACTGCTCCAGACAGGCACTGAAAAAAGAAAAACTAGATGAATACCTGGAAATCTGCGGTCTTTTAAAGCGTCTTCCTCCGCTCTATGTGACACGTCCCCTGGGGTACCGCCTGCAGAGCCAGGCTGTGGCTATGGAAGTGCTGTTTGAGCTTGTCAATCACTTTTCCGCTGCGGCGGATTCCACGGGATTGGTGAATGATGACACGGTTTTGGAACGTCTGGCAGAGATAACAGCTTACATTGAGGAACATCACAGGGAAAAGATAACACTGGAGGATATCGCATCCAACTTTTATCTGAGCAGGGAGTATTTCAGCCGTTTTTTCAGGCAGAATATGGGAGTGACATTTTCACGTTATGTAAACCAAGTGAGGCTGATGCATATTTACCATGATCTGTGCAGCACAGGGGAAGGTGTCATGGAATTGGCGGAGAAGCATGGGTTCGCCAATTATAAGCTTTTTAACAGAATGTTTCAGGAGATATATGGGTGTAAGCCCAGTGATGTGAGGAAGAGATAAAAGCCCGGATCTGCTTTGTGTATGAGAGCATAGAGACGGAAAAAAGCCCCCTTTAAGTCAGATAAAGTGCCTGGCTTAAAGGGGGTGTGTTAATCTTAAGAAGCTTATGGATCAATGCATTCAATAAATTCGGAAAAATTCTTTTATAGTGATCAGCACCAAAGCACTGCAGAGAATACCTGACAGAATATTCCGGTATCTCATCTTGGAAATAAAACGTTCGGTCAGATGAGTGACTCCGCATACTGTAAAGTACATCATGGGCACAAGGCCCGGCAGGATATACCGCCCCTGGGGCTGGTAATCCACACAGTAGGAGTGGTAAAAGTTCAGTACAACGGGAATAATGGCGGCAAACAGCATACCCCAGTTAAAAACAGCTTTCTGCCGTATTTCCCCATTTTGACGAAGCTGAAACATTTTTTTGATCTGTATCAGACACCCGATCAGCCCGGCTATGAACAGAATGTAATAGAGGACAATGATCCAGGATTCCACCCAAAACTGGAACTGGCCAAACACACCTACAAAACTGCGGAGGACGTCGAACATCCAGTGACCGGTGAGCATGGACAGGATTGTGTATCCCTGCGCCCTTCCGGAGGATAGGGCTGTGGAAGGTCTGAACTGCTCCTGGGCATACCGGTCAGCAAAGTCATTACTGGTGGCAAGGCCCAGCCAGTCTCCGTCATAAATCATATAATTCCGGACAAACCACCAGCCGCAGACCAGAAGTCCTATGACTGCCACCAGGATACCGCGTTTCAGCCAGTATTTCCAGTCAATCTGTTTCCTGTTGTCTGTCAGGCAGCTCAGAGTAAAGACAAAGATGCTGCAGAGCAGAAAACCATAGGCATTCAGATAGGACATGGCACACAGACCGAGCCAGATGCCAAGGCCGATACAACTGGGCACATCCCAATTCCGCTCCATGCCTATGAGCCAGTAATATATAATAGCCGCGCCGCAGCAGATGGCCATGGCATCATTATTTACATAGATGCCCATGAACAATGCTTCAGGCAGGACGGCAACCAGACATACGAAGAACCATTTGCTGTATCCGTCAAATAACTTTTTGCCGGAGCGAAAGACAAAGAAAACGGCTCCCGTTGTAAAACAGGCAGAGACAAGTCTTGCGGCAAACAGGAGATGCTGAGGATCTGTGGAGAAGATACTCATTACATTCATGAACAGGGCTGATATCATGTAAGATAATATAGGAAGAAATGCATAGGAGGTACCCCATATGGGATTTCTTATAGATGGGTCACCGCCGTGAGGAAGCTTGCCGTGTTCATAGATATACATGGGGATATCATAACGCATTTTTTCATCGGGGCCGGCGTCCAGAGGCAGCAGGTGTGCCCAGTGCACACAGAAGAAGAAGATTCCTGCCAAGAACGCAAGCTCAAAGATAAAATAAATGCGGGAACGGTCAGAAAGTATATTTTTTATTTGTAACTGCATGGGAAATCCTTTCTATCGTATATTGTCAACAGTCAGTCCTATAGTAACGCATCTTTCCAGAAATGGCAACGATTTATCGTCGACAATTTCTGAAGATTGGTAAAGAATAGTTGTTCTGAAACGGCAGGCGCTGTATGCGCAGAAGGCTGTATCGGTGTATCATAAGGGTGCTATTAATATATGAAGAAACAGAAATGCTTTTAAACATAAAAAGCCATATTTTGTGTAATGGTACTTTGCGATTTTTGAAAGTCATGGTATAGTGTAACAAGAAGTTCGCACTTTGGAAACTAATCAACAGCGGCGGTGCCGCGGACAGGAGGAGTATAATGAGAAAAAAGGCATTGGTGATTTTAATGGCAGCAGCAGTATTTGCACTTGCTGGCTGTGGAGACAAGACTGACAAGGATACCGGTAAGGATGATAAGAAGCAGGAGACTTCTGCGGAAGCGGAGACACCGGGTGAGGCTGAACCGGAGGTTGACAATGTAGGCCCTGCGGCGGAAGCTGAACAGATCTCTGAGAGCGATGGAAGGAAGCTCATGGAGACTGCGGTCGCTTTTACAGAGGATCTGATCGCTGCAAACCACGATAATCTGGTAAATGATTATGAGTATGAAGATGAGATGAAGGCCGTTGTGGAAAGTAAAGAGCTGGAACAGTCTATCACGGCAGCCGTGGAGGCGTCCGGTGAATTTAAAGGTACGAAAACCGCATGGCTGGGGGATCAGGCAGGAGATTATTCCAGTGTGCAGGTACCCTGTGAATTTTCCGGTCAGTCCTGGAATATGATGATTTCTTTTACCTCTGACGGCAAGATCGGCGGCGTACATACTGATGTATATAAAGAGACACCGTAGAATTACTATTTACAGCCGTTATCCGGCGTGATGGTTTTATGCCCTTGCGCATGAACTTCCTGAGGCAGCCGGCGCCACATGGGGCAGAACATTCTGTATCTGTGCTCACCGGCTTGCCTGAACGCAGGATTTGCAGTATGATATCATAAGAGAAATATTTTACGGAGGATAAGATTATGTTATGCATTAAAAATGGTCTGATTTACACAATGGCAGAAAAAGAGCCTTTTAAGGGGGATGTTCTGATCGAGGACGGAAAGATCCGTAGGATTGGTGCGGATTTGGAAATCCCGGAGGGAACAGAGGTGATCGACGCCGAAGGAATGGAGGTCTATCCGGGGTTTGTGGAGGCGCACTGCCACACAGGTCTGGACGGTTACGGGATCGGTTATGAGGGCAGGGATTACTGTGAGCTTAACGATCTGGTCACACCTCAGCTTCGTGCCATCGACGGAATCAACCCCTTTGATCCATGCTTCAAACATGCAAGAGAAGCAGGGGTAACTTGCATCGGAACCGGCCCGGGCAGTGCGGATGTACTGGGGGGAACCTTTGCGGCAGTGAAGACTGTGGGCAGCAGGATCGACAAAATGGTGGTGAAATACCCTGTTGCAATGAAGTGCGCATTTGGAGAAAATCCTAAAAATTGTTATCAGGATAAGGGGGATACCTCCAGGATGACAACTGCGGCTCTTCTCAGAAATGAGCTGTTTAAGGCAAAGGCCTATATGGAGAAAAAGGAGGCCGCAGGGGATGACGTTCAGAAGCAGCCGGAGTTTAACCTGAAACTGGAATCTTTGATCCCGGTTCTGAAGAAAGAGATACCGCTGAAGGCTCATGCACATCAGGCTAATGATATATTTACAGCCCTGCGTATTGCAAAAGAGTTCGGACTTGACATCACACTGGAACATGTGACAGAGGGACATCTGATTGCGGATGAGCTGGCGGGAGAGCATGTGCCCATGGCAGTAGGCCCAACACTGACCCATGCGACTAAATTTGAGCTGCAGAATAAGAGCTGGACAACACCGGGTGTTCTTGCTTCTATGGGATGCCAGGTTTCTATTATTACAGATGCGCCTGTGATCCCTCAGGAATTTCTGCCTCTGTGTGCAGGACTTGCGGTGAAAGCGGGGATGGATGAATTCGACGCTTTGAAGGCTATTACTATAAATCCTGCAAAACATTTAGGCATCGAGGACAGAGTCGGGTCACTGGAAGCGGGCAAGGATGCGGATATTGTAGTGATGACAGGAAGCCCCCTCAAGGTAGAGTCTCTGGTGAAGTATGTGTTTGTAGACGGGATGATGGTACATCAGAATTAGGAGTGTGAGAAAAGCAGGCTCCTGATATCAGGAGCCGAAGAGTTCATTTAAAAGAGAGGCTATGAAAGTACGGGGTAGAAGAACTGGGACGGCGAGCTGTTGTTCCAGTTCTTTTTTTACGGAAATGCTGTAGCCCATGCAGTCTGGAAGGATAAGCGCAAGATTTTCATTTTGCAGGGACTGGGCTTTTTCACGGATCAGGCTGCTTTCCAGGTATGGGGAGAGAGCACGGACCCTGATTTGTATATCGCTCTCCGAAAACCAGCTCTGGGCCTGGGAGATTTGTGAGCTGTCCGGGACCAGGAGGCCTATGGGACGGTCATCCGCCAGTTTTTGCAGAAGGCTGTGTATAAGGGGCTGGGGGATGATCAGCATCTTGGAGTGGCGGAGTTTGGGGAATTTTCCGGTGCACAGAAGGACAGTGGCCTGACAGCCGTCGTCTTCTGCGCGGGTGATGCAGGACTGGACCAGGGGGAGGATGTACTCCTCGCCGATGATGACCTGGGAGGCGTCCCGCATTCGGGTGACCAGGACGGAGCTGTCCGGGCCGGGGGCGAAGTTCCGGTTGATGTAATCAGCGTCAAACGGGTCCAGGGCACCGTATTCCTGCAAAATTATGTTGGGAGCCAATAAAGGACAGATGTCCCCGGTTATGTCGGTCCGGGGACTCTGTCCTATAGTGACGGCTCCTATTTTTGTCTGTGTCCGGATAGCCGGATCATTGTTCTTATCAGATTTTTTCATAGTGAGCACCTTGTCTTTTGCTTATCTGCCGAAGGTCTGGAAGACTTTCATTTCACCGTAGAGTTCCAGCAGATGAGCGTATTCCTGTTCGCTGTAGAAGGAAATCTTGCCTTCTCCGTAGCCTTTGGCTACCTCAACTGCAAACCTTGCTGCGGATTCAACATCCAGAGGATGGCTGGCACCTGTTGCACAGCCGGCTACCGGCTGCTCTGTTGTTATGGCTACACCAACTACCGGGGCATCTGTAGCTGTTGCAGGCTGCAGGATGCTGTTCAGGTGGTGCAGATCATTGCCGTAAGGTGTGATGTCCTGCTGGGAAACCGGGAATACGTGCGGCAGTTTTCCGGTTACACGTGTCATCACGTCTAAAAGGTCATCGCTGACTTCCAGAATGTAGCCGCTCTTGATGGTGGGGGAGATGGCAAAGCCGTTGGTGTTGATGACTTTGTTGCCCTTTGTGGTGTCGATGGAGATAATGGCATCCATGCGCGGGTCTACTTCTTTTTCGTTATTGGTCTGCATGTCGATCGGTGAATCCATGAACGGAACAGGATAGTGTTCCTGAGTAGGAGCATCCGGGCAGATGTGGGTGGCAACCAGAATGTCGCCTTTGAGCACATCGCCGTTTTTGTTCATCTCTGCCAGTTTGAGGCCTGCGGAGAGTGCTGCAAGAGCACCGTCACCGTCGGATACAAAGCCTGTCAGTTCAGGACGCGCTCCCAGGCCTCCCAGGCGTCCGATGATGCCCAGAGTCGGGGTGCTGCCGCCGCTTGATTTGCCGTCGCTGCCTTTGATCAGTACGGTGATGCAGTCTGTGCTGCCTTTTTCACTTGTGACGGTTTCCACTGTTACCTCGTGTGCGCCGCGCTCTTTTAATAATTCTGTGATCTGTTTTCCGTTTGCTGCCGGTGTATCCAGCAAGTCAAATAATTCCAGAACCTGTCTTAATATCATTACAAATTCCTCCCATAAATGTGCGTTTTTATCCAGTCTATAACATCGACCGCTGAAAATCAATAGGTTTTTTGCATATTATGTCGAAAAAGGAGTTGCAATTTAAAGCACTAAAAGGTATAATACCTATAAAATTTGTCCCAGGCTGCATTTTGTTGAGGAAAATTAGATATAGTTGGGACAGATAATAAGCTTTATCTTGGTAAAGTGTTACAACGAAGCAGTAAAAGGAGGAAAATTATGAAAAGAAAGAGTTTAGCATTAGCTCTTGCTGCTGTACTCTGCGTATCCTCCCTGACAGCGTGTGGAAGCTCAGGAAACGACAGCAAAAAAGACACGGCTGACAAGGGAACCGAAGCAGGAACAGAATCCGGCAGCGAAACAAAACAGGTGGAAAAAGAAAAGATTGATGTGCCTGATGAACCTACAAAGGGTGGTACCCTGACCGTATCCTTATCCTCATCACCGAGGAATCTGGACCCGGCAAAATACACAGGCTCTTATGAGGGCCAGGTGATCAACAACGTTTGTGACAGAGTTGTTGAGTACAACAAGGATTTATCAGAGATCGTACCTTCACTGGCAGAGAGCTGGACAGTCAGCGACGACGGACTTACATATGTGTTCAAGATCCGCCAGGGTGTTAAGTTCCAGAAGGGTGAGTACCAGGACGGACGTGAGATGACAGCAGAGGATATTGCTTATTCCTTAAACCGTTCCGCAAAAGACTCTTCCCTGAATCGTCTGGATATGCTTGAGAACGCGGAAGTGACAGGTGACTGGGAAGTGACATGTACACTTGCAGAGCCGAACGCAGCATTCCTGACAGCTCTGACTGACGCAGGTAACTCTGTTGTTCCGAAAGAGGAAGTTGAAGGATGGGGCGATGACTTTGGTGCACATCTTGTAGGTACCGGCCCGTTTGCAATGGAATCCTTTGAGCTTGATCAGCAGTCTGTACTGGTGAAAAACCCGGATTACTGGGTAGCTGAGCCGAATCTGGACAAACTGGTATTCAAAGTGATCACAGATTCCAACCAGGCAGCAAATGCTCTGAAAACAGGTGAGATCGATATTGCTTCCAGCATCACAGGTGAAGCTGTACAGTCTGTACGTGACGACTCCAAGCTGCAGTTAATGGAGATGCCGGGTCTGCACGTAGCTTATATTTACTTCAACCAGGTAAACGGACCGACAGCTGACAAGAAAGTCAGAGAAGCATTGATCAAAGCCATCAATGTAGAGGAGATGACAGCCAGCATTTATCAGTATGGTGAAGCTGTTCCGGCTAAATTATCTCTGCCGCCGGGATCCTGGGGATACGATGCATCCTGTGAAGAACTGGTACCGGATTATGATCCGGAAGGCGCTAAGAAGCTCCTCGCAGAAGCAGGATATCCGGATGGATTTGAATGCGACCTTTATATTTCAAATACAGCATTACGTGAAAAAATGGCAACTCTGGTACAGGCTTACTTAAAGACAAACCTGAATGTTACAGTAAATATCAACAAGAGCGAGTGGGGTACCTTCAGTGAATCCGCATCTTCAGGAAACGCTGATATGTACGGTATGTCCTGGACTTGGTATCCAGACCCATACTTCTTCCTGAACAAACTGTTCTCCAGCAAAGAGATTGGTGCTCTTGGAAACGGACAGGGATTCTCTAACCCAGAAGTTGACCAGCTGCTTGACGACGCATTGAAAGCGACCGACCAGAATGAACGTGCAGATATGTATAAAAAAGCACTGAGAATCGTGACAGAAGAACTGCCGGGTATTTTCTACTCAAACGAAAATGTTATCCATGGACTGAATCCGGAAGTACAGGATTTTGTACAGAAGGCAGACAACCAGATGTTCTTTGTGACACCTTGGACAAATGTCTGGAAAGTGCAGTAATCAATTAAGTTAAGAGTAAATGAGGTTGCAGGGGGTATTGCTGTTCGCGATGCCCCCTGCTTGTCAGATTAAAATGAAAAGGGCGGTAGAAATTCGTGTTAAAAACCATTTTGAAGAGAATTTTACAAAGTATTCCAACCCTCTTGATCGTAGTTACGGTAACTTTTGTTCTGACCAGAATGATTCCTGGCAATCCGGCCCGAAGCATACTCGGACCCCAGGCGTCCCCGGATGCCATTGCGGAGCTGGAAGAGGAAATGGGACTGAATAAGAGTAAGGCAGAACAGTATGTGGATTACATGTTCAATGCCCTGAAAGGGGATTTTGGAAAATCCTATGTGTACAATAAACCGGTGACAAGCCTGATCGCGGAGAGAATTCCAAACACACTTGTCATCACTCTCACAAGTCTCGTGATCGCACTGATCATCGGACTTGGCATAGGTGTGTTTTCTGCGCTCCACCAGTATTCTGTTCTGGATTATGTATTTATGATCCTGGCCCTGGTGGGTGTGTCCATGCCGATCTTCTGGTTAGGTATGATGCTGGTTATGACCTTCAGTGTTAATCTGGGATGGCTGCCGGCTCTGGGTATGGGTGATCTGAGCAATGGCCTGGGTGATTTCATCAGCCATATGATCCTGCCCTGTTTCTGTCTGGCAACTATACCTACAGCTACATTTGCCAGGATCACACGTTCCAGCATGCTAGAAGTTGTCAACAATGACTCTATCAAATCCCTCCGCGCAAGAGGTATCAAAGAGAGCGTAGTCATCTGGAAGCATGCGCTTAAAAACGCGCTTCCGCCAATCGTTACTGTGCTGGGCCTTCAGCTTGCCCAGGCATTTACCGGTGCTATCCTGACTGAGAGTATCTTCTCCTGGCCGGGAATGGGAACTATGATCGTAAGTGCCATTGACAACCGTGACTATCAGCTGATCCAGGGAACCGTTCTGTTTATTGCAGTGGTGTTCGTTGTGGTCAACCTGCTGGTGGACGTGGTCTACATGCTGATCAACCCGAGAGTAAGCTACGAAAGCGGAAAAGGAGGAAACTAAATGGGCGCACAGAATACAGAAGCCTTAGGCGCAAAAGCTCATGAGGAAATGCTGAAAAAAGAGCGTCGGGCCAATAATGTCTGGAATAAACTGAAAAGAAACAAGACGGCTATGATCGGTCTTGTCATTGTGCTGTTTATGGTGGTCATTGCCATTTTCGCTCCCGTCATCACAAGTGTGGACCCGGATGAGATCCATCCGCTGGATACCTTCCTGACACCCGGGCAGGATGGTCATATTTTTGGAACGGATGAGTTTGGGCGTGACCTGTTTGCCAGAATTCTTTACGGCTCCCGTGTCTCCATCATTGTGGCTGTGGGCGGTACCATCGTTGCAGGTATTATCGGAATCCTGCTGGGACTGATCGCGGGTTACATGGGCGGATTCGTGGACGCTGTCATCATGCGTATTATGGACGGCCTTCTGGCTTTCCCGTTCGTACTTCTGTCTATTATCCTGATGACCGTTCTGGGTCCGGGTGTGGTGAATGTTATCATAGCTATCGGCGTGGGAAATGTACCCAGCTTCGCCAGGGTTGTGCGAGGTGAGGTACATATTGTAAAGAACGAGGAATACTGTAATGCGGGAAGAGTTATCGGTGTATCCAATATAAGAATGCTGTTTTCACACATTCTGCCCAACATTCTCTCCCCGGTTATTGTTTACGCTACACTGGGTGTTGCCGGTGCCATCATTTCTGAAGCTGCTCTGAGCTTTTTGGGACTTGGTATCTCTACACCTACCTCATCCTGGGGAAGTATCCTGCGCCAGGGTAAAGACTGTCTGAACACGGCTCCTCATGTAGCTATGATCTCCGGTCTGTTTATCCTTGTCACAGTTCTCGGATTTAACCTTCTCGGCGATGGTATCCGTGATGTCCTTGACCCGAAGATGAAGAAATAAGCAGGAGGTGCCAGATGAGCGATTTTAAAGAGAGAGTACAAAAGAGGGTAGAGGAGATACTGCCTGAATTGATCGGACTTTCCAACACAGTTTGGGAGCATCCGGAATATAATTTTGAGGAGTTTCATGCCTGCAGATCCATGTCTGAACTTTTAAAGAAATTCGGCTTTGAGGTGACGACAGGTGTAGGTGGGATCGAGACTTCTGTGAAGGCTGTGTATGACACAGGAAAAGAAGGTCCAAATATTGGTATCTTCGGCGAGTTCGACGCTGTTCCGGGGATGGGACATTCCTGCGGACATAACCTGATGTGTGCCATGGCTGTGGGAGCCGGAGAAGCGGTTCATTCCGTCATTGATGATATCGGCGGAAAAGTCACGGTATTCGGTACCCCTGCAGAGGAAGGCGGAGGCGGGAAGATCATTATGCTCAATAACGGTGCCTTTCAGGGACTGGATATTTCCATGATCCTTCATTCGGCCAGTGATACAGTGGTAAATGATATTTCCTACTCCAGAACAGACCTGATCGTGGATTACTACGGGAAGACATCCCATGCGGCTACATGGCCGGAAGAAGGCATCAGCGCCTTAAATCCCATTCTTGATCTGTTTCAGATCGTGAACTCTATGCGGCTGGAGCTGGCTGACAAAGGGAAGATCTTGGGGATTATCTCAAAAGGCGGAGAGGAACCCATCTATATCCCGGATCACTGCCAGGCCAGGTTTACCATCCGTTCCTTCAGCATGAAGTATAAGCTGGAGCTTTTGGAGCGCTTTAAAAAGATATGCCAGCATGTGGCAGAGATCACAAACACAAGACTGGAGATATCTGACGATGGGCTTGCCTATGAGGATATCCGCAACAACCAGTCTCTGGAAAGTGCCCTGGAGAAGAATTTTACAGCACTGGGTGAGATCGTAAAACCAAGGGAAAAGGCCCTGGGTATTGGCTGTACGGACATGGGAAATGTGACCCATGAGATACCGGGACTTCAGTCATACGTTCTGGTGGTGCCGGAGACCAGAGGCCATACAAAAGAGTTTGAAGATGCCTGCTACAGTGAGGCGGGACACAAGACTATCGCTGTGGGCTCCAAAGCTATGGCAATGACTGCAGTGGATGTGTTGACTAACCCGGAACTGCTGGAAGCGATCAGGAAAGACTTTAAGGAAATGAAGGAAAAATACGAATAGATGAGGAGTTATTATGAGTGATACCTTACTGACAGTAAAAGATTTAAAGACCTATTTTTTCCTTGCAAGCGGAGTGTCAAAAGCAGTGGATGGTGTCAGTTTTGAGTTGAAAAAAGGTGAGACCATGGGAATCGTGGGGGAATCCGGCTCAGGAAAGAGTGTAAGCTCCTCATCCATCATACGTCTGCTTCCACCGCGTACGGGAAAAATCGTGGGCGGTGAGATCAACTTTGACGGCAAGGATGTGCTGAAGCTTACCAAGAAAGAGCTTCTGGACTTCCGCGGCAAGGATATAGCGGTTATTTTCCAGGACCCAATGACAAGTCTGGACCCTGTATTTAAGATTGGAAACCAGATGGTAGAGATGATCTGTGCCCACCAGGACGTGGACAAGAAAACAGCGTGGAATATGGCAGTGGAAGCCCTGAATAAAGTGGGGATCCCCCAGCCGGAAAAACGTATGGAGGCTTATCCTTACGAGCTGTCCGGCGGTATGTGCCAGCGTGTCATCATAGCCATGGCTGTGTGCTGCAAGCCTAAGCTGGTCATTGCCGATGAGCCTACCACAGCCCTTGACGTTACCGTTCAGGCACAGGTTCTGGCTCTTTTGAAAGAGCTGCAGGATGAGTACAATACCTCCATTCTGCTGATCACCCATAACCTGGGTGTTGTGTGGGAGATGTGTGATACAGTTATGGTGCTGTACGCGGGAAATACCGTCGAATATGCGACTACCAAAGACCTGTATTCCAAACCGCTGCATCCATATACATGGGGACTTCTGGATTCTATGCCAAAGCTCTCTGATGAAAATAAAGGGATGCTGAACACCATTCCCGGTACACCGCCTGACCTGCGTCTGACAGGCAAATGCTGCAACTTCTACAACCGCTGCCCGTACGTGACGGAAAAATGCCGTGCTGAGGTTCCGCCTCTTGTTGAAGTGGAGCCGGGACATTTTGTGGCATGTCACAGGCAGGATCTGGAGAACAAATTAGTCAGAGGGGAAGTGAACGAAGAAAATGAAGGATGAGAAGAAGGTTCTTATGAAGGTCAGAAACCTGACCAAGGAATTTAAGATCAAAGCCAGCAAATTCGGTGAGCAGCCCCAGATCCTCCACGCAGTCAATGACGTTTCCGTGGATATCTATGAAGGCGAGACACTGGGTATTATCGGAGAATCAGGATGCGGTAAATCCACATTTGGAAAGACTCTCATCCAGCTTCACAAAGCCACTTCCGGAAGTGTGGAGTACAATGGCAGAGACATTTTCTCCTTACAGGGAAAAGAGCTGAAGGATTTAAAAAGGGATATCCAGATGGTATTCCAGGACCCTTATTCCTCTCTGGACCCCAGAAAAACAGCGGCAAAGATCATCGCAGAGCCGCTGGTAGTGCATAAGCTGGAGCCTGATAAGAAAAAAAGGGATGACAAGGTGCTGGGCCTCATGCGTGAGGTTGGACTTGATGTACAGCATGTAAACCGTTTCCCTCATGAGTTTTCAGGAGGGCAGAGACAGAGGATCAATGTTGCCCGCGCGCTTGCGCTGAATCCTAAGCTGATCATCTGTGACGAGCCGGTTTCCGCACTGGACGTATCCATTCAGGCTCAGGTTCTGAACCTGTTTAACCGGCTGCAGAAGGAGTATAACCTGACATATGTGTTTATCTCCCATGACCTGGGTGTTATCAAGCATGTAAGTGACAGGATCGCCATTATGTATCTGGGACGTATCGTGGAGCTGTGTGATGCTGATAAGCTGTATGACAACCCGCTGCATCCGTATACAAAGGCATTGTTGTCTGCGATCCCCACGGAGTCTCCTTTTGTAAAGAAAGAGAGAATTGTGCTGAAGGGGGATATCCCCAGTCCAATTGGTGACCAGACAGGATGTCCGCTGGCAGGAAGGTGCCCCCAGTGTATGGAGCGCTGCCGTAAGGAAATGCCTAAGCTTATGAAACAGGAGGAAGGCCACCAGGTAGCTTGTTTCCTGTATGATGGAAAATAAAAGGTAACCATTGCCGCCGGGTGCAGCAAAATGCATATCCGGCGGCTGTGTATTTATTCTATTTAAGAAAGTGTGAGCGAAAATGAGTAATGTGACAAGAGCAGAAATTCTGAAGCTGGCTGAGAGCCAGACAGAGGACTTTATTAAACTGGTTTCTGACCTGATCAGGATTCCCAGTGAAAACCCTACCGGAACCCAGAGAGAGGTAGTGGATTTTGTTAAGAATTATCTGAAGGAAGCAGGCATTGCCAGCGAGGAAGTTGCAGCACATCCTGACTTCCCGTGTGTACTGGCAAAAATCGGAAAAGATGACGGATTCAGCGTGATCTTAAACGGTCATGTGGACGTGGTTCCCGCCGGTGACAGGGAACAGTGGGATTTTGATCCGTTTTCCGGTGAAGTGACAGACAAGCTGATCCTGGGAAGAGGAACTTCCGACATGAAAGCCGGCGTGGCTGGCCTTTTGTTTGCCATGAAGATACTCACAGAGTCCAAAGCGGAACTCAACGGCAATATCCGCCTCCACATAGTTTCTGATGAGGAGAGCGGCGGGGAATACGGTTCCAGATGGCTGTGTGACAATGGGTATGCCAAGGATGCCAATGCCTGCCTTATTGCGGAACCAACATCCAACAATACCATTGAGATTGGTCAGAAAGGCGGCCTGACCCTGATCATGAAGGCCAACGGCAAATCCGCACATGGAAGTCTGGGCGGATTTAAAGGGGAAAATGCCATTATCAAGCTCTCAAAAGTGCTGGATAAACTGCAGGATCTCACAAAGATCGAAGGCCACTTTAAGGACAGTCAGGCTCACGCATTGGAGAATTCCAAGATGATCGCACAGCAGGAGATCGGCGAGCCGGGGATCAGTGAAGTTATCAGCCATGTATCAGCCAATGTAGGTGTGATCCAGGGCGGAACACGTCCGAATATGGTTCCGGATTACTGTGAGGCTATTGTGGATGTACGTCTGCCGATCGGTGTGGACCATGAAGAGATCGAGGAGATGGTGCGCAGGATCATCCGTGAAAGCGGAGAGACGGGTATTGAGTACGAAGCGCAGTGGAAGAGCGAAGGAAACTACACAGACGAGGATGCAGCTATTGTACAGACTGTGAAGAAAAATGCAGAGGCACTGTGGGGCATTGATGTGATCCCGGCTTATCAGTGGGCATCCAGCGATGCAAGAGAGTACCGTGCACAGGGCATTCCTACTATTCAGTACGGTCCTTCCAATACGGAGGGTATTCACTCTTATAATGAGAATGTGGATATTGAGGATGCGGTGAATGCGGGCAGGATTTATATTCTGTCACTGTGTGATCTGATGGGAATTGAGTAAGTTGATACGGAGGATATGAAAAATCGGAAGAAGGCTTTAGTAGCCTTTCTTCCGATTTTTCGTGCAATATTACAGATTGCTAATGCGATGTATGAATGATATAATATGAAAATGGACGGCCGTGTTGCAGGGTGGGTTGACCTCTATTCTTTAGAATGGGGGTGATGTCTATGAAAAATGATTTCCATTTTCAGGATATAATGACCTTTGGCTGTTCCTTCTGGCATATCAAAACTTTGGCCAGTGGACGGGTGGTCTTTCTACTCATTATAACGGTCAACTCACCTTGTGGGCGGCTGTCCTTTTATAGTTTTAATATACCACCTATTTACGTGTTTGCAAATAACCACTTTGCAAAAAGCTTCTCACCCGGGGAAATGATCAAACATCTTCCTGAACTGCGACGGCGTACAGTTATTGATCTGCTTAAACGTCCTGTTAAAGGACGGCAGGCTGGAAAAGCCGGACTGCAGCGCCACATCCATAATGGAAAGCTCTGGATTTTCCAGCAGCTCCGTTGCCCGTGATACCCGCAGGGATGTAATGTATTCCGGCAGGGACATCTGATAATACTCTTTAAAAATCCTGGAGAAATGGTATTTGCTGAACCCTGCAAAGGCGGCAAGATCCTCCAGACTGATCTGTTCTGTATAATGTTCATTTATATATTCTGTAATTCCGTCAAATTTTCTGTCATAAGCCTTTTGCTGAGGTGTTTTCTGGGCAGAGAGTGAATTCTCTATCTGATAATTATGTTCCCCGATCACTATGAAAAAGTGCAGCAGTGCTTCATACAGGCGCATCTCTTTGAAGCTGATATCGCTGTAGAATAATCCCTTCATTTTTACGAGGATATCCAGTGGGTTATCCGTAAACGGCGCGGGGTCTGTCACATCAATGACAGGCTGACAGCATAGGAGCTGTCTGTGCGCGATAAAGTCATGAAGCTGCGGCAGCAGCATATTGGAAAACTGCAGGACCAGGCAGGGCACCGTACTTTTTTTGGTCAGAGAGTGCAGGCTGCGGGGTGGTACCAGAACAATCTGGTTTTTCGTTAGGGTATACGTCTCGTTGCCCAGCGTCATAGTCATGTCGTTGGACAGGGGAGCCACTATTTCCATGTAACTGTGCCAGTGTGTAGGGAAATGGGAATAGTAGTGCCCATATGACACATTAATGGACATATCGTGTTCAAAGTACATAGGTTCAGATAAATCTGCTTTGATCATAACAAATTACTCCTTATAGTTTAAATTGTAAAAAAGCATAATAAAATATTGCAAATGAAAAATGAATCGACAAAATTTTACAAATACAGACAATAAATTCCTTTGATAAATATTATAAGTTAAATATTGCGATAAATAAATGTGCAAAATGCACAAAAATACTGTTGGAAAAATGTGAACATGTGACTATTGCATATTAATAATTTGCATATACTCAAAATATAAAGCAATAATTATTATATATATAGCAATAAGTTAATGGAAAATACTTTATTCCAATGCTATAGTAAACATATCAAAACCGAAGCGCGTGAAGGTTGAAATGAATACAAGCAAAGGAAGGATTAGATTATGGGAGTAATTGACGGCAAGACGATATGCCAGGTAGCCCTGGTGGTGAAAGACCTGGAAAAGACAACAGAGGAGTACGCAAAGCTTTTCGGTGTTCCGAAGCCGGAGATATTCCGAGTTCCGGATGAGTCCGTGGCGCACACACAATTTAAGGGAGAACCCAGCAGGACAAGAGCAAAGCTTGCAGTGTTTGATCTGGGACAGGTAGTGCTGGAGCTTACAGAGCCTGATGAGGAGCCTAGTTCATGGAAAGATTTCCTGGAGAAGAACGGTGACGGTATCCATCATATTGCGTTTATGACAGATGACAGAGATGCGGCAGTAAAATACTTTGAGGAAAATGACATGCCGGTCCGCCATTACGGGGAATATGAGGGCGGAAATTACACGGTTTTTGACAGCAAAGAAAAACTGGGAACATTTGTACAGGTGAAATACGAACCGAAAAAGTAACGATGGGGTGAAACAGGAAAGGAGAAACGTATGAAGAATAAATTAGCAGCAGCATTATTAACATTATGTATGGCAGCAGGTACACTGGCTGGATGTGGGGATTCAGCAAGTACATCCGCGGACGGGGGAACACAGCAGCCGGAAGAAAAGACAGAGCTGAGCGACGAGGCAAAGAAGGCACAAGAGTCTGTGAAGACGAATGCGGATGAGCTGAAAGCATTGGGGTTGGAAGTGGAAGATACAGATTTGACTGGGGAATTTACATATTGGTCTGCGTTTACGGGGGATTCCCAGGTGTGGGACCAGAGCCGTGTAGATGCATTTAACGAATTGTATAAAGACAAGGGCATTAAGTGCAACGTACAGTTTGTACCTGACGGGGCAGGCATCAACAACGGAAAGCTTCTGTCAGCCATTGCAGGCGGTCAGGCACCTGATCTGGTTATCTGTGACAACGCGGTTTCGGCCTATTCTTATGCAGCAAACGGAAGCTTTGAAATGCTGGAGCCGTATCTTGAGCAGGTAGACCTGGATGTAGATAACTTTTTCAACGGATGTAAGGATGTTATATATTATAAGAATGAGCCATATCTGATCCCTCAGGACACCAATGTAATGCTGCTGTATTACAATCCTGATATCGCTAAAGAAGCCGGGCTGGATCCCGAAAATCCTCCCAAAACATTAGACGAGCTGGACCAGTGGGCAGAAGCCATGACGATCCAGAAGGAAGACGGGACATATGAAAGATTTGGCCTTATTCCATGGCTTGACTTAAAGGATGATGCTTTTACACTTCCGTTTTTCTTTGGTGCAGACGTATATGATTCTGAGACGAATAAACTGAACCTGACTTCACCGGAAGTGGTTTCCTGTATGGAATGGCTGCAGTCCTACGGACAGAAATATGACCCGGAGAGGATCCAGTCCTTTACCTCAGGACTTGGCGGAATGTTTTCACCGGATCATGCGTTTATGACAGGAAAAGTGGGCATGACGATCACCGGAAACTGGTTCTCCAATGCTCTGCGTGTTTATGCACCTGATGTAAATTATAAAGCCTGTGCTGTACCGGTGCCGGACGGCGGACGGGCAAACAGCACGACATTCCAGACAAATGTGTTTGCAATACCGAAGGGTTCACAGAATCCTGAACTGGCTGCACTGTTCATTAAATTCTGTATGTCAGGTGCGGTTAATGAGGATAACTTTGCTCAGTGGAGAAGTATCCCTACAAGTGACGCAGAGTTTGACAATGTAAGCCTGACAAAAGAGGGCGACGAGATGTATTTGATGGAGAGAGAGCTTGCGAACTCACCGGAAAACGGAATACCTGCGCTGTGTTCCTGCTCGGCTGAATTGTCTAAGGCATTTGTAACCTTCCGCGAAGGTGTGATCTATGGAAACATCACGGACATTCAGGGAGAACTTCAGAAACTTCAGGATAAATATCAGGCAGAACTTGATAAAGCAGAGTAAGGTTATCTGCGGTTTATGGAATACTCTGTGCGGCACTTATGTGCCGCACAGAAGGTTTCATCAGAATGAAAGGAGATTCAAAATGGCAAAACCGGATGGGATGAAGAACCACAGAAAAGGCCCCGGTCTGGAAGTTATACTTTTATATGCATTTTTGATTGTTTTAGCTATTCTGTTCGTTCTGCCGATATTTTATCTGTTTATGGGATCTTTTAAGGCAGAAAGTGAACTGTTCAGAACGCCGTTTAAATGGCTGCCTGATAAATTCAGGCTGGATAACTTTGTGAACATGTTTTCATCAATTCCCTTTTTTATGTACCTGAAAAATACAATGATCATTGTGATCTGCAATATTGTTGGCTCTCTTTTATCCTGTTCACTGGTGGCATACGGATTTTCCAGGCTGCGCTGGCCGGGACGTGATAAGGTTTTCATTTTAGTGCTCGTTACAATGATCCTTCCATATCAGGTAACACTGGTGCCCTTGTTCCTTATGTTTACCAAGATGAAATGGATCGGAACATTCCTTCCCCTGACAGTTACCTGCTTTTTCGGGAATCCGTTTTTTATTTTCCTGCTGCGCCAGTTTTTCACGGGAATTCCCCAGGATATTTCAGAAGCAGCCCGTATTGACGGGGCCGGGGAGTTTACTATTTTTTCAAAGCTGGTTATCCCAATGGCTAAACCTGCATTGACCACTGTGGCTATTTTTGCATTTATCCGTTCTTGGAATGATTTCTTAGGACCGCTTGTATTTTTGGGTAAAGATGAACTGTACACACTGTCTTTGGCGGCTTCTATGCTGAAATCCAATCTGGATCCGAACTGGAGTATGCTGTTGGCACTGGGAGCGGTTATGATCCTGCCGGTATTGATCCTGTTCTTTGTTATGCAGAAGTATTTTATCCAGGGTATTGCAATGTCAGGAATTAAGGGATAGGAGGGGAAAATATGAAGAAAATGAATATGAGAAAAAAAGAGGCCATTCATGGGCTGCTGTTCGTTTCCCCGTGGATAATCGGATTTCTGGTATTTACCTTATTTCCGATTTGTTCCTCCCTGTATTATTCCCTGTGTGATTACCAGGTGATCAAAGATCCTGTCTTTATCGGATTTGATAATTACAAAATGCTGTTTCAGGATAAAACGTTTTTGAAGGCAATGAGTAATACAGTTTATATGATTATTTTTGGAGTTCCCATAACTACATTTATTGCAGTGGCTGTCTCCATTATAATGAATAACAAGAAGTTAAAATACACCGGACCGTTCCGGGTGGCATTTTTTATTCCTACGCTGGTGCCAACAGTTGTGGCATGTCTTCTCTGGATATGGGTTATGCAGCCGGAGACCGGTATAATCAACCGTCTGCTCAGCTATATCGGAATTCAAGGCCCCGGATGGCTTTCCAGTATGTTCTGGTCCAAGCCTGCGCTGATCATTATGATGGTGTGGACCTGCGGCAATGCCATTATCATTTATCTGGCAGGCCTGCAGGATATACCCGACAGTCTTTATGAGTCGGCAGCTCTGGATGGTGCGGGATTTTTCAGACAGACTATATCCGTAACCATTCCGCTTCTGCGCTCTACCATACTTTATAATGTGGTGACACTGATCATTGCAGTGTTCCAGTGGTTCGCAGAGCCGTACATTATGACCAACGGAGGCCCGGACAATCAGACTATGTTCTATTCCCTGTATTTGTATCAGAACGCATTCTCTTACTTTAAAATGGGATATGCATCCGCTATGGCCTGGATCCTGCTTCTGATCGCTCTGGCCATCATTCTGGTACTGTTTAAAGTCTTCCGTTTTGGGGAGTCAGATTATTAGGAGGCAATATGATTGGATTAGTGACCGGCGCCAACCGGGGGTTGGGCTATGAGATGATAAAAGAAGGACTGCGAAGGGGCCACACGATGCTGGCTGGCTGCAGAAACGCCGCAGATGAAAGGTATACAGGCGATTTGCTGGAACTGAAAGCAGAATACGGAGATGATCTGAAGATTCTGGAGATGGATGTAACAGATGAACAGATGGTAAAACATGCGGCAGAACAGGTACAGCAGGAATTGGGGCAAATTGATTTTCTTGTGAACAATGCCGGGGTACTGTTTGAAAAAATGGTAATGCCCGGGGACGCCATTGGTGATCTGGATGTGGAAAAGTTCAGAAAAACACTGGATGTAAACGTGACAGGGACAGCCATTGTGCTGAAATATTTCATTGATCTGTTGTATGCTTCCAAGGATGCCTGTATTATGAATATAACTTCTGAGGCAGGACATTTAAGTCCCCAGGGCTACAACTATCTGGCATACTCTGTGTCAAAACACGCCGCTAATATGTACACCCAGAAGATACGAAATTATCTGGCAGAGGAGAAGGCAGAAAAACACATGCGAATCTACATGATCCATCCCGGCCGTATGGACACCATTATGGGAAAAGAAAATGCCCAGATCCCTCCTTCTGAATCCGCCGCAGGACTTTTCGATATTCTGGACAGGAAGAAACAGATAGCTGACATGGATGTGCCCTTTATCAACTACAGGGGCGAACCTATGCCATACTGAGATGGGGATGTGGCTGCAGACAGAATATTCTGCAAAGCGTCTGTGATGCTGCAGAGCACTCTGCTAAGAGATCTGGTGCTGTTGAACAGCCGGAACCGGGAAATGGAATACTGTGAGGGATCGAATATGAGAAATGTAAATGTGGGGATACTCGGATGCGGAGTCATCAGCAATACCTATATCCGGGATATCAAACGCTTTTATCCCACCCTGCATCTGGCAGCCTGCGCAGATGTGAATGTGGAACTGGCAAAGAGCCATGCTGAGAAATATCAGATATCTGCAGGCTGTTCTGTGGAGGAGATGCTTGCCATGGAAGATGTGGAGCTGGTGGTAAACCTGACTCCGCCTCAGCTTCACACAGAACTGAATAAGAAAATATTAATGGCGGGAAAACATGTATTCTGCGAAAAACCCTTTGCGCCCACACCGGCCGAAGGGCGGGAAGTGATGGAGCTGGCGGATAGCAAAGGACTTTTTGTGGGCTGCGCTCCCGATACGTTCCTTGGCTCCTCCCTGCAGACCTGCAGAAAGATCCTGGATGACGGATGGATCGGAAAACCTCTCTATGTGACTGCCAATATGATGTCAAACGGTGTGGAAACATGGCATCCGGCACCTGCGAATTTCTACAGGCTGGGCGCAGGTCCGCTGTATGATATGGGTCCATATTATTTTACCGCCCTGGCAGCACTGCTTGGGCCTGTAAAACGGGTCAGTGCTTTTTCAGGCACCGGATTTCCTGCGCGGAACATATATACAGGGCCGCAGAAAGGGCAGGCGATACAGGTTGAGACACCTACCCATTATTCGGGAATTGCAGAGCTTGCGTCAGGAGTCATTGTGAGTATGAATATCAGTTTCGATATCTGGCATTCTAATCTGCCTATGTTTGAAATATATGGGACAGAGGGGACACTGGAGGTGCCGGATCCCAACATGTCCGGAGGCCGGCCCAAGGTCTACAGAAAGGAACGGACGCTGGATGTGCTGTATGACGACAGCGAGGAGACAAAAGCAAAGCAGAACGTCAGCGTGGAGCTGCCTGAACTGTATCCCCATATTGGGGAATACACCAGGGGGATTGGCGTGCTGGATCTGGCCTGTGCAGTGATCGAGGGAAGAAAGCCCAGAGTAAATGCTGAGATGGCCTGCCACGTGATCGAAGCGATCGCAGGCATGATGGAGTCAGCGCGTGAAAGAAAAGTATATGAAATGGAAACTACCTGCGAAAAGCCGGAGCCTGTAAGGACCGGCATACCAGCGGGCAGAATATAAATAATAAAATATAAAGTGAGGTAAGAATTATGAGTGGAGTAGTTGGTACAGATTTAGTTTGTCAGGTTGGATTTATCGTAAAGGACATCAATGCCACAAAAAAGAAATGGGCAGAATTTTTGGGGGTTGAGGAACCGGAAGCAGCTCTCTGTGGTGAGTATGAGATCACCCAGACGGAATTTAAAGGTGAGCCTGCACCGGAGGCTAACAGCTACCTTGCATTTTTTGATGTGGGACCGGGTCTGCAGCTTGAATTGATCCAGCCTAATGAAGCACCTTCCACATGGAGAAATTATCTGAATGAGCACGGAGAAGGAATTCATCATGTAGCGTTCAATATTAAGGGAATGAAAATGCCTGAGGCTGTAAAACGCTGTGAAGATTTCGGCATGGTTCTGGAGCAGAAGGGTGAGTACGGAGATGCCAGCGGAAGATATACATACATGAATGGTTATAAAGATCTGAAGTGTATCATTGAGCTGCTGGAAAGTGACAGATGATCGGGAGGAGACGCGGATGAGACTGGGATTATCCAGCCCTCTGGAGCATAAAAGCCCCTGGGAATGGGCTGAAAAAATGCATCGGATGGGCTGCGGCTCTGTGAATTTCCCTGTGGATCACACCTGTGACCAGACACTTTTGGAACAATATGTGGAGGCGGCCGGCAAATATGATTTGATGATCGCGGAAGTGGGAGCCTGGTGCAATCCCATTTCCCCGGATGACAAAGTCAGGGAAGCAGCGTTTACAAGATGTGTAGAGCAGCTAAAGCTGGCCGATCAGATCAGTGCGAGATGCTGTGTGAATGTCTCAGGTTCCAGAGGGGAACGCTGGGACGGCCCTTATAAAGAAAATCTGACTGAGGATACCTGGAAACTGATGGTGAGAAGCATTCAGGAGATCATAGATACAGCAAATCCGGTAAATACATATTATACCATTGAGCCAATGCCATGGATGTACCCTATGGGTCCGGATGAATATTTAAAGCTGATCCATGACGTGGACAGGGAGCGGTTTGCTGTGCATATGGATGTGTTTAACTGGATCACTACTCCGGAGAGATATTTTTATCATGAAGATTTTATGGAGGAGTGCTTCCGTAAGCTGGGACCTCATATCAGAAGCTGCCATCTCAAGGATGTGATCCTGGAACAGGAATTTACCCTGCAGTTCAGGGAGACTGCCTGCGGCAGAGGATGTCTGAATCTGGAAAAGTATGCGCAATTGGCACGTGAGACAGATCCGGATATGCCGCTGATCATTGAGCATTTGGATGGGGATAATGCCTATCTGGAAAGCCTTGCCTATGTGAAACAGCGTTTTGGAGAGGCGGGTATTGAGGTATAAGATATACAGCCGGAGCGGATGGGAAATCAGAATCCCGCTGCTCCGGCTTTTTGTCATATTTTGCCCTTATAGTTGTAAACAAAGAGATTTTAGATTAGAATAAAGTCAAGGATTCAGCGGGTCTGCGCATTTACTGCGCGAGCCGTAAGAAAATATAAAGCTGCATAAAGAGGAGGATATTTTTATGGGATTTTCAGAAAATTTTTTGTGGGGAACAGCCACCGCTTCTTACCAGATAGAAGGTGGTGCTTTTGAAGGCGGAAGGGGTTACACGGTATGGGACGACTTTTGCAGGACTCCTGGTAAAGTCTTTTCCATGCATAACGGGGATGTGGCCTGTGATCATTACCACCGCTATAAAGAGGATGTGAAAATGATGGCGGATATGGGGATTCAGGCTTATCGTTTCTCCATTGCCTGGTCCAGAATACTGCCGGAGGGAAAAGGGGAAGTCAGCCAGAGCGGGATAGACTTCTATAATGCGCTGATAGATGAACTTTTAAAATATAATATCAAACCTTGTCTGACACTGTTTCACTGGGATCTTCCTTTTGCTCTGCACCGTCTGGGAGGCTGGCAGAATCCGGAGATCGTGGACTGGTTTGCAGAGTACGCTGCTGTGGCGGCAAAGGCCTTTGGGGACAGAGTCAAATTCTTTATGACATTTAATGAACCTCAGTGTTTTGTGGGACTGGGACACGTGACCGGAGAACATGCACCGGGTAATCTTATGTCGCGCCGCAGTGTGCTGGAAATGGCTCATCACGTAATGATGGCCCATGGAAAAGCTGTACAGGCCATAAGAAGTCTGGTACCGGATGCACAGATTGGATACGCCCCCACTTCCAATCCGGTGATCCCTGCAACAGACAGCCCGGAAGATATTGAAGCTGCCAGAAAAGCATATTTTGCTGTGGAGGATAAGCCGGATTATATGTGGTCTGTGAGCTGGTGGAGTGATCCTGTGATGTTTGGAAGATATCCGGAGGATGGGTTAAAGCTGTTTGAAAAGGATTTGCTGGATTTTAAGCCGGAAGATTTGAAACTGATGCATCAGCCCCTGGATTTCTATGGACAGAATATTTACAACGGATATAAGGTGAAGAGTGACCATAAGGGAGGATGGGAGACTGTTCAGCGTCCTGTGGGATACCCCAGGACGGGCAACGGGTGGCCTGTGGTACCGGAATCTCTTTACTGGGGGCCGCGGTTCCTTTATGAGCGGTATCAGAAGCCTATTGTTATCACGGAGAATGGGTGCTGCTGCGCAGATGTAGTGTCCCTGGACGGTAAGGTCCATGATCCGAACAGAATCGATTTTTATCACAGATATCTGCGGGAACTTGGCCGGGCAATTGAGGACGGAGTAAAAGTAGATGCCTATTTTGCCTGGTCAGTGGTGGACAACTTTGAATGGGCCAAGGGGTACTCAGACAGGTTTGGCATGGTATATGTGGATTTTGAGACGCAGGAGCGTATCTTAAAGGATTCCGCATATTGGTATTCAGAAGTAATCAAAAATAATGGCGCAAACCTGGCAGATATTCATTAGGCAAACTTGCGCATACCTTATTCTTCGTTTTCTGTATTTTGTGATAAGCCAGTTGTGATTTTGGAATAGTGTGTTATAGTGAAACCAACATAAGAATACAGCAGGTCTGCACATAAACTGCGCTGACTGCAAAAAATGCAGGCGGGGTTTGCACACGTAGTCTGTACTGTAATAAGGAGGGACACTATGAAAAAGAAAATGATCATAACTGTACTGAGTCTTGCCGTTATGCTTGCGTTTTCAGGCTGTTCTGGCAAAGGGAGCGGGAAGGAAAACAACAATACGGAAAAAAATGCGGGAGCAGCAGGTGAAAACACTGACATCGCAGATAAAAAAGACAGTGACGGGGACAATGGGGATAGCACTGTGGATGCACAGGATGAAGCGGATGCACAGGGTAAATCGGATGTACATCAGGATAAAGCAGATGCATCCACAGGAAATCAGGAACTTTTGGCAATATCTGAGGCCTTTGTAAAAGATTTAGTGGAAGGCAGCGGAGACAATATCAAGACAGACTATGAGTACACAGAACAGATGAAGTCCGCAGTGGAGAGTGGTCAGATTCTGACAGCTTTTCAGGATACCCTGAAAACGGTGGGGGAACTGAAAGAAATCCGGTCGGCATGGGAAGCAGATCCACAGTCCGGGTACAATATGGTTCAGGTGCCCTGTGATTTTTCTATACAGCCCCTGAATATGGTAGTCGCTTTTCAGGATGGCAGGATAGGAGGCGTTCATACGGATGTCTATCAGGAACAAAAAGAGACGGTATCCTTACCGGAAAATGTCACCGAGACGGATATGAACCTGAGTATAGCAGGCGGCCGCACACTGCCGGGAACATTTGCCGCTCCTAAAAATCTGAAAGAGTATCCCGCTGTTGTATTTGTACATGGTTCAGGCAGCAGTGACAGAAATGAGACAGCAGGACAGATCAAACCATTTCAGGATTTGGCATGGGGGCTTGCTGAGAGGGGAATTGCATCTTACCGTTATGATAAGATTTCTTATGTGTACGGAAAAGAATTGGCGGAAGATAAAGAGTTTACAGTCTATGATGAAACCGTTAATGATGCCGCTGCGGCGGTTAAGATGCTGCGCGAACAGGAAGGCGTTTCAAAAGTTTATGTGGTTGGACACAGCCAAGGTGCACTGATGATGGGGGCAATTGCCAGGGAAGGTCAGCCGGACGGCTGCATTATGATGGCAGGTCCGGCCAGGGGATTTGCGGAGACGATTCAGAGGCAGTATGAATTCCTTCAGAGTCTGGATCCTGATCCTTCAGAGCAGGATAAGGCAGTTTATGAGCAGGGCTTAGCGGCAGCGGAGCAGATGAAAAATATTGATTCTCTGCCCGATGACGCAAGAATTATGGGACAGACAAAAACATATATGAAAAGCATTCTGGACTATGATGCAGTAGCGGAGGCGGCAGACATAACAGTGCCGGTCCTTGTCCTGCAGGGTGAGGAAGATTATCAGGTGACAATGGATGATTTCCGGATTTGGGAGGAAAACTACGAGGGGAAGGATAACTGGCAGTTTGTGTCTTTCCCGGGCCTGTCTCATATGTTCACGGAAGGAAAATATGAGGAAGGTCCTGCCAGCTATCAGGGAGCAAAGCATATTCCTGATAAGGTGACGGAGACAATTGCGGGATTTATCAATGAATAGCTGTGAATAAAATATTGCATCTGTTATGCAGACAATCATCAGGTTAGGGATGATTGTCTGTTTTTTATATCATTGGAAAAGAGTTCTATCTCTCGGTAAATGGAAAGTTGTTCATTTTACTTGACAGGCTAGTATATACTAGCTACAATAAAGTAAAGAGCTAGTGAATGCTAGCTAGACGACAGATGACCTGAACGGAGAAAGGGATAGGGAAGAGTATGGAGAAATCACAGTTGGAGCAGTATCTTAGCGGCGGGGTTGAAAATATTATGAAAGGAATGAGAAAGACGTTTCTCACAAATCCTAAATCTGCAGTGTTTTTTATGAAATATGCCCAGGCGGCCGGGGCTGCAGCGGAGAAACGCAGAGCTGCAAAACAGAACGGGGAACACATTCCTCCTTTTTTGATCGCCAGTATTACCAGCCAGTGCAATCTTCGCTGTAAGGGCTGTTATGCATGGGCAAACCATACCTGCGGCGGCGGAACAAAGCAGGACGGTCTGCGCGCGGAACAGTGGGATGATATTTTTTGTCAGGCGGAGGATATGGGAGTGAGTTTTATTCTGCTTGCAGGGGGAGAGCCTCTGATGAGGCCTGATGTGCTTAAAATGGCGGGGAGGCGAAAAAACATCTTGTTCCCTGTTTTTACTAATGGTACTATGATTATTAAAGAGATTCTGTCAGGAAGCAGGAATGCTGAACCGGACTCTGGGGAACCTCAGACAGGCTCAGAGGATGTGGATACATATCTGCAGATGTTTATGGACAACAGGAATCTCCTGCCGGTCCTCAGCATTGAGGGTGACAGGCAGATGACAGATACCAGAAGAGGTGCCGGAATTTATGATTGTCTGATACAGACTATGGAGGAGCTGAAGGCACGGAATATCTTGTATGGGGTGTCCATAACCGTGACAAAGGAGAACATGGAGGAGGTTACTGCGGATGTATTTCTTCAAAAGCTTTCTCTGCTTGGCTGCAAAGCGGTCATCTATGTGGAATATGTGCCTGTAGACAGGGATACGGTGAATTTGGCCCCGGACGATAAGGACAGGACATTTATGGCCGCCAGACTTGATATTTTACGAGAAACGCAGAGGAATATGCTGCTGATCTCCTTTCCAGGGGATGAGAGAGCGTCCGGAGGCTGCCTTGCAGCAGGGTGGGGTTTTTTCCATATCAATGCCAAAGGGGGAGCAGAGCCTTGTCCGTTTTCTCCTTATTCGGACACCAGCCTGCAGGATATAAGCCTTAGGGAGGCCATGAACTCACCGCTGTTTAGCAGACTGAGAGAAAATGGAAATCTTGCAGAGACACATAAAGGGGGCTGCGTATTGTTTGAACAGGAGCAGACCGTAAAAGAATACCTGAAAGGGATATGATTAAGTTATGTCAACGAAAGAGCGGATCGTGGAGGAGGCCCTGACTCTTTTTTCAAGCAGAGGGTATCAGGGAACCAGTGTGAAAAATATTGCGGATGCGGTGGGAATCAGGGACAGTTCCCTGTATAAGCACTTTAAAAGCAAAAAAGAAATATTTGAGACTATTGTGGAGGAGATGGCTAAGAGGATGGAGGCCATGAGCCATACCTTTGGCCTTCCGGATGACACCTCTGTGGAGGCGGCAGCATTTGCTTACGGAGGGATAACCGAGGATGAACTGGTGGAGCTGAGCAAAAATGTCTTTCTGTTCTACCTCCGTGATTCCTTTGCGGGAAGGTTTCGCAGAATGTTGACCATAGAACAGTACCGGGACAGAGAAATTGCAGCAGTATACAGGAGGATTTATATGGAGGACAGTATCCGTTATCAGACGGTTTTGTTTGAGGAGATGATACGTCAGGGTGTCTTTGCAGAAGCGGATGCCAGGGCTATGGCAATTAATTTTTACGCTCCTATATTTTTCCTTCTGAATAAATACGACAGTCAGGACTGTGATGTGGAGGAAGGGCTTGGGGAACTGGAACGTCAGGTAAGAGAATTTGCCCGCATATACCATAAATAATGAAAGGGCAGAGAAGAACACCATTTGCCTGAATTGCCGGGATATCAGAAGAAGCGGGGGAGTGATAGAGATTGAGGAATGACAGATTTATTAAAGAGGCCAGGATTGACTGGGATAAAATAGATGAGGACAGCTATTTGAGGGGAATACCTGTTATCAGCAGTACAGACAGTGTTTTATTTGACAATAATATCGTGTTTTTTGTCGGGGAGAATGGAACCGGGAAATCCACACTTTTGGAGGCGGTCGCAGTAGCCTACGGTTTCAACCCCGAAGGTGGGACAAAGAATTACAATTTTTCTACTTTTGAAAGCCATTCGGAGCTTTACCGGGCAGTTTCGCTTGTAAAGGGGACGAAACGTCCAAGGAGCAGTTATTTTCTTCGGGCAGAGAGCTTTTATAACGTGGCCACCAAGGCAGAGGATTACAGGGAGCCTGGGGAAGATCCCAATGTCTATTATGCCCGTTATGGAGGAAAATCCCTGCATGAACAGTCCCATGGAGAGAGTTTTCTGGCTTTGATACAGGGGACATTTGGAGAGGAAGGCATGTTTATACTGGATGAACCGGAAGCAGCCCTGTCTCCTCAGAGACAGCTTACCCTTCTTTTGTATATTCACAGAATGGCCCAGAAAGGTTCCCAGTTTATTATCGCAAGCCACTCCCCCATTTTGCTGGGGATTCCACAGGCAAAAATTCTGTCCTTTGATGACGGCATAATACATGAATGCAGATATGAGGAAACAGAGAGTTATCAGGTGACGGAAATGTTTATTAACAGCCGGGAGTATTTGCTTCACAGGCTGCTGACAGAGGGTGAGTAAAGGCATATGCATAACAACATGGGTGATACAAAGAAGAAGAATACAAAGAAAAATAATACAAAAAATAAAAGTAGTAAAAGAAACAGAAGGACACAATTGCTTCAGTGTTTGGCAGGAATGGCGGTGGGAGGTGCCGGTGGGTACTTTGGCATGAAGTATGTGGAGAAGATGCACGGGGGATCTCTGAAACCGGCGGAAATTCTCGTAGGATTGATCTGGCTGGTGATCTGTCTTTATGCAGCGGCTTTTTTACACGTTATTGTACACGAGGCAGGACATCTTGTCTGCGGACTTCTGAGCGGATATAAATTTTCTTCTTTCCGTGTGGGAAGGATCATTGCGGCAAAGAAAAAGGATGGAATAAGATGGGGACGTTATTCCCTGATGGGAACCGGCGGACAGTGTCTGCTGGCTCCGCCGGAGTTAGTGGATGGGAAGATGCCATATATCCTGTATAATCTGGGAGGGAGCCTTTTTAATCTGCTCCTTGCCTTGGCTGCCCTGCTTCTTTGTCTGGGAGTGGAAGGGCATGGTTATCTACAGATTTTGTTTATGGCACTTTTTATTGTAGGCATCTTTCTTTCGTTGATGAATGCAGTTCCTCTGCCGGTGGGAGGCGTGAACAATGATGGATACAATGCTTTATATCTGGGAAAAGATAAAGAAGCTGTGCGTTGTTTCTGGCTGCAGCTCAAGATAAATGAACAGCTTACCCTGGGAAAGCGCCTCAGGGATATGCCCGGGGAGTGGTTTGCGCCTGTACCGGAGGAGAAGTGGAGTAATGCCATGTGTGCTTCTACGGAAGTCCTTGCAGTCAGCCGTGCCATTGATGAAAAAGAATTTGGCACAGCCCTTAAAATGGGGGAAAAGCTATTGGAGAAAGCCGCCGGACTTATAGGAATTCAAAGATATGCGCTGAAGGGGGAAATGATTTTCTGCAGACTTATGCTGGATGGGCCGGGAGAAGAGCTTCGCAGAGAATACAGGGAGAAAGGATTTCAGGAGTTTCTGAAGCGTTCAGTCTACATGTTGTCTGTTCTACGTCTTCAGTACGCCTGCAAACGAATACTCGACCCGGATGAGGAGGCGGCACAAAAATGTCTGGAGCTTTTTGATAAGGTGAGCAGACGCTATCCTTTTGATGGGGATAAGGAGAGCGAGAGAGAATTGATTTCTAATATAGACATTGTTGACAGCAGTCTATTGACTGGTCTGGATGAATAGGAAAGGGGTAATATGCTGTTTTTAGAGGAGACTTTGAAAGAAATTGCCAGCCTGGCGATTCTATTGTTTGAATATATCGGTGTAGTGGTTATTATCTTTGCCGGTATCCGCGGGATTATTCACTATATAAAACGGGATCCCAATACAAAATTGCTACTTGCAAAAGGCCTTGCCATGGGATTGGAGTTTAAACTGGGGAGCGAGATTCTGCGTACTGTTGTTGTCAGGGATCTGTCGGAAATTTATATTGTAGCCGGCATTATTGTACTGCGGGCCATTTTGACGATCCTGATTCATTGGGAAATTAAAAATGATGAGGGTGAGCCGTAACAATAACGTGGAATAGAACATTGACGTGAAAAGAAGCACCGGGAAACGAAAAAACTGCCGTGATGATTTTCTGTATTATAAAGCAGATAACCATCACGGCAGTTTTTAGTTAATAAAACGGTTTTAAGAAAGGATAATTTATACAATGTATTTTATTGATTTCTGTAATATGACGGACTATGTCCCAGAGTCCTTTTAAAGACTTTGAAAAAGTGTGATTCGTATTCGTATCCGAGCAGGTACGCAATTTCCTTGTAGGGCATATCCGTCTGCGTAATAAATTCAACCGCTTTTTCCATTTTTAGTTTTTCAATATACTGATGGGGGGATAATCCCAGTTTTTTCATAAAACAGCGATACAATTGAGAGGCGCTGATATTGCATTCCTCGGCTAAATCCTGTACCTGCAGCGGGATACGGAAATTGTGTTCTATAAAGCGGGTGGCAATGGTAATGTAATTCTGCGTGACAGGACTCTTGTCAGCATCCATATAGTTGATAATGCAGGCAGCCACCTGATAAAAATGACCTAAAAGAGTTTCCTGTGCCCTCTGAGGATATCGTACTTCCTTGAACATGGTTTCCATGTGAGACAGCAGGCAATCGTCTTTGTCATAGTGAAATGTCAGGCTGTCTTCGTGAAGGTTCATGCGTTTGAGAAAATACTCGGCTTTCCTGCCCGAAAATCCGATCCAGTATACACTCCAGGGATCCTCTTTGTCAGCTTGATAGATAACGGTGGTCCGGGGCGGAACGAGAAATCCGTCTTTGTCGTGGAGATGGTATGTGCGTCCATTGACCTGATATATCCCTGAGCCGGACACGATATAGTGAAAAATGTAATACTCTCTCCAGTCATATCCATAAGTATAGCCGGCAGAATTCCTGGAAAATCCCACATTTTTTATGACAATATCCAAGTCCTGCGCCATATCTTTCTCTTCCAGAAAAAAATCATTGGTAAACATGATAATCCTCCATTGCCTGTCTGTATATATGTGATGATCTATCTGTCCTGTTCCTCTGTACCAGTATATTCCTGTTAAACTAAGAATGCAAGAAATGTATAATGAAATAATAGATTTGTTGATGATAATAATAAATAAAAACAATTATAATATTAGCTATAAACAGCGGATATTAAAAAAGAAAAATGTACATGTACAATCAAAACAAGAAAAAATATTAATAATAAAAAAAGGAGAATGTAAAAATGTATAAGAAAAAAATGGTAAAAATGCTGGCCTTGGGGACAAGCCTTATACTTGGTACTGCGATATTGGCAGGATGCGGAAGCGGTAAAGGGAAAGAAGCAGGAGAAGAACAGAACAGTAAAGTTACGCTTACCTTTTCTATATGGGATAAGCTTCAGCAGGAGGGGATGCAGAATATGGTGGATGCTTTTGAAAAGGAGAATCCGAATATTCATGTTAAGGTAGAATATACTCCCTGGGAGCAATATTGGACAAAACTTCAGGCGTCAGGGACAAGTGACAGTCTTCCGGATGTCTTCTGGATGCACCCGGAACAAGTATATACATATGCAGAAGGGGGCAAGCTGCTTGATATGAGCAGTAAAATTGAGGAAAGTTCTGTGACAGACCTGAGCAAATTCCCTCAGAATATTAACGATGATTTTAATGTGGACGGCAGACAGTATGCGATTCCGAAAGATTATTCCACCTTTGGATTATGGTATAACAAGGATCTTTTTGATGCTCGTGGTATGGCATATCCGGATGATACCTGGGATTGGAATAAACTGAAAGAGGCCGCTGCACAGCTGACTGACAAGGAAAACGGCGTTTATGGAATGTTGGTCCAGTATAATACAAATGATGCTGCATATCATTATATCTGGCAGAATGAAGGGGATATCATCAATGAGGAGGAGACAAAATCGCTGTATGATGACAAAAATACAATAGAAGCCATTGAGTATATGGTGGATTTTATCGAGAAGGGATACTCTCCGACCATGACAGATTACGCAAATACCACTGCAGACCAGTATTTTGAATCCGGAAAGGCAGCAATGCATATCGGTGGGTCATGGATGGCAAGTGAATATCTGGGGATAGACGGACTGAACTGTGACGTGGCGCCTTTAGCCAAGGGGAAGATCAGGGCAGACCTCTGCGGAGGTATGGGATACAGTATTGCTGCTAATACAAAGAATCCTGAGGAAGCCTGGAAATTCGTGGAGTTTTTGTCTGGTGAGAAGGCGAACACTATACAGTCAGAATCAGGTGCGGCAATATCTGCCTATAAAGGAACACAGAAACCATGGATGGAGCGCTTTCCTGACATCCATGCCCAGGTGTTCGTAGATGCATCCGAATATGGATTTTCCAGCCAGTATTGTGCCACCAGAAGCGAGTGGGTAAATATAGAAGAGGATTACATGACACAGATTTTTTCCGGTACACTTCCCGTGGAGGAAGGATGCAAAACTCTTGCCGGGAAAGTAGATGAGATTTTACAGTAACAGTAAAACTTATAAGACTATGAGAGGAAGAAAATATGGCCGGTGGGACTTCCTGCCGGTCAGGGGAGGCAAAATATGAAAAGAAAACAGATAAAGAGATATATGTGGGCATATGGATTTATTGCTCCCAGTCTCATTCTGATTTGTGTGTTGAATTTATGGCCGATTCTACAGACGTTCTATTTCAGTTTGAATGAGGTCAGGGGATTTCAAAGCCCGGTATTTGTGGGGCTGTCCAATTATATGACCTTGTTTGGGGATGAGGAATTCTGGAAGTCACTTGTGAATACCTGCATTTATACTGTTGTTACAGTGCCTGTAGGGGTGATTCTGTCCTTGATCACTGCTGTATTCCTAAATGCTTCCATTAAGGGAAAGTCCTTTTTCAGGGTACTGTATTTCCTTCCGGTGATCTCAGCTCCTGCTGCTGTGGCTATGGTCTGGCGGTGGCTGTATAATTCGGATTTTGGACTCATTAACTATATACTGTCCGTATTACACATTCAGGGACCAAACTGGATCGCGGATTCCCGGGTTGTTCTGGGATCGGTGATGATAGTGGGGATCTGGTCCTTGGTGGGATATAATATGGTCATTCTTCTTGCAGGTCTCCAGGATATTCCTGGGTCTTACTATGAAGCGGCTCAGATTGACGGCGCAGATTCTTTGAAACAGTTTCTACATATTACGGTGCCTCTGGTGTCGCCCACACTATTTTTTGTGGTACTGACCACAATGATCAGCTCTCTTCAGGTATTCGACCATATCTACATGATGCTTGACAGTACCAATCCAGCATTGAAATCCGGGGAGTCTATTGTATATCTGTTTTATAAATATACCTTTGCAAATAATAATAAAGGCTACGGTTCAGCCATTGCCACTGTTCTTCTGTTCCTTGTTATGCTGCTGACAGTGATTCAGATGAAGGTGCAGAAAAAATGGGTTCATTATCAGTGACGGGAGGAGAAGAATGGAGACAACAGTAATTACGGAAATCTGCAGGGATATCTGGGCTGTCAATGAGCTGGATAAAATAACAATGTATCTGATTAATGGGACAGAATCCGCACTTTTGATAGATACAGGCCTGGGAATCACTGATTTAAAGAAAGTAATTCGGGAGAAATGCGGGGATAAACCGGTGACGGTTGTTAATACACATGCGCATTTGGACCACAACTCGGGAAATAATCAATTCCAGACAGTATACGTGGGCAGGTTTGATGAACCTTTTTCCCATACTTCAGTGGGAGAGCGGGAGCGCAGGGTAATAGAGGAGATGTATTTTGATGGTGCTGCAGAAGGTGACATAGACAGAAAAAAGTGGATGCCCGGTACAGCACCCAAAGTCAGGACACTGAGGGATGGGGATAAACTGGATATAGGCGGTTATATCTTTAGAGTTCTTGAGATACCAAGCCACAGCATTGGTTCTATTGCGTTACTGGAAGAAGAAAAATCATGGCTGTTTACCGGTGACGTATTGTTGACATGGGAAGTGTGGGGACATTTGGGCATAGGAATGTTAAGCCCGTCAGTGACCTTGTGTGAATATAGGGAAAGCCTCAGAAAGCTGAAAAGGTATGTGGATAAAACAACGATCATCTTTCCGTCTCACGGCAGGAGAGAGAGTCCCGAAGGGTGCAGCCAGTTCCGGCTCTGCCCTGAAATCATCAATATTTATCTGGAGGGGATCACAAAAATTATTGAGGGTGAATGGCGGGGTGAGCGTTATGAGTCTAGATTTCACGACGGACTGGTTAAAACGTTCAAACTGGGTGGAATTGTATATGATGAAGATAGAATCGGTTAGCAGCACATGGCTTGAAAGCTGCTTTAGGAAGGAGTGAAAATCGTGAAGAAAAAATCAGTTGGAAGTCATCTGGCTATATATCTGCTGCTGACAATAGGGGCTATTGTTATGGTATTTCCCTTTGTGTGGAGTGTACTGACTTCTTTTAAATCGCTTTCTGAATCATTAAAGGTACCTCCCGCCATTTTTCCTGAAGGCTGGAATGTTATGAATTACAGGGATGTGTGGAGTGCGCTGCCTTTTGGAAGTTTTTTTGCCAATACGGCGCTCATGATCGTGTTTAGAATCTTATTTTCAACAATTTTAAGTGCCCTGGCTGCTTATGCGTTTGCGCGGATGGAATTTCCGTTTAAGAATCTGCTGTTTGTTCTTGTACTTATGCCTATGATGGTGCCGTCTCAGATCTTTATACTGCCTCAGTACCTGATCGTGTCGGACTTGGGCTGGCAGAATACAATAAAGGCCTTGGTCATTCCGGGAATGGCCAGTACCTTCGGTATTTTTCTGTTAAGACAGTTTTTTATGGGGATTCCCAGGGAGCTGGAAGAGGCGGCTGTGCTGGACGGATGTAATCCGGGACAAATTTTTTTGAAGGTCATGCTGCCGCTGGCAAAATCAGGGATAGCTTCACTGGCTATTTTTACGGCACTTTTTGCTTATAAAGATCTGCTGTGGCCTTTGGTAGTCAATACATCGGTGGAAAAGATGCCGCTTTCCTCTGGGCTGGCCATGCTTCAGGGGCAATATACAACGAATTACCCACAGCTTATGGCAGGATCTGTGATTGCAATTATCCCCATGGTGATTCTGTTTCTTCTTTTTCAGAAGCAGTTCGTGGAGGGAATTGCAACTACAGGGACTAAGGGGTAAAAAGTATAAACAAAAACACTTAAAAAAATTGACAAAGACCTATTTCTGTGCTAAACTGGACAAGCGACAGTGGAAGTAGGTCTTTTTTTTGTGCCTAATTTTCAGGAGTAAAAGAGATCTTGTCGCAGGAAACCGAAACGTTGCATGCGGCAGAGACGTGAATCTGCCGGAGATAAAAGACACATGGAGGTGGAGAAGTCGTGCGCGTAAAAATAACATTGGCATGTACTGAATGTAAACAGCGTAATTACAACATGACAAAGGAAAAAAAGAACCATCCGGAACGTATGGAGACAAAAAAATACTGTAAGTTCTGCAAGGCTCACACTATGCACAAAGAAACCAAATAATTGGGCTCGAGAGGTGAAGCTATGGATGCAGAAAAGAAAGTAAAAGCTCCTAAGAAGAACTGGACCAAAGGACTTCAGGCTGAATTCAAGAAGATCATCTGGCCTGACAGGCCGACGCTGGTAAAGCAGACCGTTGCGGTTGTAGTGATCACTGCCATTCTGGGAGTGCTCATTGCCGTGATTGACAGCGGAGCCCTGCAGATTCTGAATCTATTAATCAAATAAGGACAAGGTGAATTTATGTCAGAGACAAATTGGTATGTTGTGCATACCTATTCAGGGTATGAGAACAAGGTAAAAGCCAACATTGACAAGACAATTGAAAACAGACACCTGGAAGATCAGATTTTGGAAGTCCGTGTTCCCATGGAGGACGTTGAGGAAATGAAAAACGGCCAGAAAAAACTGGTGCAGAAGAAGATGTTTCCGGGCTATGTCCTTATTAACATGGTGATGAATGATGACACCTGGTATGTCGTAAGAAATACACGTGGTGTTACAGGATTCGTTGGTCCGGGGTCAAAACCGGTTCCCTTGACAGAGGAAGAGATGGACCGTCTGGGCATCCGGAACGTAACCGTCCAGGTTGACTTTGAAGAGGGTGACAGTGTTGTTGTTACAGGCGGTGTTTGGAAAGACACTGTGGGCGTTGTCCAGAGTATCAATGAAGCAAAGCAGATCGTAACAATAAATGTTGAGCTGTTTGGCCGCGAAACGCCAGTAGAAATCAGTTTCGCAGAAGTTAAGAAAATGTAACGAAGATGAAAGGGCCATACGTCACATGGCTCGTGGGAGGGAAATCCCCGACATTACCACATAATTAGGAGGTGCCGAAAATGGCAAAGAAAGTAACAGGCTATATTAAATTACAGATTCCTGCTGGAAAGGCAACACCAGCACCACCGGTTGGACCTGCTCTGGGTCAGCACGGTGTAAACATTGTACAGTTTACAAAGGAATTCAATGCGAGAACAGCAGATAAGGGTGATCTGATCATCCCGGTTGTTATCACAGTATATGCGGACAGAAGTTTCAGCTTTATAACCAAAACTCCGCCGGCAGCAGTTCTGTTGAAGAAAGCCTGCAACCTGAAATCCGGTTCAGGTGTTCCGAACAAAACTAAAGTCGCTACAATTTCCAAGGCTAAGATCCAGGAAATCGCAGAGATGAAAATGCCGGACTTAAATGCAGGTTCCTTAGAAGCAGCAATGAGCATGATTGCAGGTACTGCAAGAAGTATGGGAATCACTGTAGAGGAATAAGGCCAGGCCTTGCCTTTTGAACTATTGAAACGAACGTGGGAGGGACATTCCCGCAATTACCACTAGGAGGTTATTTAATATGAAACGCGGAAAGAAATATGTAGAGGCTGCAAAAGCAGTTGATCGCGCAAACTTATATGATACAGAAGAAGCTATCGCTTTAGTTAAGAAAACAGCAGTAGCTAAATTTGACGAAACAATCGAAGCTCATATCAGAACAGGTTGTGACGGACGTCATGCAGACCAGCAGATTCGTGGTGCAGTTGTACTGCCTCACGGAACCGGTAAAACTGTTCGTGTATTAGTATTTGCAAAGAATGCCAAAGCTGACGAGGCTCAGGCTGCAGGTGCAGACTATGTTGGAGCTGAGGAACTGATTCCGAAGATCCAGAACGAAGGCTGGTTAGATTTTGATGTTGTTGTTGCTACACCGGATATGATGGGTGTTGTTGGACGTCTGGGTCGTGTACTCGGACCGAAAGGCTTAATGCCAAACCCGAAAGCCGGAACCGTAACAATGGACGTTACAAAAGCTATTCAGGATATCAAAGCTGGTAAGATTGAATATCGTCTTGATAAAACAAACATCATTCACGTGCCAATCGGAAAAGCTTCTTTCACAGAGGAGCAGTTAGCGGACAACTTCCAGACGCTCATGGGAGCTATCACAAAGGCTAAGCCAAGCACACTGAAAGGTCAGTACCTGAAGAGTGTAACACTCGCTTCCACAATGGGACCGAGCGTTAAGCTTAACCCGGTTAAGTTAGCTCAGTAATAGATGAAACACAGGCGGCCTGCCGTATTGAACACTCAATACGGCAGGCCGCTTTTTATATGGGCAGTATAATGGAGACTTGAAAGATATGTCCTTCTTTTGTGAATTCCACAGTTCCATGGTACTGCTGGACCACTTTTTTCACAGATTCCGTACCGATTCCCGGACCGTCATGTTTGGTCGAATGAAAGATTCCGTTTTTTTCTTTTAACGGATTGGAAAACGTATTCTCAAACCGGACTAAAAAACCGGATTCTCTGTATGTGCCCCATATTTTTATAAAGGGATGATCTGTCTGGCACTCCCTGCAGGCCTCATAGGCATTTTCCAGTAGATTTCCGAAAAGGATAGAGATATCGGTGTCCTCCATGGAAAGCTCTACGGGCATTTCCAGAGTGACCTGGAAGGATATATGATGAGCGCTGCATTGGCTCTTATAATACTGTAGCAGAGCATCGGCAATGGGGTGGCTGCAGTAGGTTTCCCTGTGGTATGATGTTTGGCTGACCTCACAGCTTGACAGATAGCGCATAGCCTGCTCGGCCTCCCCGTTTTCCAGAAACTGATACAGGGTACGGAGATGATGGCGCATATCGTGCCTCTGACGCGCAGATTCGGCTATCTTCTCTGTCAGCTTATCGTAGTGGACTTTCTGAACCGCAACCTGCGTGGACAGTCTCTTTTTTTCTTCCTCATAAAAATGATTCAGCCTGTACGCTTCGGTCAGTTGTGACCAAAGGAAGAAGGCGCCGGCTGTCACCGCAATTAGGCTGCAGTATTCCGGAAAGAATCCTCCATATTTTGGCTCGTACAGGGGGAAAATCCTGTCGGACCAGAGGCATACACATACAATGCTTGTGAGGACCGGCACAAAGGAGGAATATCCTTCCTTACAGACGGCGGCATACACAAGATTAAGTGTAAGATATAGTGAGACAAGAATTTTCACAGCCGTGACAGAGCATGAAAAGATATAATGTACCATTGGTGAGGCATTTCCGAAAGTACCGTATATAAATGCCGCAGCGCTGAAAAGCAGTAAAAAAATAGAAAATACCCGGTACCCCTTTGCGCGGCAGTTTAAAAAGACGTTCTGCAGATAAACGTACAGGAAATAAATGGCGTATGTGGTAAATAACTCCAATCCGTACCAAATGGTTTTTTCTGTACTGAAAAAAGTATAAAATACCGGATAGCATATGTAGACAGTTACCAACAGAGACATCAATGAAAAAAGCCCTGCCCTCTTATCCCGCAGCTTCAAAAAGAAATAGGCGGAAAATACACACAGCAGTAACACAAGAATAATCACCGCACTGTGCAGGAACAGCCTGACATGCTGATATTCCCACACATTTTCCTCCAAACCGAATATGGGCGGATAAGTCATACCGCTGTAAAAGTGGCTGTGATTGGCAGTTTGGATCAGTATTTCTGTGGGGCCTTTGGCAGGGAAGGAGATAGTCTTTATTCCGGTTTCTCTTTGTCCATTGTCAGGATCGCCCATGACTGCAAGCAGCGTGTCGTTGACATACAGTCGGTAGGAGGAGAAAATTTCAGGCAGATACAGAGAATACACCCTGCTTTTTTCGGGCAGTTCAATACACAGTCTGTAGGCTGCTTCCCCATAGGGGGACTTTTCTTTATTTCCCATGGAAAAATCGTTGTATTTTCCTATGGTAATGAATTCCATAGGTATGTCGGGGAGTCCCTGTTTAAAGTCGTCAGGGGTGAGGCTGGCCTCGGGATAGAACTGCCACTGATTGGTAAGATAAAACAAGTCATCCTTTAGGGAATTCTCGTCAAGGCAGAGAACTCCGCTGATGGGCTGAAGGCAGTTGTCAGTGTACTTATTGTCTTTCTTATAGAAAAAGAATAAGATCAAAGAGAAACAAACGGTACTGATGAAAAAAGCTATTACGGTTCGCAGCAAATTTTTATGCAGTCTCATGTTTTACTTCTTCACCCGCTTTCTTTTAGACAGCAAAATATATACGGTAGGGAGCGCCGCAGCGGATATGAGCAGTAAGGCAGCGGGGACCACTTTTCTTTTGATGGGATTTCTCTGTGCGGACTCATCCTCGTATTTCAGTTCATAAAAACCAGATGCCTGTATTTCAAATGACGCATAACCATTTATTTCTGTTATCTCGATATCTGTCTTTTTGCCGTCCAGATATAATGTGTCAGGCAGTGTGTGTCCGCTTATTGGCACAGTCACCTTCATACTGGAATCAGGAAAGACTTCTATATTATTTACCAGTATACGCAGCCGGAAAGAAAGTTTATCTGATCTTGTGATCTGAACAGCCAGGAGGTCCGAGTCTTTGAGGTCCAATTTTTTCAGAAATGAAGAGGGTATCTTTATCGTGATATTTTCACCGGTAAAGGGAATGTAATCACCGTATGTTTTATATAGATAAGATAATCTTGTACCTGATATTTCTGTAAGACCTTTTTTGACTTTTTCTTCCGGAACCAAAGAGGCGGTGCTGCTTGCCGGGGTGCTTTCTGCGTTTTTAGAGGATTCTCCGGAAGTACCTGACTGAGTACTTGGGACACTGCTTTTGTTTTGAGTGCCACTGCCCTTTGCTGCGTCATCAGTGGCAGGTTCTTCCGGTTTTGTTTGGATATCCCCACCAGGAGTGCCGGATTGTGTGCTGCCGGGAGGTGAATTATCCCCCGGCTGCTGTGTGGAGGATCCTTGGGAAGGCGCCTCTTGGCCGGGCTGCTGTGTGGAGGATTCTTCGGAAGGTGCCCCTTGACCGGGCTGCTGTGCAGGCGGCTTTTCTAAAGGTGCATTTCCGTTTCCATGTGAAGGGGGCGCTGGCTGGTTGATTTCCGGGGATTCGGGAGTCTCTGTGGAGTCCCCGCCGTCACGGTTGCCTTCTATGGAAGAGTATTCTGTATTCGTGCCGTCATCCAGGACGCATATAATATTGCTGTAAGCGCCCTGTGTCTTAAAGTAAAAATAATAATATTTGTTCAAATGCAGTTTGCTGCGGCTGATAGAAATGCTTCCGGGCGATATATTTATGAAGCTGGTATCATCACAGTGCGTAAACTGACTGTAGGGGATTGCGTCTTCTTCAAGGGGAACCTCACTTTCAAAGTAGTAAATGTCCAGGTCAGACCAAGGGGAAGGGACTCTGGATAGTTCCGCTGTAAAGGAATCGGAAAAAACGGCAGTTATGTAGAAGTTCCAGCTCTCTCTGTCAGAGACATATAAAGTTTTTTCGTAGTGGGCCAGCTCATCTGCCAAAAAGTATTGATCTGCAAAGTTCTCGTTGATCCTTATAGTGAGCGAAACTTTATAGGTTCCCTCACGGCTGATGTCCACAGAGGAGAAGTCCCAGTCCAGATCAAGTATGGCTGAATGCATCAGATCAGAAGTAACTCCTATCCAATGGCTGTAGGATGAGGAGTTGAGATTTTCCATATAATCTTCGTCGTCTTTGTAAACAATCTCCGGGCCGATCAGTGCATTTAGTGGAGTTACTGCGTTCAAATTCACGATTTCTCTCTTCTCATCTTTGGGAAAAATATTGAGAAAGACGTGTACAGTGGGGAGCTGCAGTCCTTCTGCCAGCCGAAATCCGTCGGGCACAATAACTTTTCCGATTAGTTCATACCTGCCGGGTATATTATTGTCAATGGAAAAGTGTATGTTATCATATTCAGATTCTGTCTGCGGCTGTCCCTCAATATACCAGTCCATCCGCAGGAAAAATACTTTATCCGCAGAGAGTATAAATTTATTTTCCGTGCAGGCGGTTACGGTCAGATTGGACAGGTCTTCTATGATATCGGAGATATATTCGTCTTCTCCTGAAAAAGCTGAAAATTCCATATAGCTTTCATAATTTTCATTGGGGTCAAAAGAACCAAGGATAATATCCGTTGATTCGGCCTGTACCGGTACAACCAGGACAGCAGTCAAAAGCAGAATGAATGTAAAAATAGCTGGAATTTTCTCTCTCATATTTTTCTCCTAAATTCTTTCAAAGGCAACCCGGAGATAGGCTGATTTGGTATCTCGAATTTTGTTTCTGCTCACAGGTATCTGTTCTCCGTTCAGCAGAGTGAGCGTATCTTTATCCATACTTTTTATTTTTGAAAGGTTGACCAGTATGCCTCTGTTACAGCAAAAGAACCTGTAGTCCTTCAGCAGCGGCTGAGTAAGCTCAGAGAAGGAGGTTCTTGAGGAGACGGTTACCTGGATATCCTGCATGTGGATGATCGTGTTTCTGCATGAAGTTATGATATAATAAATCTTGGAATAGGGAATATCCAGATCCTGCCTGTCAGACTTTACGTGGAGATAGCGCCGGGACAGTATGATCTGTTCCAGACATGGATCCAGTATCTTTTTAACTGCGTCTTTCTTCAATGGTTTCACAATATAACGCCAGGCCCGTACATCGTAACCCTCCGCCATATAGTCAGGGCTGGTTGTGAGAAAGATAATAAAACAGTTGGGGTCTTTTTTCGCTATGTATCTGGCCGCTGTCATTCCGTCCATTTCTTTTAAATAAATGTCCATGAAACAAATGTCAAATTCATCTTTTTCAAAACCCTCCAAGAATTCTTCGGCACTTTTGTACTCGCATAATTCCGTTTTAAAGTCAAGTGTATGTAAATAAGGAATTAGGGCATCCTTTACCTCTTCTCTGTCCTTTTCCTCGTCATCTATTATTGCAATTTTCAAATTAAACACCTCCAGACATAAATTTCCACTATTATTATACCATGTAAACCCTTGGTGTGTATTTACCATTCCGACAACAAAGTACGAATTCGTGCTCTGTTTAATGGGGTTTACTGCGTTGCAGCCATTCAGCGGGTCTGTGCGTCTGTTGTGCTGACTGCATATATGATTTTTTAATATACAAGCAAAATATAAGCACAAAAAGCAATTCTGCTTATATTTTTGTTCATAACTGTAAGCTGATGATGTTACACTGCATTATGTATATAGTTTGCGGATATTCGGTACAATAACAGATAACAGAAGTGAATGCAAGGTTTAAGACGTGACAGAAAGGCTGGTAAATTATGGAAGACAGAGATGCAGTGGGAAAGCTCATGACGGAAGAGGTTCGTCTTATGAAAGGATATGAGAACTATCTGGTGGGAGAGGAGAGAAGCAGGAATACGATCGCAAAATATATACATGACCTGAAATCATATTTTGTTTTTCTTCAAGGTGAAACTGTTACAAAAGAAAGCATTCTGTGCTGGAAGGAAAAGCTGGCACAGAGTTATCTTCCTGCCAGTGTTAATTCCATGCTGGCAGCGGTCAATGGTTTTTTGGAATGGGCAGGGTATCCACAGTACAGAGTGAAGCCGCTGAAAATTCAGAGAGAGATATTTACAAAGCCGGAAAAAGAATTGTCAAAAGAGGAATATGTCAGACTGGTAAAGGCTGCCGAAGAAAAACAGAACCGCCGTCTGGCTCTCATTCTGCAGACCATATGCTCAACAGGAATCCGGGTGTCTGAGCTTCGGTTTATCACATTGGACGCTATAAAGTCCGGACGCGCTGTAGTGGACTGTAAAGGAAAAAAACGTACCATATTCTTTCCGGAAACCCTGAGCCGGGTTTTGCGGGCATACTGCCGGGAGCAGGGGATCAAAGGGGGGATCATATTCTGTACAAAAAATGGGAAACCGCTGGATCGTTCTAATATATGGAGGGACATGAAAACACTGTGCAGCAGCGCAGGGGTTGACCCGGAAAAAGTTTTCCCCCATAATCTGAGACATTTGTTTGCAAGAACCTATTACCGCATGGAAAAGGATCTATCCAGACTTGCAGACCTGCTGGGGCATTCCAACGTGACAACTACCCGTATTTATACTATGGAGAGCGGTGTGGAGCATGCCAGACAGGTGGATAAGATGGGTCTTGTTGTGCTGAGAATATAAAAATACCACATAATGATGGTTATGTGGTAACGAATCTAAAAATCAGACTTCTTTAAGCTTCATATTGAAAAATTTTGTAAAAAAAGGTACAGGAAATAAACCGGTGCAATGATGTGAATGACCCCGGTTTACTTTCCGTGCCTTTTGTCATCTTCCCAGGTATAAAATGTTGTATTTTAAACGGAAGCGTGATAAAATTGCTATGTATTCAAGTATAAAACATCCGTACATTTGACCACATAACCATCATTATGTGGTTTTGCGGAATCAGGATAAAGGAGGTGCGGAGCGTGAAAGATAGTTTACTGGACAGACTGGCAAGGGATAACGGTACGGCAATGCTGTCAGATCTGCATGGCTATATCAGCCGGAAAAAAATCTATGAAACCGTGTGTGAAATATCGTCTGAAGAATACCCTCTGGAAGAGTGGGAAGAGGCATCAAGCTATATTCTGAGGGAGAAAACTCCGCACTTCAGAACTGCCCAGGCAGCCCGCCAGTATCTCTGCATTCGTTTAAAACGGTTCTGACAGCGAGAATTCAGTACAGAGGAGCAGCCAGTTTTGGCGGAACGGCCGCATGAGCTGCCAGTAGTCCACTCTGGGAAAGCCGAATTCTTTTACAAGGCGGAATTTTGCCAGGATACTGCGCACATCCTCGAACCATACAATATGCTGCGTGCCCTGGTTTATATATTCAAAAAAAGGTGCCTGCGATGTCTCATCGTACTGTATGACGGCATTGTTGGCAGCAGCGATGGCCACAGCCTCCTGGTTACCTATACTTCTGGCGGCTGTTTCGCCCCGGACAAAAGGAAGAGGCCAGTCATATCCGTAGTTTGGTATGCCCATGGATATCTTTTCCGGGGGGATTTCTGTAACTGCATATTCAAGAACACGTCTCACAGATGGAATGGGGGCAACGGCCATGGGCGGCCCATAGGTGTAACCCCATTCATATGTCATCAGCAGCACAGAGTTGGCTGCTTCCCCCAGAAGTCTGTAATCCACTCCTTCATATAAAAGCCCCGGCTGATCCGCGGAGATTTTGGGCGCCAGTGCCACGGAGACGGTAATACCGACGGCGTTCATTCTCTGCGTCAGCCTGCGTACAAATTCCACATAGGCAAGGCGGTCTTCGGCCTTTATATATTCAAAATCCACATCTACTTCAGAATAACCTTTATTCTGCACGGTTCTCTGTATATTTTCCATGAGATTTTCCTGAACCTCCATGTTCTGGGCAGCAATGGTCACCAGATTACTGTTAAAGGTTCCGGCCTCTGTAAAAGGCGTTAGCACAAAAACACCTTTTGTGCCGTAAACCCTTGCTGTAGCCAGAAGAGGTTCATCATCAATAGGGATCAATTCTCCATACTCGGTAAAGCCATAGGAGAAAATGGACAGATACCCCAGATAGGGGAGGGTTTCTCCGAGAAGTCGCCTGTTAATAAAAGGATAAGCATAACCGTCCGCAGTCAAAGGCCTATCCCTCTGGTTTTGATAACGGATAACCAGATATTGTCCCTGCCGGAGAAAGGGCTGGTCTGTGAGAAAAGGATTATTCCGTAAGATCTGCAGCGGGGAGACTCCGTACCGGTCTGCAATGGAAGGTATGGTATCACCGTAGATGGTTTCGTGGATAACATCCGGCTGGAGGACAAGTAAGGCCTGGCCTACGACCAGGTGGTCCTGCTCGCTTAATTGGTTATCAAAAGAGAGGCGGCTTGGCGATACGGCATATTCTGCGGCGATGGAGTTTAAGGTTTCACCTTGGGCAACAACATGTATACTCATAAAAACAGCCTTTTCTTTTAGTCTATGTACAGAATCAAAAAAGTTTAACTTACCTTTTCTGACAGGGTAACTGACAGGCTGCTGAAGACACAGGGAACTTGCAGGCAGGCCCAGTGTAAGCAACAGTTTGGGTATATAAATGAGAGCTAAAATAAAGTTTTAGTAAAAAGGTTGAAAATGTTAAAAATGTGGTTGGATTTGAAAAAAATCAGTGCATCTATTGTGATACTATATAAAAAATGGAATAAATTTTCCAGTTAATAGTGCAAATGACAGGAAATAGAAATGGAGGAGGATTGGGGATTACAAGAAGTAAATAAGAAATAAAGAAATATGAAGGAGGAAAAGGTCAAAATGATGAAAAAATGGAAAGCAGGAGTTTCCATGCTGATGGCAGCAGCTATGATCGTGGGAAATATCTCTGCAGCTGTGCCTGTTAAAGCAGAACCCGCAGCAGATCTGCTTGTAAACGGAGGATTTGAAGAAGAAAATTTAAACGGATGGATAAAGAACGATTGGTGTATGAGCGGAGGGGCATCTATGGAGAGGGTCGATGGCAGCACTATCCAACCGGCCGAGGGAAACTATTGTCTGAAAGAGGAACCGGCTCAATTCGGCTCCCAGGTCACCCAGGATATTGGGCTGACTGCGGGAAAAGATTATTGGCTCACCGCACAGATTTATCAGACAGTATCCGGTTCCTATTCCATTGGTTTTCATGAGAATGAAGGTAAAAACGGTGATCCGCAGTTTTCCATTGAACCTCAGAGTGAGGTGGAACAATGGGTTAAAGTCGCTGTACGCTTTACCATGTGGGAGAATGCCCAAAAGCCAAATCTCTATACCTGGTTAAATGCCCAGTCGGGAACCGCGTATGCGGATGATATAAAGCTGTATGAGGCCCCGGATCTGTCCTCTCTGGAGGAACAGATCGCCAATGCCAGGGAAAAGCTGGGACAGACGGATGCCTACACCGAGGATTCCCTGGCTGCGCTCCGGGAAAAGACCGATGAAGCGGAAACATATATAGATGCGCATTCCTATGGAGCGGCCCAGAAGACACAGGAAGATGTCAATGCCATGGCAGGAGAATTGGAGACGGCTGTCAGCAGTCTTGAAAAACAGCAGGGCACCCAGGAGCAGACAAATCTTCTGACAAACGGAGATTTCTCAGACGGCTTAAACGGCTGGGGAAAATGGCCGGAGAGTGCTGTGATCACCATAGATGAAGAGGAGGGTGTAACCCACAGCTCCTTTAATGCGGCCTCCGCGGCAAACGGGATCAACCGGAATGTGGATGGTTTGGAGCCGGAAGCGTGGTATGAACTCAGCGGAGAGGTTTATGCGGATAACAAGGGAGCCATCTCCATTGCCCAGAAAAAACCACAGACAGACAAGACAGATAAGTCCTTTGTTGTTAATGAAAAGATCAATGAGTGGGAAATGATATCTCTCAAATTCCAGATGCCTGCAGGCCAGACATCAAAGAATATAAGTATCTGGCTGGATAAGGGAACAGCGAAAGCCAGAAATATCAGACTTGTTAAGACAGACGGACCCGGCAGTTCAGATAAACCGGGAGATGACTCTCTGATCACCAGCAGCGAAACCTTTTATATTGATGCCCAGAACGGCAATGATGAGAATGAGGGAACTTCCCCGGATACAGCGTGGAAGACATTTGCCAATACCAAAAGGCTGCGCCTTCAGGCGGGAGGAAAGCTTCTGCTTAAAGCCGGCTGCACATGGAACGGAGAGCAGCTCAGTATTTGGGAGGCAGCAGGAACCCCGGAAAATCCTGTTCTTTTAGGCCGGTACGGAGAGGGAGATGATCCCATTATCAACGGAGCAGGGAATCCGTGGCAGACCGATAAAAATGCTCCGAAGCAGGATGTGGCAGCGGTTCATGTTTACAATTCCAAATATATCACGGTTCAGGATCTGGAAGTGACCAATACGGAAAAAGATGAAGCGGACCTGGTCAGTGACAATGCCAAAAAGAAACAGAGCCGGTATCTGCTTACAGGTATCCTTGTTGAGAATCATGACGCAGGAGACCTGCCGGGTGTTGTAGTGAGAAACAACTATGTACATGACGTGAACGGCTACATGCAGGGCGGAGCACAGAAAGGTTCAGGAGGTCTGATCGCTCTTGTCACCGGAGATGCGGTTGAATCAAAATATACGGATCTGACCATTGTGGGCAATAAAGTGGAGAATGTCTGCCACGAAGCAATTTACATGGAAAGTTCCTGGGCGTCCAGAGTGTTGGTTGGCGGCAGCGGAGCACAGGATGCAGGAAAAGGAAAATGGGTAGGATGGCCCAATGTATACGTTGCAGAGAATTATGTCTATGATGTAGCTGGTGACGGTATTGTCCTTATTAACGCAGACGGCGGTATTGCGGAGAAGAACCTTGTGGTAAAAAGCTCCAGCGAGGATTGGGACTACAGCAGAAACCCTGCCCATGCGGCAATCTGGATGTGGGACTGCAATAATGTGACTATGCAGTATAATGAGGCAGCCCATACGGAGAGCTATCAGGATGGTATGGCTTTTGACTTTGACTACGGCAACCAGAACGTAATGTACCAGTACAATTACAGCCATGACAACAAAGGCGGATTCTGGATGGCATGTCCGGGACCATATTATACAGTAAATGCAGTTGCCAGATACAATATCAGTGTTAATGACGGCCTGTTTGACGGCGCACGCATTATGCGTATCGGCGAGCGGGGAAGCATTGGGCACCAGGTTTACAACAATACTATCTACTGGGATCATGATTATAAAGTCAACGCTGTAGAGCAGGCAACCTGGGGAACCGCTCCTTCCAGCGGTACAGACATTTACAATAACATTATCTATGGAAACAGCGATACCTTTGTGAATAATGAAGGTGTAACATACAGCAACAACTGTATATACGGTACCATTGCCGATGTCTATCCAAAGGATGAGGACGCGGGTGTTATCATCGCTGATCCTCAGTTTGAAAATCCTGAAAATTATACAGACGGCAGTTTCTCCGATGGAACTGTGACTCTGGGAAGTGCGGAAGGATTTAAGTTGAAATCCACATCACCCTGCATTGACGCAGGTATTGACTATATGGACCCACCCCAGGAGTCCTTAAAAGCAGTGGAAAGCGAATTAGTTAAGACACAGATCACCATAGAAAATAAGGACTATGCCGGAAACCCTGCACCTTACTCAGAAGGAACGGGAGCAGCACTGGTAGATATGGGGGCATTTGAGTATCAGGGTGAGAGTACAGCCCAGAGACCTGAGGTGGACAAGTCCTATCTGGAAGCGCTGATAACTATGGCAGAGGGATATGATGAAGATGCATTTGACGCTGCCACATTTGCGGAAATGAAGAAAGTGCTGTCAGCAGCCAAAACAGCCATGAGCCGCCCTCTCGTCACACAGGAGATGATCGACAGTTATGTTGGAAGTCTGGAGAAGGCAGTGCAGGCATTGGTGAAAAAGGAGGATATCAAGGAAAATACGGCTGAGACCGCAGACAATGTTCTGGAATCTTATAACTCGGAAAATAAAAACGCGGATTTTGAGGCCGGAAGCCCAGGAGACTGGGGAAACTGGCAGAGTATAGTATCGGTGGTAAAAGGTGATGCACACAGCGGTGAATACAGCCTGAAAGTAGATCAAAAAAGTGTGGGAAATACTGCCTATTCGGAGCTGGGAGGAATACCTGTAACACCAAATACAGATTATATCCTTGAAGCATGGATCAAGTGCAGTGCATCAGATACTGGAAAAGTTGCTGTAGAGGCCAAACACCATAACAACGTCACCGGCAAAGGCGACATTAAGCTTGGAAACGCCCATCCTGAGTCCGAGACAAGGGGGGGAGAGTGGAGAAAAGCACGTTTGGCATTTACAACACAGGGTTACGATAAGATAAGTATCAGCATTAACAGTGACCTGGCATCTGTTCAGTTGGATGATGTGAGTCTGTATGAGAGATATACCATAACAAAAGAAAATCTGGATACATCGGCAGTGGATAAGGCCCTGAAGCTGGTGCCGGAGGAAGAAGAAACGGCCTATACAGAAGAATCCTGGAAAAGCTATCAGGACGCGGTGCTGGCAGCTAAACTGGAAAAAGTAAATGTAGAAGCTACACAGCAGTCCTTAAACAAAGCAGCCGAAGTTCTTGAGGCGGCATTCCATGCTCTGGAAAAGAAAGCAGATGTTCCTGTCTTGGACAAAAAGGCTCTGCAGGAATTATATGATGCCCATAAGGATGATAAGCAGGGGAACTTTACAGATGAATCCTGGAAAGCGTTCAGGGATGCGCTGACATATGCCAAGGAGGTTCTGGACAACGGAACCGATCAGGCGAAAGTAAATGAGGCAAAGACAATGCTCGAGGAGGCGCTTAGCGGTCTTAAGGAAAACCCGGAGGAAAAGACAGACAAGAGTGCCCTGGAAAAACTGTATAATGCTCATAAAGATGACAAACAGGGCAATTATACAGATGAGAGCTGGAAGGCATTTACAAAGGCCAGAGAGAATGCGAAAAAGGTATTAAACGATGACGCCGCATCCCAGGAAGACATCAATAAAGCTGTATCCGCTCTTAACAGCGCCCTGTCAAATCTGAAGGAGAAGACAGATGAGGAAGATAAGGCGGATAAGAGTGAACTTCAAAAGCTTTATGACAAGCATAAAAATGATAAGCAGGGCAGCTATACAGATGCCAGTTGGAAGCAGTTCCAAAGTGCTATGGAAGCAGCCAAAGTTGTACTGGATAATGAGGATGCGTCACAGGCAGATGTAGACAAGGCTGTGGATTCTCTGGAAAAAGCAGTGAAGAATCTGAAGAAAAAGACAACCGGCACTTCTACACCTAAGAAGAATACCGGTTCATCCGGCACGAAGACAGCCAAAGGTGCCAAGACAGGAGATGAAACACCTCTTGCACTGCTCATGGGTCTTCTGGTATTATCAGGAGGAACAGCAGCAGCTATTGGAAAGAAACGTAAATACGAGAAATAAAAAGAAGTATGGGAGCTGTCTTGGCAGCTCCCATTTTCAGGAGTGACGGATGCGGAAAAAATATATTGTAAATATTGTTTTTGGAATTGTGCTCCTGCTTTTGGCAGGGGTGATTTTTTATCTCAGGTTACGAAAACCGGAGGAACTGCGCACAGTGATGGAGATCAACGGACAGGAGGTTGCAAAGGAAGAGTATCAGCTTGTAATAAAGCGGTACCAGGCTCAGGTAAAAAGTGAATATTCCACGGAAGAGGCCAATCAAAAGGATTTTTGGACAACAGAGAAAGATGGCGGGACGCCTCTTGCGGTAATTATGAGCCTGGCAGAAGAGGATTTGATACAAAAAAAGACGGCTGCGTCCATGGCAAAGGAAAAGGGAATAGATGCGGACATGGACTATACCTCCATAAAAGCCTCCCTGGAGAAGGAAAATACCTCCCGCTCAGGAAAAGAAGATTCAGGTAATGTGACGTATGGCATTTCTTCCTATACAGAAGGTGATTATTATCAGTATGTATACACTGAACTGGAAGCGCAGTTGATGGAAGTGCTGAAAAAAGAGCAGGATATTACCCGGGAGGAGTTAGAGGCTGCCTATCAGGAAAGCAGGGATGCTTACAGTTATGAGACGGGTGTGACCATGCTTATAGCTGAGACAAAATCTGAGAATGCTGCACTTCTTCAGGACGCTGTGAAATCGATGGAAGAAGGGAAGAGCAGGGAGGAACTCACAGAGGTTTTCCCGGATATAAGTTTTTACGAACTGGAAATGAACACTTTGGACACACAGGAGGGAAAGAGTGGTGTCTACAGTATACGGTGGATACTGGCCTCTGCCATGCGGGAGGGCGAAATAAGCCAGCTCTTCACTGCAGGGCAAAACAGCCTGGTCATGAAGTGCCTTAAAAGGGAGGATGATGGAGTTCTGCCTTTTGACCAGATAGAAGGTACCTTAAAGAGCCAAATGCAGACAAAAAAGGCATCAAGTGTTATAGAAAATGAGGTAAAGAAAGCAGAGGTAAAAGAAAAAAGAGGCAGGCTGGAGGCAGCGGCAAAGGAAATTCTTTTACAGCAGCAGGACGAGTAAGAGTCCCGGAATGGCTTCTTAAAGAGGCTGTTCCGGGGCTTTTCTCTTCTACCCAGTAACAAATATTTAAGATGGATTTTACTTGCTCTTGAAGACGGATCTTCCCGGTACGCTGTATACTTGTGCTGTAATAAAAAATCATAATTGATCCCAAGGAGGAAACATGATGAGAAAAAGAATTACAGCAGCCATTTTAACAGCGGCTATGTGCATGGCCATGCCTTTGACTGCCTTTGCGGCAGAAGACACTGTGTCCCAGGACCAGGAGATCAGCGCGGTGCTGACAGCGGATCCTTCCTACACTGTGACAATCCCGGCCTCTGTATCCATGGGGAATGAAGGCACCACAGTGGATGTCACTGCAGAAAATGTAGAAAACCTTCCGGAAGGCAGGAAAATTTCTGTGACTATTGCGGGTACAAGTGCTTACAGGAATCAGATGGTACTGGAGGGGGATACATCACCGAATACATCTATCCGCTATCAGATCATCTCCGAAGCAGGGGAGACCATTGAGACCACAGGGGATAAAGATCAGGCAAACGGAAGAGAAGTTGTGGCATTTACCGGAAACGAGACAAAGCAATATACGATCAAGCCTGTGATCGCAGGAAGATTTGAATACGGCGTGGCTTATACGGGAAGTATCACTTTCGGAATCCAGCTTGCTGACAACTAACATGCAGCACCTGTTATATGTGGCAGGAAAGGAGCTGACATGATGGGAAAAGGAAAACGGATGATGGTTCTGGCACTTTCTGTTCTGCTGGTGTGCACTCCCGTCTGCGTATACGCGTCCTCCAGCAGCCTTCATCTATATACGGAGAAGGATAAGACGGCAGACACTGTAAAAAAGAGCGCGGCGAAAAACAGCACGGCGAAAAGCAGGACAGGCATAACCTCGGGCACTGCAGCCAAGACAGGAGATGACAGCCGGACAGCAGGTTTGCTGGCTGTGTGTCTGACGGCGGGATGCGTTATATACCTTGCGGCCCGGCAAAAGAAAAGTGAGCAGGATCTGCAGAAAAATGAGTAGATAAAAAGGATGAGAAATATGCAGAGTAGAAATATAAAGAAAGCGGCTTTTATTGTGCTGGGGATCATTCTGGCTGTGAGCCTTGTGGTGTCCGTGGTTCTGTTTGGCAGAAAGACAGCCCAGGGTAAGGACGCCGGACGGGGACTGGTGGTTTCCTCAGACGCGTCCGACTGGGACAAGAATCTGGAGGACAAGTCAGGCGATACGCCGGGGATCAAAATACCCGGATATGGAGAGCTGACAATAGATCGGAATGCGGAAAAGTTTCAGATGAGCCTGGTAAATCCTGAAGGCAATCCCTGCTACTTTAAGTACACCCTGGAGATTCCGGAGACATCAGAGGTTTTGTACAATTCTGATTTAATAGAACCAGGCAAGGCCATAACAGAGTTTGCGGTGGAAAACCTGCCGGAGCAGGGCGATTATGACCTTTATATAAATATAAGTACATATTCCTTAGATGAGGATCTGGAATCCATGAACGGCGCCCAGGTGAAGACTATTCTGCATGTTGTATAAGATGTGAAAAAGAGGAGGATAATGTCATGATAAAAGGCAGAAAGATAATGACGGCAATTTTGACAGCGGCGGTGTGTGCTGCGTTTCCAATGGCAGCCCAGGCTGACAGTTCATCAGTGACAAATCTTACATTATTTGAATCCGCCGAACCGGCATACACTGTCACAGTACCGGAAAACGTTGAGGTAGCCGCACAGGGAAATACGGATGTGGCAGTTAAGGCCGAAGCTGTCAAAAATCTGCCCCAGGACAAAAAAATATCCGTAACACTGGCAAAGGGCAGCGGTGTGTTTGGAAGACTTTACCTGACCGCAGAGAATCCTGAGAACCCGGAGGGGAAACAGCTTACCCTTACCCTGTATGTAACAGGTACAGATGGAGAGCCTAAAATGGGAGCACTGGAAAATCAGATCAAGGGTATGGAGCTGGCTGCGTTCACGGAAGACGGAAGCCAGAACTATCAGCTCTCTGTTGCCCCAAGCCTGACACCGGTAAAGGGAGCGCAGTACAGCGGTTATCTTGTGTACGGCATTGAAATGACAGATAAATAAAATTTATTAAAAAAGTGCTTGACATTACTTGTCCTGCATGGTATTTTAATACAGGAATAGCTGCCGAAGACAGCAGGTGCCGTGAGGCATAAGGACAAAACGCCTGCCGAGGAAAGATTCATTCTTGCAATTATTAGGATTGATGAAGCCTCTCTGTCTATGCAGAGAGGTTTTTTTCGTACTAATCGTTGAAGTACCTTTCGATATATGAGCAGCGCAGCCTAAAAAAATAAGGAGGTGCACTAATTCATGGCAAAAGTAGAACTCAAAAAACCGGTCGTAGAAGAGATTGCCAGCAGTATTAAAGATGCCGCATCTGTAGTGTTAGTAAGCTACAAAGGTATCACTGTTGAGCAGGATACAAAAATGCGTAAGGAATTAAGAGAAGCTGGTGTTACTTACAAAGTATACAAAAACACAATGATGAACTTTGCTTTCAAAGGAACTCCTTGTGAAGAATTATGCCAGCATTTAGAGGGAACAAACGCTTTAGCAGTATGTATGGAAGACGCAACTGCTCCGGCAAGAATCCTTGCAAAATATGCAAAGGAAGTTCCGACTCTGGAATTAGTAGCAGGTGTTGTTGAAGACGCTTACTACGACAAGGCAGGAATCGAGGCACTTTCCAAAGTTCCTTCAAGAGAAGAACTGCTTGGAAAACTGCTTGGAAGTATCCAGTCTCCTATCACAAACTTCGCTCGTGTGCTTAACCAGATTGCTGAACAGCAGGGCGGTGCAGCAGCAGAGTAAGTCAATGCGCTGACAAAGTCAGACGTACTATCAAATGAAAAATAAAACAAAAAATTGGAGGTAAATAAAAATGGCAAAATTAACAACAGCTGAGTTTATTGAAGCTATCAAAGAGTTATCTGTATTAGAATTAAATGAATTAGTAAAAGCTTGCGAAGAAGAATTCGGTGTATCCGCAGCAGCAGGCGTTGTAGTTGCAGCAGCAGGTGATGGTGCAGCAGCAGCAGAAGAGAAAGATGAGTTTGATGTAGAACTGACAGAAGTTGGTCCTAACAAAGTTAAAGTTATCAAAGTTGTTCGTGAAGTTACCGGCTTAGGCTTAAAAGAAGCTAAAGAAGTTGTAGACGGTGCTCCGAAAGTCCTGAAAGAGGCTGCTTCCAAAGCTGAGGCTGAGGAGATCAAGACTAAACTTGAAGGCGAAGGCGCTAAAGTTACACTTAAATAATTTAAGCGTAAAAGGCATGCCTTACAAGAAAACTGCATAATGCAAGCCCCGGTATCTGTATGGTACCGGGGCTTTTTGCGTACACAGAGTATGCTGTTTTTCCCGAAAATAGAGGGAGGATGTGGCCGGACACGGTATGTCCGGGGCTTAAATACGGTATTTCTCACTTCATGTCGTGTTAAATTACAGCGTTTCTGAACTATACTATTGTTGAAAGGAGAAGCAATGAATTGGATCAGAAAAAGACAGGAAGTTTTTTTAAAGAACTTCGCAAAGAAAAAGGGCTGACCCAGGAGCAGTTGGCGGAGTATTTCCATGTTACCGGGAGGACTGTTTCACGATGGGAAACAGGCAGCAATATGCCGGATTTGGATATTCTCGTTGAGATGGCAGATTATTATGATGTGGATCTCAGGGAACTGCTGGATGGAGAAAGGAAGGATGAGAAGATGAATAAAGATTTAGAGGAAACCGTATTGAAGGTTGCAGATTACAGCAATGATGAGAAGATGAGGCTTATGAAAAAACTGCATATCTTTTCATGGATCGGTGTTGTGAGCTTTATCGTTTCTATTATATTGGAAGGAATGGGTTTGGCTGACAGGGGAATTACCGGCAATGCTGCGTCACTCTGTGCGGGTATATCCTTCGGAATGCTTATAATAGCAGTGATCTATACAAGCAGATATATATCCAGGTTCAGGGAATCCAAGAAAAGATTTTTTCAACATAGATAAACCCCAGTCCGCATAACCTCATAAGGAAGGTACAGGATGCGGCGGGAACCTCCGATATGGGAAGGGTTTCTTGTTAAATAAAAGACCGGCGGCATCAGGAAAAGAGAACCTGATGCCGCCGGTCTTTTGTGGGTTTTGTCAAAAAAACCGCGGCATTTTGAAAAAAATTGTGTAAGTGTTGGCGCGCGAACAGGTAAAGTTTTTTTTGCGTGTTATACTTTTAACTATCTAAAGGAAACGGGGGTGGACAGCATAGGAACAGAAAAACCCAAATTGGTTTTTTGGGGCAGTCAGGCATTTGCCATGATGCCGTTTGCGCTGTACATACTGATAGGCGGAATATTTTCGGTAGGGCTTCATTATTATTCAATGAAAGGGTTGATCTTCGCGGCGGTCATCTCCCTTCTGGCAGGCTTCTTCCTGTGCAGGAACAAAGGGAAATACTGGGATTCTATTGTACATGGATTGGCACAGTACGGAAATTCAAGGCTTATCTTTATCTTCCTCATTATAGGCATCTTTTCTAAGCTCATGATGACAGGAAATATTGGAGGCGGATTTATCTGGCTGAGCCTTCAGCTTGGTATTACGAAAAGCGGGTTCGTGGTCTTCGCGTTCTTAGCCTCAGCAGTGATATCTATGGGTGCAGGAGCCCCGATCGCGGCATTGTTTGCAGTGCTTCCTATTTTTTATCCTCCGGGAATTCTTATGGGGGCAAGCCCGGCCATGCTGACCGGAGCGCTGATCAGCGGAATCTTTTTCGGAGATGCACTTTCTCCCAGTTCACAGGTGATCAACACCACAGTGATGACACAACATGAACAGGGAACAGGAAGACCGGCCGGAATGCTTTCTGTTTTGAGACAGAGAACGCCTTATATTCTGGCTGCGGGAGCAGTCACGGTAGTGCTGTATCTCATATTCGGAGCCGGAGGAGGAGTCATGGGAGATATGACTCAGCTCTCACAGTTCTCTGATGCAAGAGGCCTCTGGATGCTGGTACCTGTTGCTGTACTGCTGTGTATCTGCTTTAAGACGGGCAACTTGTTTGAAGGACTTTCCTTTGCAATTGTTACAGGCCTTGCAGTGGGGCTGATCGCAGGTCTGTTCACATTTTCGGATATTGTGAGTATAGACTATGAGACTGCCGGGCTGAACGGCATTATATTTGAAGGTATTTATGGCATTTTGGATGTGGCTGTGTCCACGATCCTGCTTTACGGACTGATCGCGGTGGCGGTGGATGGAGGAATGCTTGAAAAATGCTGCAGCCTTATCCTGTCCGGAAAGTTTACTAAGACAAAACGGGGAGCTGAGACAGTTCTCACTTTAGGGATCGTGATCATCAACATTCTTCTTGCGGGATGTGTACTGCCGTCAATTCTGATGTTTGGAGACATGGCAGACAGGATCGGCCAGGAGAGCGGTATTTCGCCGGAGCGCCGGAGTATCCTGCTGACAGCTAACGCGACAAACTTCAGTTCCATCATTCCCATTAACAGTGCTTTTGTAATGGGCAGTGTGACGATCATCAATGAAATGGTGCAGAAGCACAGTTATCTGCCTGCAGTGACACCGTTCCAGATTTTCTGCTCCTCTTTTTACTGTCTGATCCTCACCGGAATCTGTATATTCTGGGTGGCGACGGGAGTGGGAAGAGAGGCCTCGGATAAAACAGTGAAAGCAACAATTCAATAGAAAAATAGAATAGGAGATGAAAGTATGGAATCAATTTATGATCTGATCATCGTGGGCGGCGGTCCTGCCGGTCTTGCGGCTGCTATATATGCAGGCAGATCCGAACGGAAAACCCTTCTTCTGGAAAAGGGAAGCTATGGCGGGAGGATCAACGATACCTATGAAGTCCGCAATTATCCCGGTACTATGGTGGACAGCGGCCAGCACCTGATGGAGCGGTTCAGGGAACATGCATCCAGTCATCCCACCGTGGAGCTGAAGCGGACTACAGCCACGGCGGTTAAAAAGGAAGAGAATCTTTTTATTGTCAGCACAAAGAGAAGAGGGGACTTTAAGGCCCGCAGTGTAATCCTGGATCTGGGTACCCGTCCGAGAGAGCTGGGGATTCCCGGAGAAAAAGAATTTGTGGGACACGGTGTGGCTTACTGTGCTACTTGCGATGCGGAATTCTTTAAAGGCAAAGAGATTTATGTACTGGGAGCAGGAGACCAGGCGGTTGAGGAAGCCGATTATCTGACAGGATTTGCTTCTAAGGTTACGATCATAGTGCTACATGAAGAGGGGCACCTCGACTGTAATGAGGTATCAGCGGAACATGCTTATAAGAATCCTAAGATTGACTTCTGTTGGAGTTCCACGGTTCAGGAGATCAAAGGCAGTGACCATGTGGAATCCCTTGTACTGAAAAATGTTGAGACAGGTCAGACACATGAGGTAAAAGCAGACGGACTGTTTTTCTTTGTGGGCATGGTGCCGCAGACAGAGCCGGTGCGCGAGATGGTCACATGTGACAGGAGCGGCTATATCAAAGTCAGCGATAAGATGGAGACCAGTGTGCCGGGGCTTTATGCAGTAGGAGACTGCAGGCAGACATTTTTGCGTCAGGTTGTCACCTCCGCGGCAGACGGCGCAGTGGCTGCCGTGGCCTCTGAACGCTATGTTAAGGAGCTTAATCAGATTGAAAGTATTTTAAGCCCCGATTCAGGTAAAATAGCATTTGTGTTCTACAATCCTTATAGTAATGAAGAGATTCAGGCAGTGTCAGATCTGGAACAGCAGCTTCGGGGAGAATGGAAGGTTTACCGCCAGGACATTACCCGTCAGAATCTTCTGTATCAGAACCTGAAGGTAGAACGCACAGTGTCAACTGCATTTTATGAAAACGGTAAATTATTGGAAGTAAAGTAGTGTAACTGTCAACGGATTTTATCCTATTATAAAAAATATTATAATTGATTTCAGGAGGTTATAGATTATGGGTCAGCCACTTGTTTTTCCACACGGAGTCACTGTTTACAATCCGGAGAAATGCTGGAGCGGATATACGATTGTTCCGCTGATCAATGACGGCGTTCTGCTGTTCGACATGAACGGAAATGAGATCAGACGCTGGAATATGCATGCCATGCCGCCGAAACTGCTTCCGGGCGGGTATGTGATGGGTCTGTCAGGGTACCGTCATCCTGATTACGGGATGCAGGACGGTGTCAACCTGATCGAGATTGATTACGATGGAAATATTGTCTGGGAATTTGATCATTTTGAAGATATTGATGACCCGGGAAGGGATCACCGCTGGATGGCACGCCAGCACCATGACTATCAGAGAGAGGGAAATCCTGTGGGATACTATGTTCCCGGGATGGATGCAAAACCGCTGGAAGGCAATACACTGATCCTGGTACACCAGACGATCAGAAACCCGAAAATATCTGATAAAAAGCTTTTGGATGACGCTATGATCGAAGTGGACTGGGAGGGCAATATTCTGTGGAAATGGTCCATCAGCGAGCACTTCGATGAGCTTGGATTTGATGAAGCGGCTAAAAACGCACTTTTCAGGGACCCCAATATGCGTTCCTCAGACGGAGGCGTAGGCGACTACCTGCATGTAAACTGCATGAGCTACCTGGGACCGAATAAATGGTATGACCAGGGAGATATGCGGTTCAAACCGGAAAATATTATTTTTGACTGCAGAGAGGCCAACATCCTTGCAATCCTTGATAAGGAAACCGGCAAGATCGTATGGCGTATCGGACCTGATTTTAATGCTTCTCCGGAACTTAAAAAAATGGGCTGGATCATTGGCCAGCATCATTTTCACATGATCCCCAAGGGTCTGCCAGGCGAAGGCAACCTGATGGTATTTGACAATGGCGGCTGGGGTGGATACGGGGTGCCGAACCCATCAGCTCCCATCGGTGTAAAAAATGCCCTGCGTGATTACAGCCGTGTGCTGGAGTTTAACCCGGTAACACTGGAGGTGGTCTGGAAACTGACTCCAAAGGAACTGGGCCATGCGGTTCCCACTGACGCCAGCAAATTTTACAGTCCCTATGTCAGCAGCGCACAGCGCCTGCCCAATGGAAATACTATGGTCACGGAAGGTTCAGACGGCCGTGTGATCGAAGTGACACCGGAACATGAGATCGTGTGGGAATGGATATCACCGTATTATACACATAATGAAAAAGGGCCTAAGAATAATATGATCTACCGCGCTTACCGTTACCCTTATAGTTATGTGCCTCAGGAACCGGTTCCCACGGAGGTTCCCATCGCGCCTATTGACAACATAACCTACAGGGTACCGGGAGCAGGAGCCTTCGGAGCGAAAAAAATCATTGATATTGAAGGAACTTTGCCGTATTATCAAGATGTGGCACTGTGTGTGGCCACAGACGACGAGGAAGATGTGACACAGAGGGAAAAAGTCTTTGAAGTGAATACAGACTTTTTCAAACCGGTGACTATGTCAAACTGGAATGATGATGTACTTAAAGTAGAAGAAAAACCGGTTCTCGTGCTGTTTGGAGCAGAGCGCTGTGTACACTGCAAGGCACTTCATCCTGTTCTGGAGGAAGCCCTCATGGAAGAGTATGAGGGAATGTATGAGGTACGCTATGTTGATGTGGATTCCAATCAGGATCTGCTGGATGCGTGCCATATCGGAGGAATTCCTGTCGTTGTGATCTACAAAAACGGGGAAGAGGTCCAGAGGTTCAATGGCGAGAAGGATTATGATGATTTGTGTGATATTTTGGACAGACCATTGGAATAAGAAGAATAAAACGCAGAGAGGAGCTGTTTTGACAGCCCCTCTTTGCGTTTCTTTTTTTCTGGGACACTCTAATGTTGGGAGGAATAGAAATGCATAAGTTTTTTGAGGACACGAAAAAAAGCTGTCCGCTTCCTTTTGCCGATCTCTGTATGGGAAGCTGCATTTACCGGCCGTATATGAATCGCAAGACATATCAGAGGTCAGAGATCATATATCCACAGGGGAGCAAGATCAACTATTTTGGAATCGTACTGGACGGCATCCTGAAGGCGGTGAGCCACACGGTCAACGGGGATGAGCTTTGCAATGCCTATTTTGAAAAGAATGATATTTTTCCGGAGCTGCTCTACTTTTCCGGAAAGAGATATTACACCTATACCCTGGTGGCTGCGAAAAAATCCACAGTGGCCTGGATCCCTGTGGAGGTTCTGGAGGAAATGCTGGAGCGGGACAACCTGCTGATGTATTCTTTGCTGCTCTATATATCGCAGCGGGGTCTGAAAGACCAGCTCTATCTCAATTGTCTGAATTATCAAACTATCCGTGAGAGGATAGCCTACTGGATCGTGGGAATGAACGATATTGTGGTGGAGGAAGTGATCCCGATGCCGGTTTCTCAGTCAGTTATGGCAAATATGCTCCATGTGAGTCGGTCATCGCTGAACCAGGAATTAAAACTGATGGAAAAAGAGGGATATTTCAGCATACAGGGGCAGGAGATGCATATCAAAGATGTGGAAAGACTGCAGGAAATGCTGTAAAAACACCTAAAAATATTTTAACAAAAAATGGTTGACAGGCTTGACAGGGTGTGTTATAGTGAGAAATGCACTATTATGGCAAGTTATGCCTGTTGTTCTATTTATGAATGAAATTAACCTTATTATAGGAAACTTTCGATCAAGGGCTCAGGTATAAGCATAATAAAATTAAAACATACAAGGGGTGAAACGTCAATGGAGAAAAATAGAATCCGTCCCATTACAACCGGTAAGAGCATGAGAATGACCTACCAGCGCCAGAAAGAGGTACTGGAAATGCCGAACCTCATTGAAGTACAGAAAGACTCTTACCAGTGGTTTCTGGACGAAGGTCTAAAAGAAGTTTTTGAAGATATCTCTCCAATCGCCGACTACAGCGGTAAATTGAGCTTGGAATTTGTTGACTTTACTTTGTGTGAAGATGAGGTTAAATACTCCATCGAGGAATGCAAGGAGAGGGACGCTACTTTTGCAGCTCCTCTGAAAGTAAGGGTAAAATTATACAACAGAGAGAATGACGAGATCAGTGAACATGAAATTTTCATGGGTGATCTGCCGTTAATGACTGCAACCGGTACCTTCGTGATCAACGGCGCTGAACGAGTTATTGTCAGCCAGCTTGTGCGTTCTCCGGGCATTTATTACGCTATCGCTCACGATAAACTGGGCAAAACCCTTTATTCCTGTACTGTTATCCCGAACAGGGGTGCATGGCTGGAATATGAGACCGACTCCAATGACGTATTCTATGTACGTGTAGACAGAACTAGAAAAGTCCCTATTACAGTTTTGATTCGTGCTTTAGGTATCGGCACGAATGCAGAAATTATAGAGTTATTCGGTGAGGAACCGAAGATATTAGCCAGCTTTACAAAAGACACTGCTGAGAGTTATCAGGAAGGTCTTCTGGAGTTATACAAAAAGATCCGTCCGGGTGAGCCGCTGGCTGTGGAAAGCGCAGAGAGCCTGATCACCAGTATGTTCTTTGACCCAAGACGTTACGACCTGGCAAAAGTAGGCCGTTACAAATTCAACAAAAAGTTACTGCTGAGAAACCGTATCGCAGGCCATGTACTGGCTGAGGAGGTTGTGGATACCACAACAGGTGAGATCATGGCAGAGGCCGGCACAGTCGTATCAAAAGAACTGGCTGACCAGATCCAGAACGCGGCAGTTCCCTATGTATGGATCCAGGGTGAAGAGCGCAACATCAAAGTCCTTTCCAGCATGATGGTGGATATCACCAATTATGTGGACGTTGATCCCGCTGAGGTGGGAGTGACAGAGCTTGTGTACTATCCTGTTCTGGCTAAGATACTGGAAGAGAATGAGGATATTGAGGATATCAAGGACGCAGTCCGCCGTGAGATCCACGAGCTGATTCCGAAGCATATCACAAAAGAAGATATCCTTGCTTCCATTAACTATAACATGCATCTGGAATATGGTCTGGGCAACGATGACGATATCGACCATCTGGGCAACAGACGTATTCGTGCAGTAGGTGAACTGCTGCAGAACCAGTATAGGATCGGTCTTTCCAGACTGGAGCGTGTGGTTCGCGAGAGAATGACAACACAGGATATGGAGGGTATTTCTCCCCAGTCCCTGATCAATATCAAACCGGTAACAGCAGCTGTGAAGGAATTCTTTGGTTCCTCCCAGTTGTCACAGTTCATGGATCAGAACAACCCTCTGGGTGAGCTGACCCATAAGAGACGTCTTTCCGCATTAGGCCCCGGCGGTCTGTCACGAGACCGTGCAGGTTTCGAGGTTCGAGATGTACATTACTCCCATTACGGAAGAATGTGTCCTATCGAGACTCCTGAGGGTCCTAACATCGGTCTGATCAACTCCCTGGCATCCTACGCCAGGATCAATCAGTACGGTTTTGTGGAAGCTCCGTACCGTAAGATCGACAAAACAGATCCTAAAAATCCGCGGGTTACAGACGAGGTTGTCTATATGACCGCAGATGAAGAGGATAACTACCATGTTGCGCAGGCTAATGAGCCGCTGGACGAAGAAGGACACTTTATCCATAAGAACGTTTCCGGACGTTATCTGGATGAAACACAGGAATATGAACGCCATATGTTTGACTACATGGACGTATCTCCGAAGATGGTGTTCTCAGTAGCTACAGCCCTCATCCCATTCCTGCAGAACGATGATGCCAACCGTGCCCTGATGGGATCCAACATGCAGCGCCAGGCTGTGCCCCTTCTCACCACAGAGGCTCCTGTTGTAGGAACCGGTATGGAAGTGAAGGCAGCCGTTGACTCCGGTGTCTGTGTAGTGGCTAAAAAAGCCGGTACCATAGAGTGTGCGGCGTCAAAAGAAATTGTTATGCGCAATGATGATGGTACAAAAGATACTTACCGTCTTACTAAGTTCATGAGAAGTAACCAGAGCAACTGCTATAACCAGAGACCCATTGTGACCAAGGGAGAGCATGTGGAAGAGGGACAGGTAATTGCTGACGGACCTTCCACCGCAAACGGTGAGCTGGCTCTTGGCAAGAACCCCCTGATCGGTTTCATGACCTGGGAGGGTTACAATTACGAGGATGCCGTTCTGTTAAGTGAGAGACTGGTACAGGATGATGTCTATACTTCTGTGCATATTGAAGAATATGAGGCAGAAGCCAGAGATACAAAGTTAGGACCGGAAGAGATCACACGTGATGTTCCGGGCGTTGGTGACGATGCATTAAAAGATCTGGACGAGCGCGGCATTATCCGTATCGGTGCTGAGGTCCGCGCAGGTGATATCCTGGTTGGTAAAGTAACTCCCAAGGGAGAGACAGAGCTGACTGCAGAGGAGAGACTGCTCCGCGCTATTTTCGGTGAAAAAGCCCGTGAAGTGCGTGATACTTCCCTGAAGGTTCCTCACGGTGAGTACGGTATCGTTGTAGACGCAAAAGTATTTACAAGAGAGAACGGCGATGAGCTGTCTCCCGGTGTCAATCAGGCAGTCCGCATCTATATTGCACAGAAGAGAAAGATTTCTGTGGGTGATAAGATGGCCGGCCGTCATGGTAACAAGGGTGTTGTTTCCCGTGTGCTTCCTGTTGAGGATATGCCGTTCTTACCAAACGGACGCGCACTGGACATTGTACTGAACCCTCTGGGCGTGCCTTCCCGTATGAATATCGGACAGGTGCTGGAGATCCATCTGAGTCTTGCGGCAAAAGCCCTTGGATTTAACATTGCTACACCGGTATTTGACGGTGCCAATGAGAATGATATCCAGGATACCCTGGATCTTGCAAACGATTATGTGAACATGGAATGGGAAGACTTTGAGGCAAAGCATAAAGATACAATGCGCCCTGAAGTTTTACAGTTCCTTTACGATAACAGAGCTCACAGAGAGCTGTGGAAAGGCGTGCCGATCTCCCGTGACGGTAAGGTAAGACTTCGTGACGGACGTACAGGTGAATATTTTGACAGCCCTGTAACCATCGGACACATGCACTATCTGAAGCTGCATCACTTGGTAGATGATAAGATCCACGCACGTTCCACAGGCCCATACTCCCTGGTTACACAGCAGCCTCTGGGTGGTAAAGCCCAGTTCGGCGGTCAGCGTTTCGGAGAGATGGAGGTTTGGGCACTGGAAGCATATGGTGCTTCCTATACACTGCAGGAGATCCTGACAGTGAAATCCGATGATGTGATCGGACGTGTGAAAACTTATGAAGCGATTATCAAGGGCGACAATATTCCGGAGCCTGGTATTCCGGAGTCCTTCAAGGTACTTTTGAAGGAGCTGCAGTCCTTGGGTCTGGATGTCAGAGTCCTCAGAGAAGACATGACAGAAGTGGAAATCATGGAGAATATCGACTATGGCGAGACAGATATGCGCTCCATCATTGAAGGTGATTCCAAACACCGCGGCGAAGAAGATTACGGAGACTACGGATTCTCAAAACAGGAATTCGAGGGTGAAGAATTAGTAGACGTGGAGGATGAGCCGGAAGAGGATGAAGAAGCATTCTTGAGCTTAGATGATGATACTCTTGTCGAGGAGTAAGGAAAGGAGTCCACAATGCCAGAAACAGCAAATAAAGAGGCATATCAGCCGATGACCTTTGATGCCATCAAAATCGGATTGGCGTCCCCGGAGAAAATCCGGGACTGGTCCAGAGGCGAGGTTAAAAAACCGGAAACCATTAACTATAGAACCCTGAAACCGGAAAAAGACGGCCTGTTCTGCGAGAGGATTTTCGGACCGAGCAAAGACTGGGAATGTCACTGCGGTAAATACAAGAAAATCCGTTATAAAGGCGTTGTCTGCGACCGATGCGGCGTTGAGGTGACAAAAGCCAGCGTCCGCAGGGAGCGCATGGGCCATATTGAACTGGCAGCACCGGTCTCCCATATCTGGTACTTCAAGGGTATTCCGTCCAGAATGGGACTGATCCTGGATCTTTCCCCGAGATCCCTGGAAAAAGTCCTGTACTTTGCCAACTATATCGTACTGGACGCAGGCACCACGGAACTGCAGTACAAACAGGTACTGACAGAGAAAGAGTTCCAGGATGCCAGAGAAAAATACGGTGACGGCGCATTCCGTGTAGGAATGGGAGCAGAGTCTGTTATGGAACTGCTGGAGGCTATTGACCTGGAAAGAGAATCCAAAGAGCTGAAAGCAGGCCTCAAGGATTCCACAGGCCAGAAGCGCGCACGTATCGTAAAGCGTCTTGAGGTTGTGGAAGCTTTCCGTGAATCCGGAAACCGTCCGGAGTGGATGATCATGACAGTTGTGCCTGTAATTCCGCCGGACCTTCGTCCTATGGTTCAGCTGGACGGCGGACGTTTCGCCACATCCGACTTAAATGATTTATATAGAAGGATCATCAACAGAAATAACCGTCTGAAAAGACTGCTTGAACTGGGCGCTCCTGATATCATTGTCCGCAATGAGAAGAGAATGCTCCAGGAAGCTGTTGATGCCCTGATCGACAATGGACGCCGGGGCCGTCCGGTCACAGGACCGGGTAACCGTGCGCTGAAGTCCCTTTCCGATATGCTGAAAGGTAAATCAGGCCGTTTCCGTCAGAACCTTCTGGGTAAACGAGTTGACTACTCAGGCCGTTCTGTTATCGTGGTTGGACCTGAATTGAAGATATTCCAGTGCGGTCTGCCAAAAGAGATGGCGATTGAGCTGTTCAAGCCTTTTGTTATGAAAGAGCTGGTGAGCAACGGCACTGCCCATAACATTAAGAATGCCAAGAAGATGGTAGAGAAGCTGGAACCTGAAGTATGGGATGTTCTGGAAGATGTCATCAAAGAGCATCCTGTCATGTTAAACCGTGCTCCTACACTGCATCGTCTGGGTATCCAGGCATTTGAGCCTATTCTGGTTGAGGGTAAAGCGATCAAGCTGCATCCCCTTGTATGTACCGCGTTCAACGCCGACTTTGATGGTGACCAGATGGCTGTTCATCTTCCCCTGTCCGTTGAGGCTCAGGCAGAGTGCCGTTTCCTGCTTCTGTCTCCAAACAACCTGCTGAAACCGTCTGACGGTGGTCCGGTGGCTGTTCCTTCACAGGATATGGTCCTTGGTATCTACTATCTGACACAGGAGAGACCGGGCGTTAAAGGTGAAGGCAAATATTTCAAGAGCGTAAATGAAGCCATCCTGGCTTATGAAAACGGATATATTACACTGCAGACCAGAATTCATGTACTTTGCAGCAAGACACAGCCGGACGGCACCGTAATGGAAGACATGGTGGATTCCACACTGGGACGTTTCCTGTTCAATGAAATCATTCCGCAGGATTTAGGTTTTGTGGACCGGTCTGTACCGGGCAATGAACTGAAGCTGGAAGTTGATTTCCTGGTAGGCAAGAAACAGTTAAAACAGATTCTGGAAAAAGTAATCAATACCCACGGCGCTACCAGAACCGCAGAGGTGCTGGATAAGATCAAAGCCACAGGTTACAAATACTCAACCAGAGCTGCCATGACCGTATCTATCTCTGATATGACAGTGCCGCCTCAGAAACCTGAGATGATCCAAAAGGCACAGGATACGGTTGACCTTATCACCAAGAACTTCAAACGTGGTCTGATCACGGAGGAAGAGAGATATAAAGAAGTAGTTGAGACATGGAAGAAGACCGATGATGAGCTTACCAAAGCCCTGCTGACAGGACTTGATAAGTACAACAACATCTTCATGATGGCTGACTCCGGTGCCCGTGGTTCCGATAAGCAGATCAAACAGCTTGCCGGTATGCGTGGTCTGATGGCTGATACGACAGGTCACACCATCGAGCTGCCCATCAAGTCAAACTTCCGTGAGGGTCTTGACGTACTGGAATACTTCATGTCCGCTCATGGTGCACGTAAAGGTCTGTCTGATACAGCCCTGCGTACCGCTGACTCCGGTTACCTGACAAGACGTCTGGTTGACGTTTCCCAGGATCTGATCGTCCGGGAAGTGGACTGCTGTGAAGACAGAGGCGAGATTCCGGGTATGTGGGTAAAAGCCTTCATGGACGGAAAAGAAGAGATTGAAAGTCTTCAGGAACGTATCACAGGACGTTTCTCCTGTGAGACCATCAAGAACGCCAAAGGCGAAGTGATCGTCAAGGCAAACCATATGATCACTCCAAAGCGCGCCGCACGTGTGGTCAATGAGGGAGTGAAAGAGGATGGCAAATCTTATGATTCCGTTAAGATCCGTACTATCCTCACATGTAAGTGCCATATCGGTGTGTGTGCAAAATGCTACGGTGCCAACATGGCAACCGGTGAGCCTGTTCAGGTAGGTGAGTCTGTAGGTATTATCGCAGCCCAGTCTATCGGTGAACCAGGTACACAGCTTACCATGCGTACCTTCCATACCGGTGGTGTTGCCGGCGGCGATATCACACAGGGTCTTCCCCGTGTGGAGGAGCTTTTTGAGGCAAGGAAGCCGAAAGGTCTTGCAATCATCACAGAGATCAAAGGTATTGCAACACTGAAGGATACAAAGAAGAAACGTGAAATCATCGTTACAGATAATGAGGACGGTAACTCCAAGACTTACCTGATTCCTTACGGCTCTCGTATCAAGGTTCAGGACGGACAGTATCTGGAGGCCGGTGATGAGCTGACAGAGGGTAGTGTCAATCCTCATGACATTCTGAAGATCAAGGGCGTTCGTGCTGTTCAGGATTATATGATCCAGGAAGTACAGCGTGTATACCGTCTGCAGGGTGTTGAGATCAATGATAAGCATATCGAGGTTATCGTTCGCCAGATGCTGAAGAAGATCCGCATCGAGGACAACGGAGATACAGAATTCCTGCCGGGTACCCTGGTTGACGTTCTGGACTACGAGGAAGAGAACGAGAAGCTCATAGAAGAGGGCAAAGAACCGGCAGACGGAAAACAGGTAATGCTGGGTATCACCAAAGCATCTCTGGCAACCAACTCCTTCTTGTCCGCAGCTTCCTTCCAGGAGACCACAAAGGTTCTGACTGAAGCAGCCATCAAGGGCAAGATCGATCCACTGATCGGTCTGAAAGAGAATGTTATCATCGGTAAACTGATTCCTGCGGGAACAGGAATGAAGTGCTACTCCAACATCAAGCTGGATACAGATTTGGCTGAGGATGAAGAAGATTATGATGAGGATGAACTCGAACTGGCGGAAGCACTGGATGTACTTCCGGCTGAGGATGAAGAGGAAGTTCTCCAGTTGACAGATGAGGTGGATGAGGTGGAACTTTCCGAGGAGGAAGAAGAAGCCGAATTGACAGAAGAATAAAGCAGGATGTAACCGTTTAGTACCTTTACAGTTACTTGCAAAACATACAAAAGACCGCTTTTCCGGAAAATGACCGGAGGGGCGGTTTTTGTATTCAGGTTATGCAGTCTTTTAAAGGAGGACAAGTATGAACAAAAAAAGAAAGTCACCTTTATGGATGCTGGTTCCCATGGGAGTCATCATCGTAGTTTTATCTATTGTCTTGATCGTCATTACCTTAAAGTCAGAAAGCCAGAGAACAGAGACAGCATCCGCACATGGGACCCCCGGCGGGGAAAAGGAGGAAGAGAGCGTGGACGCGGCAGGTTCAGTACAGGTGGAACCTGAGGCAGCGGATACAGGGCCGGTCCAGGTTTATGTATCGCCGGATGTGCCGCAGAAGGTTAAGGATAAGGTGAAATCCATGAGCCTTGAGGAGAAAGCGGCACAGCTTTTTTTCGTAACACCTGAGGCTATCACCCAGGTAGATGCAGCCACCGTTGCCGGTGAGGATACGAAGAAAGCTTATGAGCAGTACCCTGTAGGAGGGATCATATATTTTTCCCGGAATATCCAGGGGCCGGACCAGCTTAAAGAAATGTTGTCCAAAACCCAGAACTATGCAAAGGAAATTGCAGGTGTCCCTGTGTTTCTGGGTGTAGATGAGGAGGGCGGAGAGGTGTCCCGGGTAGCAGAGAATAAGAATTTCTCCGTTACCAGATATGAGAGTATGCGAGCCATAGGGGATAGTAGGGATACTTCCCAGGCCTATGATGTGGGAAAAAACTTAGCATCCTATTTGAAAGAAATAGGATTTAATATAGATTTTGCACCGGATGCGGATGTAATTACCAATTCTGGCAATACTGTTATAGGAGACCGTTCTTTTGGGGAAGACCCCCAGTTGACTGCTGATATGGCGGCGCAGGTGGTCAGAGGACTGCAGGACAACGGAGTGTCAGCCTGTCTGAAACACTTCCCGGGACTGGGAGGTACTGTGGAGGACAGCCATGAAGAACGCGCCTATACGGACAAGACCCTGGAGGAGATGGAGCAGAAAGAGATGATTCCTTTTATAGAAGGGATAAAGGCAGAGCCGGATCTTATCATGGCAGGCCATATCTCCATACCCAAATCCCTGGGAGATGATACCCCGGCGTCTCTCTCGGAAAAAGTGCTGACCGGCCTGCTCCGGGACAAGTATGGATATGACGGCCTCATTATCACAGATGCCCTGGATATGAAGGCTGTTTCCGGAGTGTACAGTCCTGCCGAGGCTTCTGTAAAGGCACTCCAGGCCGGTGCGGACATGCTCCTGATGCCCGAAGATTTCAAGGCTGCCTACCGTGGTGTGCTGGATGCTGTCAGGAGTGGCGATTTGAGCCAGGAGAGGATCGATGCCTCTGTGGAGCGCATATTGCGGTTAAAAATGAAAAAATATGACTATCCATGATCCTGTATTGGCAGTTCTGTTTATTTTATTTTGTAAAACACCCGAAAGGACGGTGACGGTGCAGAGTTTATGCGGGAAATACCTATAAAATTGTATTTTTTTGAAAAATTTCCTTGACAGCACCATTTTACATGGATATAATGAGAGAGCGTGCATAAAACGCAATTTTTTTGCGCGTAAAAACATTTATTCATGACAATGAATAACTGGCAGCCACTCATTTCTTCTATAATAATGTAGAAGAGAAATAATACAGGAGGTGAAATGGAATGCCAACATTCAATCAGTTAGTAAGAAAAGGACGTCAGACTTCCGTAAAGAAGTCCACAGCTCCGGCGCTTCAGAAGAGTTTTAACTCTTTACAGAAGAAGACCACAGATATGTCTTCTCCGCAGAAGAGAGGTGTGTGTACAGCGGTTAAAACTGCTACACCGAAAAAGCCTAACTCTGCTCTTAGAAAAATCGCCAGAGTTCGTCTTTCCAACGGAATCGAGGTAACAAGCTACATTCCAGGTGAAGGACATAACCTTCAGGAGCATAGTGTTGTTCTTATCCGTGGCGGCAGGGTAAAAGACTTACCAGGTACAAGATACCACATTATCCGTGGTACACTTGATACTGCAGGCGTTGCCAACAGACGTCAGGCCCGTTCTAAATACGGTGCTAAGAGACCGAAAAAATAATTAATTAGAATCATTTGAAGTCACAGATATAACTATTAAGACTGATTTTGTACCGGGATTCCATAGACCCAGGTTGTGGCTGCGGGTTTCTATATAGGATTTACCGAGTACGGACATACAAAATAGTTGTGTGAGTACCGATGATCTAATCGTTAAGGGCAAAACGTTTGTCCGTAATTTTGATAATGATTAAGGAGGGAAGTAACGTGCCACGTAAAGGACATACTCAAAAAAGAGACGTTTTAGCAGATCCGTTATACGGAAACAAAGTGGTTACCAAACTTGTCAATAACATTATGTTAGATGGTAAGAAGGGTGTAGCTCAGAAGATCGTATACGGTGCGTTCGCTAAAATGGAGGAAAAAGCCGGTAAACCGGCAATCGAAGTTTTTGAAGAAGCAATGAACAACATCATGCCGGTTCTGGAAGTTAAAGCCAGACGTATCGGTGGTGCTACCTATCAGGTACCTATCGAAGTAAGACCTGAAAGACGTCAGGCATTAGCTCTTCGTTGGATCACTCTGTATTCTCGTAAAAGAGGAGAGAAGACAATGGAAGACAGACTGGCTAATGAATTATTAGATGCTTCCAACAATACAGGTGCATCTGTTAAGAAGAAAGAAGACATGCATAAGATGGCTGAGGCAAATAAAGCATTTGCTCACTATCGATTCTAGAGGAGGAAAATCCATTGGCTGGAAGAGAATATCCGTTAGATAGAACCAGAAACATTGGTATTATGGCACATATTGATGCCGGTAAGACCACTCTTACAGAGCGTATCTTATATTATACCGGTGTTAACTATAAAATTGGCGATACTCACGAAGGAACTGCTACCATGGACTGGATGGAGCAGGAACAGGAGAGAGGTATCACAATTACTTCCGCCGCTACCACCTGTCACTGGACTTTACAGGAAAACTGTAAAAGCAAACCAGGCGCACTGGAACATCGTATCAATATTATTGATACCCCAGGTCACGTTGACTTTACTGTAGAGGTAGAGCGTTCCTTACGTGTACTTGACGGTGCGGTTGGTGTCTTCTGTGCAAAAGGCGGCGTTGAGCCTCAGTCTGAAAATGTATGGCGTCAGGCAGATACCTACAATGTACCCCGTATGGCATTCATCAACAAGATGGATATCCTGGGTGCAGATTTCTACGGTGCCGTAGAACAGATCAAGACTCGTTTAGGTAAAAATGCAATTTGTCTTCAGCTGCCGATCGGTAAAGAAGATGAATTCAAAGGAATCATCGACCTGTTTGAAATGAAAGCCTACATCTACAATGATGAAAAGGGCGAGGACATTTCCATCACAGATATCCCGGAGGATATGGCTGATGACGCAGAACTGTATCACACAGAGTTAGTTGAGAAGATCTGCGAGTTAGATGATGACTTAATGATGGAGTATCTGGAAGGTGAAGAACCTACCGTTGAAGCTCTGAAAGCAGCCCTGAGAAAAGGAACCTGCGAGTGTGCAGCAATCCCGGTATGCTGTGGTACTGCTTATAGAAATAAAGGTGTTCAGAAATTACTGGATGCTATTCTTGAATTTATGCCTGCTCCTACAGATATCCCGGCTATCAAAGGTCAGGATATGGACGGAAACGAAGTTGAGAAGCATTCTTCCGACGACGAACCGTTCGCAGCTCTGGCATTTAAGATCATGACTGACCCGTTCGTTGGTAAGCTGGCATTCTTCAGAGTTTACTCTGGTACTATGAACTCCGGTTCTTATGTACTGAATGCGACAAAAGGCAAAAAAGAGCGTGTTGGACGTATCCTTCAGATGCATGCCAACAAGAGACAGGAACTGGATAAAGTATATGCCGGTGATATCGCTGCAGCGATCGGATTCAAATTCACCACAACAGGTGATACAATCTGCGATGAACAGCACCCGGTTATCCTGGAATCCATGGAATTCCCGGAACCAGTTATCGAGCTGGCTATTGAGCCTAAGACAAAAGCCGGACAGGGCAAACTTGGTGAAGCTCTGGCAAAACTTGCCGAAGAAGATCCGACCTTCCGTGCTCATACAGATAAAGAAACAGGTCAGACTATCATCGCTGGTATGGGCGAGCTGCATCTGGAGATCATCGTAGACCGTCTGCTTCGTGAATTCAAAGTAGAGGCTAACGTTGGTGCTCCTCAGGTTGCTTACAAAGAGACCTTTACCAAGAATGCTGATGTTGACAGTAAATACGCAAAACAGTCCGGTGGTCGTGGACAGTACGGTCACTGTAAAGTTAGATTCGAGCCTATGGACGCCAACGGCGAAGAACTGTTCAAGTTCGAGAGCACAGTTGTGGGCGGTGCTATTCCGAAGGAATACATCCAGCCTGTAGGACAGGGTATCGAAGAAGCTATGAGAGCTGGTATTCTGGGTGGATTCCCGGTTGTGGGTATTTACGCAAACGTTTATGACGGTTCTTACCATGAGGTCGATTCCTCCGAGATGGCATTCCATATTGCAGGTTCTCTTGCATTCAAGGAAGCTATGGCGAAGGCAGCTCCGGTTCTCCTGGAGCCTATCATGAGAGTAGAGGTTACTACTCCGGAAGACTACATGGGTGATGTTATCGGTGATATCAACTCCCGTCGTGGACGTATCGAAGGTATGGATGATATTGGCGGAGGCAAGATGATCCGCGGATTCGTTCCTCTGGCTGAGATGTTCGGTTACGCAACAGACCTGCGTTCCAGAACACAGGGCCGTGGTAACTACTCCATGTTCTTCGAGAAATATGAGCCGGTTCCGAAATCCGTACAGGAAAAGGTACTTTCAGTAAAAACAGGAAAATAATAATTAAAAACTTGCAAATATCCTTGATTTGCAATATAATCAAGGATAGCAGGTTGAATATATTGATATTCCAACCGCCTCGTTATGAGGCAACAAAAAATCATAAAATTGCCCAGACGGGGCGCATGTGAATAAGGAGGAAATTCAAAATGGCAAAAGCTAAATTTGAAAGAAGCAAACCGCATTGTAACATTGGTACCATCGGACACGTTGACCATGGTAAAACAACTCTGACAGCTGCTATCACAAAAACTCTTTCTGAGAGAGTAGAAGGAAACGCAGCAGTAGATTTCGCTAATATCGATAAAGCTCCGGAGGAGAGAGAACGTGGTATCACAATCTCTACTGCTCACGTTGAATATGAAACAGAGAACAGACATTACGCACACGTTGACTGCCCAGGCCATGCTGACTATGTAAAGAACATGATCACTGGTGCTGCTCAGATGGATGGCGCTATCCTGGTTGTTGCTGCAACTGATGGTGTTATGGCTCAGACAAAAGAGCACATCCTGCTGTCTCGTCAGGTAGGCGTTCCTTACATCGTTGTATTCATGAACAAATGTGATATGGTTGACGATGAAGAGCTGCTTGAGCTGGTAGACATGGAAATCCGTGAGCTGTTAAGCGAGTATGACTTCCCAGGCGATGACACACCGATCATCCAGGGTTCTGCTCTGAAAGCTCTGGAAGATCCAAGCAGCGAGTGGGGCGACAAGATCATGGAACTGATGGCTGCAGTTGACAGCTGGATTCCGGATCCTCAGCGTGACACAGACAAACCGTTCATCATGCCTGTAGAGGATGTATTCTCTATCACAGGTCGTGGTACAGTTGCTACTGGTAGAGTAGAGGCTGGTGTTCTTCACGTATCTGAAGAAGTTGAAATCGTTGGTCTGAAAGAAGAGACACGTAAAGTAGTTGTAACAGGTATCGAGATGTTCCGTAAACTGTTAGACGAGGCTCAGGCTGGTGATAACATCGGTGCACTGCTTCGTGGTGTTCAGAGAACTGAAATCGAAAGAGGACAGGTTCTTGCTAAACCGGGAACAATCAAATGCCATACAAAATTCACAGCTCAGGTTTACGTTCTGACAAAAGACGAGGGTGGCCGTCATACACCGTTCTTCAACAACTATCGTCCGCAGTTCTACTTCAGAACAACAGACGTAACAGGTGTCTGCAACTTACCGGAAGGTGTTGAGATGTGCATGCCTGGTGATAACGTAGAGATGACAATCGAGCTGATCCACCCGATCGCTATGGACCAGGGTCTTACTTTCGCTATTCGTGAAGGTGGACGTACTGTTGGTTCAGGCCGTGTTGCTACAATCATCGAGTAATCACTGATTAGTACGAATATATAAATATAGAGTACCGTAAGGTACATTGTGTCCAAGCATAAGATGCCCCGGAACCGTAAGGTTTCCGGGGTTTTTCTGTTATTTAAAAATACAGCGTACCCAGCCGGAGAAAAAAGCTTTCTTCCTCATCTAATCAGTGCACAAACAAACAGGAAATCCGGACTCCGCAAAGGGGGATGAATATGAACCTATTACTGATAAAAAGAGTTAAAAAGCACGACAAAGCCGCATTCCAGAAACTGATGGAAAAACAGGCGACTGCTTTATATAATACGGCCAAGGTGATTTTGATGAACGAAGAGGATCTGTCTTGATTTCTGCTGACAGATTCTCTTCGTTAAACTACCAAAGATTTCTCTATTTCTTTAGTTCTTTTTTCTATTGACGATTGATTGCATTTGGTATATAAAAGGTGAAAGATAGATTTTTATTCATGACTGTCAGGGTACCAGACAGTTATGAGCGATGCATGATATTCGGAAGGATAAAGAAGAGATGAGACGGATAAAAAGTGTGCAGGTGCGTCATCAATATACACTGCTTCAGTGTTTTTACTGGGTTTCAAGCTGCGCGATCATGGGATTTGCAACTGTGTTTCTTCAGTACAAGGGATTGTCCAACACGCTTGTAGGGATGTCCGTAGGCGGAGCGGCATTTATCAGCATATGGATGCAGCCGTTCCTGGCCGGTCTGGTGGGAAAGGTCCGGGGATTGAGTTTGAAGAAGATGATTCTTCTGATTATTCTGGCAGTTACGTCGGGATATCTGGTCCTTGGAACAGTCCCCCTTCCCAAAATGGCAATAGTGGGGCTGTATCTTGTGCTGAATACTCTGTATAACTCCATTACCCCTCTGATCACTGCCATGGGAATGGAGTATATGAACCAGGGCTATGAGGTGAATTTCTGTATTTCCAGAGGACTTGGGTCAGTGAGCTATGCAGTCAGTGCTGTAATATTAGGGCAGCTTGTGGAACACTTTTTTCCGGGAATACTTACCTTTGTCTTTGCGGGCATGGAGCTTCTGCTGTTTACAGTAGTTGTATCCATGCAGGAACCGGAGTCATCTGCGGTGAAGGAAGAACAGGAGCCATCCAGCAGTGTTATTGAAATACTCAAGGGAAACAGGCCGCTGCTGTTGTTTGTGGCGGGATTTGGAATCTGCTATATGACCAGTTCCATCCTGGGTACCTATATGATCAATATTGTACGGGAACTGGGCGGTACAGACGGGACCTTCGGGATAGCGGCATTTTTCTGCGCAGCCAGTGAGATGCCGGCAATGTTTTTGTGCAATTATCTGATACGTAAGGTATCCTGCAAGAAGCTGCTGAAGCTGAGCAGTGTATTCTTTGTCCTGCGTCCACTGGTGATTTTTCTGGCCCCGAATCTGGCGGTGGCTTTTCTGGGATTTGCACTCCAGTCCCTTTCTTTTGGAATCTTTACACCTGTGTCTGTGTTCTTTATCAATCAGGAACTGAAAGAGAAGGACAGAGTCGTGGGGCAGACAATATTCGGTATGGTGACAGTGGGTGTGGGAAGCTGTGTAGGTAATCTGGCAGGTGGTTTTCTCATGGACAGGATTGGATTGAAAACTACGCTGGGGCTTTGTGTGATATTTGCGGCAGTGGGATTTTTAATTACACAGAGAGTGAAGGTGGAGGATGCGGGGCCGAGGCGCAGGATACTCCAGATAGAAGACAACAGAGCGGAAAATAAGGATCACCAAAGAGAAAGGGGTAAAGATGAAGGATAAAATTTGGAAAAAATGCGTGGAGTTTCATGGCCATGAGTGCGGAGGTCTGACTATTGGTTACAAGGCGGCACTTTATGCTATTGAGCTTTTAGAGATCAAGACAGAGGACGGACTCTGTGTATCTGAGGATGAACAGATTGTGTGTATTTCGGAGAATGATGCCTGCGGTGTGGACGCCATTCAGGTGATCCTGGGCTGTAGTGTGGGGAAAGGAAATTTACTTTTTCATATGTGCGGAAAGCAGGCATTTTCTTTTTACAGAAGGAGTACAGGGAAATCCGTGCGTCTTGTTCTGAAGCCTCGCCCTGAGGGGCTTGACAAAGGAGAATCCTTTCGGTATTATCAGGCGTGCAGTCCTGGGGAAATGTTTGATGTTAAGGAGACAAGGATTACTCTGCCGGAAAAAGCCAGGATCTTTAAATCTATTGTCTGTTCCCGCTGCGGCGAGACAGCTGCGGAGAATATGATGCATCTGCAGGGAGAGGAGATTCTGTGTCGGGATTGTTACAGCGCTTATGACCGGTTTCATGTTTGACAAAACTGCGTGTGGCGGTTATAATGCAAGAAGAGTAAATAACAGATAAGAAATGAGGTGTCTTTGTGCTGAGGGTTTCCGTAGTGGAGATTACAGAATAATCGAATAATCTGTAGGGATAGTATATCGTTTTTTCAGATACCCTATCCTTGTATCAGTGTACCCTGATGGCTGATACATTCGCTTACGAACCCTTATCATACACTTCAAATATATTGGGATGAATGGAAGAATACGGTTATCCGCTGCCTTTGGCAGGGGGATTGTTTCTGTATCTCCGTTTCTTTTCTTCTCATGGAAGGCCACAGAAGTCGTATACCCGTTCGGGCGTATGTATCTGTGGTTATTTTTTTAGAGAGGAAAGTCATGAGTAATAAATCATTAGAAACAATAGGATATTATAATATATTAGAAAAATTAAGAGAATGTACATCTACGGAAAAGGCGGGAGAAAGGATTTTGGAAATGCAGCCTATCCTGTCAGAGACGGATCTGAGAAAGCAGCTTCGTGATACCACGCAGGCCAGAGCCATGCTGGAACTGTCAGGGACTCCGCCTATTCCGGCTATGGAGCATGTGGAGGAGTACCTGCAGAAGGCAGTGAAAGGAAATATGCTCATGCCTGAGCAGCTCGAGGAGATAGGCATGTTCCTGAGTGCTGTGCGGCGGCTGAAATCTTATCTGCAGAGAGGGGAGGAAGGACGGATCAGCCTTGCATTCTATAATCGGAATCTTATTTTCCCGGAGGAACTGCAGGAGGAGATAGAGCGCTGCATCAGGAGCGGAAGGGTAGATGACCATGCCTCTGCTTATTTAAAAGACATCAGAAAACAGATACAATTTCTGGAGGAGAAAGTAAGTGAGAGGGCTGAGCGTGCATTAAAGACCAACAGACAGTATTTAAATGACTCTTTTGTAGTGAAAAGAAACGGAAGATTGTGTATTCCGGTGAAAAAAGAATGCAGGTCCCTGGTTCCGGGCACTGTGGTGGAACAGTCTTCCACAGGCGCTACCTTGTTCATTGAGCCGGAGACAGTCGCCAATCTCAGGGAGGATCTGGAAATATACAGGATCGAGGAGGACGCTGAGGAGCGTAAAATACTATATACCATCACCAATATGACTGCTGAGAGGGAAGCAGAGCTGATGGAAGATATCCGGGTCATTGAAAAACTGGATTTTATATTTGCAAAAGGAAAGCTGAGTCTGGAAATGGATGGGACGGAACCGAAGATCAATCTGGAACAGTACATGGAGCTGAAAGGCGCCAGACATCCTATGCTGGATAAGGCAAGCTGCGTCCCTCTGGATTTTCAGATCGGTAAAGGAATCAGGGGAGTTATCATTACGGGTCCAAATACCGGAGGTAAGACGGTTGCTATTAAGACCGTGGCTCTGATGAGCGCAATGGCTTGTTCAGGTCTGCATGTGCCGTGTAATGAGGCGGATATTTGTATGCAGAACCAGATTTTATGTGATATCGGGGACGGACAGAATATTTCAGACAATCTGTCCACCTTCTCAGCTCATATAAAGAATGTGCTGGATATTTTGAAGCGGGTGAGGCCTGAGAGTCTTGTGATCATGGATGAACTCGGGTCGGGCACAGACCCCCAGGAGGGAATGGGGATTGCCATATCTATATTGGAGGAGCTGAGAAAAAGCGGTGCCCTGTTCCTGGTTACCACCCATTATCCGGAAGTAAAAGAGTATGCTGACAGATATGAGGAGGTGCAGAATGCAAGGATGGAGTTTGACAGGGACAGTTTAAGGCCGCTGTACAGGCTGCGGGTAGGAGAGGCCGGAGAGAGCTGCGCGCTTTATATAGCAAAGCGTCTGGGATTTCCGGATGGAATGCTGGCAGCAGCAGCCCGGGAAGCTTACGGGGATAAGAGCAGCGCATTTATTCAGTCTATGGAGATTCAGGAGCATGGCCGAAAGCTGGAGAAAATCCATGTCCCCCGCATAAAAAGGGCGATGGAGATAAAAGACAGCATGGAAACAGTCAGGAAGTTTAGCAGAGGAGACAGTGTGAGTATACTTCCGGATGGGAAGATTGGAATTGTAGTAAAACCAGCGGATAAAAATGGAAGTGTGCTGGTACAGTTCAGAAATGAAAAGCAGTTGATCAGTCACAAACGCCTGAGACTGAAGGTGGCGGCAGCGGAACTTTATCCAGAGGACTATGATTTTTCTATTATATTTGATACAGTGGAGATCAGAAAAGCCAGGCACCAGATGGCAAAACACCACATGGAAGGTCTGGAGATAGAAGTGGAGGAATGAAAATGGAAATAAGAAGAGAAAGAGCGTGTGACCACCAGGAAGTATATAAACTGATCCAGGCTTCCTTTTCAGGTGCTGAGCATGCGGACGGCAACGAACAGGACTTGGTACAGGCACTGCGTAAAAGCAGTGCGTTCGTACCGGAGCTTTCCTTGGTGGCAGTGGAGGATAACAGGATCATAGGGCATATTTTATTTACTGAGGTCAGAATAAACAGTACCATACAGCTTGCCCTTGCACCTCTGTCAGTCCTTCCGGGATACCAGAGACGAGGTGTGGGACAGGCTCTAATGAGAGAAGGACATAAGCTGGCAGCGCAGATGGGATATGGGTTTTCTGTTGTTCTGGGAAGCAGCGGATATTATCCAAAGGCCGGGTATGTTCCGGCGGATGTTTACGGAATAGAACCGCCGTTTGATGTACCCAGGGAGAATTTTATGGCGCTCAGTTTACAGGGAGAAGCAGAGCCGCTTCATGGAATGGTAATGTATGCGCCAGAGTTCTTTTCTGTTTAAAGGGTATGAGATGTCTTTGTGCAGATATGAGGCAAAATACACGGGCATTCAGTCAGATATGGAGCAAAACGCGTTACTATTCAGCCTTCCGGCTTCATAGCAACAAAAGCATGCACACAGACTGCAAAAACCGCAGTCTGGCGCGTGGCTGCCTCGGGATTGCCTTGCAAATGCAAGGCAACACCTCGCGGGATAGTGGAAGGCTGAACTGTTACCAAAACGCTCCATATCTGCGTTCTGCCTGTTGAAATGAAAACCTCTCTGTGTTATACTGTTAATCTATCCAGCCGGGAACCACTAAAGCGTTTTTGGCAGTGTGATCGCCGCCCGGATGGAGAATAGGTTTATTTTTAGTTTATAATATCATGATTTCTGCTTTTCGGCCGAAAGGCTGTCAAATGGGGAATTCCCCCGATTTTACCAAATCAAAACCAATTAAATAAGTGGTCATATTTCAAGGGAAAGTCTTGAATAATCTATAGTTCTTTTCTATACTTAGATATAGAAAGGGCCGTTACGGTTCAGTTCCTTTACAAAAACGTGAAGGCCTGCTGAATGGTTTCAAAAAGTCTTCCTTTTGTCATATGATCTGCAAAAGGAGGGCGTTTATGGCAGCAAAAGAGAACCTGAAGTACAAAAACAGTGTGTTTGTAGATCTGTTTTTTGAGGATGAGTCCGCAGAGAAAAATGAGATATCACTTTACAACGCACTGCATGAGGAGCCGCTTCCGGCGGGAACAAAGGTCCGGAAGATCAGAGTGGATGATGTACTCTACATGAATTTCTGCAATGATATATCTTTTGGCATCGAAGATAAGGTCATGGTGTTCGGAGAACATCAGTCGACAATCAATGAAAATATGCCGCTGAGGGATCTTCTGTATATCGGCCGTGCATTGGAGCAGATCGTCCCGGTGCGTGACCGGTACAGGAAAAAAGCAGTAAGGCTTCCAACTCCGGAGTTTTATACTTTTTATAATGGGAAGGAGCCATGGTCCAGGGAGAAGACCCTGTACCTGTCGGATACATATGCCAGGAAAGAGGAAGCACCCATGCTGGAACTGTGTGTGAAGGTCATCAATATCAATCCGGAGGAAGGGCATGAGATCCTTGACAGGTGCGGAATACTGAGAGAGTACAGTGAGTTTGTGGAGATCCTCAGGAAACATCAGCAGACGGACAGCTCGGATGCATATAAAAATGCCATAGAAGAATGTATGAAAGCAGGAATACTGGCCGATTATCTGAAGAAGAAAGGCAGTGAGGTGGTAAATATGCTGATAGCGGAATATGATTATGATCTGGATGTGGAAGTACAGCGTGAGGAAGCTTATGCGGCAGGAAAGGAAGAAGGAAGACAGGAAGGAAGAGAGGAGGGGCAGAAGGAGAAACTGCAGGAACAGGTAAAACGGAAACTGGAAAAGGGAAAATCCGTAGATACGATCGCGGAAGAATTGGAGGAAAGCCGGGAGGAGATTTCCAGGATCATAAAAAGGTTATAGCCCGATGAAGCTGCTGAAACAGCAGGTATTTCAGACAAGAGAGGAGTAAGGCAGCTTGAAATATATTCTGATATTAGAAGATGATGGGGATTTGGCAGCAGGTATGGAGATGGCCCTCATGGGCGATGATTTTGTCTTCACGGTCTGCGGAAGTATAAAAGAGACGGAAGAAAGGCTGCGCCAACAGGCTTTTGACCTGCTCATATTAGATGTGAACCTGCCGGATGGCAGCGGTTTTGAGTTGTGCCGGAAAATAAGGAAGAACAGCAAAGTATCTATCATCCTGCTTACGGCTAGGGATATGGAGCTGGATATTGTACGGGGATTGGAATGCGGTGCAGATGATTATATCACAAAACCATTTTCTGCTATGGTTCTGCGGGCAAGGATACGTGCCCTGCTTCGCAGAACAGCTCCGGAACAGGAGGCTGACTATGCTCAGGGACCATTTCGTTTTCGGTTTGCAGCCATGGAATTTTTGAAAGACGGGGTATCCATAGATTTAAGCAGAACAGAGCAGCGTATTTTGTATCTCTTGGTTTTTAATCCGGGACAGATACTGACCCGGGAACGTCTGATGGAATGGGTATGGCCGGACGGAACAGAGTATGTGGAGGACAATGCCCTTTCTGTGGGAATCCGCCGCCTCAGGGATAAACTGGAGGACAGCCCTTCCAAGCCAAAGCATATAAGGACGGTTTATGGAAAAGGGTATCAGTGGGAGAATGACTTATGAGCGGATCACTAGTATTTGCCATTGTTCTGGCATGCGCTGCACTTGCGGGGGCTGCCGGCTTTGCCTTTTGGTATCAAAGACGTATCAGAAGACAGATGGACACTGTTTTAGAGAGGCTTGACCGGGCAATCGGAGGTACCATACAGGAGAACACTTATGATGAGTCCATAGAGTCCGCCGTCACACAGAGGCTCAATCAACTGGTAGAGATGTCCAGGCTGAACTGCGACCAGGCGGATAAGGAAAGAAATCTGGTGAAAGCGCTGATTTCGGATATTTCCCATCAGGTGCGTACTCCTTTGACTAATATTATGCTCTACGCAGGACTTCTGGAGGAACAGGAGCTTTCTGAAAATGCAGGAGAAATGGCATCCCGGATTCACAGGCAGGCGGATAAACTGGATTTTTTTATGAAAGAATTGGTGCGCTCCTCTTATCTGGAGACGGATATGATCACGGTACATGTGGAGAAATCTTCTGTTGACGAGTTGATAGCCAGAGCGTGCCAGGCTGTAGAGATGCAGGCATTGAAAAAGGAGATCGTCATAGAAGCGGCGCCTTCTTCGGAACAGGCGTTTTTTGATATGAAATGGACAGTGGAAGCACTGGTAAACCTTTTGGACAATGCAGTGAAATATTCGCCGGTGGGGTCTGTTGTGCGTATTTGTGCAATCCCCTATGAATCTTTTCTTTGTATCCGTGTGAAGGATGAGGGAATAGGCATCAGAGAGGAAGAACAGGGGATGATCTTCCGGAGATTTTACCGCTCTCCCAGTGTTTCCGGAGAAAAAGGATTGGGAATCGGTCTGTACCTTGTGCGGGAAATTATAAAAAAACAGGCCGGCTATGTCAAAGTAAAAGCAGAGCCGGGTGTGGGGGCAGAGTTTTTTGTTTACTTGAGAAGGGATTAAGAATCTGTCAAAAATGTCATATTTGAGAAAGGGTGTGGAAAGGTTTCTCTGTTATATTATAAAGGAATCAAGACAGCGGCTGTCCAAGAATGCCTTGGATCTAAGGGAAATATCCGGGGATACAGCAGCAGGCTGAACAGCCGCAAAAGGAGGACTTTTCATATGGAAATACTGGTTACAGAGGAACTGAGAAAATATTACCGGCTGGGAGATGCCACAGTCAGGGCACTGGACGGAATCAACCTTATGGTAGAACAGGGTGAATTTATAGCCATTGTGGGCAGGTCAGGGAGCGGAAAATCCACGCTGCTCCATATGCTTGGCGGCCTAGATGTGCCTACATCGGGAAAAGTGATCGTGGACGGCAGGGATATATCGGGTATGACTAAGGATGAACTGACCATATTCAGACGCAGGAAAATAGGGTTTGTATTTCAGAATTATAATCTGCTCCCCCTGATGAATGTATATGAGAATATTATACTCCCCATTCAGCTCGATGGTTTAAAACCGGACAGGAAGTTTGTGGAACATATTATGGATATGCTGGGCTTGACAGAGAAGAAGTTCGCCATGCCCAATCAGCTCTCCGGGGGACAGCAGCAGAGAGTGGCACTTGCCAGAGCATTGGCGGCAAAGCCTGCCATTATTTTGGCAGATGAACCCACCGGGAATCTGGACAGCAGTACCAGCCAGGATGTACTGGGACTGATTAAGGTGTCCAGTGAACAGTTAGGGCAGACTGTGGCCATGATCACCCATAATGAGGAGATCGCTCAGATGGCAGGCCGTATCATACGCCTTGAAGATGGTAGAATCTGCGGAGGTGATGCTGTATGATGAAGGTGAACAGTCGGAAAGTCATTACCTCTGTGGCAATGACCACTTACAGAGCCAATAAGAAACGGAATGCCCTCACCGTTTTTGCTGTTATCCTCACTACTTTTTTGATAACAGCAGTGCTGGGGATTGGTATCAGTTACTGGGACGCAGTATCAGAGCGATCCATTCGTATGAATGGGATGGATTATGACATAGAGTTGACAGAGCCTCGTGCAGAGCAGGTGGAGATGGTAGGAAGTATGGATGCTGTGAAGTATGCAGGAGTTGCTGTTAAATGTGCTATCGCAGAAGAATACCAAGACAAATCTCTTGATAAGACAAGGCTTTACTGGGTGGATGATACCTGCTGGGAGAAGCAGTGCATTCCGGCGTATGAATTTTTTAAAGGAAATTACCCGAAAGAGGAGGAGGAACTGGTACTTTCCACTACAGCATTGAAAGACATGGGGATCAAAGATCCGAAAATAGGAATGAAACTGCCTCTTACCTATTATTCTTTAGCGGAAGACCCGGAGAGAACAGATTTGGAAGATGCCGCTCCAGGACAGCAGATTATGACGAAAACCTTTATATTGAGCGGATATTACAGGGACTATTCCGGGAAGCAGTATGGATATGTGTCACAGGCATTTTACAAGACAAGCGGTGTGAGACAGACAGATTTTACCCAGGGCGCACTAAAGATCACCTTAAAGAAATCTCTTTATTCCACAAAAGATATTATGAACATACAGACCTCCCTGAACATGAAGGACAGGCAGGTGCTCATTGCGGATGATCAGATAATACAAAATTTTATTAAAATGGCAGCGGGCCTTGGGGGACTGCTCCTCATGATCCTTATAAGCGGGTATCTTTTTGTTTACAATACGCTGTATATATCGGTGTCCAAAGATATCCGGTATTATGGGCAGCTTAAGACCGTGGGTATGACCTCTGTACAGCTAAAACGGATGGTTTATCTCCAGGCGCTTTGGAATTCCTGTATCGGCATACCGGTGGGAATGGTGCTTGGCGTTTTGGTGTCGGCAGGAATTGTTCCTATGGCAGTAAGATTAATGGACCCTTCCATGTCAGAAATGAAAATTGTCACTGTGCACCCTCTTATTTACATAGGAGCGGCTTTGTTTTCAGCGGCCACGGTAATAGCAGGCTGCCGGAAACCTGCCACTATCACAGGCGAATGCTCTCCCATTGAGGCAGTCAGGTATACGGGCCTGACAGAAGGAAGAAAAAAAGAAAAGGAGAGGGAGAAGGGGTTAAAGGACATGGCCCGCAGGAATATGTTCCGGGACAGGAAACAGGCAGTTGTGATCCTTGGATCTTTTTTCGTGGTGCTGACCGTATTTCACTGTGTCAACGCAGTGGTCAGGGGAAATGATGCTAAAAATATTCTGAATCAGATCAGTTCATGTGATATTACAGTTAAAAACCAGACAACTCTGGAGGAGAAGCTCCCTCTTATTACAAAAGAGAAGCTGGAAGAGATCCGTGCTATAAAGGGTGTGAAGGAGATAAGGCCTGTGACCACGGCACAGATGATCGTGCCATACCAGGAGGAGCTGTTGGGCGCATATTATAAAAGGCTGTATCAGACCAGATATTCGCCTGGGGATTATGAGAAGGATATGGCAGAATATAAAAAGGACGCCTATACACAGAACGATTTATTCGACGGACGATTTGTGGGGATCAGTCTGGAGGAATTCCGGAAGATAGAGGAAATCCTGGGGAAAGATTTAGATGAGGAGGCTTTTGAAAAGGGAGAAATAGCTGTGACAGAACCTTACTGGGTATCAGCGGAGGAGATGGAAGGAAAAGAACTTCGTTTTATCCTTCCGGACAGCCAGGAGCCGGAAAAGGAGCATAGGATAACCATTGCGGCAGCAGGAAAGAGCAGGATGGAGGGAGGGCGTGCCATCGATCCGTCATCCTTTGCAGGAGGCTATTCCCCCAATCTGCTGGTGAGTAATGCTTTGGCAGAGAAACTTATGGGGAATGGGATACTGACGGAACTGGTAAGGGTAGAGTATAAGGAACCGTATGACAAGGACACGGAGAAAGCAGTTAAAAATGTCTTTCGAGGAGAGGAACAGATATCCTTTGAATCTAAATTGTCCAGGTATCAGGAGATGAAGGCATCAGAACAGCAGGTAAAAATCCTGGGAGTGGGGATGGGGGTTATTCTGGCAGTGCTTTCTATCCTCAATTATATTAATATGATGGCAGCAGGAATCCAGAACCGAGCCAGGGAATTTGCTACTCTGGAGAGCCTTGGGATGACCTCAGGACAGGTAAAAAAAGTTTTGATCCAGGAAGGACTTGGCTATGGCATATTGTCAATCTTACTTTCCATGGCAGCGGGACTGCCTCTTAGTTATATGGTCTTTCAAAGTGTAAAAGTATATAATATGGGCTATTCTATGCCGGTCCTTTACAACCTGACCCTGTTTGCAGTCATTATTGCAGTTTGTGTCATAGTTCCGCCTGTTATTTACCGAATGACGCAGAAGGAAACTGTGATCGAGAGACTGCGAAGAGATATGGAATAACAGATTTGGAGATTCCTATTCGTAGGAAAGGCTGCGGGGCAATGGTCCGCAGCCTGTTGAGAACTGCCCGGTATTTTTAAAGGTTTGCTACAGCGCATTCCGGATCAGTATGACTGCTGTGAAGGACGTTTCGTCATAGGTTAGGCTCAGCGTTCCCCCGTATTTCTCAACCGACTTCTGTACATTGGCGAGACCAAGGCCATGTTCTGATTTCTGTTTTTTATCTGAGATATATCTTCCTTTTTCCACAGTAATTTTATTTATCTTTGTATTTTTGATCTCATAACTGAAAAAACCATTTTCGGCTATTCTGGCTTTGACGGAGATGCTTCGCTTTCCCGGCTCAGGTATTTTCAGGCAGGCTTCTATGGCGTTGTCCAGAGTGTTGGCAAATATGGAGCACAGACTGATCTGGTCCATGGCTGTCACCTCCGGCAGGTCGATGTGGAAAAAGCAGTCGATACTGCTGTCTTCCGCTTTGGTGTATTTGGCGTTTAACACGGCATTCAGGACGCTGTTTTTGCAGAAACACCGGTTTTTTGGTGTTATCCGGGATTCTAATTCCTGAAAGTAGGCATGGGCAGCCTCTTTATCATCCTGGTCAAATAGATCACGGATAACCAGAAGATGATGGTTCATATCATGGCGGAATCTGCGTATTTCTGTTTGGTTTCTCTCCAGTTCTTCATAATAATCGCGTTGAAGCCTCAGATTGTCCTGCTCCATCTCCCGCTGAAGGGTGTTCACAAAGTATCCTGCCAGATAGAGGCTGCCTATATTGGTTGCCATACAGGCAATGGCACAGGGCCATATTTTATAGGTTTCTTCAGGAGGGTAATAAATGTATACCGTAATGCTCACAAGGGAGGCCAGGCATATGATCCCCAGAAGGATCCAGGTATTCTGACTGTACAGCCGGCTGGCCTGACGGACCCTGTTAAAGAATGTCTTGTAAATAATATACCAGAAAAGAACATGAATGCAGCCGTCCATGATATTGACTGTCATATCTACCAGGTGACTTTTCCCACTGGCAAGCCAGATACTTAAGGAGACATCTGAGGATAAAAAATTCAGTGCAATGATCAGAGGGTAGATGACGGCAGTCACGGAGAACTTGGAGATTACAGAACCTTGAAAGCAAAACAGCATTAACAGCAGAAGCCAGATCAGCGCCAGCGTAACGTTGAACATGTCCTTGGGATCAATGACCATGCCGGGGATGAAAATGCCGGATATAAAAATGAGAATATTAAAGTGACGTCCCTGCTTTTTGGGAAGGAGACAGCAGAGCATTCGGCTGAAGAAGACTGAGGTCATTACATACAGGATCATGCTTGCCAGCCGCACTGCATTTTCTATGATGATTTTACTGTCCATGTGTTCTTCCTCCCTGTGTTTTGATCTGTTCTTTTTCAGTGGTAACTATTGGGTCTCCCCCACAACTGCGCTATTTCAGCATGGCACGGGCAAAGGCTGTTTCCAGTTCCTGCCGAAAGGTTCTGCTGATTGGAAAAGAGTGTGCGCCCAGTATGCAGCGGTCCTTTTCCAGAGTAGTCACATAATTCAGATTTACAATATACCGGTTATGGGTCCGTATAAAGCAGGTGGGAAGTTCCCGGTATATCTCATCTATCTTACCGTAAAAATCAATAGTCTCTTCCTTCAAAAGGGCCAGTACCTTCCTGCGGTCACTTGAAAAGGCAATTGTCTGCGTGAGGGGAATGCGGATGATTCTTGCCTTTTGCTCTATCACAAAATACTGTTCTTTAGACAACTCCAGTTCATTCAAGGCCTGGTTCAGAACCTCTTGTATTTTTTCTTTTCTATAAGGTTTCAGAATATAATGAAAGGCATGGACTTCATAGCCCTGGAAAACGAAATCAGGATATGCAGTCACAAATATGATAATGCCTTTCATCCCCTTTTTTCGCAGCAGTTTTGCTGTCTCAATGCCGTCTAGGTTTTTCATTTCAATATCTAAAAAAAGAATGTCCGTATCCAGATAAGAGATTCCGGCAGTGAGTTCCTCACCGGATCCATATTCAGATATCTGATGATCCGTTCCCCGGAGCTGTAAGACCTGTTCCAGTATCTGTCTGAGCGTTTTTCTCATCTGTTGTTCATCATCACAGATTCCTATTTTGATCATGTTGACCCACTCCTTTGAAATCCTAAGCTGCTGTGTAAATCTTTTGTTCTGTCTATCTGCATTTTACAGGATGCCGGCGCGGTTGTCGATTCTTTCTGCGAACTTTACAAAATCAATGTCAAACTTTACAAGGAGTCAAATGCAGTCTTTTCTCTTTTGTATTACCATTTATGGTGTAAATATATAACGTCATCTGTCCGTAACCACAGAGATGCTGAATGGGACAAAGCGTTTATCAGCGAAAGGAGAATATTATGCTGCAGGTGGAACATTTATCAAAGAGTTACAGAACCGGGAACCAGGTGTATCCCGTTCTCCGGGATATATCAATTGATGTGGAGAGAGGGGAATTTGTGGCTGTCATGGGGCCTTCCGGCAGTGGAAAGACTACCCTCCTCAACTGTATTTCAAGATTTGTTCCCTTTGATGAGGGGGCAGTTCTTCTTGGCGGACAGGATATATCTGCGCTTAAGGAGGAGGAACTGGCAGAGGTCAGAAACAGGAAGATGGGATTTGTGTTCCAGGATTTTATGCTGCTTGACGGTCTCACTGTGTTTGAGAACATCTGTCTTCCCCAGATAATTGATGAGCGGCCTGTGGCTCAGATGGAGTCCAAGGCAGAGAATATCTGTCAGATCTTTGGCATTGATAAGATCATGAAGAAGTATCCCGCTGAGATATCCGGCGGCGAAAAACAGAGGACTGCAGTGGCAAGGGCACTTATGAACCACCCTCTGGTGATCCTGGCAGATGAGCCTACGGGAAATCTGGACAGCAAATCCTGCAGGGCGGTGATCGACGCGTTTCTGAAAGCCAGGGATACTATGCAGGCAACTATATTTATGGTAACACATGACAGCTATGCAGCCTCATTCTGCGACAGAGTGATAGTCCTGAAGGACGGGCAGGTGAATGGGATTTTGGAAAATAAGGGCAGCAGGAAAGCATTTATGGATGAGCTTCTGGACACGATCCGGGTACTGGGAGGGGATTCTAATGACAATGAATAAAATTATGGAAAAACTGCGGCGTAAAAATAAGAACCAGTACACCCTTTTAGGAATATGTATGTTTCTTTCTGTGCTGCTGGTGACGTCCTTTACACTTATGTATTTTTCTCCCACGGTACAGGAACTTCTGCCCCAGGGGGGAGATACAAGAAAGTTATCGTGGCTCATGATGGGAGTTACGTTTTTGGGATGTACGGTATTTACCTTCTATGGGGCGAACCTGTTTTTCAGGAATAAAAGCAGGGAGATTGGCGTACTTTTGGCATTGGGTGAGCGAAAGGGAAAACTCGGAGGATGCCTTGCCCTGGAAGTGGCGGCAGTGATCATAAAATACGCAGTCTTCGGGATTGTTTTGGCGGTGCCTGTTTCTTACCTTATATGGAAAGGGTTTGAGTCACTTATTATTACTTCAGTGGGGATGAAATACCGGGTGGGTGCAGCGGGACTGGCAGTCGGTATTGTATTTGCCCTTTTCCAGGTCATCTGTATCTTTTTGCTGGGGATACGTTTTATCCGGCGGGTCAATATTATAGAGATATTGAATGAACAGAGAAAGACAGAGATGGTAAGGGAGGTAAAGTCATGGACAGGAAAAGTCGGGGTTTTACTTATACTTACAGGACTTGTGCTGGCTATGGCAGTACCTGCAGTCTGCATGAGAGTATTTTTGTTCGTTATGCCCTCATTTTGGAATGTCACTTATGGTATCAGTGCTGTGGGCCTTTATCTTTTTATGCTGAGCGCAGTGGGGCGCACAGGCAGAGGGAAAAATCCTGAGAAGTATTATAAAAATATTGTTTCCGCTGATCTGATGCGTTTTACAGCCAGGCAGACCACGAAAAATATGTGTGTGATCACACTGCTGGTCTTCGTGCTCCTTTTGTCGGCATTCTGGGGAGCAATGTATTACCGTTCTGCTTATGCAGGGGGAGAGGGGGCGCCATACGATTATTCCATGCATTATCCTTCCGAGGAAAAGCAGATCACAAGGGAAGAAATATTCAGTCTTGCCCAAAAGTATCAAGTGCAGATAGAGGAATACGAGGAGGCTGAGGCAGTTGTGCTGCCGGTGGATTATAAAATGCGTGATTTGACGGACAGTGGAAAATATGTGGATTTAAATTCCAGAAAATTGGCTTCTTTTGTGTCGGCCTCTGATTTTTCCAGGATCGCGGGGCGGGAGATTGTGCTAAAACCGGGAGAATATAAAACAATTGTTTCCAGCGGATATCATCCCACCATATGGGTAAAGCCCGACTGTCTGCTGGCAGTGGATAACAGAAAACTGATTTATCAGGGAACAGAGGAGTTTGATAATCTGACAGAGACCAGTGATCCTTTTGCCTTTATCCTTTCCGATGAGGATTACCGGAGCTTTAAGAAGACAGCAGCAGGATCCGACAGAGAAAAACTGGTTTTCTTTTGTACAGAGGATGTATATAACACATACGATTTTGCCGTAGAGCTGAAAAAGGAATACATTGACCATGCGGGGGAGCTTTCCGATCATCTTGCACTATATGATGCATATGAGGAGGCTTGTGCCGTGAAAGATGGGAGGGAATATGATTACAGTGGAAAAGCAGGACTTTCAGAAGATAACCCGGAGCTGATGAGTGACTGGAAATATGCCCCTTTTTTCAAAGTGCTGACAAAGGCTGATGCCATGCAGATGGTGGCTGTGTTTGTGCTTCTGAGTGTGTATATTGCAGTGATCTCTCTGGCCGCTGTGGGCGTTATGACTTATGTGAGGAGTGTTACCATTGCAATGGACAACAGGCAGCTTTTCGCCGACCTGGGGAAACTGGGGGCGAACAGAGCTTATATAGAAAGAGTCATATGCAGACAGCTTCGCAGAATTTTCACGTATCCAACTGCGGCGGGGAGTATTATCGTGCTGGTGTTTTCCATGCTCTTGATCTATTTCAATGACATGCATCTGGACGCGGCCGAACTGCGGTTATTTGTCATGGAACTGGGACTGATTCTGGGTGTGGCGGTGTTTATGTATGTTATGTACAGGGTGTCCCTGCGCCGAATGGAGAAGATTGTATTTTAACCGGTTATCACCTGGTATTGGGAGAGGAGGCTGTACAGTTCTGAAGTAAAAATAGAATAATATGCTGCATAAGAATTGCGAGGTAAAAAGTGCTTTGTGTCATAAGATACAAGGTACTTTTTACGTATGCAAAGTATGATATAATCTAAAAAGAAAAATAGTAACTGTTGATACTTTTACAGTTACGAGCAAAAATCCATGCAAATCGCCTTTTTCCATGGGATTTTTGCCTGGCTGCTGAACGTTTTCTTACGGTCAGCGCAGTAAATGCGCAGACCTGCTGAATAGTTACGAAAAATTTCACATTTTCTGTGTAACGAATATTCCGTTTCCCGGATATATGAGTAAAGAGAGGTGAGGAAAAGATGTTAGACATGGATGTTATATACAGGGAATATGCAGACTCGGTATTTCGTTTTCTGATGACCCTGTGCCGTGAGGAGTGTACTGCAGAGGAGCTGACTCAGGAAACTTTTTATCAGGCAGTGCGCTCAGCCCATAAGTATGACGGGACCTGCAAAGTGTCTACCTGGCTCTGTCAGATCGCAAAGCATCTGTGGTATCAGGAACTGGACAAGAGAAAGAGAAAGGGCACATCTATGCTGGAGGAAAGTATGGTTTCCCACAAGGCCGGGCCGGAGGATGAGCTTTGTATCAGGGAAGAGAAAATGGATGTGTTTAAAAAAGTTCATATATTGGACGAGACTGCAAAGGAAGTGATGCTTCTGCGCATAACAGGTGCGTTTTCCTTCAAAGAAATAGGAGAGATATTCGGTAAAAATGAAAACTGGGCCCGTGTAACTTTTTACAGGGCAAAACAGAAAATTGTGAAAGGAAGGTAAGGCTATGAAGTGTGAAATTATCAGGGATTTGCTCCCTAGTTATGTGGATGGACTCACCAGCGGGGAGAGTGACAGGGCGATAGAGGAACATCTGAAGGACTGCGGGGACTGCAGGGAGTATCTGGAAGAGATGAAACAGGAAGTGCAGAAACCGGAGATGATCCAGGCAAACAAGAAAGCGATCAGGCCCTTTAAGAAAATAAAAAAGGCCATCTGGAAGGCTGTGGGGCTGACAGTTCTCATATGCGCGCTGATCTTCGGAGGCCTCAGTGTCTATTATGGAAAGAGCTGGAACGTGAAATCCGGTGATGTAAAGATTTCCAAGGAATTTGTGGGTAAGATCGTGACAATTCATTTTGCCCCGAAGGATAAAAATATACGTCTCTACGCAGAGGCAGAATCCCAGGACCCCAATGTGATAACAGTCAGGGCCACCCGGGTGAATCCGCTGAATAAGCCAATCCACAGAAATGCATACTGCGGCTACACTTTTGTGGATGAAGAGACAGTTCTCACACCGGAGGGAAAGAAAGAACAGATTGCAGAGGGGGATGTTCTGAAGATACAGTACGGGGATAAGGCAGAGGAATATAGTCTGAAAGAACTGGCTGAGGAGGCGTGCAGGGAGAAGCTGGCGTCCTCTGAGGATGTGGAAATGACATATAAAAGGATGGATAATGGCATTGTGTCTGTTGATTTTCAGCCAAAACTTGCGGGACTTACCCTGACAGCCGAAAGGAAAGGGGACTATGAAATAGAGATCATAGAGAACTATGACGAGACCGGGAATCTTCCGGACAACAGGGGCGTATCCTGCGGCTATACATTTTTGGACAGCAGTACCCTTCTGGGTGCTGACGGAGAACCGGTGGAACTGACAGGGAAGGAAATGCTCACAGTGAAATATAGGGATAAGACAGAGCGAATTTCCTTAAAAAAGCTGGCAGAAGAGAATGCTCAGTAATGTGAAATACCATGGAAAATATCACCGGCGGGCACTGCCGGTGATATTTTTTCAGTATATGGGAAGAAATAAACTTGTTTAAATGCTGCATATTTTTACATCAGATATATAAAATGTGATAAAATATTTTAATAGAGACAGTTGTGCACAGCCTTTACAGTTACGGGCAAAAACCATGCAGAATCGTTTTTAGCGGGTTTGTCTGTTATGCGGATATTTTCGGCGGGAATGATAAATGACGGGTATGCTGAATGGGTGCCAACGAAGTATAGATAGGAGGGATATCATGGATGATAATAAATTTTCATTTGAGGAGGAACAGATACATCTTCTCAGAAAACAATTACTTGTATCAAAGATGATCGCTGTGCTGCTTGGAATCATAGCAATTGTATTGATCATCGTTGGTGTGGTGTTAGTTACAAATTTATCCGGCCTGGTGAACGAAGTGGAGCAGACATTAAAGACGTTAAATGACACTGTTCTTCCCGCATTGGAGAATCTGGATATGGACAGCTTGAATGAAACAATCCAAAGATTGAGTGAAGCGCTCAAGCCGCTTTCCGGCTTGTTGGGTAGATAAGCAGGGAAAGGATAGATAGAAGGAGAAAGTATGAGTGAGAGATGCGCCTGGTGTGAGGATAACGGCATGTTACAAAAATACCATGATGAGGAATGGGGAATTCCCCTTCATGATGACAAAAAGCAGTTTGAATTTTTAATGATGGAGGTTATGCAGTGCGGACTGAACTGGAATATGATGCTGAAAAAGCGCCACATTTTCCGCCAGTGTTTTGATGATTTTGATTATAAAAAAATTGCTGCATATGATGACAATAAAATACAGGAGATCATAGAAACACCGGGAATGATCCGTTCTATGAGGAAGATTCAGGCAGTGATCCACAATGCCGGCAGATTCCTGCAGATCATACAAGAGTTCGGCAGTTTCGATACATATCTGTGGTCCTGGACAGAAGGAAAGACCCTTATATACAGGAGTCACCAGTATGAAGGGGCAGCGAAAAATGAATTATCCGACGCAGTGAGCACGGATTTAAAGAAAAGAGGTTTTAAATATCTGGGCTCTATCACCGTATATTCTCATCTGCAGGCTTGCGGGATGATAAATGACCATAACCGGGAATGCTTTTTATACCGTGAGATATGTGACAATTATCCGGTAGAATATAAAGATTAAGTGCTGCGCTGACGGACAATGATTTCGGATGTGCCAGGACAATGTTCCGGGATCAGGGATTCAGAGACCTGCTGTCCAGCCGCTTCAATTGGAAGGCAGCGTTGAAGGTGATGATGTATCTGTCGGCAATGAATGTGAGCTTTTATTTGTTGAAATACATAAAACGGGCTGCAAAAAACGGGAACCAGCATATCCCAGTGTGCCAAGTATCTGCCGGAAGGCAGTTAAGACACACTTCAGGAATTGCCGGTTCCCGTTTTTGTCAGTTCTATCTGGAAACATGCGCCACCGCCAGGAGTATCCACCAGGATCAGACGGCATTTTAACTGATGAGCCAGTTCACTGGCAATGGACAGACCAAGTCCGAAGTGTTCTTTCTTACTCCGGGAGGAATCTGCTTTGTAAAAGCGTCGGAATACGGCCTCTTTTTGGTCATCCGGGATTCCCGGACCATGGTCTGTGACGGCCAAGATAATATGGCGCCCGGACTGGCAGGCTGCCAGCTCTATTAATTGTTTTTCTCCTGACTGAGGCTTTCCGTAAGTCATGGCATTTTCCAACAGAATGGATAAGAGCTGATATAAATACGCCGAATCAGAGAGAACAGGGGGAAGGATGTCATCCGGCATATGAAGCTGCAGGGAAATTCCCTTCTGCCGGCATACTGTCTCAAAGGATTCAAAGAGTCTGAGCAGCAGGGCATCGGCCTCTACTTCCTCCAGTTTTTTTGTGAGAGTTCCCGAATCTGAGGAGGCCAGAAGCAGCAGGTCACGGATGAGTTTTCCCGCACGGCTGCATTCCCGTCGTATGATTTGTGACATGGGGGCAGCCTGTTCCGGATTCTCTTCTATGACAGAGGCACTGGTCTGGATGACAGACAGGGGAGAACGCAGTTCATGAGAGGCGGCAGATATAAAATCCGTCTGCCTCTGCTGGTATTCTGCAATGGGCTTCATGGCACGTCCAAGGATCAGCCGGGCAGCCAGATAAAGGGCCGCGAATCCGGCCAGATCCAGCAACAAAAAGAAGACTCCAAGCGAAAGACTCTTTTCACCAAGTTCCGTGATATCCTGCAGCAGTACCAGAGATTTGTAAACGCTGCCGCCGGGCATCTGGATCACGACTGCCTGGTAGGTATCCCCCTCTTCCCCCCGGATATGCATCACGGAAGTTTTCTGCATAGAGTTGGAAAGCGGAGAGCGGGTGATATCCACATTTTCCTCGAGCGCCTGTTTTTTTGCCTTTTTGATCAGGGTATCACGGCTGGTAGCCGGTTCCCAGGAGCCGGGAAAGAAAAGGGGAGTCCTGTTTTCTTCTATATGAATGATGAGCTTGTTGTCTGCCTCCATTACGGCAAGCCAGTTATCTGAAAAATAGATATCTGCCTCCAGTTTATTGGAGAGTTCCAGCAGATAGTTCTGGAACAGGTTTTCCTGCTGAGCCTGATACAGATGGTTCTGGTATATCCAGACGATCAGAAAAATGACAGTCAGGATCAGGCTGGTGGTTCCTGCAAAGAGCAGGGTCAGACGTCTTCGGAAGGTAGTCAGCATGGCGGACACTCCAATCGGTAGCCGATGCCATGCGCGGTTGAGACCCGGACACGGCTTTTCAGTTTTTTCAGTATTTTGCGGAGATAATAAATATAGGTATCCAGATTGCCGTCCTCCACTTCCCCGTCAGGCCCCCATACTCTGGAATACAGCATTTGCCTGGAAATGGTCTGGTCCGGGTTCTGCATAAAATACTCCATCAGCATGGATTCCCTGCGGGAAAGCTGCTGGGTATTGGGTCCGCAGGTCAGCTTCAGTGTTGTGGTATTGTATACCAGGTCGCCGTATTCCATATTTTGGTGGTCCTCAATAGGCTGGGGTCGCCGTATCAGTGCGCGGATACGGGCCATCAGTTCTTCAATGTCGTATGGCTTTACAATATAGTCATCAGCTCCGCAGTCCAACCCGGCAATTCTCTCCGGCACCGCGTCTATGGCGGTTGCCAGGATAACAGGGGTTGTGATCTCATTACTTCTTATGAGTTTTAAAAGAGACAGCCCATCCATCCCCGGCAGCATGCGGTCTAAAATGATCAGATTGTAGACAGGCTGTAGGGCATAATAGAGCGCATCTGTTCCGGTCAGGCAGATATCTGTCTGATATCCCGCTTTTTCTAAGGAAATTTTCAGCACATGGCAAAGTTCCTGGTCATCCTCTATCAATAAAATCCGCATTAATAATAATTCCTTTCCATATTGTGATAATGATTTTTTTATTATCAAAGGTGTTTTGTCTTCCTGCAGTTATTATATAATTACTATTTACGGGCTGCTGTCCCGGGAGGTGATTTCTCAAGGGGACGCTGTGCGATGCGCAGCAAAATCCGGAGTCGGCCGGCACCAAAATTTAATTCATTGCATTTCATACCAAAAGGGTGCAACACACTCCAAAGCGCAGTTCTGCGAATAATAGTATTATTATACCATTCATTTCTCAAAAAAATCTTTAAAAATTCATGGAGTTCTTAAAAGTCTTTTTGAGATTTTCCTGATATGCTGGTAGATGAAGGGGCCGGAAGCACCGGCAGAGAGGAGTTATCATAAATGAAATGGAGAAAAATACTGGCCGCAGGGATGGGTCTTGTATTGGCAGCAGGGCTGATATCAGGATGCGGAGGCCAAAAAAAGGAAACAGGTAACGGAAAGAAAGATAATCAGGAAAAGGCCATGGGCCGCTATGTGGAGGAGGACTTAAAGCCGCCTGTACAGGATGGAGAAACCCCTCTGGGCGCATATAAAAAGGATGGAATCCTCTATTTGTATACTTCAGGAGGCAGCCAGGATTCAGATGTAAAATACTATTCTTATCAATATAAGGATGGACAATGGTCAGATGCGCAGGAGGAAACCGCCCTGACTAATGTGGCATCTGATTTTTGGATGAATTATCTGGGGTATGGACAGGACGGAAATGTGTACGCAATGGGGGCACCGATTAACCCAACGGATGAGATACCCTACGGATGGCATATATTTAAAAATACCCAGGGCGGAGATACATGGGAAGATGTCACTCCTGAGAATCTTACAAAGGCTGATAAAAATGGTATTGCTGCAAACATGACGGATGTGGATGCACTGGCGGATGGGAGTTTGTGTGTAGCAAACGGCAGTACAGGACAAGCTGAAATCTATAAAGACGGAGAAAAGGTTTTCTCTGCTGATATGGAACCAATGATGTCAAACTTCCAGAACACCATCAGCGCCTCGCCGAACCGGCTGGCTGTGACGGCAAAGGATGGAAAAGGTGTGACATTTTATAACACAGACGATTTTTCAGAGGCAGGCAGTGCGTTGCTTACAAAAAAAGAGGAATCCTTTAACCTTACCCCGGGTACCGACGGAACATGGTACTGTCTGACGGAAAGCGGGATCGTACGTTTCCAGGAAACAGGGGATCTTATGGAGACGCTGCTTGACGGCTCCTATGGAAAGATGGGAGCAACGGGAGTCAGCGTTGTGTCATTCTTCTGTGGGGATGATGATGATTTTTATACTTTATATAATGAGTATGACAAAGGCGGTCTGTTCATGGCCCGCTATACTTATAAAAAGGATATGCCGGTTTCAGCGGATGACACCCTTACGGTCTATGGGCTAAAAGAAAATAAGACAGTACAGCAGGCGATCAGCCTGTTCCAGACCCAGAACCCTGATGTAAAGGTGGATTACAGCTATGCAGTGGGAGAACACGAAAAACCAACCTCTGATGATATCCGCAATCTGAACACAGAACTTTTGGGCGGAAACGGGGCCGATGTGCTGATCTTAGACCGTCTGCCTGTGGATTCCTATATAGAAAAAGGCGTTCTGGCGGATATTAGCAGTCTGAGGGATGTACTGGTAAAAGACAGCGGTATGCTGGAGAATGTGGCGGGAGCACTGGAAAGAGACGGCAAGGTTTACGGACTGCCGGCCCGCATCGGGGTACCTGTCATGGCCTCAAAGGATGACACTGACAAGGCACTTGAGAGCATTGAGGCCCTGACCTCTTATCTGCGTGAGAATCCCCAGACCCAGGTGTTGGGAGACGCTGTACACACCTATGCTGCAGAGACTTTGCTTGCTGTCATGTACCAGGAACTTGTAAAAGATGACGGAAGTATTGATGAAGAGAAGATGGCAGAGTTTATTGATGACTATCTGCAGATCTGCGAAAATATAGATACAAAGCTTCTGGAAGAATCCGTGGGGTATGATCCCGAAGATACAGGGGACCGGAACATATATTTCTCAACAGGCTATTTTAGCAGATATAAAGAAGGGACAGTATCCTTATATGAGCTTCAGGGATACAGCAGTATGATGTACCCTGCCTATAGTATCAATACAGCGGGAATCCAGCCAAAGGCAGTCAACAGCAGCTATGTACCATATACAATAGCAGGGATCAATGCGTCATCCAAACAGCAGGAAACGGCTGAACTGTTTATCAAAGCGCTGATGTCCGACGATGTGCAGGGCAGTGACACACGGGACGGTTATCCTGTTACGGAGAGTGCGTTCAGCAATTTGTTGGCATATGCGGACACGGACACAGCACAGAAGGAACAGATAGCCAGCTCCTATAAAGATTTCAAGACAGGGGAAGAAATTATGGAAGAGTATGGGAATGCTGACAGACAGACTCTTCAGACCTATCTGGACTTGATACGCACGCTGGATAAGCCGTTTATTCCCAACCAGACACTGTTTGACACTGTCCTGGAGGAAATGGAGAAATGTTATGAGGGGACCGAGACATCTGCGGAAGCGGCAAAGGCAATTGGACAGAAAATGGACACCTACCTGTCAGAATAAAACAGCATACGCGTTTCTGATGCCCAGCCTGCTGGGGCTGCTGGCATTTGTCCTTCTGCCTTTTGGGGATGTGATACGCCGTTCCTTTTTTCAGGCAGTGGGAGGACTGTTTGTAGGGCTTGATAATTACAGGGAGGTACTGGAAAACAGTGCCTTCCGGCAGGCCCTTGGCAATACGCTGCAGTTTCTCTGCATCTGTCTCCCTTTGCTTTTGAGCCTGTCATTTCTGGCCGCTGTTTTTTTGAACAGTATTACCGGGTTTGCCAGGATACTGCGGGCGGGTTTTCTCCTGCCCATGGCAATTCCTGTGGCATCGGTTGTGGTCTTTTGGAAACTTCTGTTTGACCAGAAGGGCGTAGTCAATCAGATTTTGGAAATGCTGCATCTGACAGGGCAGGATTGGATGAATACGGGGTACGCTTTTTGGATCCTGGTAGGTTCCTACTTATGGAAGAATATGGGGTATGACATTGTGTTGTGGATCGCAGCCCTGTCCGCTATTGGGGAGGAGCAGTATGAGGCAGCCAGAGTCAGCGGTGCCGGTGCATTTCAGTGTTTTCGGTATATTACACTGCCGCAGATGAAAAGCAGTGTTTTCCTCATCGGAGTCCTGTCTTTTGTAAATGCGTTCCGGGTATTCCGGGAGGCATATCTGATTGCGGGGGACTATCCCCATGAAAGTATTTATATGCTGCAGCATTTGTTCAACAACTGGTTTACAAAACTGGACATACAAAAGATGAGTGCTGCGGCAGTTTTAATGGCAATTGCAGTGAGTGTGATCCTGGTGTTGGTAGAATGGTGGAATGAAAGGCAGGAAGATCGTGAATAAGAAAAAGACAGTGCGAACAGCAGTGCTTACCATATTCTGCCTTCTGTTCTGGGTGCCGGTGTTTGTCATGTTCCCCAATTCATTTATGGGGACTGAGGAGCTCCAGGCATCCTACGGCGGGGTATTGGGAGGAGGCACGCAGGCAGTCCGTCTGGAACTGCTTCCGGTCTATCCCACGCTGAAGCCGTATGTGGAGCTGCTGCTGGATTCACCAGATTTCTTTGTTATGTTCTGGAATTCCGTTAAGCAGGTGGTACCTGTTCTGATTGGGCAGGTGCTGATAGGAATGCCGGCAGCGTGGGCGTTTGGAAGGTACCGCTTTCGGGGACGCAGGATATTATTTTTATTATATATGATCTTGATGATCATGCCCTTCCAGGTTACCATGGTATCCAGTTATCTGGTACTTTCTGAGCTTTCTCTTATGGATACCCATTTGGCAATCATTCTGCCCGGGATCTTCTCGGCATTTCCCGTATTTATCATGCAGAAGTTCTTCCGCTCCATCCCCGATGCCCTTGTGGAGGCAGCCATGGTGGACGGAGCCGGACAGTTTAAAATATTTCTGCATGTGGGAGTGCCGCTGGGGCTGCCCGGCATTATGGCGTCAGTGCTCCTTAATTTTTTGGAATACTGGAATGCCATTGAGGCACCCATGACATTTCTGAAGACAAAATCAAAACTGCCCCTTTCCCTCTACCTGCCGCAGATCACTACGGATCAGGTGGGGAGTTCCTTTGCGGCGTCCATCGTGATGATGCTGCCGGCAGTGCTTATTTTTTTATGGGGACAGGAGTATTTGGAGCAGGGGATCGTGGCATCAGGATTAAAGGAGTAGTTATGAGAAAAAAAGCGGGAAAAGCAGTGATATATTTTTTAGTGCTGATGCTGTGCTGTACTGTGGCTGCAAGGGCAGCCTCCTCTATAACGGTTGCCAAGGTAAAGACGGCCAAGGTGGGGAAGGGGGTGCTGACCCAGCTTGTGACAGGCAGCGGTACCGTAACGGCAAAAGAGCAGTACAGCCAGTCTCTGCCGGAGGGACAGAAAGTGAAGAAGGTCCTTGTGAAACCCCAGACCACAGTGGAGGCGGGGCAGGCCCTGGTTCAACTGGATATGGATTACCTGGCAGAGAAGATAGAGGAAAAGAGCAGAGAGATAGAAAAGCTGAACCTGCAGTTGGAGCAGCAGAAGCTGGCAGGCCAGGAGGATGCCCGCACGCCGGAGACGGCACAGGCACAGATTGCTTTGAACAACGCGGAAATACTATTGGAACAGGCCCAGGCGGATTATGATCAGGCAGCAGCAGAGTATGAAAACCTGGTAAATGATCCTCCGGCAGCAGACAGCGGCCAGACACAGGACAGCGGCCAGACACAGAACGGCGGGCTGGACAGCGGCCAGGACGTTGACCAGGGCGAAGGCCCCGATACAGCGGGGGAAATATCCCAGGGAGGAAACTCTTCCGGAGCCGGGGAATATGAAAAGTGGGAGCAGGAGGTACAGGCTGCAAAGGATAAAATGCAGAGTGCCGCAGACACATTAAACAGCCAGGCCATCTCTTATAATCAGGCAGTGGAGCAGTATGAGCTGGCAAGCCAAAATGAGGCAAACACCAGGCAGAACGAAGAAAAAAAGAAAAAATCAAACACCCTCACAGTGGAGGGGATACAGGTAGATATAGAAGGCGCCCAGGCAGCGCTTAAGAAACTGACAGATATCCAAAATGCGGAGGGCATCGTAAGTGCGGCATCCTCCGGCATTTTCCAATCCGCAGGTGTGACAGAAGGTGATGTGACTGCAGGGACAGAGCAGATCATCATCGCATCGCAGGCCGCAGAGGCAAAAGGACTCATTGACCAGGCGGATGTGGGGAAAATACAGGAAGGCGATAAAATAAACATAAAGTTTTCAGGAAATACAGACACTCTGGAAGTTAAGGCAGAGAGATTTGAACAGGTATCTGCCCAGGAAACACCATCTAAGGAAGAGGAGGGGCAGGCAGGATCGGGCGGAATGGTCTGGTATGGACAGGCCGGTGAAAAAGAGCTGAAAACAGGTACATCTTTTACCTATGAGGCAAGTAAAGAATCAGGTTCTTATGAACAGGTAATACCTTTGAGCGCCCTGCATCAGGCACAGGGACAGACATTTGTACTGACGGCAGAGGCAAGAGACGGTATTTTGGGGCAGGTGTACACCGCGGTTTCTGTTCCGGTAACCGTTTTGGATAAGGATGATAAATCCGCTGCTGTGAAGTCGGCTTTAAACAATAAGAGCCTTATCATAGTAGAATCCAGTAAATATGTGGAGGAGGGAAATCAGGTACGGTTAGAGTGAGAAAAAATGAAATAAAGCTTATGCTGGCGGCAGTTATCGTGGTACTTTTTGCAGGAATGGCAATCTCCTGTTACAGCAGTCTGAAAAAACAAGCTGCAGGGGAGCTGGGATTTGTGTACCGCAGCCCATCTGTCACCAGGGAACAGATGGAAACCTGGTGGCAGAATGCCGGAGAAGATGAAAGAAAGTATATAAAAGATATGACACTGTGGAAATCGCCGGAGGAGGTAAACGCGGTTCATACGTCTCTGGGCCGGAGTGCAAAGGCACAGTTGATCAGGGCAGCCGGGAATATGAATTTGATCATGCCCGGTAAACTGTGCCGGGGAAGTCTGGTGAGCGATGGTGACAATGCCGGATGTGTGATCAGCAGGAAACTTGCGCAGGCGCTTAATCTGGACGAAACAGGGGGAAGTATACAAGTAGCGGGAAAACAGTATCTGGTCAGGGGAATCCTGGACAGCAGGGATACTGTCTGCATCATACAGGGGGAGAGCGGAACCTTATACAACAGGGTACAGGTACAGTTTAGAAATATGCCGGCATCTGGCGCGGAGCGGATGCTCTCGGGACTGCTTCCGGGAAATGCGGATGTGAAGTCAGAGGGAGATTTGTTCCGGGGACTGGGGGGCCTGTTCCTTATGGCCCCCCTATGGGTTTTATTTGTAATGTCAGCAGTCAGACTGCACCGTTTTTACCGGGACTCCGGATGGAAGAATTGGGTGAAGGAAGTCTGCAGTATTTGTTTTCCGGTGGCGGTGATAGGCGGAATCGGCATACTGGTGCTTATCAGCTTTCACTTTTCAGATGATTATATCCCGGGTGCCTGGTCGGATTTCTCCTTTTTTTCCAGACTGGCATTAGAGAAGGCAGAGGACGTGAGGGTGCTCATGACCCAGGCCCTTGACTACCGGGACAGGGATATGCTGGTATGGACTGCAGGGTGTATGCTTGCAGGCAGTGCATGTTCTGTGATCATTCTGAAGTTTCCCCGTTGTAACAGTACAGGCAGACGGAACTGTCTTAATCGTTTTCGCCGTCCACCCGTCGGTTTTTGTAATAATAAATTAAATCATCATCCGTAATTTCCCGCAGCACTTTGCATGGGTTTCCCACAGCAATGCAGTCTGCGGGAATATCTTTTGTCACGATACTACCGGCTCCGATGACGGAATTGCTGCCAATGGTCACTCCCGGCATGATGATGGTACCGCTTCCGATCCACACATTGTCGCCGATGGTCACAGGGAAGGAATACATCTCCCCGTGAGGGCGCAGTTTATAGTGCACAGGATGCCCGGTAGCGCTGATGGTAACATTAGGGGCCATGAGAACACCGCTGCCTATATTTATAATATAATCATCCACCAAGGTTAAATTGGAGTTGATATATGTATTGTCACCAATGGAGACCGTTTTGCCGAATGCCAGTGTGAGCGGCGGCTCGATCCATACATCTTTTCCCAGGGAACCAAAGATTTGGGGCAGCAGAGCCATTCTTTTTTCTTTTTCCTCAGGTCTTGTATGGTTAAAATCATAAACCAGCCCCCTAGCCTTAACCTGGGCTGCCATAGCCTCCGGTGTGTCTGTCCAGAGCAGTCCTTTTGCTTTTCTTTCTTCCATTGTCATAGTTAGTGATCCTCCTTAAAATTAAATGGTTATATTTTTCAGCCATTTTTTGCCCTTATAATGTTTCAGGACAAACGGCGTCTTTACCAGTTCGTGCAGATTCATAATTATGTAAACCGTAACCGGGGGGAGTTTCCAGACAAATCCCAGAAAAAGTCCTATCAGCACAGAGTAACCCCACATTACCAGAAAATCACAGTACAGACCAAAGCGTGTATCTCCCCCGGCGCAGAAAATGCCGCAGATGGCAGTGTTTGTAAAGGAAGCAAGCACTGCGTTTAAGGCCAGCAGCAGATACATACTGTTCAGATCCAGCAGGGCCTGAGGGGAGAGACGGACAATATCCGTCACCACAGGTTTTAAAAGAAGCATGACAACAGCACCTGCCAGGCCGCTTATGAGAGCTGCCTTCATAAGCTTTGATGCGTCTTTTTGGGCTTTACTGTAATTACTCCTTCCCAGTTCCTTGCCAAGCAGGACAGCGCCGCCCTCGGCAAACCCGAAACATACTACCGTAGCCAGTCCCTGTACCACAGAGGCCACAGAGTTGGCCGCCACAATGTCAGAGCCAAGATGCCCCATTATGGCAGAGAGAACGGCGGTAGCGCCGCCCCAGACAAAGCCCTCGGCGGTAACGGGGAGGGAATACTTCAAAAAGTTTCTGCTGAGGATACCTCCGGCGTCGTGAAAATCCTCCCGGGAGAGGCGTATTTTTTTTATGATGCCGGCATCCAGTCCGCACAAGCAAAGCTCCGCTGCTCTGGAAATGACAGTGGCTATGGCAACCCCGGTCACGCCAAGCTTTGGAAAACCCAGGAGGCCAAAGATAAATACAGCATTCAGGATCACATTAGCCGCCAGCGTAACAGAACCGATGGCCGCGCTTCTGCCGACCTGCTGGATGGATTTGAGGATACACAGGTAAATCTGTGACACTCCCATAAAGAGATAGGAGAAAGCGATAATACGCAGATACTCTGCTCCTGTGGTGATCAAATCCGGTTCTGACGTGAAGATATGCATAAGCTGTCTGGGCATGCAGAAGGCCAGAACAAAGAAGAGCAGAGAGACTCCCATGGAAAAGCGAAGTACAACCAGGGTGAGACGACGGATGGAGGCTGTGTCATTTTTACCCCAATACTGGGATGACATGGCTGTGGTGCCTGTCCGCAGTCCCACATAGACCAGATTCAGCACAAACTGTACCTGGTTGGCCAGGGAAACGGCAGAAAGAGATGTTTGGTTGACATAACTCAACATAAGCACATCAGCCGAACCCACAGCCGTAGTGAGAAGGCTCTGCAGAACTATGGGAAATGTGATAAAAAGCAGGGATTTGAGAAAATCATCTTTTATTTTCAATATTGGCTCCTTGTGAAAAAGTATATTTATAGATATAATTATATTAACTTTTATAGTGCAAAACTTTAAAAATATCTATCAAATATTATAAAATATTGACGAGAAGGGAGAAACCTATGTCGGAAAAAAGTGTTCCTGTGGACAAGGAGCTGTATTCCACGCTTTCTATTGGCACATATTCCTTTCCCGCAGAGATTTTCCATGATGATCTGGACGAGTATGCCAATAATTTTGTGAACTGGCATCAGCAGAGGCAGGTGGAGATATCGCTGATCCTGGAAGGTGAGGCCTGGGTACAGGTGTTGGAGAGAAAAATCAAAGTGGGAGCAGGCGAGGTATTTCTGGTATTTCCCGACGCGCTCCATACGCTGAAAAAGGGGGATGGAAAGAGTGCCAGATACCGGACGATTATTTTTGACCCTGTGATGCTGTATGGATATAAGGGCAGTTTTTATTATGAGAAATACTACCGGACATTTGCGTCGGCTCAGCCATTTTATCATTTTGCAGATACGGGAAAGTCATGGGAGAGAGAAGCGGTGGAGGATCTGTCCTGGCTCTTTGCCCATTTCGGAGATGCCTCCCATCACAGGGAGCTGTTGATCTGTGAACGGCTGCAAAGGCTGTGGCTTACCATGTGTCGGAATTTGTTTGATAACCGGGGAGATGTTGACTACAGCATACAGGAGCAGCAGCGAATAACTGTGCTGCTTAATTTTCTCCACGAACATTACAGGGAGAAATTTACGCTGGATCAGCTTGCTGCCTCTGCGCATATCAGTAAAGGGGAATGCTGCCGGTTCTTTAAAAAGATGATACATATGACACCATGGGAATACCTGCTTGAATACCGGCTCTCACGGAGTCTGGAGCTTTTGGATAAGAAGGATCTGAGTATTTCGGAGATTGCGGAGATGACCGGGTTCAGCACAGTCAGTTACTATATTACTGCATTTAAAAAGAAAATGGGGGATACACCGCTTGGATACAGGAAGAACAGGCTGAAATAATGAAAGCTGAAAAAATGACAGAAAGCCTTTACAGAGGGAGTATATCGTAGTATTATATAGATGGACGATATATAGATAATCTATATATTAAAATTGAACAGAAACAGAAAAGGAAAAAGAAACAAGTTTTTGTTTCATAAGAAGTTTGTCAGAAAGTTTAAAAGGGGGACTGATGTTTATGAAAACCAGGAGAGGAAAAATAATATTGAGCATTGCTGCTTTATGTTTCAGTATTTTGTCGGCCTCCATAGGGATGGGGTTACTGGCGGATTCCAGTTTGACTTTCGGAATGCGGGTATTATGCGGTATCTGTTTTATGTGGGTCCCTATATTTGTGATCGCTTTGATCAGTACCTTGTTTAAAAAATAGAGATTCGGAACAGAAAACTACAGCAGCATGATCAGAAAGGAGGAACAGCGATGGAATCAAACAAACTGGACAAGAGTCTGTTGTCAGGCAGCACAACGCTTCTGCTTCTTCAGCTTCTCTCAGAGCGGGAAATGTATGGATATGAGATGATAGAGACACTGAGAGACAGATCTCAGAATGTGTTTGAACTGAAGGCGGGAACGCTCTATCCCCTTCTGCACGGGCTGGAGGAAAAGGGATTCCTGGAATCCTATGAGAAGGAAGCAGGCGGAAAGACCAGAAAATACTACAGGATCACAAAAAAAGGCCACAGGCATCTGGATGGAAAAAAGGAAGAGTGGGAGACGTACGAGACGGCAGTCAGACGTGTACTGGGAGGGCCGGCCTATGAAGGTTCATGAATATCTGAAACTAGTGGAAGCGCAGATCCACTGTAAAAGTATTTGGGAGGATATCAGGCTGGAACTGCTGGGGCATATTGAGGAGGATACAGAATATTTCCGGAAAAAGGGTTTGAGCCAGGAAGAGGCAGTGGAAAGAGCAGTGGAGGAAATGGGAGATCCGGTGGAGACAGGGATTGAGCTTGACAAAGTGCACAGGACTCGGCTGGATGTGAAGCTTCTGCTGTTTTTTATAGGGATCGATCTGCTGATACAGGTTCTGATGATCATATATTTTGGATTCGGTTTGAGTGATGAGCTGGGAAGAAATCTGATCATGTGGCGGGGTCTGGGGATTTTCTTTCTGTTGATGTTTTCTTTTGGAAAGTACAGGGGAGAATATTTTTCCAGGCCGTATCAGCTTTGGATGCTTTTTTTTATAATCAGCGGCGTATTCTTGGTACTGAGTATTTTCAGCGGCCCCTTCGAGGGTACAGGATTTCATGTTACAGATACGGCATATCAGAGTATGCTGTTCAGCACAGCCGCAGGTTTTTGTGTTCTGACTTTCTATTACCGGAAAGGGGGATATGGCGAAGTACACCGGCTATTGGGAATTGCCGGGCTTGTATGTCTCTTAAGCTTGATCTCAGGGGAGTTCTTTTATACATTTTTGATCATATTGACCCATGTATTGATACTCACGATAGCAGTGCGAAGAGGATGGTTTCACATCAGGAGACGGGAATTCCTCATAAAAATCTGGAGTGTTCCGGTGGTGCTGTCTCTCATTGGAGCGGGAATGATATATAAAGGCTTCAGAGAGCATCTGGTAATGCGCAGTATCCGGGCATACATGGAACTGGATGACACACCGGGAATCCTGATGCGGATGTTTGGCAGTGCGGGGATTTGGGGGATATTTTTTATGATACTGCTTATAGCAGGTGTTTTCCTGTGGATGCTGCATGATATTAAAAAACTGACCAACCAGTATTGTAATATTCTGTGTATTGGCGTGCTGATCGCGTTTGTTATGATGGTTTTGAACTCGGTACTGGCTATGATGGGATTTGGCGATACAGATCAGGTGTTTTTTCCATTTTTCTCTGTGAACAGATACAGTAACGGTTGTGCGGTCTATGTCTATTATATTCTTGTGGGCACATTCCTTCATATGCACAGGCATGATAAAGTCCTGCCTAAGGCGGAGATACCTACTAAGAAAGCGGTCTGACAGAGGATGGATTTCATATACTGCATATTATTTATTCGGAGGTACAGCTCGGTGAAGTAAAACGTAATTGTACAAAATACACAAATAATGACCAAAATATAGTTGTTGTATGTGCTGAAATTGTAGCAACTGACGAAAAATGCTTACATGAAATTTTTTAAAGTGGTAAAATCAAATTAAATCGTAACGACTCAGAAGTTTAGCTCATTACTGTTAGAGTACACTGAGCAGTTACATTAATTCAAAGAAAAGGAAGTCATTTACCATGAAGAGGATTACGAGCGCATGTTTATCTCAGACCATTAGGTTTGAGGCATTTACACCCCAGGAGGTGAAGGCGGAGTACGATTTGTACCTGAAGAAGCTGGATGCCAGGAATACAAAGTATGTAATTGATGATTTCCAGGATAACAGTCATGGTGTTATTACTGTGAAGATCAGAAAACAATATAATACTTACCATACAGGTGAATATTTAGAATAATGAAAAACGGCTGATACGGCGGGCTGCCTGTCAGCCGTTTTGCGTTGTGGCGGATGTTCCATATCTGTGCATCACGAAGAAAATATATCTTTTTATTTAAAGGTTTGTTATACTCCATATATGAAAGAGGATTGAGTGGAGGGGAAAAGGTATGGACAGGAAAAATATTTATAAACTGTTCTATGGTGCTGTGCTGCTTTTGGTCTTAGGGTTCTGCGTAAGGGTGGGGGCGGATTTTTTTGAGTATAATGTAAGCAATTCTGCGCCGTTTTATATTTACGTGATCATGCGGGGCCTTGAATTTCTTTTGCCGGGCTTGGTTTTGTTTCTGGCGGCAGGAGTGGTTAAGAAAAAGTACGGGAATGCAGAGGAGCGGACAGAGACGGGCAGAATACGGTTTCTGTTTTTGGTTTTGGCAGTCGTAGTAGCTGTCTATACAGCATATGGATTTGTAACAGATATATATATTAATGACTTCATAGATAGGCATTTAAGAAGTCATGTTACAATAATAGGAGGTGCTGATGGGCCAACTTCAGTTTTTGTGGCTTATAACATTCCCATGATTGGAAACTGGATGATGTCAGGCGGATTCACGCTGGGGTGTATTGATGCTTATCTATACATGAAAAGCAAAAGCAGGAGAAGATCCAGTCTGATATTGCCGGTGATCGCTTCTGCTTTGGGAATCCTTGGAGCAGGAATCTGGATTTTTAGATTTTGGGATATTTTTCAATACTGGGAGATGACCTGGGAGTACAATTTTCCTGCGGTTTTAATGCTGCTAGAATTGGCACTGCCAATAGTGATACTCATTTTGCGGATAAAACAAGTAAAGAATATATTATGATCTTTGGCCTATTCCTTTTGGCATTGCTTACATTCGTTTTTACGTTTTGTAAGTAGCTACATAGAAAAACCACCCTGATACTTGGCAGTTGAGAGGGTGGAGTTTCTATCTTCATATTCAGCCAACCCCTTGTGGGCGGTTGTTTCTTTTATATTTATATCATAACAAATTATTATAATTAATTCAAGATTTTTTGTCGTATACAGTTTTGATATACTCAATTCAATAAGTAAATTCTTTTACCACCTCACAAAATATTATCTAAAATCCCCAACCCATATTATATAGGAAAGTAAAATCTCATTTACTATGCATATTCACCATATTTTTCATCTGCTCTTGCTCTTCCCCTCTTTTGTGTGTATAGTCTGCGGTATAGAAAAACACATGATTGGTATACAAAGAGAGGAGGGATATCATGCGCCGGGATAAGTTTTACCTGTCGGATAGGATCAGGGAATACCTGGAAAGTGCCCATATAAAAGAAGACCAGCAGCTTCCCTCTAATGAGAAGCTGGCAGAGCAGTTTGGCGTGCAGAAGGGAACTGTGCGTGCTGCGCTGGAACGGCTGAAAGAGGAAGGGATCGTGTACAGCGTAAAAGGCGTCGGGACATTTGCGGCAAAAAAGAAGATACTCAGAAACATGGAACGTTTTGAATCTTTTTCCCAGATGGCACAACAAAATGGAAGCACAGTGTCCACGAAATTGCTGTCCTGCCGGGTGATCACAGCGGGATATACACTGGCAGAGGAATTTAACCTGCCGCCCTGGGCGGATATCACAGAGATCATCCGTCTCCGAAAGGTAGACGAGGAGACGGCAGCCCTGGAAATCTCCCATATCCCCGCGTATCTTGTTCCCGAACTGGAAAGCAAGCCCCTGGCCGGTTCCCTGTACGGTATTTTGGAACAGGAATACAGAATCCGCCTGACACAGGGGAAACAGACCATGACGGTCAGGGCAGCCGACGAGAAGGAGGCAAAGCTTTTGAAATGCAGTCAGGGAGACGCGCTGGCAGTGATGGAAATGCGGGCATTTGACCAGGATGGACAAAAGGTGGAGTATGCCTGCTCCCTCACAAGAGGCGACAGGTGTAGGTTTACCAGTATTTTAAGGATGGAGGAGGGTGAAAGGATATGAGATTGGCAGCGATCGGTGACAACTGCGTGGATTTCTATGAGAGACAGGGATGGGCCTATCCCGGCGGAAATGCAGTAAATGTGGCTGTCTACGGACGGCAGCTTGGTATGGATACTGCGTATCTGGGATGGATCGGAACAGACAATTTTGGAGATATGATGCAGGAAAAGCTGAAGGAGCAGGACGTGGAAACGGTCCGTATGCAGAGAAAAGAGGGAAAAACAGCAGTCACATACATAGAGCTTTTGGATGGTGACAGAAAGTTCGGGGAAGATTTCCTGAATGTTCTGGAAGGGTTTCAGTTGTCTGATGAAGACTTGCAGTACCTGGCAGATTTTGACTGCGTACACATGGCGGTCTGGGGACAATGCGACACCTGCCTTGGCAGGCTTCCGCATAAAGTGAAGATTTCCTATGATTTTTCAAATAAGTACGGGGAACCCAAAATAGAAAAACTGGCTCCCTATATCGATTATGCCTTTTTCTCCTGTGAGGAGGACAATACCTCTACCAGGGAGCTTCTGAAACAGGTGAAGGAGCTGGGAGCAGGCTGTGTAACCGCCACACTTGGGGAAAACGGCAGCGTGGCCTATGACGGAAAAGAATTTGTCACCAGCGGAATTGCGGGTACAAAAGTGGTGGATACCCTTGGAGCGGGGGATTCCTATATTGCCGGATTTTTAAGCAGAGCACTAAAGGGCGAACCGCTGAAAAACTGCATGGAGGCCGGGGCGAAAAAAGCAGCCCTCACCATCGGCCATTTCGGAGCCTGGTAATATGGGGAGCAGTGACCGTTTCGTGTACCCCCGCATAGCAGGGGCTATCCGAAAGAAAATAGAAGACAGGGAATACCCTCTGGGCAGTAAAATACCTTCAGAGAGGGAATTGGCGGAAGAATTTTATGTAAACCGTATGACAGTACGCAGGGCGCTTTCCATACTGGAGAGCGAAGGACTGATACAGAGAAAGCGGGGATCCGGCACTTTTGCTTCCTCTGTGCCGAGAAAAGGAGATGTGTGCCGGCTCTGCGGTTTTACACAGACAATGAGGGAGCAGGGCAGAAAGGCGGGCAGCAGGATACTGACATGGAGAATGCTGTCCTGTGCGCCTGTGTATTCCCGGATGGAGGAACAGACAGAGGGCAGAGGTGTGCATGAGATCGTTCGTCTCCGTCTGGGCGATGATCTTCCTGTGTCCGTGGAATATACGTATGTCCCGGCAGATATTCTGGGAGATGTTCACTCCTGTAATCCGGAAGCTTCCTCTCTCTATGAGATCATGGAACAGAGAGGTGTGCAGCTCCATGAGTCCAGACAGGAAGTGACTATTATAAAAGCAGGAAAAAAAGAAGCAAAATGGCTTGAAATACCGGAGGGGAGCAGTGTTTTTCTCTTTACGTTCCAAACATATGACAGGCAGGGAAGGGTGGTGGAATACTGCAGAGCCTATATGAGAACAGATAGAGTGAAACTGGAAATAGAACTGAAGCAGTTATAGCAAAATGCTGCACTGCCAGTAAGGTTCCATAGCAAAAGGCAGTGTTCAACTATTTGCCTTACTCCGGACAAGATAAAAAATATGAGAAAGAAAGGAAAAGTAACTAGGAAATGCACTGAATAGTTACAGAAAAAAGAACATGTTAAATTTAAACAAAGAAGAGGTACACTTTTTAGTAACAGCGGACATGAAAAAAGAGGTGGCAGATTTTTTGGAGACAGTGGATGCTAAAATAGCCCCCATTCTGGCATATATTAGGGAGAACCAGGTGGAGCGCATCTGTTTTGCAGGCTGCGGCAGCTCCAGTGCTGCGGGCAGCACGGCAAAATACCTGGCGGACAAATACACAACACTGGCGGTAAATGCCTACACCGGATGGGAATTCATAGATTCCATGCCGGTCTATGGAGGCAGAAAAATGCTGGCAGTGTTCATCTCCCAGTCAGGTACAACAGAGGAGATTGTAAAAGGTCTCAGAAAAGCCAAAGAACAGGGAATCACCACAGTTGGAGTCTGTGACCGCCGGGAGGATAATCCACTGGGTCAGGAAGCGGATTACGTGGTAGATTATCACGCGGAAGCCATGTGGGAATGTCAGCTCGTTGCCCTTTACACCCTGATCGCCCGGCTGTCCCTGGAACGCGGGGAGAGTACAGAAGTCATGGAGCAGATACTGTCTGATATGAAGCGCCTTCCGGAAGTGCTGGGACACCACATTGAAACATTTGAGGAGAAGGCTCTGGAAATGACAAAACCTCTGCGGAATCTGAAAGGCTTTTACACAGTATCAGCCAGTTCCATGGTACCCCTTGCCTATAAAGAAGGTGTTATCACCGGAATGGAGTTTCTCTGGTCCCACGGTGCGGTAATACAGGCCGGTGAATTCCGTCACGGTCCTCTGGAGATTGTGGAATCAGGCGTTCCGTTTTTATTTTTAGTGCCCACAGATTCATCCAGAGCAATTACGCAGAGAGCACTGCAGTTTGTAGAGCGGTGGAAAGGCACAGCCATCGTACTGGACTACGCGGATTTTGCCATGGGGCTTCATGCGGATTTGGCACCCTTTGTCATGTTCGTGCCTCTGGAGTGGTTCTGCTACTATTTTTCTGTGGTGAGAGACCACAATCCCGATGACCGGAGATATTACGGTGTGGTGGAGTATTGATATAGTAAATAAATTTACTAGTTAAATAAAAATGGGCTGCTTTTAACCATAAGCAGCCTATTTCTTTTATGTATATTTACTAAATATACGGGGGATGTATTTATGTAAAAGTAATAAAAATATCAGATATGCACAATAAAAACGGAAAAAAACCAAATGTATTGTTGACAAATTCCATTGTTTCGAGTATTGTGAGGATGTAAGGAATACAAATAAATTTACTAAATAATAAATATAGTAACTAAACTAAAGGCATTAAGTAAATAAGAGGTGGGATATGGCTACAATACGGGATGTTGCACAGAGAGCCGGAGTATCTGCCGCATCCGTATCCAGGGTTTTGAAGAATGACAGTACATTTTCTGTGTCGCAGAAGACAAAGGAAAGAATCCTGGAAGCAGCAGGCGAGCTGGGATACAATCGGTGTTTTGAATACTCTGCCATTCAGGGAACAAGAGGTACCATTGGTGTCATGCTCCTGTACGGTGAGGAAGAGGAAGTGGAGGACAGTTTTTACCAGGTGATCCGTATGAACATTAAAATGGAGCTGGAGAAGAATGGTTTCAAGGTAAAAGAGGTGTTTGAGCCCATGCTGGATGCCAACGCGTCCAGGATCGCCGGTTATCAGGGACTTGTCTTTGTAGGCTACTCCACCCTCTGGTACCAGAAGAAGACCTTCCGCAGAGCTGTGCTGGATTCAGGACTTCCTGTAGTATGTGCTGACTTTCAGCTAAAAGACGAGAAGCTGGAAGCCGACTGTGTGGTGAATGATTTTAAACAGGCTGTGAAAAAAGCTTTGGACTTTTTTCTGAAGAAAGGATATGACACCATTGGATATATGGGAACCTATGGGCTGGAAGTCAACGGGAAGATTTACAGAGATGAGCGTTTCCTGTATTTCCGGCAGAGAATGAAAAGCTTGGAAAAGTACGATGAGAAATACATTTACCTGGCCCATTCCAATCACACCCAGTTCGGATACCGGCTGGGAAAAGAGATCATCCGGCGGGGAAGACTTCCCAGAGCCGTATTTGTGGAGAACGACACCATGGCCATCGGTTTTTTAAAAGCGCTGGGGGAGGAGAAAATATCTGTTCCAAATGATGTGGCCATCATCGGCTGTAATGATGACCAGGCAGCGTCGTTTGTGACACCGGCACTCTCCACAGTGAAGCTGCACAATGATCTCATAGGAATGATGGCAGCCAAAACGTTGATGGAATGCCTCTGGACCGACAGGGAACGGGGACTGAAAATAGTGGTGCCGAATCAATTGATACTCAGGGATAGCTGCCCTGAATAGAAGAAGGGGGAAAACATGGAATATTTATACAGACACAGGGATTGGAGCAATATAGAAGTGCTTGGCAGGAACCGCCTTCCGGTCAGACCGTTTTACTGCGGTTATCCGGACAGGGGATCTGCCATGAGAGGAAAAAGAGAGGAGAGCGGGAATTTCCGGCTGTTAAACGGGCAGTGGAAATTTGCCTATTACGGATCACCTTTTTATGTTCCTGACGAATGTGTGCAGGAGACCTATGATGACGGAGGATGGGATACCATGCCGGTTCCGGGACACTGGCAGCTCAATGGTTATGACTCCCCTCACTATAATGATGCCATTGCGCTGTTTCCCATACTGGATGATCCGGGGATACAGGCGGATGATCCCACCGGTGTTTACCGTCATGTGTTTCATGAAGAAAAGCAGGAGGACAGAGAGTATATCCTGCGATTTGACGGGGTGGAGAGCGCGTACCATGTATGGCTCAACGGCATTTTCATAGGATACAGCCAAGGTTCCCGCAACACCGCGGAATTTGATGTGACAGAGGCATTGAGGAGCGGGGAAAATGTACTGGCAGTAAAGGTTTATAAGTTCTGTGACGGCAGCTACCTGGAAAATCAGGATATGTGGTGGTTTGCAGGCATTATCAGAGACGTGAGTCTGATCCGGAGACCAAAAGTACATATGCTGGACTGCCGCATCATATCGGAACTACTGCCAAAACAGCAGGATACTCATACCTGTTGTTTGGAGGAAACAAAGGGAAGGCTAAAGCTGGAAGCCGTTCTGGAGAATCATACAGAGGATGAGGCTGTAATTACCATAGAGACGGAATTGTTTGACGGAGAACAGGTTATTTATCAGAATACCCGCAAGATATGCAGTAAGAAAGGAGAAACAGAGTATCTGACGGAGACAGAGCTGGATGCCGTACGCCCCTGGTCAGCAGAACAGCCTGCTCTGTACCGACTGGTCATCACTTTGAAGAGGGAAGAGGAAGTGGTGGAGTCCTATGGCGAATGGGTGGGATTCAGAAATATCTGTCTGAAGGACGGCCTGTTTTGGGTCAACGGCAGAGCCATTAAGCTCAAAGGCGTAAACCGGCACGACTGGAATGAAAAGACAGGCAGATGTATAACAAAAGAGGACATGCTGGCTGATCTGTATCTGATGAAGCAGAATAATATCAATGCAGTGCGTACCTCCCATTATCCGCCGCACCCGGACTTCCTGGATCTGTGTGACCGCCTTGGGTTTTATGTGATGGAGGAGGCTGACCTGGAATGCAACCAGATGGCATACACCAAAAATATGAACCGGCTCAGTGATGATACCCTGTGGGAGGAAAGTTATGTGGACCGTGCCGAGCGCATGGTGAGAAGAGACAAGAACCATCCCAGTATCCTGTTCTGGTCACTGGGAAATGAATCGGGATTCGGGAGCAGCTTTGTAGCCAGCGGAAGATTTATAAAATCCTATGACCCAACCAGACTGGTCCATTATGAGGAAGACAGGGACGCCTCCATTGCGGATGTTTACAGTACCATGTACACAAGACATAAAGCGCTGGAAGACCTGGGAAGGGACGTCACCAAGAAGAAGCCTCATGTGGTTTGTGAATACGCCCATGCTATGGGAAACGGCCCTGGAGGATTGAAGGAATACTGGGAAATTTTTGAACGGTATCCCAGACTTCAGGGGGGCTTTATCTGGGAATGGATCGATCACGGAATCAAAAAATGCGACAGTGACGGTAAAGGTTGTTATACATACGGCGGTGACTACGGAGATTACCCAAACAGCGGCGCGTTTTGTTGCGACGGTCTGGTACAAGCTGACAGAAGACTCACACCTGCTATCCTTCAGGTGAAAAAGGTGATGGAACCGGTGAAATTTTCCGGGTTTGATAGAAACACAGGGGAAATCACATTTCACAACAAATATGATTTTACAGATTTGTCCCAATTGGAAGGTACATTCAGGATCCATACCCTGCAGGAAACTTTACTGGAAGGAAAAACAGACCTGACCGGGACCGCCCCCCATGAGAGCAGACGCATCGGGTTGTATGATCCCAAAGACACAGAGGACTGGACAGAGACACAGGATATCTGGCTTACGATATCCGTGAGGTGGAGAGAAAAACAGGAGTGGTCACAGGAAGAGCACTGCGAAGCAGCGTTCCATCAGGAATGTATAAGAGAAGGGAAAGCAGAACGTCCGAAGACCTCCGGCACCGAAGACACAGAGGCAGGCGGCCTACATATAACTGAAAAATGCGGAACTATATATATAGAAGGTAAAAACTTTACCGTCGAATTTGACAGAGTACACGGATATCTCAGCGGCTATACCCTAAACGGGGAGCGCCTGATCAGAAAAGGCCTGGGCCTGAACTTCTGGAGAGCACCTGTTGACAATGATAAGAACGCAGCAGAGATCTGGGAGAAGGCCATGCTGAAATCCATGACTAACATGGTGGAAAAGGTGACGGTGAGAGAGCGGGAACAGATGGTATCAATCTCTGTTTCGCAGATATACGCCCCTATTACTCTGGATTGGAAAGTGATCGTACATGCGGAATACAGCGTAATGGCTGACGGTCTGGTAACTGTAAAATACAGCGGCGTACCCACAGGCGTACAGCTTCCTGAGAGTTTCCCGCGGATCGGCATGCGTTTTGAGCTTGACAAAGCCTGTGAACAAGTAGTCTGGTACGGCAGAGGTCCGCTTGAGACGTATCGGGATTGTAAAGAGGGAAATCCTGTGGGGTGCTGGGAAAAACAAGTAGAGGAGTTTTACTTCCCCTATGTGGTGCCGCAGGAGACAGGAAATCATGAGGATACCCGCTGGGCGGCATTTCTGACGGAGTCGGGAAATGGAATCTGTGTAGCATCAGAAGAAGTATTCTCTTTTGGAGCACTGCATTATACCCAGGAAGATCTGACACAGGCTTCCCACACAAATGAGCTGCACAGGACAGAACATATCCAGTTGTCCGTAGACTATGCGCAGCATGGATTGGGAAGCGCCAGTTGGGGCGCCGAGTGTCTGGAAAAAGACAGACTGCATCCAGAACCCTTTGCTTTTACCTGGAAGATTTTCGGGGCAGAGAGGGAAAAGCTTGCAGACAAGGCGGAGCAATATAGGAGAAGGTAAGAAAGGAAGGCAAAAATGGCTGGGGGAAAAGAAAGAAGAAAAAACTTTGTGAACAAAAAAACTGCGCCGTATGTATTTTTACTGCCGATGATAGTCCTGTTCGGGGTGTTCATGGTCTATCCGGTAATAAAATCTCTGGGGCTGAGCTTCTATGATTTTGAGGGCGGGGAGTACCTGTTCTGCGGAATCAACAATTATGTGACCATGTTCAAGGACCCGGTATTCTGGAAATCTCTGGGCAACACCTTTATCTATCTGGCGATTCAGGTGCCTGTCATGGTGATCCTCTCCCTGATACTGGGAGTGTTGGTGGAAGAAAACTTCCTGAAATTCAGAACCTGCTACCGCATCAGCGTTTTCCTGCCGTCCGTAACAGCTCTGGTTGCCTATGCCATGATCTTTAAACTGCTGTTTAATACAGATTTTGGTCTGGTAAACCACATTCTCCGTTCTATCGGCTGGAACGGTGTGGACTGGCTGAATTCCGTGTGGGGTGCAAGAGCAGTTGTTGTCATGGGTATTACCTGGAGGTGGACCGGCTATAACACCATAATCATGATCGCCGGGCTGAAAGGAATTCCCACAGAGCTTTACGAATCGGCGGATATGGACGGCGCGTCCTTCCTGCAGAAATTTTTCCGGATCACTGTTCCTATGGTAAAATCCATTATCCTGTTTGTTAGTATCACCTCCACGATCGGAACCCTGCAGTTGTTTGATGAGTCCTTTGTACTGACAAAAGGAGGGCCGGATAATGCTACCATAACCATTGGGCATTATTTGTACAACACCGGATTTTCGTATTATAAATTCGGGTACGCGGCGGCGCTCAGTTATGCACTTGTGGTTATCATAGGCATACTGTCCTTTGTCCAGTTCAAGGCTACAAATGGAGGTGACAATTAGTGAAATCAACAGGAAAGAAAATAAGCGGACGCAAGGTTTTCACCTATGTGTTTCTGACAATAGCAGCACTGATCTCCTTGTTTCCTTTTTACTTCATGTTCGTGTCCGCCACGAACACCAATGCGGAAATTCTCAGTGCGGCTCCGAAATTGTTTTTCGGTTCTCATCTGGCAGAAAACTTTGCCAATCTGAACAAGAAAATGGACCTTATCAGAATTCTGACGAATTCCACCATTATGACGGTCAGTTATACGGCTCTTGCCATTGTGCTGCATTCCATGGCGGGATATGCGCTGGCAAAGTTTGAATTTAAGGGAAAAGGCCTGCTGTTCGGCCTGATCATGATAACCATGATGATTCCTGCCCAGGTAATGTATGTGCCGCTGTTCACTCTGATGAACAATATCGGCTGGGCCAATACCTATCAGGCAGTGGTGCTTCCCGGTCTTGCCGGGGCCTTCGGCATCTTCCTCATGCGTCAGAACATGCTGGCATTCCCCACCTCTTTGATAGAGGCAGCCAGGATAGACGGCTGCGGGGAAATCGGCATTTTCCTGAAGGTTGTGCTCCCTTCCCAGAAACCTGCGGTGGGCGCTCTGGGAATCTATATGTTTATGAGTATGTGGAATAACTTTATGTGGCCTTTGATCATTCTCAGCACAAAATCAATGTACAATTTCCCGGTAGCCTTGGCTATGCTGGACGGTGTTGCGTGGAGAAAAGACTACGGTGTGATCATGCTGGCAACCGTCTGCGCGGTTCTGCCTATTATGATAATCTTTCTGGTATTCCAGAAACAGTTCGTGGCAGGTGTCATGGGCGGTGCGGTAAAAGAGTAGTGTATCTGGCTCTGTAAAAAATTTCAAGGAGGAAGTAAGTATGAAGAAGAAACAAGCAGCAGCATTGGTAACAGCAGCAGTGATGGCATTGTCCCTGACAGCCTGCGGCGGAACAGCAAAGGAGGCATCCGGTGACAAGGAAAGCGGCCTCTCCGGAGAGATCACCATCTGGAGCTGGGATGTGGCACTGGCCCATCTGGAAGAGTGGTCAGAGAAATTCCAGGAGGAGAACCCAGATGTGACCTTTAATTTTGAGGAGATGGGCGTGGATCAGGTATATCAGAAGATGACCACATGCCTCCAGTCCGGTATTGGCCTTCCGGATATTGTCTCCATTGAGGGCGAGCAGATGGCAAAATTCGGAGAGAAATTCCCCGGAAAATTTGAAGAGTTCACAGACATGATCAATCCTGACGATTTCTTCCCCATTAAAATGTCGGAGTGTACGGTTGATGGAAAAGTCATAGCATATCCCTGGGATTCCGGCCCGTGCGGAATGTTTTACAGAAGTGACCTGTTCGAGCAGGCGGGGATCAAGGCAGAGGATATTGTGACATGGGATGATTTTATCAAAGCGGGAAAAGTTTTAAAAGAAAAGACCGGGGCTGACATGCTGTGCATGGCGGAATCCAGAAATGATACCACATACAGACTCCTTATGATGGAGGGCGGCGGTTTCTATTTTGACAAGGATGGCAATACCCAGGTGAACTCCCAGGCATCCATACAGGCAATGGAGACCTGTAAGAAAATGTACGATGCAGGTATCACCTTCAATAACTCCTCATGGGATGACATGGTAGCCGGTATGGGCGCGGATAAGTTTGCATGTATCGCGGACGCTGTTTGGATGGTAGGCTCCATCAAAGACGCAGTTCCTGATCAGGACGGCAAGTGGGCGGTTATGCCTCTTCCCAAGTTCCAGGCAGACACAGACAGCCAGGGTGCGTCAAACGGAGGCTCTGTTCTGGCTGTACCTTCAGCCAGCAAAAGCTCAGAGGCTGCAAAGGCATTTGTAAAATTCGTTATGGAGGACGTGGATGCCAATGTGGAAGGGTTCCAGAATTACGGTCTGTATCCCTCTTACTTAAAAGCGCTGGAATCAGACGTGTTCAAAGAGGGTGATGAATTCTTTGGCGGACAGGAAATTTTTGACCTGTTTACAGAGATTGGAAAAACTGTTCCTCAGGTAAACTATACAGCTAACTTTGCGGAAGCCCTGGAGATGTCCAAGAACTCCATGGCAAAAGTTATGCTGAACAACGGTGATCCCACAGAGGTTCTGAATGCGGAGCAGGAGGAAATGAAAGCAAAATTCGGCAAATAAAATAAATTGGGAAAACGGGTGCCCGGATGTCAGAAGGCACCCGTTTTCAAAAGGATGGAGGTTTCTGTGTACGGGAAAAAGGCTATAAAACGGGAAATTTATCAAATCATTATTCCCATGATACTGGAAAACATACTTCAGATCTCAGCTAACCTGGTGATCACGGCTATGGTGGGGCGTCTGCTTGCAAATGATATTTCCGCACAGGGAATCTGTATCCGGATTACTGATACCTTATGGTGTTTTTACAAAGGTGTGGCAATAGGAGCCACGGTATTGATCGCCCGGGCATATGGCGGGGGCAGACATCAGGAGTGCAGGAAGATCGCGGAGCAGACCATGTTGACAGAACTGATCATTGTACTTGTCTTCCAGGTGGTGCTGTATTTTCAGGCACCGCTTTTTCTGGGATTTTTCTCTAAGGATGCCCAGATCCTTTCCCTGGCCCAAGGGTATATGAAGACGATCGTGTTCGGATTTCCCTTTGTAGTGATCATGACAGTGGTCACTGCGTCTTTTCAGGGATACGGCAATACCAAGGTGCCCATGTATATCGCAGTGCTCATGAATGTAGTCAACATTGTGTGCGGTTACTGCTTTATCTTCGGCGCATTCGGTATTCCGGGAATGGGGATCAAGGGAGCGGCAGCGGCTCTTGTGACGGCCCAGGCAGTGGGCGCGTGCACCGGACTTTATCTGCTGTACAAAAAGAAAGGCGGGCTTTTCCGGAAAATGCCTGCGGCGCACAGGTTTTTCAGTTTGGACAGAAAATGCGTTTACGAGATATACACAACAGGGATTCCCGCCGCGCTGGAGAGTATGTTCTGGCAGTTCTCTGCCATAATTTTGAGCAAGGTCATTCTGTTTTACGGAAATCAGGCCTTTGCCGCATACCAGTTAGGTATCCAGGCTGAGGAGATCACAGAGATGCCGGCTATCGGATTCAGCACAGCGTCCACCACGCTGGCGGCAAGAGCCATCGGCAGGCAGGATGAAGAGCTGAGGAAGATATATTTTAAGGAGCTGCTGAAGGTGGGAGTTGTTATCAGCTCTGTCACTTCCCTGCTTCTGATCCTTCTGCCAAGATTCTTTATGACGCTGATGACAGATAAGCCTGAACTGCAGGCCATTGGTGTTGTGTATGTGTTTGTTATGGGATTTATCCAGATTCCCCAGAACCTGTCCAGGATATACAATGGAACCATCAGGGCTATGGGATATAAGAACGCGCCCATGCTGGTGGCGGGATTCGGTATCTGGATCGTCAGGATTCCCCTGTGTATACTGGCCGCATACGGGCTGGGACTTCCCATCACGGCTATTTGGATCATCATTGCAGTGGACCAGATATCCAGGTTCCTGCTCAGTGCAGGCCTGTATTATCGGATCAACAAAAAGCGGGAGCGTACGCTGGAGACAGCGTAGCGTGTGTTTCTAGACCGCGGGAATCAGGTTCAGAAACACGCAGAGGGAAAGGAGGAAAAAATGAGCAGAGAATTTTTATACGAGCTGCTTTCAACAGCATCCGTCTCGGGATTTGAGGAGGATATACAGAGAAAAGTTATTAAGTACGCAGATGAATTTGCGGATGAAATTTATACAGATGAGATCGCCGATGTGGTGAGTGTCATAAACCCCGCGTCAAAGATAAAAGTCATGCTGTCTGCCCATATGGATGAGATCGGCCTGATGGTGTCACATATTACGGAGAAAGGAATGCTCCATGTATCCAAAGCCGGGGGTATTTATCCGGATACTTACAAAGGCCAGAAAGTCAGGATCATGCATGAGGGAAACGTGGTATACGGCGCGGTCCGCAACCACAGTTCCCTGAATAAAAAAGAGACGGAGATCACGGATCTTATCATTGATATCGGAGCGGTTTCAAAAGAGGATGCAGAGCGCGCGGCAGCGCCGGGGGATCCGGTGATATTTGACACAGATCACAGGGAGCTTTTAAATGACCGGCTCTGTGCCCGGGGGCTTGACAACCGCCTGGGCGGTTACATCATAATGGAAGCTGCCAGGAAAGCAAAGGAAAAGGGATGTACCTGCGGTATCTACGCGGCAGCAACGGTTGGGGAGGAGCTGACTAAACACGGAGCCTCCTGGTGTGCCGCCCGTATCGCCCCGACCCTGGCTGTTGTGGTGGATGTGACCTATACCAGTGACTATGAGGGTACAAGAGCCATTGAGAACGGAGAGATACTGTTAGGCGGCGGGCCTGTATTCCTGCAGAATTCCTTCAGCCATAAAATGCTGGTGGAGCGCCTGAAAAAGGCGGCGCAGGATCTGGAAATAAGCTTCCAGTGGGAGAATGGCTGCGGCAGGACTTGTACGGACGCGGATGCCATCCATGTGACAGGCCGCGGAATTCCCACCACAGTCATGTCTATTCCCCTCCGCTATATGCATAATCCCGCAGAGGTGTGCAGCATGAGTGATGTGCAGGCCTGTATTGATGTGCTGGCGGAATTTATGTGTGGTATCGGGCCTGAGATCTGTCTCAAGCCGCTGGAAGTGTGAGGTGGTTATGAAAAAATACACGGCAATCATGGGGCTGATCGTGGTAACGGTGATCTGGGGAGGAGGATTTGTAGCCAGTGATATGGCTCTTGACAGCCTTCAGCCTTTTCAGATCATGGCCATTCGTTTCCTTCTGGCCTCTGTGCTTATGGGCGGGATCAGTATCCGCAGTCTGAAAGGGATAAAAAGAGAGGAACTGACAGCGGGAGCGCTTATGGGGGCAGCCCTTTTTGTTGGATTTTCTCTTCAGATCATAGGTCTTCAGTACACCACACCGTCTAAGAACGCGTTTCTCACGGCAACCAATGTGGTGATTGTGCCTTTTATCGCATTCCTGATCTGCAGGAAAAAGATAGGACTGAGGGGGATCGCGGGAGCGGTGCTGGCCATTGCGGGAGTCGGTCTTTTGTCGCTGGACAGGGATCTGTCCCTGGGGTTGGGAGACGGGCTGACGCTCATATGCGCAGTGGGATTTGCGTTTCAGATTTTCCTGACTAGTGTATTCGTGAAGAAGTACAGGGCATCTGTTCTGAATTTTATCCAGATGTGTACAGCAGGTATTTTGTCTCTGGCATTCATGGCAGCCTCCGGACAGGTGCATTTTCAGATCACCGCAAAGGGGTGGGGAAGTGTACTCTATCTTGGTATCATAAGCACAACCATATGCTATCTTCTCCAGACCGCGTGCCAAAAATATGTGGATGAGACTAAGGCGGCTATTATCCTGTCCATGGAGTCGGTCTTCGGGACGCTGTTTTCTGTGATGATCCTCCATGAGAGGATCACCCTGCGCATGGTAGTGGGCTGTATTATAATTCTGACGGCTGTTATTCTGGCCAATTCCGCGGCGGAGGAGGCAGGCGCGCCGGGGGCAGAGGCACAGGATATGCGAGAATAATCCGTTGCGGGCTTTGGGGCGATATGGTAAGATAATGCTAAAACGTATGGAAAGTGAAATTGTATCATACAGAGAGGTAACTAAGATGGCTACAATAAAAGACATCGCGGATCAAACCGGATTCTCCACAGCAACCGTATCCAGGGTTTTAAATTATGATGATACGCTGAACGTGCAGGAAGAGACCAGAAAGAAGATATTTGACACTGCCAGGGAGCTGCAGTATCAGCTGAAAGAGAGAAAAAGCAGAAAGCGCCGCCCGGCAGTGGGGGTCTATTACTCCTATTCCAGGGAAGAGGAGCTGCGGGATATCTATTATCTTACGGTCCGGCTTGCGGTAGAGCGGAAGCTGGAAGCAGAGAATATAGAGCGCCGTCAGATACAGAGTCTGGATGAGCTGAAGGATCTGAGCAGTCTTGACGGTCTTCTGTGCCTTGGGACATTCAGCAGAAGTATGGTGAAGCAGATAGATATATTTGGTAAGCCCACGGTATTTCTGGATGCTATGCCCAAAGGGGAGAGATTTGACTGTGTAGTCAATGATCTGGCCGGCTCTGTGGAAGCGGTCATGGACTATCTGACAGGGCTTGGACACAGGAAAATAGCCTTTATCGGCGGCTCTGAAACGGACAGGGACGGAGAGGAAGTGTATGACAGCAGAATTGCGGCTTATAAAGAATATATGGATCAGATCGGGGAATTCAGGGAATCCCTTGTGAGACTTGGAAGATTTACGCCGGAGGACGGCTATGTGCTGTGTCGGGAGCTTCTGGAGGAAAAGGAGAGGCCAACGGCTGTCTTTGCCAGCAATGATGCTCTGGCAGTGGGGTGCTACCGGGCGATCAGCGAGCAGGGACTGCAGATTCCGGGGGATATCAGTGTGGTGGGATATAATGACATATCTGTGGCCAACTATCTTGTGCCTTCCCTTACCACAGTACGGCTTCATATGGAGCTTTTAGGCGAGGAGGCAGTCCGTATCCTGGAAGAGCACATAGCTTCCGGCCGGGAAATCGGTCTTAAGATCATCGTTCCAGCCAGACTCATTGTGCGCGACAGCGCAGGCAGAGTAAAATAAAAAATGCTTGGTATGTTCCATACAAAAATGATGTTTTTAAATTTTCTATTTTTGTAATTCGGTACTCTATCATCTTTTGTCCTGATTGTCTACAATAATACTTAACTAGTATGACAATTGGGAGATGTCCCGAATATACAGGTGGTCTGCAGCGGCAGATACGCAGATATATTACGGGTGTAAACAGGATAGGAGGTATATGATATGGTATCGAAATTTATGCAGACAGCGGCAAACAGGGATTATTCTAAGCACTGGCAGGCTGAGGGGAGTTTTCCGTGGATCTTCCAGCAGCCTAAACCGCCCATTGAAGAGCGTCCCATCAGCGTGAGGGAGAACTATATCCGATGCGTAAAGGGAGAGGAACCTTACTGGATGCCGGCGTATTTCTATGAATCCAACACGGTTTGGCCGGATGCCATGGAAGAACATCCCGTTCCCGAGGTGGATGGTTATGACTGGTGGGGTGTTGACTGGTTTATGGTGGACGGGATCAATGGAATGATCACCCGGCCGGGAACCCGTACGATCTCCGATTTCGCCAAATGGAAAGAAGAACTTCCCTGGCCGGATCTGTCTGTTGTGGATTTTAAAGCTGACGGAGAGAAGCTTCAGAAGGCCATGGACCCTGACCGGCCCCATATCTATGAGTGCGTGGAAGGCATTTTCGAGAGGCTGCACGAGCTGATCCCATTTGATGAGTCTCTGGTGGCTTTTTATGAGGAGCCGGAACTTCTGGAGGAGTTTTTCCAGAAGATGGCGGATTATAAGATTGAGAGCACAGAGCAGATTTTCAAATATTACGGCAGGGTGGACGGCGTGCTCTATCATGATGACTGGGGGACACAGCGAAGTGGATTTTTCTCAAATGAAATGTTCAGGGAGCAGCTTATGCCTGCCACATCCCGTTATCTGAAATTCATAAAAGACCAGGGCAAATTTATAGAACTGCATTCCTGCGGACGCAATATGCAGTATGTGCCGGAAATGCTGGAGATGGGAATTGATATGTGGACACCTCAGGCAAATGCAAATGACCCGGATTTCCTGCACAACACTTACGGAAAGCAGATGACCTTCTGTTTCCCTGTGAATATCGGGAATGACTGGGATGAAAGGCAGATCCGGATAGCCATCCGCGATTATGTGGACCACTTCGGAGAGAACGGCAGAATGATGGCGTGGATCATGACAGAGGTTCCGGACCCGGTAAAAGAGGAGATCGCCAGAGACGAGTTGTATCACTATTCTCTGGAATATTATAACAAACTTTACCACAGATAAAATTCTTGACTCTGAAATTTTGCGGTGATAAAATAAGATTACCGAGTAGCAGGAAGCGTAAATCCAGGTTTTGGATTTACGCTTTTTTTATTGCACAGGGAAGTTTTCAGCGGTAGTTTGTGGCAGCTTTTCTTAAAAGTCTCCAAATACAATTTCGGTATAGGAGGATATTATGCAGAAAGAATTTTCAAAAAACAAAATGGGGACAGAGCCGATCGGAAAGCTCATGCTGACCATGGGTATCCCTATGATCCTGTCCATGGTGCTGCAGGCATTTTATAACATTGTGGACAGTTACTTTGTGAGCTGTATGCCTGACGCAGGAGGTATTACAGGGCTGGGGGAGTACGGTGTCAATGCATTGACTTTGGCATTTCCCATACAGATGCTGATGGTCGCTGTGGGAGTAGGTACCGGCGTGGGTATCAATGCACTGCTCTCCAGGAGTCTGGGACAGGGAGACAGGGAACGGGCCAGTAAAATTGCGGGAAATGCTATTTTTCTGGGAATCTGCACATATGTTGTATTTCTACTGGCAGGACTTTTTGGAGTGGAGCCATATCTTAAGACACAGACGTCAGATCCGGTTGTATTGGAGATGGGGAGCGCATATCTGAGGATTTGCACTATTTTATCCTTTGGCGTTATTTTATTCATGATCTATGAGAAACTTCTGCAGGCAACCGGACGAACTGTGCTCTCCACAGCGGCACAGGTTGCAGGTGCAGTGACAAATATCATTTTAGACCCTGTTTTGATTTTCGGTTTGTTTGGTTTGCCTGAAATGGGCATTGAGGGCGCGGCTTACGCCACGGTGATGGGACAGTGTGTGTCCATGGTGCTGGGAGCATTCTTCCATCATGGCTTTAACCGCGATGTGGAGTCCAGGCTCCGGTATCTGAAGCCGGATAAGGGTATTATTGCAGACATTTATAAAGTCGGTGTACCGGCAGTCATTATGCAGGCACTGATGTCTTTTATGACTTACGGTGTGAATATTATTTTCGGCAGGGTATCAGGAGCGGCAGTGACAGCATACGGGATATATTATAAGATCCAGCAGTTTGTATTTTTTGCGGCTTTCGGACTCAATAACGCATTGATACCAATTGTGGCCTTTAACTATGGAATGCAGGATAAGCGGCGTGTGAAAAGCGGGATCAAATACGGACTGCTGTATACACTTGGCATTATGTTTGTCGGTGCTTTGGGGCTCCAGATATTTGCGGAAAACGCAGCAGGAATCTTCTCCCTTTCCGCACAGACGCAGGCGCTCTGTGTGAAGGCCATCCGCATTGCCACCTGGGGGTATCTTTTTGTGGGGGCAAATGTGGCGCTTCAGGGAATCTTCCAGGCATTTGGAAATGGTGTGCGTTCTCTGATCCTTTCCATGGTAAGGCTTGTGATCGTTGCCCTTCCGCTTGCTTATTATTTTACTACACTTGAAAATGCTGAGGATCTGATATGGTGGGCTTTTCCCATTGCAGAGGGATGCGGGCTGCTTGTGGGGATGGTATTTATGAGGATGACGGCAAGGGAAAAGCTGAGGACGGCAGGTAATAGAAGAATAGAGAGGGAGGCGGAAAAATATGCATAAAAAAATCATTACGATCAGCAGGGAATTCGGAAGCGGCGGCAGAACCATAGGGAAAATGGCGGCAGAGGAGCTGGGAATTTCCTGTTATGACAGGGAACTGATCGAGAGGGTGGCAGAGAAGACCGGATTTGCTGCGGAATACGTCAGGGAACAGGGTGAGGATGTACCCGCCAGAAATTTATTTGCCTATGTCTCTGCGGGCAGAGGTATGGATGGTCTGTCTCCGGAAGACTATCTCTGGGCTGCCCAGAGTAAAGTTATATGGGAACTGGCTGAGAAAGAACCTTGTGTTATCGTTGGGAGATGCGCAGATTATGTACTGAGAAACAGAACCGATTGTCTGAATGTGTTTATACATGCATCTATGGAAAAGCGGGCCGAAAGAATTGTAAGGCTCTATGGAGAGCGGGATACATCACCAATGAAACGTCTGAGAGAAAAGGATAAAAGAAGAAAAGTCAATTATAAGTATTACACAGATCGGGAGTGGGGTATGGCCCAGAACTATCATATCACATTGGACAGCGGAGAACTGGGGCAGGAACGCTGTGTGCAGATTTTAACAGATCTGTATAAAACAGAATATGTGTGATTTGTACAAGGTAAAACTGCCGTTCTATTGGGAGAATCGCTGAAAATTGTCCATACATTAAAAAAGCCCTTACAATAATTTCTGAAAGGTGTTATACTAAGACAGTAGGAACTCGCATTGATAAGCCTTGTCTTGCCCTTTTCGGCAGGTCAGGGCTTTTCTGGATATGGAAGGAGCGTGCCGTATGATACAGGAAGGCGATATTGTAGTTTTTAAATGCAGAGGATTGTATAAGGTTCAAAAAGTGGGAACTCTGAATTTTTCAGGTGCCGACAGGAAGAAAGTATACTATACGATGCAGTCTGTGGATGATGAAAAGGAAAAAGCATACATCCCTGTGGAAGGTGACCACAATATCAGGAGACCTGTGACAAGAGAAGAGGCGCTGACGTTGATTGATGAGATGGATGACATTGATATTCTCTGGGTTACAAATGAGCGGATGCGGGAACGGGAATACAAGTCCTGCATTTCAAGCTGCGAATGTGAAGCATGGGTTAAAATTCTGAAGACATTATACCAGAGAACCAGTAAAAGAGGCACTATTACCAGTATGGATAAAAAATACCGTCAGATAGCAGAGCGGGCACTGCACAGTGAATTCGCGTATGCTCTGGGTATTTCAGCAGACAAGGTAGATGACTTTATAAAGAGCAGAAAAAATGATGATTAACAGACGATGAATAACAGACAGGATCATACAAAATCCCTGGGCGCCATATCGGTGCACAGGGATTTTGTTATTTCGTTTACCAACAGTTCTTGCATGCCTCGTACCTGCTTTCGGCCTGGGAAAGGGGAACCTGGCGTGCGTTATCAGGATTCATATTGCCGCAGTTGGGAATGCGGTGGTATTTTTTGCCGGTAGCTGAAAGCCACACCATTTGCTCCACTGGCTGGGCGGCAGCGGCTTCCGCTTCCCGGGCAGCAGCAGCCTCGGCCTCCGCCTGAAGCCTTGCTTCCTCCTCGGCCTGCTGCTGTGCCTCGGCTTCTGCCTGCAGTCTGGCCTCTTCCTCCGCCTTCTGCTGCGCTTCAGCTTCTGCCTGCAGTCTGGCATCTTCCTCCGCTTTTTGCTTTGCCTCAGCTTCCGCCTTTTGTTTTGCTTCCGCCTCAGCTTTTTGTTTCGCCTCAGCTTCCGCCTTTTGTTTTGCTTCCTTCTCGGCTTTTTGCTTTGCCTCTTCCTCGGCCTTTTTCTTTGCCTCAGCTTCCGCTTTCTTATCGGTGACAGAGATATGTACGGCATTGCTGTTTTTGCCTTCCGCTGTCTTTAGATAGACGTTGCTTTCCCCTGTTTTTCCTGAGCTTTTGATCGTGCAGGATGTTTCGCCCTGGGAATAGTCAAGGGTCAGAAGGCTGCCGTCTGTTACCAGTTCAAGATTTTTAAGGCGGGCATCCTCGGGCTGGACCTGAATGTTGAGTTGATATTCTGAATTCACATCCATCTCATAGTTGGAGGTGGGAGATATGGAAATCTTCTCAATATCAGGAGCGGATGCCTGGGCGTAGCCGAATGTACACAGGGACAGCAGGGATAAAGTTCCCAGGGCTGCGGTGTACTTTTTCTTCCTGAGCGGCTCTGCCCTGAATTTCCTCCGGTACAAAAAGATGGCCGGAATAAACAAGATCCACGCATAGGGCAGCAGGTAGAGAAGCATTCCAAGGCCGAGCAGTGTCAGAAAAATTTTTATTATTATTTTACCCATAAAATCCCCCTTTTTATTACTATTTTAACACAAATAAACAATAATAAAAGAGTTGTAATGCAGGAAATACCTGAAAATTGCTGCCGACGCGGAGCAGGCAGGAACTGGTTTTTTCTTGACAGGGATTGTATAATAGATAATAGCTGTTTGGCGGGTCTGCATTATAAACAAATATGTTATACACAGGAGGAAAATCTCGTGAATATAGGTGTTCGGAAGTTTGAAAAGAAAGATATAGAGAGCATGATATCCATATGGAATGAAGTGGTGGAGGAAGGTGTTGCCTATCCCCAGTTGGATCTGCTGGATGTGAGTACAGGAACGGATTTTTTCTGCGGACAGACATACTGCGGGGTGGCAGAGGATTCTGCATCGGGTGAGATTTTGGGGCTTTATATTTTGCATCCCAATAATGTGGGCAGATGCGGCCACATATCCAATGCCAGTTATGCAGTGAAATCCTCCGCAAGAGGAAAACATATTGGGGAGATGCTGGTAAAGGACTGTTTGATACAAGGGCGCAGATGCGGATTCAGGATCCTGCAGTTTAACGCTGTTGTGAGGACAAACAGGGCGGCGCGCCATCTGTACGAAAAACTGGGATTTAAACAGCTGGGCGTTATCCCTGGTGGTTTTTTAATGAAGGATGGTCATTATGAAGATATCTGTCCATATTATATAGAATTGTAAATAGAGTTGTATAAGGTATAAGGAAAACAAAAATGAGTCAGGTGCTTTGGTGCCCGGCTCATTTTTTCATGGTCATTGGGCGGATGTGTGATGTGCCGGGAAATCTGCTTGGTGAATTGAAGAAGTAAGTTCCAGTTGGAAATCGTAAATTCCTATGGAACATTTTTTTGATTTGGCGAAAAACGATTGATATTTATTGTAAAACGATAAATATATATTGACATTTCTATGATGGGGCAATATAATGAAGCATAAGGAACAGATTTTATTTTGTTTGAAACTACAGGAGGAGAATTATGAAGCAAACAGAAATGTCGAAATATTTGAAGATAATAACAGCCGGAACCGGAATCCTGTTTCTTGTGTTGGTGGCATGGTTTATGCCTTCGGTACTGAAGCAGGTGCTGGAGGGGCAGGCGGGGAAGGGTATATATTTGGGTACCTGCATTTTCATCTGGATAACAGCAGTCCCCTGTTTTGTATGTCTGGTCAAATTCTGGGGCATATGCAGCAGAATCGGAGAGAACAGGTCTTTCTGCCGGGAAAATGCCGAGGCGCTGAGGCAGATGAGCCACTGTACGCTTGCCGACAGTGTGCTTTATGCTCTTTTTCTGGGGGCCTTCTGTATTCTGGGATGGTATTCTCTGGGGATTGGATATTTATTTGGTATTGTATTGATCCTGTTTATCTGCATTACACTTACAGTCCTGTGTGCTGCCCTGTCCCATTTGGTCTACAATGCAAGCCAGATACAGGAAGACCAGGATCTGACCATATAGGAGGCACAGAAGATGGCGATTATAATTAATATAGATGTTATGCTTGCTAAGAGGAAAATGAGCGTCACGGAACTGTCGGAGCGTGTAGGAATCACAATGGCCAATATCTCGGTATTAAAAAACGGTAAGGCCAAAGCCATAAAGATCAGCACATTAAATAGTATCTGCAAAGCCCTGGAATGTCAGCCGGGAGATATTCTGGAGTATGTGGAGGACTAGACTGCCTGAATAGATAAAAAACGTCAGGACCGAGAAAGGAGCAGTAAATATGAATACGGATAAACAAATGCCGGCAGGCAGTGAGAACGGTCTGCCCTGTGAAAGTGCGCCCATTTTGGAGGAAGATGAGTGGAGAAAAGCAAAACCAATAGATGCGGACAAAAAAGATAAATGCTTTGCCTGGCTGTATCTGCTGGTGGGATATGGGTTTGTATACACCTTTACCAGTATGAATTTCGGAAGACATCTGGCATTCTTTACGATCGCATACGCGGCTGTGGTTCTGGCTTATATTTTCCAGAAGGGAAAGCGCCCCGGGCGGGAGAGCTGGTTCTGGCTGGCTATTATGCTCAGTATGGGAGTGCCCTATGCTTTTTGGAGTGCTATGCCGTTTCTGCAGGTTCCCGTACTGATCGTATGCGCGGCGTACTGGACACTGATCATATCCGGCAGCCTTCTGGAAAAGGATAAGACATCCCAATGGATTTTGTTTGACGGTTGGAATGCGCTTCTGCGTGTGCCCTTTGGAAATTTCGGCTGTGGTTTTCAGATCATAGCCGGAATCCATGGAGATGGTGATAAGGATATGGATGATGAGGAGATTTGTGAAAAGAGCAGAAAGAAGGATATCAGGTACATTTTTCTGGGGATCGTCATGGCTGTTCCTATTTTGCTCATTGTGCTCCCGCTCTTGTCTAGCGCGGATGAAGGGTTTCAGAGGATGCTGCAGAGCAGCGGAGTATATATACAGGAACATTTTCTGTATAACCTGGCCAGGATGATACTGGCACTGCCTGTTGCTGCATATTTATTCGGATCCATCTACGGGGGAATCCATAAAAGGAATACAGACAACATAGATAAGGAGTCACTCAGGGAAACGTCCCGCGCTGTTCGGATCGTGCCCAATACAGCCATCACTACGGCCATGCTGATCGTGTGTGCCATTTACCTGCTGTTTATAGGGCTGCAGGGGAAATATCTGTTTTCCGCCTTTGCTGGGATACGGCCGGAGAACTTTACCTATGCGGAATATGCCAGACGGGGATTCTTTGAGCTGTGCCAGACTGCTGCGCTGAATCTGGTTCTCCTTCTGGGCGCAAATACATTTTCCAGAAAAGGCAAAGAAGGCAGCGCTGTACTTCGGTGGCTGAATGTCCTGCTCTCTGTGCTCACCCTGCTTCTTATTCTGACAGCTATGAGTAAAATGGTTCTCTATATTGCTGCCTTTGGTTTTACTATTAAGAGGGTGCTGACTATGGTGTTTATGATCTGGATGGCTGTGGTGTTCACTCTTGCCATAGTACATCAGTGGAAAAAGTTTCCTGTGGTGCGTATCTGTGTGATAACAGGAGCGGTTTTGTACTGCACACTCTGCATACTCCCTGTGGAACATATGATGGATGCTTATAATCAGAAATATTCTCCCAAACAGACGGCGGAGGAAATCATATATTAGATGTAAGACCCCTGCGGCTCATGATCTTCCGGATCGTGAAGACGCAGGGGTTTTTATGCGGAAATTTAATACATCTATCCAGAATCCCTGTCATTTGTTATAATTTCAGAATAGAAGACGATTCAGTAACGATTCATGATACAGAGAAAACAGGTGTGAACAGATGAAAAAAATAGCAGTGATCGAAGACGACGAACTTTTGAACCAGGCCCTGGTCATTACCCTGGAAAAAGAAGGATATCAGGTGACAGCGGGAAAATCGTGCAGGGAAGGAATAGCTCTGCTGCAGGACGGCCCGGATCTGATGCTGGTTGACATAAATCTTCCGGACGGAAACGGGATCGCCGTCTGCCGGGAGGCGGAGCGCTTTGGGAAGATACCCGTACTCTTTCTGACGGCCAGAGATGAAGAGCAGGATATGCTGGAGGCCTTTGAAGCCGGGTGTGACGATTATGTGGTAAAACCTTTTCAGATGAATGTGCTGAAGAAGAGGATTGAAGCCATTCTGCGGCGAAGCGGCGGGGAGGAGGATGTTTTTTTGTACCGAGGACTTAAAATTGATTGGAAGAAAAAACAGGTATTTTACCAGGAGCAGCGGGTGAGTCTGACTGCAAAAGAATACAGCCTTCTGGAGCTTCTGGTCCAAAACCGGGGACAGGTTCTGACAAAGGAAATCATATTGGAAAGGATTTGGGATATTGACGGTCTGTTTGTAGTGGAGAATACAGTGAGTGTCACCATCAACCGCCTGAGAAAGAAAATAGAACCGGACAATTCCCATCCCATATTTGTAAAAAATGTATTCGGTCTTGGATACACCTTCGGAGATTAAGCTTATGGAGAAAAAATTATATTATACAGCAGGGAGCCTCCCTGTTATTATGGGAATCCTGGCTTCTATCCTGGCTGCGGATTTTGGATATCTGCTTTTGACCGTCTGCTTCCTGTGCTGCTACATTCCTTTATTTTCGGGGATAAGAAAAAAATACGAGAAGGATCTGATACAGATTTCCGATATACTGGAACAGCTTATTCTGGGAAAGGGAAGCCCAGTCATTCCTGAAAATACCGACAGTCTGATATCAAAGCTCCAGGCCCAGACTGTCAGAATACATGCCATGGTGACAAAATACAATGAAAAACTTCTGGAAGAGCAGGAGGAGGTACGACGCTTTTTATCGGAGATTGCCCATCAGATCAGGACTCCTCTGACCAATATGGAGACCTACCTTGATCTGCTCCGGGAACAGACGCTCACAAAAGAGGAGCAGATTACCTGCATCCGGGCAGTGGAACAGTCAGAGCGTAAAATAAAATTTTTGACTGAGAGCTTCATCTCTGCATCCCGCATGGAGCACAGGATCATCCAGATCAGAAAAGAGAGACAAAGTCTCAGGGAAACCATAGCCAAATCCATTTTCCAGGTGAGGAAAAAGGCAGAGGAAAAGCACATGAAAATAACTCTGGAGTGTTCTGAAAAGATTTTCCTCCCACATGACAGAAACTGGCTTTCTGAGGCAGTGGCAAATCTGTTGGACAACAGTATAAAGTATTCCCCTGAAGATTCAGATATTATTGTCCGGGCAGTGAAGAACGAAATGTTTACACAGGTTGAAGTCCGTGATTTCGGCATGGGGATATCCGGTGATGAGAACCAGATCTTCCGCCGGTTTTACAGGGGAAGTGATGTGAAAAACCAGGAGGGGTTCGGCATAGGGCTGTATATCACAAGAGAGATCGTGAAGCGGCATGAAGGATTTTTAAAGGTGAAAAAGGAACCTGACGGCACTTCCATCTCAATTTTTCTCCCTTGTTAGAAGATTGTTAGATTTACCTGCTATCCTCATATCATGCAGCAGACAAAGAGCTGCGATTAAATTGATCCGCCGCTGGATTTTTGGCGGGCAGGCAGGGAGGAAAAGTATGGAAGTTTTAAGGACAAGAGGTCTCGAGAAAATTTACAGGACAGGGGAACTGGTGGTCCGGGCGCTGGACGGCGTGGACATAGATATCCGTGAAGGGGAATTTATCTCAGTCATAGGGTCCTCAGGAAGCGGAAAGACCACGCTGCTGAATATGCTGGGCGGTCTGGATTATCCGACCACAGGAAGTGTGATGGTAAGGGGATACGAGCTGGCGGCAATGGACAATGATGAGTTGACAGTATTCAGGCGCAGGAATATCGGGTTTGTTTTTCAGAACTATAATCTGGTTTCTGTGTTGAATGTATACGACAATATCGTCCTTCCGCTGAAACTGGACGGTGTGAAAATAGACAAAGAGTTTGTGGACAATATCATTCACTCTCTGGGGCTGGATGAGAAGATTTATCAGATGCCCAATACTCTTTCAGGCGGACAGCAGCAGCGGGCCGCCATAGCCAGGGCGCTGGTGACAAAACCGGCTATCGTCCTGGCTGATGAGCCTACCGGAAACCTGGATTCCAGGACAGGGCTGGAGGTGATCGGCCTGATGAAAAACATGGCAGAGGAGTATTCGCAGACTATCGTCATAGTCACCCACAATGAGGAGATTGCTCAGATGACCGACAGAATGATTCGGATCGAAGACGGACGGATCTGCAGAGGGGAGGCTGGCCATGGAACTGAGGAATAATAACAGGGAGGTGATCCGGGAACTTGCGCAGGCCAATTACAGGAAGAACAGGGGACGGAACCGTGTCCTCACACTGGCTGTTGCTCTGGCAGTTTTTATGGTATTCGGAGCATTCAGTATTGCCAGGGGGAAAATGGAGGCAGACTACCTTTTATATGCCAGAAACGGCGGCAGCGTTGCCAGCTTATCCCTGGAAGACGGAACAGAAAAACAATATGAAAAAATAAAAACACTGGATTACGTAAAAAATGTGGGCCTGCAAAATGACTTTGCCGTCTGGCAGAAAGACGGTGTGCCTGTGCTGGGCTGTACGGTTCTCGACAATACGGCATTTGAAAAGCTGCAGAAACCGGCCTATACAGATGTCACCGGCCGCTATCCCCAAAAAGAAAATGAGGTTATGCTGCCCCTTCGCGGGCTGGAACAGCTTGGAATCCATGAGCCAAGTATAGGGATGACACTGAACGCGGAACTCCTGTTTCAGGAAGACAGGGACACTGTGAAGGACAGTTTTGTCTTATCCGGTTACTATAAAGATTATGTAAACCCAATACTAAATGCCCCTACAGCATACTTCTCCGAGAAATACTTGGAAAGTCGAGGGATTTCTCAGTTCCCGGTCAGCTATATCCTTATGGAACAGAACGGGATACTCGGAGACGGGGAGCTGATGGAGGAAAAACTCTATGAGGATGTACCTACAGAATCCGATGCCCAGCAGTTTATCGGGATGAACTCCCTGGCTTTTACGGTTGTGGAGGATTTTGCCGGCAGTTATATGGTTGCATTTCTCTGCAGTGTAATGATTTTGAGCGGTGCCTTTCTCCTGATCTACAATGTGCTGTCTATCACTTTGGGAAATGATATCCGGCAGTACGGACTATTGAAGACGATTGGCACTACCGGCAGCCAGATCAGGAAAATTGTGCTTTTTCAGACCGGGAGAGTGATCTTGACAGGGTGCCTGTGGGGAGCTGCGGCAGGTTCACTGATCATGATTTTTGTGCTTCCCAAGACTCTGGGCGCATTGTATCTGCACGGTATGGGGAGTGCCGGCGGCATGGCTGTTTTTTATCCCGGGTTTCTGGCAGTCAGTGTGGTATTTGTGGGTATGACCACATTACTGGCCGCTTTTATTGCTGTCAGAAAAGTAATGAAGCTCAGTCCCATAGAGTCTGTTCGCTATGAGGAGACAGGGACCGGAGGAAAAATAAAACAGAAGAAAAGTAAAAACAGCACTTCCATAGCGGGCATGGCGTGGAGAAATATCGTACGGTCTAAAAGACGTTTTACAGTCACGCTGCTTTCCCTGAGTATTGGGTGTATTTCTGCCCTGGGGGCAGTGGTCATAAGTAGAGGAACAGATATTACAAACAGTATTGAGAAGCGCCCGGACTTTGATATCAGTACATTTACGGATATTGAATATGATGCCGGATATGCACAATACGATTGGGATGATGAAACGCCTGTTATCACAGAAGAGACTGAGAATAGGATACTTGCAGTGGATGGCGTAACTGCTGACAATACGAGATATACAAAGGGCTGCTATGCCATGATCGCCATGCCCACTGAGACAAACGGGACAGAGACAGGCGGGGACGAAGCCCTCCTGCCGCGTCTCAAGTCCGTATACGGCACCACAGCCGTAAATTTCTTTGCTACCGTGCAGATCGTGGATGATGCATTTGTCAAGGAGCTGAGGGAGTATGTGCAGGAATATGGGATAAAGGCAGATGTGGATAGTCTGGAAGACGGTACAGGCACTATGCTTCTACACACACATGAGCTGTCAAAAAAGCTGCAGGAAGAGGCTGACGGGACCATTGGAAAGCCTCTGCGTTTTTACAGCCTTTCGCTGTTTACGGAGAAAGTAGATGACAAGTATCTGAAAGGGAAACTCTCCTGTGCAGGGTATCTGGATATTTCAAAAAAACATTTTCCGGCATTGAGGATGACAACTCATGGAAGCGGGATCAATTATTTTATTATGACAGAGAAGGCGTTTAAAAGCCTGGATCTGAGGGAGAAAACCTTTGGCCTGCAGATTGATGTGGACAGGGAGAAGGAACCTCTGATCAAACAGGAGCTTACCAGGATCATACAGCAGGACAACAGAACAAGAGATGAGAGACATTACATGTATATGAACAGCAAATCAGACGCCCTTGAGGACGCCTCCTCCTATATCCGGGCAAGCAGGATCATTATGGGGACATTGAGTATCCTGCTGGTTGTGATGGGCATTACGAACTATTTTAATACACTGTATACAAGTCTGACAGCCAGGCAGAAAGAGCTGGCTGTTATGGAGAGCGTGGGAATGACAAGAAAACAGCTTGGCAGGCTGGTAGTTTTGGAGGGAGCATTCTACGGAGGGAGCGTGATAGGGATACTTCTGACATTTGGCTCTGCGGTTCTCTGGATCTTGGGGAAGGCTGTAAAACAGAATCTGCTCTACTTTAAATTCTATTATCCCTGGAGCTGGATGGCAGGCATTGCCATAAGCCTGCTGGCGGTCTGCATACTGACCGCAGTCTGTATGTACAGGCAGATGACCGGAAAAAGCATAACAGAGCGTCTGCGCAGATATGCAGACTGATGAGCGGAATATTGCGGCTGTTCAGTGCCTTCACGGCAGAACTGCCAAATAGTTTTTAATTTTTTTCAATTATCTGTAACAAAAAAAGAACTGCCGGCTCTTATGGGTGAGGAGGACAAAAGATGCAGGATATAGAGCAGATTTATACCAAATATGCGGTCCAGGTATACAAATACCTGTTCAGCCTCTGCCGCGATCCTCACACAGCAGAAGAGCTGACGCAGGAGACATTTTTCAGGGCTATGAAATCTATAGACAGCTTTCGGGGAGAATGCAGGCTTTATGTCTGGCTCTGTCAGATCGCCAAGAATCTCTGGATAAAAGAGAGAAGACGTCAGCAGAGGGTGGACAGAGAAGAGCCGGGAGATGAAATCCCATCAAAAGCCATGCAGCCCGACGAGGAAGTTATAGCCAGGGATGAGAGGATGTGCCTGTACAAGAGTCTGCATCAGCTTCCGGAACCTGTCCGTGAAGTCATGTATCTGAGGATCAGCGGTGATTTCAGCTTTCGGGAGATTGGGGAGATACTGGGCAGAGATGAGAACTGGGCGCGGGTGACATTTTACCGGGGCAAACAGAAAATCAGAGAGGAGAACAGGCATGAAATGTGATGTAATGCGGGACCTTCTGCCTTCCTACGCAGATGGGCTGACCAGCGGAGAGAGTAACAGAGAAATTGAAAAACATTTGAAGACGTGTGCAGGGTGCAGACAATATTATCAGGAGATGACAGGGGAAGTCCCCCAGGTTCTGCCGAAGGCAGACGTGAAGGACGCGGTTTTGATCGCGGGAATGAGAAAAAAGAGAAAACGGGCACTGGCAGCCGCAGTTGCAGCCGCATTGATCCTGGCGGCTGCAGCCCTTTGGAGCTTCATAGGATATGGTGTTGGGAGCAGGAGGGTACTGGCAGAAGATGTGAAGCTGTCCTATGGTCTGAGGGGAAACTCGGCATATCTGGATATGATACCCAAAGGGGGCGACTTGGAATTTAATGGTTCCACAGAAAAGATAAAAGACAGCAGCGGAAAAGTCATTGGAAACCGCACCCGTCTGAAGGCGCTGCGTTTCAGAAAGGGACTTTTTGGAAAAGGCGGTATGGGCTGGGAAGATGAAATCCAGGGGGATGGTTATATCTGTGAATGGATCCTGGAGTTTTCAGACAAGACCATCACGATCAGAAACGGAGAGCTGGTCAGTGAAAAAGATACCTCCTCTTTGGGAGAGGATTAAAGAATAAAAACAGGGAACAGCAAAAGAGAACCGGTGGATATCGGTTCTCTTTTGTGCATAATGTACAGAAAGTAAATGGAAAAATTGTTCATATAATGGAATCTACCGAAAACAGTTGACTTTCCAAACATAGGATGTTAGGATGTAATCATAGAAAAACAACCAACGTAGGATGTTGAGGATGGGGGAACTTAAAGGAGGTATTTATGAAAGCTAGGGTGTTGAGCCTGCTGACTGCCGGAGCCGTTATGACAGGACTGCTTACGGGGTGCAGCGGAGGTACAGAGAACGTGGGGGCTTCCGGTTCGGCCGGAAATGGTTATCAGAAGATTGAACTGGTCATGGCAGTGAACGGAACGGACATTCAGATTGATTCCAGAGTAGCGGACAAATTTGCAGAGCTGGTGAAGGAAGCATCTGATGGAAATGTGACCATAGACGTATATCCAAACGATCAGCTTGCCGGAGGAAACTCTACAAAAGGAATTGAGATGATCGCAGGAGGAGGCGTGGATCTGGCGGCCTATGCAACCTGTGTCATGGCAGTCATTGACGAGCAGTTGTCCGTGGCTACGATCCCATGGATATTCGATGATTACAAACACGCAAGAGAGGTTATTGACGGCACCGGGGGCGAATATTACGCAGAGCGCCTGGAGGCAAAAGGGATCACTTACCTTGGGTCTTTCCACAATGGTTTCCGGCAGATCACTAACAGCAAGCGGGAGGTCCGTACACCGGATGATGTAAAGAGATTGAAAATTCGTGTGCCGGGCAGTGAAGTTTATATGAAGTTCTTTAAAACTTTAGGTGCAGACCCGGTGGCCATGAGCTGGAGTGAAGTCTTCACAGCGATCCAGCAGGGAACCATCGACGGACAGGAGAACGGCATCTGTATTACAGAGTCCGCCAAGATGGATGAGATCCAGGACTATCTCACTCTCTGGAACTATACATATGAAAATGATTTGTTTGTAGCCAACACAGAGATCTGGGAGTCCCTGGAACCAAAGACAAGAGAACTTCTTCAGGAAAAGGCAAAAGAGGCCTGCGAATGGGGAAGAGATACTGTGGAGGAAGAAGAGGCAGCCATTATTGAGGAGTTCAAATCCGAGGGTATGACTGTGACTGAGCTGACAGAGGAAGAACTGGATGCCTTTAAGAATAAGATCAGCGGTGTGAAACAGGAATTTATTGAAAAATACGGTGAGAAAGCCTGCAAAGCTTTCGGCATAGAAAGTGAATAGGAAAGGGAGGAAATAAAATGCGGATATTTGACAAGATAGAGGAGATATTGGCAGCAGCCTGCCTGATCGTTATGACGATCCTCACATTTGCCAACGTGGTCGCCAGATACCTGTTCAGTGCGTCCTTCTCCTTTTCAGAGGAAATCACAACATATCTCTTTGTACTGCTGAGTATGCTGGGTACAGCCATAGCCGCAAAGCGCAGAGCCCACCTGGGACTGAGCATTGTGACAGACGCAGTCGGACCGAGGGCAGAGAAGGCATTAAAGATCATCGGTTATTTTGTGGCAGTGTTGTTTACCGGAGCCATTTTTTACTACGGAATTCTTATGGTGAGAAATCAGAGGATCCTGGGACAGGTTACAGCCGGTATGCAGTGGCCGGAATGGATTTTCGGATCCTTTGTTCCCATTGGCGCATTCTTTGCCACAATACGTTTTATACAGGTTTTAATAGAAGAGATTAAGAGAAATCCGGAAGAGGAGGTAAACAAATAGTGGTAGCAGCAATCCTTTTTATAAGCTTCGCCGTACTGCTTCTCATGGGAGCCCCCATAGCCGTGTGCCTTGGTACCTCCAGTGTGGTAGCTATGATCGTTCAGGGGGCAGGAAGACCGTTGGATACGGTAATGAGCAGTCTTCCTATGATCGTATCGGCGTCAACCAGCAAATTCGTATTACTGGCAATTCCTTTCTTCATTTTAGCAGGAAACATTATGGAGAAAGCGGGAATATCAGAGAAACTCATCAAACTGGCTGAGGCCTGTGTAGGGCATATCAGAGGCGGACTTGCCATTGTATGTGTCATTGTTGCCTGCTTTTTCGCGGCAATATCCGGTTCAGGTCCGGCTACAGTGGCGGCACTGGGTGTCATTATCGTGCCGGCCATGATCAAATCAGGCTATAAACCTGCGTTTTCCGCAGCGTTAATGGCAGCGGCTGGAGCCATAGGGGTCATCATTCCTCCCTCCATAACCTTTGTGGTATATGGCTCCATTGCCGATACATCCATCGGAGATCTGTTCATTGCAGGACTTGTTCCCGGGCTTCTGATGGGATTCGCACTCATGGTAGTGGCTCTTCTGGTGGGAAGGAGATCTAATTTGAAGACACTGCCCAAAGCCAGCAGAAAAGAACGCTGGCTGGCATTTAAGGACGCGTTCTGGGGACTCATGATGCCGGTCATTATCTTGGGCGGTATCTACGGCGGTATCTTCACCCCCACAGAGGCCGCAGCGGTATCTGTTGTATATGGTTTGTTCGTAGGAATCTTTATTTACAAGAAAATAAGGCTGAAAGAATTTTACGCCTTGCTTCTTGATACCACATCCACAACGGCAACCGTAATGTTCATCACAGCAGCAGCCAGCCTGTTTGCCTATGTGCTGACAAGGGCCAGACTCGACGTGGCTATCAGCTCCGCGCTTCACAATGCCACAGGCGGAAATGTAATAGTCTTCTTCATTATTGTAAATATTATCCTGCTGATCGCAGGCTGCTTCCTGGATTCTACCTCAGCCCTATACATCTTTACACCGCTGTTTGTACCGGTGGCACAGGCGCTGGGCGTGGATCTGATCCACCTGGGTGTTGTGATGATCGTGAACCTGGCGATCGGGCTTTTTACTCCCCCTGTAGGCGTAAACCTCTATGTGGCCTGCGGTGTGGGAAATGTAAACCTGAAGCAGATTTCAAAAGCAGTTGTATCATTGATCATAGCGGCATTGATCGTACTGCTATTAGTAACTTATATACCTAAAATCTCATTGCTATTTGTATAAAAAAGGAGCGAGGAATATGAAAAATGTAAGTGTTGAAGAACTGGAAAGACAGAGTATTGAACTGAGGAAAAAGGTGATCACCATGATCCACAAAGCGAAATCCGGACATCCCGGCGGCTCCCTCTCCGCTGCCGACTTTGTGACAGCCCTGTATTTCAGGGAGATGAATGTGGACCCCAAGAACCCTAAATGGGAGGACAGAGACCGTTTTGTATTGTCGAAAGGACATGTGTGCCCTGTACAGTACGCGGCACTTGCCACACTGGGATTCTTTGATGAGTCTGTGCTGGGCACTCTCCGCCAGGAAGGGTCTATCCTGCAGGGGCATCCTGATATGAAAAAATGTCCGGGCATTGATATCTCCACAGGTTCCCTGGGACAGGGTCTTGCCTGCGGGGTAGGAATGGGAATTGCTGCCAAAAAAGACAACAGGGACTACCGTGTATTCGTAGTCGTAGGCGACGGCGAATGCCAGGAGGGTGAAATCTGGGAGGCAGCCCAGACCGCAAATAAATACCAACTGGATAACCTGGTAGTATTTGTAGACAACAATAACCTTCAGCTTGACGGTACCACAGATGAGGTTATGCCGAACATTAATCTGGGTGAGAAATTCAAAGCATTCGGGTTTGATACCTATGAGATTGACGGACATGACATGAAACAGATTACAGATACTCTGGACAGGATCCGCATGAGAAAGAATGGAAAGCCTAAATGTATCTTTGCCAATACGGTGAAGGGCAAAGGCGTATCCTTTATGGAAAACCAGTGCGGATGGCACGGAGTGGCACCAAATGATGAGCAGTACGAACAGGCAATGAAGGAACTGGACGCGCAGCTTAAAAAACTGGAAGTCAGAAAATCAGCATAAGCGGATGGAGGATAAGAGTATGAGTGAAGTAAAGAAAGCCACCAGAGACGGCTTTGGTGAAGAGATCGTAAAGCTGGGCAAACTGGACAATGATATCTATGTAGTGGACGTTGATATAGGAAAATCCTGTAAGACAGGGGAGTTCCGCAAACAGCTTCCGAAACAATACCTGAATGTGGGCATTGCAGAGCAGAACGCAGCCGGTGTTGCAGCCGGACTTGCAACCTGCGGAAAGATTCCGTTTGTAGTGACCTACGCTGTATTCGGCTCTCTGAGAATGTGCGAGATGATCCGCCAGGAGATCTGTTATCCGAAATTAAATGTGAAGATTGCCTGCTCCCACGGCGGCGTTACCCCGGCAAATGACGGAGCAAGCCATCAGAGTATTGAGGACATGGGAGTTCTGCGCACCATCCCCAACATGACGGTTCTTATGCCGGCAGATTATCATGCGGCGAAAAAGCTGGTGAAAGCAGCGGCAGAATATGACGGACCTGTATATCTGCGTTTTACAAGGGATGCGATTCCGGTCATCTACCCGGAAGATGCTGAATTTGAGATTGGCAAAGCCAACAAGTTAAAAGATGGAAAAGACGTTTCCATCATTGCCAACGGAGATACGGTTTCTATCGCTTTAAAGGCAGCGGAGCAGCTTGAAGCACAGGGAGTGTCCGTGAAATTGTACGATATGCATACGATCAAACCTCTGGACGTGGACGCAGTGACCGAGTGCGTGAACGAGACAGGCAGGATCATCACTGTGGAGGACCACAACATCATGAACGGCCTGGGCAGCGCAGTCAGCGAAGTGGCAGCAGAGACAGGCAGATGTATAGTAAAACGTATCGGTATCCAGGATCAGTTCGGCCAGTCAGCACCTTATGAGAGACTGCTGGAGATGAACGGGATCACAGTGGAGAATATCGTGAACACGGCAAAAGCGTTAGTAAAATAGAGACCTGGGCAGAAAGGGTTACAGCAGGAAATAAAAATTTCAGGAGGATAAAGAAAATGTTTGATTTTGACGGACAGGTAGTGATCGTAACAGGAAGCGGCTCACCAAAAGGAATCGGCAAGACCATTGCCAAGACCTTCGCAAAGCAGAAAGCAGCGGTCGTGATCGCTGATATGAATGAAGCAGGTGTACAGGACACGGTAAATGAGATCAAGGCAGAAGGCGGGGAAGCCATGGGTGTGACTGTCAATGTCACTGACGAGGCCTCTGTACAGAAAATGGTGGATGACATCATGAACGCTTACGGCAGAATTGATGTGCTGGTAAATAATGCAGGCATTTCCCAGAAGGTAACAGTTGAGGATATGACACTGGCAGATATGAGAAAGATTTTTGAAGTCAACATGTTCGGCCTGTTCCTCTGCACACAGAAGTGCATGAAGGTAATGCGCAGTCAGAAATACGGAAGGATCGTAAACTTATCTTCGGTCTCCGGCAAGAGAGGCGGCGGTGTGTTCGGCGGTGCCCACTATTCAGCATCCAAAGCGGCGGTACTGGCATTCTCTAAAAATCTCTCCAGAGAGATCTCCGCGGAAGGCGTCACAGTGAACAGTGTCTGCCCCGGCCTTATCAACACAGAAATATGGAAATCTCTTCCCAAGGAAGATGCAGACAAAATTATTGAGGGAATCCCCATGGGACGTCCGGGTGAGACACAGGAAGTGGCAAATACGATTGTTTTCCTGGCATCTAAGGAAGCCTCCTATATAACAGGCGAAGAAATTGATATCAACGGCGGTTCTCATATGGATTAACCTGAAAATGCATATTTTGCGGCTGCCCTGTCATTTGACAGCAGTCATACCCCTTATTTTATCCGGCCGTAATAGACAAAATTCGATTTTTATGGTAGTATGTTGGTTGTAGGATAAACCGATAAAGGGGTGAGCGGAATGCAGAACATCAGTTATTTAAAGAAAGTAAACAGTGAATCGGTAGTGCAGCAGGTGATCAACGCGCTGACAGAGGCCATGCTCAACAGGGAATTGCGCCCCGGGGATAAGATTCCCACAGAGGCAGAGCTGGCGGAGAGTATGGGAGTCGGAAGGAATTCCATCCGGGAGGCCATTAAGATTCTGGTATATCTGGGAGTGCTTGAGATCAGGCGGGCAGAGGGGACCTTTGTCTGCGAAGGATTTTCTGAGAGCATGATCGACCCAATGATTTACGGTATTATTTTGGACAAAGAGGATTCATATGAAAATCTTATGGAACTGCGGGAACTGATCGAGGTTGGTGTAATGCAGCTCGCCATGCAGAAGATCCAGGAGGAAGATCTGCATGTACTCAAAGAGAAGCTGAACCGCATGGAGAAAGAGATAGAGAAAGGGCCGGAGAACGTGGAGAACGCTTTCCTGGCTGACAATGAATTCCATAATACCATATCAGATATGGGAAAGAATCCCCTGGTAAATAAAATCAACCAGGTGGTGCGTGTGCTGACCTATGCCATGAGGATGAAGACAGTGGAGACCATGATCAAAACTGGAAGAGGCCGGGAATTATTTGAAGCACACCAGAAAATCTATGAGATGATGGCGAATAAAGTAACAGACAATCTGAATACGGCTGTAAGAAAAACATATTTTGCTGATATTCCTTTTACGGATACGGAAGAATAGCCTCGTTCAAATTCCACTTACAGCCATTTGACCAATGCCCTGTCCATTCATTGCCCGGAGTGTGTTTGAATTTCAAACGCGCGCCGGTGAGTGGACAGGGTATTTTTATATTCTAATATGTAATGAGCAGAAGGAGGAGGCCCATGATAGCGATCGCATGTGACCATGGCGGATATGACCTGAAACTAGAGATCATAAAATACCTGAAAGACGAAAAGATAGACTATTTAGATTTGGGATGTGAGGGCAGGAAGGCAGTGGATTATCCTGTCTATGCAAGAAAAGTGACAGATGCCATTAAAAACGGAACCTGTGAAAAAGGAATTCTGATCTGCGGAACAGGAATCGGTATTTCCATAGCGGCAAACAAGGTGCCGGGCATCAGGGCAGCCCTGTGTACAGACTGCTTTTGCGCAGAGGCCACCAGGCAGCACAACAATGCAAATGTTCTTGCTCTGGGCGGCAGGGTGGTAGGTCCCGGCCTGGCGGTGAAGATTGTTGAAACCTTCCTTCACACAGAGTTTTCAGGGGCAGAGCGTCACCAGAGGCGAATAGATTTAATAGAAGGGGACAGAACCTGAGCGGTCAGGCTGTCATAATGGAGGTATTCTGATCATGGAGTTAAAAAATATACTGGTCGGCCAGTCAGGAGGGCCGACGGCTGTTATCAACAGCAGTCTTTACGGTGCAGCGGCAGAGGCCAGGCTGCACCCGGAGAAAATAGGGAAATGCTTTGGTATGATAAATGGAATCGAAGGATTTCTAAAGGGCAGAGTCCTGGATTTCCATGAGGCACTCCCGGGAGATGAACTGAAAGGTCTTCTGACCACCCCCGGAGCCTATCTGGGTTCCTGCAGATATAAACTCCCGGAGGATTTAGAGGACCCGGTGTACAGAACGCTTTTTGAAAAGTTTGAGGAAATGGAAATCGGGTATTTTCTCTATATCGGCGGAAATGATTCCATGGATACGGTGAGTAAGCTGTCGCGGTATGGGAAAAAGACGGGGAGCAGCATCGTGGTTCTGGGAGAACCAAAGACCATTGACAATGACCTTGTCCTCACAGACCATACGCCGGGATTTGGCAGCGCTGCCAGATATGTGGCATCTACTGTGCGGGAGATTGCCGTTGACGCAGGTGTCTATGACAGCAGATCTGTGACGATCGTGGAGATCATGGGACGTCATGCGGGCTGGCTGACTGCCGCAGGGGTACTGGCAAGAAAATTTAAGGGAGACAATCCCCTGTTGGTCTATCTCCCGGAAGTTCCTTTTGATCAGGAAGCATTTCTGAGAAAGGTGGAGGAATGCTTTTCGGTGAACAATGCGGTTGTGGTATGCGTCTCAGAGGGAATCCGGGACAAGGACGGCGTATTTGTATGTGAATACGACAGTGAAGCGGGACTGGACAGCTTCGGCCACAAAATGCTGGCAGGCTGCGGGAAATACCTGGAACGCCTGGTCCGAGGAAGACTGGGTGTGAAAGCACGCTCTGTGGAATTAAATGTAAGCCAGCGCTGTTCCGCCTCCATGCTCTCGGCTGCGGACCAGCAGGAGGCTGTCATGGCGGGCAGATACGGTGTACAGGCAGCTCTTGACGGGGAAACAGGCAAAATGATCTCCTTTGTCAGAACAAGTGATTCCCCATATAGCCTGTCCTGCGCTCTGGAGGATGTGGACCTTATCTGCAATCAAGAAAAGACAGTTCCCCTGTCCTGGATCACTGGTGACGGGACGGATTTGGGAGAAGAGTTTCTGACATATGCAAAACCTCTTGTAAAAGGAAATGTGCAGGTGCCTGCAGATGAAGACGGCCTGCCGCTGTTTGTCTATAGAAAATAGGAGAAGGAGAATTTTATTATGGGATTAGTGACAACAAAGGAAATGTTTCAGAAAGCCTATGAGGGCGGCTATGCCATCGGCGCTTTCAATGTAAACAACATGGAAATCGTGCAGGGGATCACAGAGGCGGCGGGAGAGCTGTGCTCACCGGTCATCCTCCAGGTGTCCAAAGGAGCCAGGGCATATGCCAAGCATACATATCTGGTAAAACTGGTGGAGGCAGCTCTCATAGAAAATGATATTCCCATGGCCCTTCATCTGGACCATGGCCCTGATTTTGCAACCTGTAAGGCCTGCATTGACGGTGGATTTACCTCCGTTATGATTGACGGCTCACAGTATGATTTTGATAAAAATGTGGAGATCACCAGACAGGTGGTGGAATACGCCCACGAAAAAGGTGTGGTTGTAGAGGGCGAGCTGGGTAAACTGGCAGGGATGGAGGATGACGTAAAAGTAGATGCCTCTGACGCTATGTACACCCATCCAGATGAAGTGCAGGAGTTTGTGGAGCGCACAGGTGTGGATTCCCTGGCTATCGCTATCGGAACCAGCCACGGTGCTTTCAAGTTCAAACCGGGCCAGAAACCGCAGCTTCGTTTTGATATCCTGGAGGAGATCACAAACCGTCTTCCGGATTTCCCCATTGTCCTCCACGGGGCATCCAGTGTTTCCCAGGAGTATGTGAAGATCATACAGCAAAATGGAGGAGAGCTGGCTGACGCCATAGGCATCCCGGAAGATATGCTGCGCCGGGCTGCAAAATCCGCTGTGTGCAAAATAAACATTGATTCAGATCTGCGCCTTGCCATGACAGCCGGTGTCCGCCAGGTACTTGCGCAGAAGCCCTCTGCCTTTGACCCCAGGGAATATCTGAAAGCAGGAAGAGCCAATGTCAAAAATCTGGTAGCACACAAAATAGTAAATGTTCTGGGGAGTGACCACAAGGCCTGACCACAAGGCCTGACATAGGCCTGAAAATTCTAAGCTCCTAAAATATTCTGCAGTTCCTTCCATTATTTTGCAGTCCTCTGCCGATTAACGCCGGCAGGGGACTTTTTTTGATTTATAGATTGAATATGTATCAGATAAATTATAGAATAGCCTTAATGAAATGATACGGGGGATTCAATCATGATAAAAAAACAGCTTACGACAATGGAAAAGCTGAGTTTCGGGGGCGGTGATGTTGCCAACTGCGTTACATTTGGGGTTACTTCGGCATATCTGTCTTATTATTACACAGACACAGTGGGTATTTCTGTGGCAGCAGTAGGTCTTATTCTGGGTGCGGCCAGGATCATTGAGGCGTTTGCCAATCTGGCAACAGGAGTGGCTATTGATAAAGTACACTCCCGGTTTGGCAGAACGAAACCCTTTCTGTATGCCACCACCATTCCGCTTATGTTGTTTTTCTTTCTGATGTTTGCAGTGCCAGATGTATCCGCGCCGGCAAAGACTGCCTTTGCATTCTTTACATATCTGACCTTTTGTGTCTTGTATGCAGTGAATAACACAGCCTACGGAACACTTCTGTCCATCATGACGGGAAATGTGAAGCAGAGGAGAAGCATCAATAACTATAAGCTCATGGGCATTGGTGTGGGAACCATGATGTCCAATGCCTGCACGCTTCCTCTTGTGGCAGTTCTGGGAGGCGGAAAGAGAGGGTATATCTTTACGGGACTTATATTCGCGGTATTAAGCGCAGTGCTCCTTATGAACTGTACAGTCCAGTGCCGGGAGCGCATAACGGTACAGTCTGACAAGGTAAAAGTCAGGGATGAACTGCGCTATGCGCTCAGGAGCCGTTCCTGGACAGCCCTCTGCGCAGTGGCACTGCTTATCACATGCGCGCTTACACTGCGGACATCCGGTATCGTGTATTATGCCAAATATGTGTTGGAAAATGAACAGTTGGCAACGCTGCTTCTGGCTATGTCGCCTATTTCCATGCTGGTCAGTTCACCATTTATCGGACAGGTACTGGACCGGGTGGGAAACAGGAAATGCATGGTGCTGGGAAGTCTGGGCATGATACTTTCCATACTGGGCATGGCGGTCTCCGGCAGTAATGTGGCGGGTCAGGTGGTATTTAACTTTCTATGCGGCGTGGCATCGAATCTCTGCACAGGGCCTTTGTATTCCGCATGCTCTGACACCATGGATGAGGTGGAGTACCTGACAGGGGAACGCCCCCAGGGAATCATGACTTCTGTTATGATGTGTACCAATAAGCTGGGAATTGCCTTTGCCCCCATTATTTCCTCTGTTGTTTTAGGCGCAGGCGGGTATGCGGCCGGTGGGGCGCAGTCTGCAAAAGCGCTGTCAGCCATCAGGGGAAATGTTTTCTGGATCCCTGTGCTCCTTTCCGCACTGGGGATTTTGGCAGCCATGTTTTTTGACCTGGATAAAAGGCATAAAACTATAGTAAAAGACCTGGAAAACAAAAGAAAAAATATTTCCTGAAAAAGTATTGACATTCACGCAGCGTAAACCCTTATCCTTTCAAGTGAAGGAGGTGGAGAGATGGAATATACAGTGAACCGGCTGGCACAGATATCCGGGGTCAGCAAGCGCACACTCAGGTATTACGACGAGATTGGATTACTCAGGCCCGAACGGGTAAATCCAAACGGCTACCGCATCTACGGGCAGATGCAGGTAGATTTGCTGCAGCAGATCCTGTTTTACCGAGAGCTGGGCCTGCCGCTGGAGGAAATCCGGGAGATTATAAAAAATCCCGGATTTGACAGGGAAAAGGCTCTGGAGGACCATCTTACAGTCCTTCTGCAGAAAAAAAGACAGACAGAGATCCTCATATCAAATGTCAGGAAGACTCTGGAATCTATGAAAGGAAGAACTATGATGAGTGATAAGGAAAAGTTTGAAGGATTTAAGCGTGATCTGATAAAAGAAAATGAAGAGAAATACGGCAGGGAGGTGCGCGAAGCCTACGGAGAGGACGCTGTGGAGGCATCCAACAGGAGGCTGGCAGGAATGAGTCAGGAAGACTGGACAAAACAGGAGGAGCTGAGCCGGGAAATACTGGATACCCTGAAGGCGGCCATGGAGATTGGTGACCCGGCAGGAGAGCTGGCGCAGAAGGCCTGCGGCCTTCACAGGCAGTGGCTCTGCATGTTTTGGGGTGACGGTGCATATACGAGAGAAGCCCACAGAGGTATGGGTGAGATGTATGTGGCAGACCAGAGGTTTAAAGCTTACTATGATAAGGTTCAGGACGGAGCGGCAGAATTCTTCCGCGATGCACTGAATATCTATTGTTTCTGAGAAAAAGTTTAACAGCGGCATGGTGTACGGTGTTTATATCGCCGGAGCTGTGCTCTGACAGGCGAGTTCGGCATGCCGGACTCGTTTTTGCGCTGCTTATGGTTTCTGAATAGTTACTGTTTTTTCATAGTTTGTTTCTTGACATTACAGTTACTGTATAGTTTACAATGATACGTGATATGACAGCAGAAAGCCGCTGCTGCCAGGGCATGTATGCGGCATTGAATGAGGTGGAAAGATGAAACAGAGAAAGCTGAATGTAACCTACAGGGATCTGGAGAAAAAGGATTATCCCTATGTTGAAAAAATCATCAGGGACACATGGAACTATGACAATATATGTCAAAAGCCCTCCACTGCAAAGCAGATGGCAAAAGTATACTTAAGAGGATGTCTGACACAGAAGACCTTTGCCAGAGTTGCTGTCTGCAGGGACAGGGTCGTGGGCATTATTATCGGAGAGTGCGAAAAAGACAGGAAAATGAATCCGGGGGCGCATATAAGCAGTTTTTTCAACGGCCTGAGACTGATGCTGTCCGGAGACGGAAGGAAAGTGGGAAAACAATTCAGGGGATTCGAGAAAACGGACAAAGAGATGCTGGAAAGCTGCAAAAAGAAATTTGACGGCGAGGTGGTCTTTTTTGCTGTTGCCAAATCTGTCAGAGGCTGCGGCGTGGGAAAAGAGCTGTGGGGACAGCTCAGAGGTTATTTCCGGGCAAAAGGAGCGGAACGGGTCTATGTCTTTACTGACAATACCTGTAATTATAAATTTTATGAGAGCCAGGATTTTGAGCGCCTGGACTGCCGTGAACTGCTCATAAGTCCCGGCGGGCAGAGATTCAGACTGGAGATGTATCTGTATGAATATAACTTTTAAACCGGTGACAGAAGAGAACAGAGCAGAGGTTCTGAAGCTGAAAGTTGGAAAAGAACAGGAGCATTTTATTGAAAGTGTGCAGCAGTGCCTGGAGGAAGCGGACCAAAGGAAAAGTTGGAGGCCTGTAGGGATCTATCACGGGGAAGAGCTGGTGGGATTTGCCATGTATGGCTTCTTCTGGGAGTATTTTCCCGCAGGGCGAGTGTGGATGGACAGGCTGTTGATCGATAAGAGACATCAGGGAAAAGGGTATGGAAAAGCAGCATTACAGATGCTTTTAAAACGTCTCACGGAGGAATACCGCAGGAAGAAAATCTACCTGAGTGTTATCGAGGGAAACCATGCGGCTGCCGGTATGTATCAGAAGGCCGGTTTTCAGTTTACCGGGCGCAGAGACCTTCACGGAGAACGTATCATGGTCTGGAAGAGACCGTAAACCGGGAAAAACTGTGTTTTTGTCATAATCATGCACCAAAATATAAACATTTTGTAAATATTGCATAAAAAATAAAAGAAAATAGATGAAATCTCAAAAGAAATTTAGTACAATACTTTTATGCAGTGTTTACAGTGTGAAAAAAAGGCAGCATTCGGCTGTCAGGAAGATGAAAGGGGAGACATGATTATGACAGAATGGAAAGAGTTATTGAAAAACGGATACAAGGATGTCAGGGAGCTTGCAGCGCGTCTGCATATAACAGAGGAGGAACTCCCTGCTCTTTGTAAGATCCAGGATATGTTTCCCATGTTTGTGAATCCTTATTATTTGTCTCTGGTGGATGAAAATGATCCTGAGGATCCTGTGAGGAAACTTTGCATCCCTGCAGATGCGGAGCTGAAAGCCGGGGGCGAAATGGATACCAGCGGTGAGCATGACAATACAGTCATGACAGGAATGCAGCATAAGTATAATGCCACTGTGCTGATCTTATCTACAAACCAGTGTGCTATGTACTGCCGCCACTGTTTCCGTAAGCGTCTTGTGGGTCTGTCAGGTGATGAAATCGCGGAGTATATCAGTGACATGGCCCAGTACGTGAGGGAGCATGAGGAGATCAATAATGTGCTCGTGTCCGGCGGTGACGCGTTTCTCAACAGCAATCAGACTATAAGAAAGTACCTGGAGGAATTTTCCGGGATCAAACATTTGGATCTGATCCGTTTTGGCACCAGGACGCCGGTAGTGCTTCCCCAGAGGATCACCACAGATCCTGAGCTGGTGGACATGCTCACGGAATACGGCAGGAAAAAACAGATTTATGTAGTCACTCAGTTCAACCATCCAAGGGAACTGACCCCAGAGGCCAGAGAAGCGGTGCAAACACTGATGCGGGCTGGGATCATAGTGAAAAACCAGATCGTGCTGCTGAAAGGTGTAAATGACAAACCGGAAGTTCTCGGGAAGCTTCTGCAGGAAACTACAGCTATGGGGATCATCCCCTACTATGTATTCCAGTGCAGGCCTGTGACCGGTGTACACAGCCAGTTCCAGGTACCCCTTCATCAGGCGTACCGTATCGTGGAGGCGGCAAAGCAGATGCAGAGCGGCCAGGGCAAATGTTTCCGGTATGTTCTCTCCCATGTGACAGGCAAGATTGAGATTCTGGGAGAGATGGAGGACGGCAATATGCTGTTCAAATACCATCAGGCAAAGGAAGAGAAGGACAGAGGACGTATATTCCTTAGCAAAATTGGGGAAAACCAGTGCTGGCTTGATTAGAAAGTGTGTAAAAATGCTTTTTGCAGGCTGCGCGCTCTTTTTTGAGGCGTATTTAAGTACATAGCAGAAAGGCTGTCATAAGATGAAAATTTTCATTTTATGACAGCCTTTCTTTGGTGGAGGAAAGTATCCTGATCTCTCCTATGCAGCAAAAGTCCGGCTTATGGGGCACATGTTTCTTATGGGGCACATGTTTCTTATGATATACACGTTTCTTACGGGATACACATTTTATTAACAGAAGAAATCAACAGACGGTAAAGTTATTTTTATGGAAGTCAATGAGTCCCTCGTCCTTCATTTTATACAGTTCAACCGTCATGGAGCTTCTGTCAACAGACAGATAGTCAGCCAACTGCTGCCTATTAAAAGGAATGGTAAAATACTTGGAGCCTTGAAGTCTCATCTGTTGGGAGAAAAATTCTAACAGCTTGGCACGGATCGTATGAGGTGTCAGGCAGTCTATTTTTCTGGAAAAATGAAGATTCTTTTCCGCAAGTACCCCCAGCAGATTCTGGATTAGTCTGGTATGAAAACGGCAGGCTGAGGAACAGGAAGTCAGCACGCGCTTCAGATCCAGAAACAGGATCTCCGTATCAGCAGCGGCAAGCGCTGTCCCGTCAAACACAGCCTGAGGAACACAGGCGTACGTTTCACCGAACAAATCCCCCGGCCCAAGTCTGGCCAAAAGTGATTCTTTTCCCCAATAGCTTTCCCTGACTATGTGGACATTGCCTTTCAGGATAAGTCCAATCTGGGTGATCCGGTCGCCCCACCGGAAGATAGAGGAGTCTTTCTTATATTCACGTATATGCCCTGATAGGCAGTCCAGCATAGCGGTAAGTTCATCCTCAGTGATTCCCCTGAATAATGGGGAATGAATTAAATCTTTTATGGGAAATGTGCACATAAATGTTAGAATCCTTTCTTATTTGTTGTACCTACAACAGAATGCTTTCTCTCATTATAGTATAGTATCCATGAAAAGACAAGGACAGAGGAGGAATTGCAATGGCAAGAAAACTGGTTCAGATAGATGAGAGCAAATGCAGCGGCTGCGGACTGTGCGTTGGTGCCTGTCACGAAGGTGCCATAGGCATGGTAAACGGCAAAGCAAAGCTTCTGAAAAAAGATTTATGTGACGGAATCGGAGACTGTCTTCCGGTCTGTCCCACGGGGGCCATAGCCTTTGAGGACAGCGGCTCCCGTCCCTGGCCGGTGCAGATAAAGCTGGTATCTCCCGCAGCATCCTTTTTTAAAAAGGCGGATCTGCTGATCGCTGCGGACTGTACAGCCTATGCCTATGCGGGATTTTATCAGAAGTTTGTGAAGGACAGGGCAGTGCTTATCGGATGTCCGAAGCTGGACAGTGTGGATTATTCCGCCAAGCTTGCCGAAATTCTGGCGCTGAATGATATAAAAAGTGTGACGGTGGTGCGCATGGAGGTACCATGCTGCGGCGGAATCGAGCGCGCAGTAAAGACTGCTTTGCAAAAGTCAGGAAAAGAAATACCTCTTCAGGTGGAGACAGTGACAACGCAGGGAGACTTACTGGGAAAATAACAGAAGACTGCGGAAACGTTCCGTATTCTGTTAAAAAACATGGCACAGGAGATGTGCCGCACAGAAAGAGAGGAAAAAATCATGGAAGAAAAAATGTTTTGTTTTCAGTGTGAACAGACTGTAGGGTGCAGTGGATGCAGAGGAGCCAGAGGAGTGTGCGGAAAGCAGGATACGACAGCCAAGCTTCAGGATGAACTGACAGGTGCCTTGATCGGACTTGCCCATGCAGTGGGGGAGGACAAGGCGGAGCCGGAGACAGACCGTCTGATGATGGAAGGCCTTTTTGCAACTCTGACAAATGTGAATTTTGACGATGAGTCACTGAAAAAGCAGATCGAGGCAGTACATCAGGAAAAAGAAAAATATGTTCCCGGCTGTATATCCTGCCAGGAACCCTGCGGGCGCACAACGGACTATTCTATGAAGAAACTCTGGGAAGATGAGGAGGATATCCGTTCCCTGAAATCCCTTCTGCTTTTCGGGCTGAGGGGGACAGCGGCTTATGCCTGTCACGCCATGGTTTTGGGATATACGGACGAACAGGTCAATGCCTTTTTCTATAAAGGAATGGCAGCTATTGGTGAGGACAGGGATATGGAAAATCTGCTTCCTCTGGTCATGGAGGCAGGAGCCGTAAACCTTAAATGCATGGAACTGCTGGACAAGGCGAACACAGAAACCTATGGAATTCCTGCGCCCGCAAAAGTGAAGATGAAGGTGGAAAAAGGCCCGTTTATCGTCATTTCAGGCCATGATCTGAGAGATTTAAAGCTGCTGCTTGAGCAGACAGAAGGCAGAGGCATCAACATCTATACACACGGAGAGATGCTACCTGCCCATGCTTATCCCGAGCTTAGAAGGTATGCGCATTTGAAAGGAAATTTCGGTACTGCATGGCAGAATCAGCAGAAAGAATTTGCACAGCTTCCTGCACCGGTTCTTTTTACTACAAATTGTATTATGCCCCCAAGAGACAGCTACAGTGACCGGGTATTTACCACAGGTGTTGTCAGCTATCCGGGTATGGTGCATATAGGGGAGGACAAAGACTTCTCTGCTGTCATTGAAAAAGCTGTTTCTCTGGGAGGTTTTTCAGAGGAGAAGACATTCACGGGGATCAACGGGGGCAGCACTCTGACTACAGGATTTGGCCACAACACCATTTTAGGCGCCGCAGATCAGGTGGTAGAGGCTGTGAAAGCAGGGAAGATCAGCCATTTCTTCCTGGTGGGAGGATGCGATGGCGCCAGGACAGGAAGAAATTACTATACAGAATTTGTACAGAAAGCGCCCAAGGACTCTGTCATCCTCACTCTGGCATGCGGAAAATACCGTTTCAATGACCTGGATCTGGGAGAAATCGGCGGTCTTCCAAGGCTGATGGACATGGGACAATGCAACGACGCATTCGGCGCTGTCAAGGTAGCCATTGCACTTGCAGAAGCGTTCAACTGTGGTGTCAATGATCTGCCTTTGACCCTGGTGCTTTCCTGGTACGAACAGAAGGCTGTGAGTATTCTGCTGACACTTCTGCATCTGGGAATTAAAAATATCTATCTGGGACCAACTTTACCTGCCTTTGTGTCTGAAAATGTGTTAAACTATCTGGTAGATAATTTCCAGATTTCACCTGTCAGCACACCGGAGGAGGATTTGAAGAAGATCCTGGGTTAATACTGCAGCCGGAGCTGACAGAACAGGAGGATGTGTATGAGAAGAAAAGACAGGGAAAGGTCCCGCGAATTTGCTTTGGAGGTTACAGATAAATGTGAATGGGCTGTACTGTCCATGACAGATTTGGAGGGTAAGCCATATGCTGTGCCTCTGACCATCGTGAGAGATGGCGAGTCAGTTTATTTCCATACAGCAAAGGCCGGCAGAAAGATTGATATTTTAAGGCAGAGTCCGGCGGTGTGTCTGGTATGTGTGGGAGATACGGAGAGACTGAAGGACAAGTTTACTACAAAGTACGAATCAGCGGTCATCAGCGGATACGCAGAGGAGGTAACAGAGGAGGAAGAGAAAATTCATGCTCTCAGGATCCTGTGCCAACGTCATACACCCACAAATATGCATGAGTTTGAGGATGCGGTCAGCGGCAGCCTGAAAGCCACAGGCGTATGGAAGATTCGGATGAAGGAAGTTACAGGAAAAGCTAAGAAATGATCACGAAACACGGAAAAACACGTATAGGGCAAAGTCCTTATGCGTGTTTTTTTGGTATAACCATAAGTTATGGCAGGTATGAAAAATGGAGTAAGGGGGTTGAAAAAATCATAATATAATGTTATATTTTTAGAGAAATTTTATAATTACTTTATAAAGTTAATAAAATATAACTTTAAACCGAATGCTGCTTTTAAGTGGAGAATAAAATGAATGGACAGAGCATACTCGATAAAATAATAGATACATACCGGCCGAATTTTGATGTGGACGAGCCATATGAGTATCATGGAGAGGTTTATGATGCATATGCCGGGTTTTCCATGACAAGTGCAAAATATGTGCTGGTGAAGCGCGCAGAGCTGTGGCGTGCCCACTGCTTTGAGCATGCCTTTTTTCAGTGCCGGGATGTGATACACGCGGGAGATATTCTGCGTTTCCAGAAGCAGCTTCTGGAATACATGGAGCCGGAACTGGTCAGGGGAGGGGAGCCGGAGCCTGTCAAGGATCACATGTATACTTATCTGACCGGCGTGTTTGTCTCAGAAAAGGCAGTATCCCCGGAAACGGTGCAGGTATTGAAAAAATTAAAGTTCAGGAAGAACTATCGCTTTGCAGTGAGGGGATTCTCAGAGGAGCGCACGGTGCTTTTTGATCTGGAAAACCGGAAGATATATGGTAATTCCGCGGCGAAAGATTTGATAAAAGGATATAAAAAGATGTTTTCTCTGTAGCTGTGAGAGGAAAGAACAGTTACTTTTCATCTTTTTAAATATCACTGTAACTGGTCAGCATTCACAGTTACAAATCATCAATAAAGAGGAGGAAAAGAGTTATGAGTGGAGTTGTAATTCTGGGAGCGGCAATCTTGATCTTTGTGATTGCCTATGTGACCTACGGTTCCTGGCTGGCAAAACAGTGGGGCGTGGATCCCAAACATGAGACACCGGCACATACGGAGGAGGACGGCGTGGACTTTGTGCCTGCAAAAGCCCCTGTGCTGCTGGGACATCATTTTTCATCCATCGCAGGTGCGGGTCCCATCAACGGACCTATTCAGGCGGCTATTTTTGGATGGGTGCCTGTACTTTTGTGGATCGTCATCGGAGGTATTTTCTTCGGAGCAGTGCAGGATTTTTCTGCGTTGTTTGCGTCTATCCGTCATAAGGGAAAATCTCTGGGAGAGGTTATCGAGGAGAATATTTCTCATAAATCAAAGGTATGTTTTACCGTGTTTGCATGGCTGGTGCTGATCTTGGTCGTAGCGGCATTTGCGGATATTGTGGCAGGAACCTTTGCCGGATTCACCGCAGGCGCGGACGGTGATATGGTAAAGAATGCTGCCAACGGGTCTGTAGCCATGGCATCCATGCTGTTCATTCCCCTGGCGGTGGGATTTGGTTTCCTGAACCGGAAGAATGTAAATCTGGGCGTCACAACCATCGTTGGTGTCCTTCTTCTGGCACTGTGCATCTTTGTGGGTCTTAAATGCCCTGTTTATTTTTCAAAAACAGCATGGCTTGTGGTGATCTTTATTTACATATTTATTGCTTCTGTTGCTCCTGTGTGGATTTTGCTTCAGCCGCGTGATTATCTGAACAGCTTTTTGTTGTATTTTATGATGATCGCCGCTGCTATCGGCATTTTCTTTACCAATCCGGATGTGCAGCTCAAAGCGTTTACCGGATGGAATATCGGGGGACAGACCTTGTTCCCGTTCCTGTTCATCACAGTTGCCTGCGGTGCTGTATCAGGTTTCCACAGCCTCATCGGTTCAGGTACCACCTCAAAACAGCTCAACAGCGAGAAGGACGCAAAGCTCATAGGATATGGTTCCATGCTCATTGAGTGCGTGCTTGCAGTGATCGCGTTGATCGCTGTGGGATATCTGACCTCTGATGGTGCCTATGCGGAGATTGGTACTCCGCCTGTTGTATTTGCAACCGCGATCAGCACTTTCTTTGCCAATATGGGCATGGGAGATATGGCGGTTACGACCATGAAGACCATCATTCTTCTGGCGATTTCAGCATTCGCCCTCACATCCCTGGACACAGCCACACGTCTGGGACGATTCCTGTTCCAGGAGCTGTTTGCGTTCAAAAAGGATGGGGAAAAGAATATTCTCAGCAACATGTATGTGGCAACCATTATCACCATTGCCTGCGCAGCACTTCTGACGATCGCCGGATATCAAAAGATATGGGCGTTGTTCGGAGCCTGCAACCAGCTTGTGTCTGTTCCCGCGTTTTTGGCAGTGTCCTGCTGGCTGAAACGGATCGGGAAGAACAACAAAATGTTCTACTTCCCAATGTTCTTTATGCTTGTGGCAACACTCAGCACTCTGGTTCTTACATTTAAGAACAATGTGTTGAAACTGGCAGGAGGAACCGGGCAGGCTCTTGTGGAAGGACTTCAGTGTGTGCTGATCGTTCCGATTGTAGTATTGGCAGTGATCATGGCTGTTGATGGAATTAAGACTTTGTTCAGTAAAAATGTAAAGACTGCCTGACGGCTGATATGAGAAGGACCGAAACCGGTGAGAACGGGTTTCGGTCCTTCTTTTTGGACAGATATAGGAGAACTATACAAAATAATAAAAATAATGATATGGCCTTCATCCATTACAATTTTTTAAATTCCTGCAGAAGTGCTTCAGCTTCAAAATGATCATTTTGTTTCCCCACAATTTCTTCCAGCAGTAATACTGCATTCTCTTTTTCTCCGAGTCCGGCTGCGCCCAAGGCTCTTAAATAGCAGCAGTATTGTGTATTCCTAAGCTGCAGATCATCCTGGAAGACTTCGATCTCCGGCAGGGAAACTGCAAAGAAGTCATAGGATACCTTATCAAAAAGATGTTTTTCCCCGTATATAATAAGCTGATGGAAGGATTTTCTTGCAGCGTTCTCCTCTCCCAGTTCCCGGTATGCCAGACCTTGATAATAGATATAATCAGATGGCTGGTCATTGTAATAGAGGACAGCGGACGGTTCCTGTGAGCCGGAGGCGGCAAGGCGGAAATATTTTACAGACTCTTCTTCCTGTCCCATCATCCTGCAGGCTTTTCCCATGTAAAAGTAGGCCTCATTATCCGGTACATTGGGAAGCTTTCCCTCTCCCAGATTTTCCGGATAGGTGAGGGAGGATTCCAGGAGAGAAAAAGCCTTCTCCGGTTCATTCTTCGCCAGCTTTTCCTCTGCCTGATGTATCAGGGCAAAGCGATATTGGGCGCATACCTTTCCCTCTCCCCCTTCCCAGGGATGGAAACGCCGGGAATTAAGGGCAGCTAGGGCATCCTCGTAACGTCCAGTGCCGTTCAGGAGCGTGATATACCGCAGGTATAAGTCATCTCTCTGTGCCGTGATCTCCGGGTGGGATTCCATGGTTTCAAGACGCTGTTTTACCGGGACACAAAGTTTGGCCGCCAGTTGGTCATATTCAAGCCACAGCCGTGGATAAGTGCTGTCCAGACGGCAGGCTTTCTCCATCATTTCCATAGCCTTTTCGGGCATATTTTTTTTATTATAGTAGGCAATGGCAAGATTGCGGCATGTCGTGGCAAAATCCGGTTTTTCCGCTAAGGATACTTCCCAATGACCAATTGCCTTCTCATACTGCTTTTTATCATACAAAAGGTTACCAAGATAGTAGTGTGCCATGGGGGCGGATCCCAGGAGGTTTACAGCACACATCAGAATGCCGTATTCCTCGGTACGGTTGGGGAAACAGTAGTCGGAAGGTGCTGACTCTGCCCTTTTGGCACAGGTAAGGGCAGCTTCCCGATCGCCCATTAACAGGTGAATACTGGACCGGTAATAGAACAGCATGGGATTATCAGACTCACAGGCGCTGAGAATCCTCAGTGCATCTTCATACATCCCTGCGTTTTTATACAGATAGGAAAGTTCCAGGTAATTGTGTGCTTCCCTGCGCATTTTCTCTTTCCAGAACTGGAACGTGCCGGAAGAGACTGCTTTTTCATACAGGCATCCCATATATAGCGGGTCAATGGAGAGGCTTTCCTCTATCAGTGCGGTGTTATCCCTGTCAAGTTTTCTCATGAGAGCCGCTTTCAGGGTACGGACCTTCATGCTGTGCCAGTTGCGCGGCAGCGCCTTTTCAGCAAATTCCAGGGCATCCTCATACCTTTTTTTTCGCGCGGACAGGCAGGCAAGCCAGTAAAAACCTGTACTCTGTGTCTCAGCGCTCCAGGTGGATTTGTAGAACGCATCAAAGGCCTTATCCTCCTGACCGTCAGCCTCCAGAGCCAGTCCCAGATTAAAATAGCATTCTCCGGTATAGGGATTGGGGTTCTTACGAGTCTGTTTTTCCACAGCGGCCTGAAAGTGAGAGATACTGTCCTTTATATGTCCTCTGCGGAAAAGCAGCAGGCCATACCCGTTGTTCAGGCGGATATCCGTGGCATCCCGTCTGAGGCCTTCCAGATAGTAATCAGCCGGTTCATAAGTGGCATGACGGTACTGTTCCAGGTGGGAAGCCGCCAGGTAAAGCTCTTCCAGGGATTTCATATCCTGGGGAGCCGTCATAGGCTTGGCGGGTTCGGGGATGGGTTTCAGTTCTTCCTTGTAAACGGCATATTCAACCAGGATTCTGCCGCTGTGGGACACCGTAACTTTACAGTCCGGCATATAGTTGGGGGCCGGGAAAGAAATCTCAAAATATTTTTGGGGTGTCAGATCTGCGGTTGTCTCACAGAGAACCTGTCCCTTTTCCATAACCCGGATAGAAGCATGTTCATAAACTCCCGTGGCATAGACTTTTAGGGTAACGGAACCATTGGCCGGTTCGCTGATGCTGACCATTGCCTCCTTCGTGGCGTTTCCCACTCTTCCCACACCTTTGTAGGGCATAAAATACTGGACAAAAGTCTTTTCTTCCTGGGGTTTCAGCCAGGTGAAATCAGGCTGGTTGTCTGTGAACACTCCGGTCATCAGTTCTATGTAGGGGCCGTCCCCATCGGTCAGGTTTCTATCCCAGGTGCGGCCGAAGTCCCCGTTTCCCCAGGTCCACTGTTTCTTTCCGGGAGAGATGTGGTGGTCAGCTACATGCAGTAGCCCGGCTTTCACACTTTCGTCGTAGTTGCCGATAAAGTCAAAGTCTGAATGTGCGGCCATATAAGATGTGGGAACCTTCACGTTTTTATAGCGGGAGATATCTACACCTGCGGAATAGTCACATTTATAATACTCTCCCGTGGCAATGGGGAAAGTAGATACAGCCCGTTTTCCGTGGTCCATGACGGCATTTACATCCGGGGGAAACACGGAATAAGTATGGTCATTTACCGGGACAGCGGGATTTGCCCACCACAGAAAAGTCTGCGGAAGGTCTGTATTGTTGTAGAGCTGTCCTTTGATCTCAATATAGGCTTTTCCGGGGTGTAGGGTAATAGCTGCCATGCCCTTTGTGCCGTACATCTTATCAATCTCACTGACAAATACTGTGCAGGAGCCGTCCGGACTTTCTTTTGTGGTATATTCTACCGGGGAGTAAGTGGATGGGCGGTGATGCTGAGGCCAGTTAAATTCAATCCCTCCGGAAATCCATGGCCCGGTAAGGCCTACCAGTGCAGGCTTGATCACATGGTTGTAATAGACAAAATCGTACCCGTTAGTCTTATCATATGCCCGCTGGATGCGACCGCCCAGTTCGGGGAGAACCATTACTTTCAAATATTCATTCTCCAGCCAGACAGCATGGTAGGTTACGTCCTCTTTTGTGTCTGAGATTTTTTCTGTTACTGGAAGCGGATATACCTTCCCGGTGCTTCCCTGATAAGCCCGTTTTTCAATAAAAAGAGGACTTTTTTCCGGGGGATAGACTTTGTATGTGGGGATAATACAGGGTTCTTCCCAGATTCTTACCGGTTTTGTTTGTGACATATACTTAGCTCCTTTTATTGTAACGATTCAGCAGGTCTTTTAATTTACTGAAAAGTTACCTTTTATTTTTTATGAAGCGGAGGAGTGTAAATCTGTCCGCCGTTCCATTTGTTCTGCAATTATTTTACTATTCTGCTTGTAGAATAGGAATATCTTATTCTGGCTATTCATGGACAATATTACACTGGTGTGATACTATATTTTCATGAATATATTTGAACAGGAAATGACAGAAGAGAGAAAAAGAGACGGATTTAAGGGGGAGCGCATGGTGGTGCTTCCAACAGAGGCATTTCAGGATTATGTGGAGCATCCTCTTGTTCGGAGGCTGTTTCTGACAGATGTGGGTTTTTTCCCCTGTGCAACGCATCATTACAGAGAAAGAAGGGATGGAATTGAAGAATACATTTTCATTTACTGTACAGCGGGAAGCGGATTCGTATATGTAAATAACAGAAAGTATATGATACATGAAAATGAGGCCTTCTGCATACCCAGGTACTGCGGCCATAGATATTATGCCTGCGAGGATGACCCCTGGAGTATTTTGTGGGTTCATTTTAAAGGGGAGGATGTAAAATATTTTCCGCTTGAAGAGTGCAAAACAGTGACCTTCAACTCGGATAATGCCACCAACCGTATGATGTTTTTGTTTGAGCTTCTGTTCCGTGTGCTGGACGGGAATTATACCCTTGGGAATTTTATCTACATATCCCAGGTTCTCTCCCTGATACTGGCCGAGACGTATAACAGAGAAAAGCACCACACCACGCTGGAGCAGAACCGCCATGTGACCAATGTGGTACGTTATATGTACAAACATTTGCATGAGGAGCTGACCCTTCAGCAGATTGCTGAGGAATTTGAGTTGTCTAAAAGCTATCTGAATGTAATATTTCGGAAATATACCCAGCATGCACCTATGGATTTTTATATCAGCCTTAAAATGAAGGAGGCTTGCAAACTTCTGCGTTCCACTAACCTCTATATTTATGAAGTGGCTCAACAGCTTGGGTATCAGGACCAGTATTATTTTTCGAGAATTTTCAAAAAAGTAGTGGGAATATCCCCAAAGGAGTACAAAAATAGCGAATATTTTCACTACAAGGATTAAGGACTATGTAAAAATGCCGGATTTTGACTGCAGGAGCGCAGCAAAATCCGGTTTTTTGCTTTGTGAATGGAAAATAGTCCATCAAATAGCAGGATACAGCATTTTACCCATGGACATTACCGTATATACTATAACCAACATAAAACCTCCGGCGGCCAGAACAGAAAAGGATTGCAGTATATATAGTGAAGGCTATGATACCTGTTATGCGGCAAGTGCCCTGGGGTATATCTGACGATAGAAGGATGGGATTTTATATGGGGTATACATATAACAAAAATTATCTGATAAAAGACGAAAATCCATGGTTTCCGGTAATGGGGGAGATTCACTACAGCCGCTTCCGGGAGGAGTTCTGGGAGGAAGCCCTGAGGAAAATGAAAGCAGGGGGAATTACCGTAGCAGCCACATATGTTTTCTGGATACATCATGAAGAGGAGGAAGGGGCCTTCGTCTTTGAGGGGTGCCGGGATCTGAAGAAATTTGTGGAACTCTGCCGTAAAATCCAAATGAAATTGTTTCTCCGTATTGGACCTTGGTGTCATGGTGAGGTGAGAAACGGTGGTTTTCCGGACTGGCTGCTGCAGAAAGGATTCACGCTCAGGTGTGATGACGAGAGATATCTTGCATATGTAGAGCGGTTCTGGAAACAGATTTATGAACAGGTCAGGGGAGAGATGTATGAAGACGGGGGTCCGATAATTGGTATACAGATTGAAAATGAGTATGGACATGTAGGAGGATTTTCCGGTGAAGCCGGTGAACAGCACATGAGGACTCTGAAAGGGCTGGCTGAAAAAACGGGTTTTCGGGTGCCGCTTTATACGGCTACCGGGTGGGGCGGCGCTGTGACCGGCGGCATGCTGCCGGTAATGGCAGGCTACTGTGAAGCGCCCTGGGACCCACGGCTTACGGAGATAGAGGCAAATGAGAATTACGTCTTCAGCGGTAAGAGGAATGATGCCCTGGTAGCCAATGATCATCATGTGAGTTCCGAGCTGACATTTTCCCAGGAAGATTTTCCTTATCTGACGGCAGAACTGGGCGGTGGCCTGCAGCCTACGGAACACAGAAGGCCTGTGCCTACAGGAACGGATATCGGCGCAATGTCTCTTGCAAAACTTGGCTCAGGTGTGGCCATGCTTGGTTATTATATGTATCATGGAGGGAGCAATCCAAAAGGAAAGTTTTCTACCCTGCAGGAGAGCAGGGAGAGTGGATATCCTAACGATGTGCCTGTAATTAATTATGATTTTTTTGCCCCTATCCGCCAATATGGACAGATATCGGAGACATATAAAGAAATCAAACTGCTTGCCATGTTTCTGGCTGATTTTGGGGATGATATGGCGAAACTTCCGGAGGAGATAGCGCCTGCGGACATCAGCCCAGAAGATACCCATTCTCTCAGGACCTCATGGAGACATGATGACATTCACGGATATGTGTTTTTTAATAATTATCAGAGAAAGAGGACCATGGATGCTCACATGGGGGTAAAGCTTACAGGAAGGTGCAGAGATGCTGTGGAATTCCATGAAATAGACATACCTTCAGGAGCTTATGGCTTCTTCCCTTATCACATGAAACTGGGAGATAAGGAACTGGTTTCAGCAGCCGCAACACCCCTATGCAGACTGGAAGGTTCGGAGACTTGTTATGTATTTTACGGTGACTATGAGCCATTTTACTGTTGGAAGGAGGAAGGCGCAGCCTTGACGCTGCATCTTTCCAGGGCAGATGCTCTGAACGCATGGAAAATCACACTGGACAGAGACTATCTGATACTCTCCGATAACTATGTGTGGGAAGAGGACGGGGAGGTAAAGGTAACCGGGGCACCATATACAAAGATAAAATGTTATCCTGACATGCCGGCGGGAATTCCCGGCTTCGCCAGATGCGGCAGGGATGGCGCCTTCACTGTTTATGAGAGGAAAGAGGAGAGCAGTAAGACAGCCGCAAAATTCCGTATGATCCATGAGGATGAAGTAACTAGGACATATGAAATAGAGATACAGTATTCGGAAAATATACTGGACTGTATCCTCACATTTGCATATGGAGGAGATAAGCTTGAAATATATCAGGGAGATGAGCTGCTCAATGATTATTATTATACCGGAGAACCGGCAGAATTAAGCCTGCGGTATTTTGACTTTCCTGAAAAACTTTTGGTAAAAATCTACGCACTGCATGAAGGCCATAAAAGGTTTTTAGAAAAATGGCCCGAAATGCAGAACGGTACAGCCTGTGAGCTGATTACCGTATCTGCAAGAGACGAGATAAGATAGATCTTAAAAAGAAAAAGCATAGGTAAAAGTTCTTAAATAGAGCGCACCGGGCTTTACGATATGCAAGGGGGCCAGACCGCAGTTTGGAGTATCGGGGATATCCTGTGGTTCCAGGGCTATGGCACAGTGCGGGGATGAGGGGCATCCTCCATTGATTTTATAAGTGTTTTCAATAAAGCCTCCCGAATAGACCACGATGGAAGGTGTATCCGTATAGAGCTTCAGGCTTCGTCCGGATGGATGGTCTTCCAGTACTAGGGATGGCTCAAAGTAGTTGTGCCCTTTGTTTGACAAAAAGGCATGGTTCAATCCTCTCGCTCTCTGTATCTGCACATTCTGCGGGTACCTGTCTATATTTTCCTGTATGGAGACCGGGGCGGAAAAATCAAAGGGTGTTCCATTCGTATGGGACATTCCCATGGGTATATGTGTTTCATCGTTTTCCACAAACGCATTTCCCCGGATAAACAGTCTGTGATCATGGACATTTTTGGTGAAATCTCCGGACAGATTAAAGTAAGCATGGCTGAACAGATTGAAATAAGTCTCCCGGTCGCTGGATGCACGAAAACTGACGGTCAGACGGTTGTCAGAGAACAGCCGGTAGGTAATATGAATACACCGATGGCCGGGATAGCCATCCAAACCATGGGGAAGAACAGTCTGAAAGGTAAGCGCTGCAGATTCCAGGTCGGTTTCCCTGCTGACCAAAGCTGCATTCTGAAAAGAAAGATTGTGAAAACCGCCGTGGATGTGATGGGCACCATCATTTTGGGATAATTGGTAATGTTTGTCGTCAATGTACAGGGTTCCGCCCGAAATACGGCCTGCATTGGGGCCAAGGGCAGCGCCGCAGTACAGAGGATTGTGCAGATAGGACGTAAGATTATCAAAGGATAGCAGAATGTTGATTTTTTCCCCTGTCCTTTTGTCAGGTACATAGATGCCGGTTAAAGCGCAGCCGTAGGAGAGGACATGGACAGACATAATTCCATTGTCCATACAATATTCCTTCAGCTCCATATGGTCTGCAGAGATAGTTTGAAGCAGTGAGATTTTCATAAAGGCCTCCTTTTTTAGCTTGTCCCGTTTAGGGGAAAATAAATTGAGACCAATTATAACAGAGAAAAACAAAAATTACCAGAAAAATTTGGTTTACATAAAAATGGAAGAAATTCAGCTGTCACTGAACAAAAGCCGCGGTTTAAGTAAATTGTGGGCAGTAATATCCGGCTGAATCAATATAATCTTCAAAATGCGCGCAAACACGTAACACGTAAACAGTAATCAGGATTGAGAGGTTAAGTTATGAGAAGAAAAGTAGCAGCAGTATTTTTGGCATCCGCGATGGTATTTTCACTGGCAGCCTGCGGTGGAAGTGACGGAAGTACAGAGACAAAAGAGGATGCAGGTAAAGAAAAAGATAACGCGGAAGCCGCATCAGGTGACGACAATACCCTGACTGCATGGTGTTGGGACCCTAATTTCAATATCTATGCCATTGAAAAGGCAGCGGAACTTTATGCCAAGGACCATCCCGGGTTCCAGATTAAAGTTACGGAGATGCAGTCTGATGATATTGAGACAAAGGTTACAACCGCCGTTTCTGCGGGGGATTTGAGCACACTGCCCGATATCTTTTTGATGCAGGATAATTCTTTCCAGAAATATGCCACCAATTATCCGGATGTATTTACAGATCTTTCGGATTCAGGAATTGATTTTACGCAGTTCTCAAGTGCAAAGGCAGCATACTCCACAGTAGACGGTAAGAATCTGGGGGTTCCCTTTGACAACGGTGCTGTGATCAATTGTCTTCGCACAGACTATCTGGAACAGGCGGGATTTACCATTGATGATTTCACAGATATTTCCTGGTCTGAGTTTATGGAGAAAGCAAAAGTGGTAAAAGAAAAGGCAGGACAGCCTATGATAACCGCACAGGCCGGTTCCCCGGACCAGATCATGATGATGCTTCAGTCCTGTGGAGCCTCCATGTTTAACGAGGACGGTTCCATCAATATAGTAGGCAATGACGCCCTGAAAGAATGTATGGAAATCTATACCCAGATGGTAAAGGATGGGACACTTTTGGAAGTTACAGACTGGGATCAGTATGTTGCGTCTATCAATAATGGTACTGTTGCAGGGGCCATGAACGGCTGTTGGATCATGGCCACCGTTACAGGAAAAGAGGATCAGGCAGAAAAGTGGGCAATCACAAATATGCCGAAACTGGACAAATCTGAGGGTGCAACCAACTATTCTAACAGTGGCGGATCTTCCTGGGTTATCACCTCCAACTGTAAAAACCAGGAACTGGCTAAAGATTTCTTTAAATCCACATTTGCCGGAAGCACAGAACTGTATGACGATTTGATCAGCAAAGGGGCTCTTTCCACATGGGCGCCGGCAGCAGAATCGGATATCTATAACCAGGATGTTGCGTTCTTCGGAAACGACGCGGTCTATGCCAAGATTGTAGATTTTGCCACCAGGACACCGTCAAACATTACAGGACCATTTTACTATGATGCACGAGATGCTATTGGTGTTGCCCTTTCTAATATCACACAGCAGAATGCGGACATGGATGCTGAGATAGAAAATGCCCAGTCTACAGTAGAGTTCAATATGGGCGGCTGAGAAGAATAAGATATTCCATAGAGAAGTTTGCTGCTGCTGCATAAAGGCAGCAGCAAATTTTTTATAAGGCGATAGAAAAGGAGGACTTGCATGAGTGACACAAAGAGAGGATTGTCGCTTGAGAAGAAACATAACCTGACCGGATGGCTCTTTCTGATACCTGCGACTGCACTGATCTGCTGGATGAGTTTTTATCCCATGGTGAAAGCCTTTATCATGTCCCTTCAGACTGGTATTGGAATTAATCTGAATTTTGGGGGTGCAGCCAACTACCTGCGCATTTTGAAAGACCCTACATTCCGTCAGTGCCTGTTCAATACATTTTTTTACCTGGTTATCCAGGTGCCTGTTATGCTGGTGCTTGCACTGGGGCTGGCATCTATGCTGAATAATAAACAGCTGCGTTTTAAGGGATTGTTCCGCACAGCAATTTTCCTGCCTTGTGCTACATCCCTTGTCTCATATGCTATGATTTTCCGTTCCATGTTTGCCAATGACGGATTTATCAATACCATTCTAAGAAACATAGGGCTGGATCCTATTATGTGGTTTGCCAATGCGTGGACGGCAAGGGCCGTCATCATAATTGCCTTGATCTGGAGATGGACGGGATATAACATGGTATTTTATCTATCCGGACTGCAGAATATTGAATATTCCGTGTATGAGGCAGCCAAGATTGACGGGGCATCCCCCTTTCAGTCCTTCTTTAAAATTACAGTGCCGCTACTGAAGCCCACCATACTTCTGACTGCGATCATGTCCACAAATGGAACCTTACAATTGTTTGACGAGTCTCTGAACCTGACAAACGGCGGACCGGGAAAATCAACCATGACTTTGTCACATTACATATATAATACATCCTTTGTACAGAGTCCAAACTTTGGTTATGCGGCGGCTATGTCTATAATTGTGTTGGTTATGGTAGCTGTTCTGGCCGTTATTCAGATGAAAGTAGGTGATGAACGATGAGCAGAGGAAAGAAGGTATTCCAATATGTATTCCTTTCCACGGTATCCCTATTGTCCGTATTTCCACTGTACTATATGTTTTGCGGTGCCACCAATAGAAGTACTGATGTGGTGGCGGGAAGAATGCTGCCGGGAGGATACATTGCACAGAATATGAAAGCTCTTTTGGAAAACCAGGACCTTGCCAGGGCATTGTGGAATTCCTTCCGCAATGCTGTCATACTGACACTGCTTGCTTTGCTGGTCTGTTCCATTGCAGGGTACGGATTCGAGATTTATCATGATAAGGGTAAGGATATAGTCATGACCCTTCTGCTGACTGCCATGATGATCCCCTTTGCGGCTATCATGATCCCTTTGTTTAAGATGTTTTCAGGGTTGAAAATGGTAAATACCATGGCTGCGTTCATGCTGCCCACAGTATCCACTCCCTTTTTGATCATGCTGTTTAGGCAGAGTGCACGCTCATTTCCACATGATATTATTGAGGCTGCTAGAATTGACGGGCTGAGTGAAGTGGGGATTTTCTTCAGAATGTTTTTTCCGACTATGCGTTCTACCTATGCGGCTGCCATGACTATTACGTTTATGAATGCCTGGAACAATTATCTGTGGCCTAAAGTGATTTTACAGACAGATGATTCTATTACTATGCCCATGCTGGTAGCGAATCTGCTGGGGGGATATACCGTGGATTACGGAATGTTGATGCTGGGTGTATTGATTTGTACCATTCCGACCGCAGTAGTGTTTTTCTGTCTGCAGAAGAGCTTTGCGGAAGGCATTACGGGAGCGGTCAAGTAATGGCGGTGTAATATATAATGACTTAGGAGGAAAAGAATGAAAAAACGTTTATTGCTTTGCGGAATCATGGCTTTTGCTATGGCCTTTGCATCAGGGGCGGCTGCACCAAAGACTGTGCAGGCCCAGTCACGGAATATAAAAAATGATACATTTTGGCATGATATTAACGGAGATCCCATTTATTCACAGGGGGGCGGAATTTTTAAATTCAAGAATCCGGATACGGGAAAGGACACATATTACTGGTATGGAGTAAAGTATAAAGAGGCAGAAGCTTTTTATAAAAATCCAGCCAAAGGCTACAGCACGACTACATTTGAAGCAGTCACATGTTATACTTCAGATGATCTGACAAACTGGAAGTTTGAGGGCAATGTGCTGACAGAATCTGAGGTGAGCGGCGTAGAACAGACCAACGGTAATCCGGCAACTTGGCTGGGAAGAATGGGCGTAGCTTACATGGAAGAGAGTGGAACTTATGTTATGGCAATTCAGCACGAGTTTGCAGATCCGGGTGATGTCATTGATAATGCGGGAGGGGATACCTCTAAAGACGGTGTAACAAAGCAGGTTCTTCTACTAAGATCAGACAGTCCTACCGGCCAGTTTAAGTGGGACCAGAGAATAAATATGGCATCCTATACAGGTGGAACATCCAATACCGGCGACCAGACGGTATTTACAGATGAAGATACAGGAAAAGGTTATCTGCTGTATTCTTACGGCAGAGGACGAAACAGAATCTTCCTGTCGGAAATCCGGGAGAATGCAGAAGGCAAAATAGAAATCGGAGAGCCTTACAAGGTATTCCAGGGGGACGGCCGTGAAGGCAACTGTATGTTCAAATACAACGGCAAGTATTATATCTGTGCGTCGGATCTGTACGGTTGGAACGCATCTCATGCATACTATATGGTTTTGGACAGTCTGGAACCGGAATACCTGGAACAGAAAGGTACAGAAACTAAAATGCAGGTGATGCCGGGCTGCAGTGATGACTTCTGCCATGTATCACAGACAGGATTTTTCTATACAGTGCAGGGCAGCGCCCAGGATACCGTTCTTTTTTGTGGTGACCGTTGGTCTGACTTTGCAAATAACGGCCTGGGGTATAACCAGTGGTGTCCATTATCCTTTGATGGTGATGTACCCTATTTCAACTCTTTAAGTTCTTGGAATCTGGATATGACAACAGGAGAATGGAGTGCTGCAGAGGATAATAATCACATCAAGAATGGAAGTTTTGACGCGGACCGTGTGTCCGCATCATCCCTGGCAGGATGGAAGAATACTGTGGAAAAAGGCAGTTCACCCATCAAAAACAGCGGGAATGCAGTAACCGGAAAATATGGTCTTGCGCTTACAGACACGGTGGATTTTGCGGGAAGTATATCCCAGGAGGTCAAGACAACCCCATATGTAGAACTGCCTGATGGGGAATATGACATGACCGCGTATATAAAAGGAAGCGGTGATTTTGAGGTCCTGCAAATGTATGCAGTAAGCGGCAGTATGACATTTGCCTGTGATATCACTGAGAATGGGAATGATTGGAAGAAAGTCACGCTGGAAAATATACCCGTTTCCGGCGGTGCTGTGGAAGTAGGATTCCTGGCTGACGGCAAGGCAAAAACAGCCTGTTACATAGATGATATTACTTTTATAAAAACAGATACTACGGCAGAGCGCGGAGCGGTATCCGGAACGATCCATTCGGATGCTGTGGGCAAAAATGTTTTCATACACGCTGTAAGGGAAGACGGAACAGATGTATATACCTGTCAGGTACCCATAGCGGAGGAGGATCAGAGTTTTTCCATTAATATGCTGAGACCGGGGACTTATTTGATTTCTGCATCCTGTGACGGGTATGCACTGCAGGAGGAACCTCAGAGAGTTACGGTACTTCCGAATGAGACCGTGGAAGGCATTCAGTTCACACTTGTCATCAATACCGGAGATGTTTCGGGAAAAGTTACGGATGAAAGCGGCAGTGTACTTTCGGATGTGAAAGTTATTTTGAAAAATGATGATTCTGAGTTCATAGAGACTACAGACGGAGAAGGCAAATACAGTTTCAGCACCATTCAAGCGGGTATATATGAATTGTATTTTGAAAAAATGGGATATACGAACCAGGGGCCTGTCCGGGTAGAGGTGAAAAAGGGCGAAATCGTTCATGCAGTTGATACCGTTATGGAAAGAAACGCAGGTACGCTTAACGGAACCGTGACGGGTATGAACGGTAATCCGGCAGGAAAGGCAAAGATTTCACTGAGAGGCTGCAATGCAAAAGATGATATGACAAGATATCAGATTGAGACAGAAGCGGACGGCACATTCTGTCTTGAAAATGTGATGGGCGGGGTTTATCAGGTAATTGCATCCACTGATTCCGCGGTGAGTGCGGTAAAACAGAATGTTCAGGTGACAAAAGGTGCGGAAGTATCGGTTGATATGGTAATCCCCCAAGAGACAGAAATTGTGAACGGAGATTTTGAACAGGCACTTTCTGTCGGATGGGTTAATGAGTATACCTATTCTCCTTATGGCTGTTATATTACCTCCAGAGCAAAAGAAATATACGAAGGAAAGGGAAGCTTATCTTACTACAGGTCATCTCCATATTTGGGACATACATATCAGACATTGTATGACATCCCCAACGGTACTTACACAGTTAATGTGATGGTAAACGCAGGTGTTAAGGATACGGATGATTTTTATATGTATGCTAAGAACGGAGCAGATGAAATCATTGCAAAGGAAAATATTCCAACTAATACTGCATATGAGATGATCGGTCTGGAAGCAGAAGTTACAGACAACACGCTGAAGATTGGATTTTACGGCAACATGGGTGCTGATACATGGTGCCGTATGGACAATATCAGAGTTGGATATGTTGCTGCAGAAGAACCGGATAAACCGGTAGAAAAAGAGGGATTAAATAATCTTCTGGAAGAGGTGGAAAGTCTGAAACCGGAAGATTATACCCAGAGCAGCTATACAGCGCTTATGCAGGTAAAAGAGACAGCAGAAGGAGTGGCTGAAAACCCGGAGGCGGCACAGGAAGAGGTGGAAGAGGCTGTTAAAGCTCTGAACAATGCAAAAGATGCCCTGGTATCCGTAAAAGTTTTACGGGCAGCAGTAGAGCAGAAGGCAGAACTGGCTCCGGATGGATATACCACGGAGAGCTGGGAGGATTTTGCAGATGCACTGGATCATGCACAGAGCGTTCTTAATAATCCGGATGTATCTCAGAATGATGTGGATGAGGCATATAAAGATTTGATCCTGAAATGGGGATGCCTTGTTCCGGGAGTCAACACTGTTGTGGCAGAGGCTGTGGCACAGGAGGCTGCATCTATTTTGGAAAATGATACTTCCATTTATCGCCCGGAAGGGATTGAAAATCTGAAAAATGCCTTGAGATTTCTCAATAGTGTTCTGGAAGATAAGAATGCTGCCCAGGAGGATGTGAATGATGCGGCTGAAAAGTTGATATACGCACTGATGGAACTGAAGGATATGGTCAGCGCTGAAAGACTTGAGAGTATTGTAGATCTCGCTAAGTTCATTTTAGAGGACCAGAAAAAATATACAAGTGATTCGGTGAAAGCACTTCAGGATATCATCATGGACGCAGAGGGCGTGATCGCCAATGAAGACCGGTCACAGCAGGATGTTTCTGCTCACTATGAGGCAGTAGCAGAGGCAATTTGCGGATTGAAACTTAGAGGTGATAAATCGGCGTTGGAATCTGTATGGAATATGGCAGATGAAATCCTCAAAAGTTCCGAGAAGTATACGGCTTCTTCTCTTGAGGGACTGCAGGAGGCAGTTGATGCGGTGAGACCTGTATATGAAGACGTGGATGCTACCGGAGAAGAAGTAAATGAGGCAGCCAGATTACTGACCGGGCAGCTTGTGGAAGTCAGGATTCTGGGTGATGTAAACAATGACAAAAATGTGGATACCAGTGATACAGCCCTTGTGCTGAAACTGAGCGCAGAACTGTTGACCATTGAGGATATGGACAGAGAAGCTGCAGATGTGAATAGAGATGGAGACGTGGATACCGCGGATGCTGTCCTGATTCAGAAATTTGCAGCGGAACTGATCGGATCATTTTAATTTCAACGGCAGTTCCGGAGAAAGGATAAGAGATGAGAAAAGCAAAAAAAATATCTTCTATAGCTGCTGCACTGCTTTTGGTGCTGAGTTCGGCCATTTCTGTATATGCAGAAGGAACAAAGGCAGAGGTACAGGCCTCGGAGATTGGGGCCGGAGCTTCATCAGCAACAGCATCCTGCCGGATCACAGGAGCCGGGGCTGTGACAAACGGAAAATTGAGGATTATCTATGATTCTTCCGTGTTAAGCCTGAAAAGTGCTGTGAAGGGGTCTGCCTTGTCCGGGGCGATGGTTCAGATCAATGATCCGGTAAACGGAAACAAGCCGGAGGGGGAAATTGTGTTGGCATTTGCATCTGCGGAGGCATTTTCTACGGAAGGCAGCCTTCTGGATATGACTTTTCAGAATACAGGGCTGCAGCCGGGTGACAGCACAAATATAGAAGTAAAAGTAGAGGAACTTGCATTAGACGGGGCTGTAGTGGAAACAGAGAACGGAACAGGAACCATCTGTATGAAGGAAGAGGCAGACCCCATGCCGCCGGACAAACCGGGTGAGAATCCCGGGGATGACTATAATGACGATCTCTCGGATGATCCACAGGGAGGGGAGCAGACAGATAAAATTTCCAAGCCGGACAAGGAACCACCCAAAATAGTAAAAAACACTTCAAATACAGCAAAGAATATAGCAGGTGCCGCAAAGAAGAGCACAAGAGCAGCAGAAAATGCAAAGACCGGTGATGAGATGGACATTTTCCTGCCAATGGTATTAGGGGCAGGAGCTGCTTTAATTATTTTTGGAGGAGTAAATTTTAAGAAACTGAAAAAATAGGAAAGATGTCTGTCTGGTTTGGAGCAGTCCTTTGTCAGGCAGACAAGTAAAATGTCTAAAATAAGTTAAAGGTATCCGCCATATCTGAACTGGTATGGCGGATATTTATGTTGGCTTTATAGTTTTCTATCGGTTTGTTTTTCGCAATCGGATATGGGATGGACTATCCGCGGATAATGTTTCTTGTTTTGTCTATTAAGTTATATCACATCATTGCGGGGAGCAGCTGAATATCTTGTTTTTGTTAATTGATTTTGGTGTGTCCTCACAGGAGTTTATGACACATTTTAATGCTTATGGTTTCCGCCGTCTGTGTTTTTATCCAGATAGGACTGCATTTCTTTAATTTCTTTTTCCTGCTCAGTTATGATATTTTGGGAAAATTGAGTCAGCTCTTCATCCTCTGTATATTTGAGAATGATCTCTGCCATATCTACAGCCATTTGGTGATGCATAGACATGCCCTGTGCAAAAGCGGCCTCCAGATCAGAGGTTTCCGCCGCGGTATGGGCGCTGTGGTGTTTATCCATCAAGGTACGGTATTCTTCCAGATAGGCAGCCTCTTTTTCTGGATCAGGATTTTCGGCTTTCTGAAAACGTTCTGTCATGGTGTTCATCTGATCAATTTCTTTGTTTTGGGCGCTTATAATGTTCTCTGCCAGGCCCTTGAACTCTCCGTCTTTTCCAGCATATTCCAGATAGCTTTTAGACATCTCCACTGCTGACTGATGATGAGGAATCATACCATTGAGAAAATCAAGCTCTGCACTGCCGGTGTTTTGTGCCTTGTCCATCTCCTCCATCATTTTGTCCATGATGGCATTTTCCTCTTTTAGATAATCTTCTGTGTTGGACTTGCTGGAACCACACCCGGTCAGGAGCAGAAAGGCGGCAAGGGATATGGGGATTAGTTTACATAATTTCATGACTGGCCTCCAATTAGATTGTTTTTTGTAACTATCCGGTAGGTCTGCGCGTTTACTGCGTTGAAAGTAAGAATACGTTCAGCAGTCAGACAAAAATCCCATGGCCAAAGGCGATTTACATGGATTTTTGATCTTTACTGTGAGGGAACTGGACAGTTATGTTTATTTTATAGTGTTGCCGGAAATGGGGAAAATAATGAATTCTTTATGCAGGAGCATTTCTTTCCTTTGCATTTCACATTGACACCAGACCAATTATCTGCAACAATCAATATAAGAAAACAGCGTAGTTAAGAAAACAAAATAGTACAAGTAGTATCAGGAAAAACAGTATCCGCTTACCGCGGAGGTACACCCCAAGTCTGTGATCAAAATGCCGCTGAAATATAATAAGAGACCTCGGTATCAAAAATACAAATAAAGGAGAACATATCATGTCAGAAAAGTATGAGGAATTAAAGCAAAAAGCCCTTGCCTGTGGATTTTCACATGTGGGTGATCTGGATGCAGATACGATCCAGGTCAAAAGCGAAGTGCGCAGCGCATGTGCGGAAAACAAATGTCAGCATTACAATAAAAACTGGGTCTGTCCGCCCGGATGCGGTACACTGGAAGAGTGCAGCAGGCAGATACACAAGTATTCAAAAGGGCTGATCGTACAGACAACCGGGGAGTTGGAGGACAGCTTTGATATAGAGGGAATGCAGGAATTAGGTGAGCGCCACAAGGAGGCATTTCACAAATTTGCGGCTGTTGTCAGGGAGGAATACCCCGGTGCGCTGGTTTTGGGGGACGGGGCATGTGATAACTGCAGGGAATGTACATATCCGGATGCACCGTGCCGGTTCCCCGAGCGTCAGTCATCGGCAATGGAGGCTTACGGTATGCTTGTGAGCGAAGTATGCCAGCAAAATGACATACTTTATTATTACGGACCCGGAACCCTGACCTATGTGGGATGTATCCTGGTAGAATAGAGGAAAATATATGAATAAAGCAATGCACCTGGTACTGAAAGCACTGTCTGAACCGGAGACGAAACTGGATCTGCAGAAATCAAGACGGATCATGAATCTGAAGCTTCTGGATCCCTTTAAACCTTTTTACCGGACACTGGATACAAAAATTTACAATGAAGGCAGGGAAGTGCCTGTGCGAATTTATTTTCCCAATGAGGAGTCTTACGATACGGTGGATATTGAAGCCTTCCAGGAGAAAAATAAATCTCTTGATACAGGGAAAATGTCGGACAATATATATCCGGTCATCTTATATATACACGGAGGCGGATTTGTGACGGAGAGCGTGGAATCCTATAACCGGGTATGCTGGAATCTGGCAAAGAATACGGCGCATGTGGTGGTGTCTGTGGACTATCCTTTGGCACCTGAGCATAAATTTCCCACTCAGATAGAGGATTGTTATGCTGCCGCAAAGGCTGTGTTTCTGGACCGGACCATTTTAAATGCGGAGCCGGACCAAATTACCCTTATGGGAGACAGCGCAGGGGGAAATATTGTTGCCGCTGTCTGTCAGATGGCCAGGGACAGGGGTGAATTTATTCCAAAGAGACAGATACTGATCTATCCCTGTGTCAATAATGATTATAGTGAGGAAAATGCGTATCCCTCTGTTCGGGAAAACGGCAGGGATTATCTTCTGACCAGGCAGAACATGGCTGACTATCTGGACTTTTACCAGAGCTGTGAGGAGGACAGGCGGAACCCTTATTTTGCGCCTTTGCTGGCAGAAGACTTTTCCAATCTTCCCAGGGCATTGGTGATCACAGGAGAATTGGACCCGCTCCGGGATGAGGGAGAAGATTATGCGGGAAAAATGAAAGCGGCAGGCGTGGATGTGACCTTGCACCGGATTACAGACGGCATCCATGGATTTTTCCTTTTAGAGCCAGTCTATCCCGCTGTGCGGGAGACATATGATCATATCAATGCATTTTTAAGATTAGAGAAATCAAATTGATCAAGCAGCAAAGCGGATTCTGAATATCTGCTTAGTTTTGGAAAGTGAGTGAGAGAATGGCCCATTTCAGCAGAAAAAAGTGGAGAACCCTGGAAAATACAGCAAAGATTTTTCCTGCCACCAGCGGGAAGAAGGATGAGCGCGTCTTCCGGCTTTCCTGCCAGCTTACTGAGGAAGTAGAACCGGAAAGACTGCAGAAAGCCCTTGATCTGTGTATAGAAGATTACAGTCTTTTTCTCTGTGTCCTTCGCTGCGGCATATTCTGGAATTATCTGGAGGAGTCAGAGCTGAGGCCGGTAGTCAGGGAGGAATACCGCCCGCCCTGCAGCCAGATCTATGTGAGAGACCAGAAAAATCTTTTGTTTGAAGTCACTTATTATAAGAAACGAATTAATTTCGAGACATACCATGCCCTAACAGATGGAACCGGTGCTCTGCAGTTTTTGAGAAGCCTTGTGTATTACTATCTGATGGAGGCATATCCGGACAGGGTGAAAGGCCCGGTTTCCCAGGTGCAGGCAGACGCCACGGATGAGGAGATGGCTGAGGACAGCTTTGACAAATACTATTCTGACAGGGGAGCGATTGAGGATATTCCAAAATACAAATCTCATCAGCTTAAATATCACCGTCTGGAATACGGTCAGATGAGACTGGTGGAAGGCATTGTGCCCACAGAGGCTTTGGTTCGCACAGCGCGCAGCTTTCAGACAACGGTAACCGTATATCTCACGGCTGTATTTCTCTGTGCGATCGCCAGGGATATGAGCCCAAGGCAGAAAAAGCACCCGGTGGCGCTGATGATCCCAGTGAATCTCAGGAGCTATTTTCCCTCCTCCTCAGTCAGAAATTTCTTTGGATGGATTGATATCGGATATAATTTTTCTGAACAGAGCGAAAAACTAGAGGATGTCATTGCATTTACATCAGAATTTTTCAAAAAGGAACTGACACCGGAGCGGATTGCGGCACGCATGAATGGATTTATGCGGATGGAGAAAAATCCTTTTATGCGTATTCTGCCCCTTCCCTTGAAATTATGGGGAATGCAGGCTGGGGCGGCCTTTTCCACTTCTGCGGACACAGCTGTTTTTTCAAATATAGGTAAAATACAGATGCCCGAGGAGTGCGGACCTTATATAGATTGGTTTGATTTTTACACCAGCACCCCTAAGATGGAGCTGTGTATGTGTTCCTGGAGAGATAAGCTGACAGTCAGCTTTACCTCCGGTTATGCCAATACAAGGATTGAGCGGAATTTCTTTCGGATGCTGACCGAACAGGGAATACCGGTGGAAATCATAGCTCTGGGCAAGGAAAAAGGAGGGGATTGAGGATGCAGTATTGTAAACGATGCAAAATTACAGTCAGAAATCCCCGCAGAAAATGTCCTCTTTGTCAGGGGAATCTGGAGGGAAACTCCGAGGAGGAGAACCGGATGTTTCCGGATCTCAGAAGAGAAAGCTCCCGTATGGCTATGGGATTTCGCATATTTTCTTTTGTGTGTATTGCAGTCTGTGTTGCTGCGGTGTCTGTAAACTGGATATTAGGATTTCACAGTTTCTGGTCCGGTTATGTGCTGGCCGGTGTGGGGTGTATGTGGATTTTGTCTGCAGTTGCTATTGTAAAGCGGAGGAATCTGTTTAAGAATGCTGTCTGGGAGGCAGTGCTTCTGTGGGCAGTCTTTTTATTCTGGGATTTTATTACAGGATGGAGAGGCTGGTCTGTGGATTTTGGAATTCCCATTGTGCTGCTGGCCGTATATGCGATTTTGTGGGTAATTGTATTTCTTACCAGGGCACCGGTCTCTCACTATATGATTTATATGGTTATGGTGTCCGTGGGAAGCCTTGTTCCCCTGATCCTTTTGCTGTGCGGTGCTGTTAGTGTGAGGCTGCCGTCTGTACTCTGTGTGGCGGGCGCGGTGCTGATGCTGTCAGCGTTGACTATTTTTAAGGGCAGAGCACTGGGTGAGGAACTGAGGAAAAAGACGCATTTGTAGAGAGAAAAGATGCATTGATAAAGGAAGGTAAGGGGATGGAATGATATACGATATACTAGCAGTAAATCCGGGATCTACATCTACAAAGATAGCTGTATTCAGAAACCGGGAGGAAATGTTTCGGCAGGACATTGAACATGATCCTGGATTTTTGGACAGCCATCCGGATATAGAAGAACAGTTTCCCTTCCGAAGAGATATGGTGCTGAACTGTCTGAATCAACATTTTTATAAGGCAGAACAGTTGAGTGCTGTTGTGGGCAGGGGCGGGCTTCTGCCGCCTGTAAAAGCCGGTGGATATGCTGTGAATCAGGCCATGAAGGACAGGATACTGAAAGGGCCGATCAGTCCTCACGCGTCAAATATGGGAGCACTGATCGCGGACGCGGTTGCCGCGCCCCTTGGTATTCCAGCCTATATTTATGACGCGGTATCTTCTGATGAATTTATGGAAATTTCGCGTATTACCGGGATTCCTGAGGTGGTCCGGCAGAGCTTCTGCCATGTGCTGAACAGTAAGGCAATGGCCCGGAAAGCGGCGGAGGAAGCAGGGAAATCTTATGAAGAGATGAATTTTCTGGTGGCACATATGGGCGGAGGAATCTCTTTTTCTGCACACAGGCATGGGAAGATAGTGGATGCTCTCAGTGATGACGGCGGGGCTTTTTCACCTCAGCGTTCCGGGAGTGTGCCTATTATTTATATTGTGGATATGTGCTACAGCGGAAAATATACAAAAGCGGAACTGATGCGGAAAATCAGGGGTGATGGGGGACTGAAAGCATATCTGGGAACCTATGACTGCCGGGAGATCGAGAAAATGATACTCGAGGGAAATGAAAAAGCAGAGCTTCTCTATGAGGCACAGGCCTACCAGGTGGCAAAGGGGATCGGGCAGCTTGCCCCTGCACTGAAGGGTGAGGTGGACGCCATTATTCTTACAGGCGGGATGGCACATTCTAAAATGCTGACAGACTGGATCACCGGCTATGTTGATTTTCTGGGACCTATTAAAATCATGCCTGGAGAGATGGAACTGGAAGCCCTGGCATACGGGTGTCTTCGGATCCTGCAGGGGTGGGAGAAGGCTGAGATTTACAGGGATGAACTTTATCAATGACATGATTTCTGAAAACTGGTGGTTATGAAAATAAAAGTTGGTGAAGAAAATGCTGATGAGAGATGGAGGATGATGATAATGAAGCAGTTATTAGTGGTTGTTGACATGCAGGTTGATTTCGTCACAGGTGCGCTGGGCACAAAAGACGCGGAAGCCATTGTGGAAAATGTGGTTAAGAAGGTCGAAGAAGCCAAGGCAATGGGGAAAACTGTGGTGTTTACCCTGGATACACATGGAGAAAATTATATGGAGACTCAGGAGGGGAAGAATCTCCCCGTGCCGCACTGTATCAGAGATACAGAGGGATGGGAGCTGGTGCCGGAACTGAGAAAACTGGCAGCCGGGTGCAGACTGGTGGAAAAACCCACATTTGGCAGTACAGTTCTTGCGCATTTGGCGGGAAAAGACGGGTATGATGAGATTGAACTGGTGGGATTGTGTACAGATATCTGTGTTATCTCCAATGCCCTGATCTTGAAGGCAGCACTTCCAGAGGCTGTGATCTCTGTGGATGCATCCTGCTGTGCGGGAGTCACAAAAGAAAGCCATGAGAATGCGCTGCAGGCTATGAAGGTTTGTCAGATCCAGGTAAATGACATACCCGCTGGGGTATTATAGTATGCTCAAAGGGCAAAGCAAATCAGTAAAGGGCAAAGTCCTCAAATGGGCTTTGCCCTTTACTGATTTGCTTTGCCCTTTGACTTCAAAAAGTGATTTCCCTTTTGTTTCTCAAGTGCTGATTTTCCTGTTGTCTGCCGGTTATGATCGCTGACTGTTGGTTTTTTGGACAAAGTCGTTGATGGTCTCAGCTTTTGCCGCATATTTAAGCCATTGGTTCAGAACCTCTGTATTTTTCTGTGCCATGATCTTGACCTGCAGTGATTCAGGCACTTGACCTAAATCGTTCAGCAGCGCCAAAATGTCCTCGGCCTTACCCTGAGCTCTGCCTTGTATCATTCCTTCTGCTCTTTTTGCTTCAAGTTCATCTTTCATCAACTCTTCTAATGCTTCACACATAGTCTTCGCCTCCTCGAATTTTGATTTATTTGCGCGGACAATAAGATTCATAACCGATTTATACAAGTTATTTCCTTTATGCTTTCTGTATTGATCAATCAAACGTTTTGCCGTCTCTGGTTTTTCTAGGTCATCCGTCAGGCTTTTCAGCCATAGATTTTCTTCCTCAGACAGCTCTTTTGTCAAAATCAACTGTATGGGAATACTATCCCCGGTAATATAATAGATCCCATCTTCCTCTTTGCCAATATCATAGCCTCTTTCCTCCTTTAGGTGCCGTATGAGGCTGCGTGGATACTTGTGGCAAACGAGGGTTATGGTGATATCTTGAATTCCGATGCTGCCTGTTTTCGTTGTATCGGCCTTATAAAAACAAGTATAACCATAAACTTTATAGAAATCATCCACACTCAGATAATCTGAGGGACTCTTATATTCTACGATGTTATGGGTTCTGAATATTTTGCCGATATTTTTCCGTATAGGCACTTCCTTTTCTTTTTTCACGATCAGTACATCAATTTCTTTAGGCCTTGTCCCCAATTGATGTTCACTTTCAAAAACCAAAAGATCCGCCTCGGCTTCCAGTTCAATCTGGAGTCCGGCATAAAAAGCAGGGTGCCACTGCAAGATACGGTGGTTTTGTTTCCGTTCTTCCATATAAAACCTCCTTCTTTAACAATAGAAAACATGCATCGTGTTTTTCTATTATCATGAATAAAATTACGGCAGGAGGTTTCTAAACTTTCAGAAAATCCCTGCCAAAGTGTGATGAAAAGCATGAATTTTCCGAAAGGACAGGCCAGACATATGCTGACCGGCTATTATGAAATGATTTAAGATATTTTGAATCCCAAGACCGATTCAAAACTAGAAAATTACCCAGAAAATACGCTTTTTTTCATTTTATCACACCCATTTCCTGTCCGCAACAGATTTATTTAATCCAAATCTGAAAATCTGAATCTAAAAAGGCTACTATCCATAGTCCTGCAAGAAGTGCAGTCTATGAGCAGTAACCTAAAAATTGCTGCGGCTCGATCAGAGGGAGCTTAGCTGAAATAAGAGATTAACTTAAAACAATAGATTAAGTTGAAGCATTAAATCTAAATATCCCTCAATAAAAATTCTCAGCAAAATCCCCAGCCAAAACGGAGGGAATTTGTTATAGGATGATCAACAGCAAAGTCATACATATAATACTTATGATGATACTGATAGAATTGATCTCGCTGGAAAGTCCCACATCTCCCCTGCATTTTTCTGTGAATATAGGGTCAAAGGATGCCAAAGGTGAGAAGAGCAGGATGACCAGTGTTTTTCTCAGTGATCTGTCAAAGGGAAGCAGGAACCAAGCAGCCAGGGAAAAGGCCAGGGCCACCAGATAGCGGGCACTGAGGATGCGGGTAATGGCTGAGAAGTGTCTGCGGTTTAAGGTGAGTTCCATACCAATCCCAAGCATTGTCATTGCCATGAACGCATTTGCCTCAGCCCCAATCCCTGCAAAGGTAAGAATGCCGTCCGGGAGTCTGAGATGCAGCAGGCTAAAAAGCGTCATAAGCAGATAGGTCAGCGTAGGCACGGATGAAAAGGTCTTTTTCAACAGGGAACCAAGGGTTGTCCTGTTATCAGGGCTTTGTACACTAGAGGCCAATGCATAAGTTCCTCCGGTACACAGGAGAGAGTTGCCGATATCGAACATGGAGGCAGCGATCACACCGGAAGGGCCTACAAAGCTGTGCAGATAGGGGATTGCAAAGGTTCCAATGTTGAAACCTGAGTGGTTGATCATCTGAAATGCCTTTTCATCCGGGCTTTTCTTTCTTGCCATAAAATATCCTGTACCAATTAGAAAAAGAGTTCCGCAAAAACCAATGGGAACCAGGAAAAAGAGGGAGGTATCAAAATCCATCTGGCTGAAATTATTGATGATGGCGCACGGCAGTGTGATTTTTACTACCAGTGCAGAGACCACGCGGAAATCCTCTTTTTTCAGAATATGTATCTTTTTCAGTGTAAACGCCAGAGCGATCATGCAGATAAGCGCAGCAGCTCTGGTTAGTATATCTGTCATTTTGTAATCCTGTAACTATTCAGAACCTGTATAATTTTACAGCTTCGCGGCGCACAGTTACGTTATCCTTTCTTTTTCAATACTGCTTAGATCAGAGGGCATGTGACGGTTCATCCTGCAGACTGCAGCGCGCATCCTCCAAAAGCAATTTCAAACACACTCTAGCATAAAAGGAAAGGTTTGGCAATATCCCAAAGTATTAAAGAAAGAGATTTGCAACATCCCTAGGCAACACTCCCGTTTTCAGGAAGAACGCAGTGCCAAGAAGTTCTTAGGAGAGATCCCGTAAAACTTTTTAAAACACTTGCTGAAATATCCCGGGTCTGTGAAGCCGCACAAAGCCGCTGTGTTCTGGATGGAAGGAGACTGCTGTAAGAGGAACTCTTTTGCCTTGTGCATCCGGAAGGTGTTGATGTAACAGCTCAGTGTAGTATGGCTCTCCTGGCTGAAAAGCGTGCTGAGATACTGAGGACTGACAAAAAAATGAGCGGAAATGGTTTCAAGCCTTAATTCAGGGTCCATATAGTGCAGGGCAATGTAATCCTGGATCTCGGATATGAGGGAAGTTTTACCGGAAACTGCGCTTGTACTGCATTGTTCCAGCACAGAGGTATATGTGTCTGTGAGCAGTTCTTTGAGCTGTTCAATATTTTCACAGTTTCTATAGGAATCCAAAGCATTCTGCAGTGCTGTAAACTCTATATGGAAACAGCCGCATTCGGTGATAAAATCGTCCAGTGCGCTGATAAATATGGCAGCGGTCAGACGGATTTTGCGGATGTGGCAGTTTGTCTCCTGCATTTTGTTGAAGGTGGTACAGATATATTGAATGGCCTGTTCTTTCTCTTTCCTGCGCAGCAGAAGCAGGAGTTCCCGACAGATATCAGATGTTATATCAATATCCGGGGAAAGCTGCTCCTGGCTGTAACACTTAAATACCGTGAGATTTTTATAGCTGCTGTTATGCTGGACGGAGAGGGCCTCTTCGTAGGAGGCTTTAATCCCCTGTGCTCCGTATTGGGGAGTTCCGCTGAAGATACTTACAGGAATATGGACAGTATCTTTCAAAAGCTTTATTAAGTGTTCACACAGAGTCTCCAATTGGGAAATATCACAGACACTGTCCTTTTGCCCAAGGATGATATACTGGTGTGAGAGCGAGTAATCCACATAGAGCAGATGTTTATAGGTTTCATGAAAGACTTCTGTACAGATGTTTTCCATAATGGAATGACAGAGTGCCAGGTCTGTTTCCCAGTTCCACACAGTGGTATTGGCGCTATTTGGCTTCAGGGACAGCACTGTGAACCAGTCTGCATTTTCCAGTTCGGCCTGCTTTTTCAGCACGGCGAATTCTTCAGGACGGCAGCTGCCGGAGACTGCTTTGCTGAAAAAGTTAAGTGCCATATGTTTTTGGTAAATACTCCGTGTCTGATAATAATCAGATATCACACCCTGTCTTCGGTGTTCGCTGTCAATTTCCCGGCTCAGCTTGTCAAGGCAGTCAAGAAGCTCACGGTTGTCTATGGGCTTTAAAAGGTATTCCTTTACGCCCAGGGAAATGGCCTGCTTTGCATAGGCAAAGTCACTGTAGCCTGTGGAGAGGATGAATTTTGTCTGACAGTCCGGGACGAGAGAGCGGATCATTTCCAGTCCGTCCATGACAGGCATGGAAATATCCACAAGTGCCATATCGGGCTTTAATTCACGTACGATCTCTGCACCTGAAAGGCCATTGTTGGCCTCGCCGATCACCTCATAATTCTCCTGTTTTTTTATCAGACTGCAGATGGATTTCCGAAAAAACAGCTCATCATCAACAATTATCAGGGTTTTCATATTGGGTTCCTCCTTTGGGCAGTGTTACTGTAACTGCAGTAAATTCCTTTTCCTCACTGGCTATGGTAAGACCATAATTATCTCCGTATAACAGCTTGATCCTGTGGTGGATACTGGGAAGTCCGAACGATTTGCCGTCTACATGGTTGGAACAAATGGATGTCTGAAGCTCCTGCAGTTTACCCGATGGGATTCCTTTGCCGTTATCCATTATGGTTATGGCTACGGTTGAATCGTCTTCTGTTATATTGACACAGATATGGCATTTTTCGGTGGACAGCGCGTGCACAAATATATTTTCTATAATAGGCTGAAGGGTAAGCTTTGGTATATCAATCTGATCTGTGGGAAATGTGGCTGTCATTTTGAAGTCATAGTCCACATATTCCATGTATCTGAGACTTTGGATATACAAGTATTGCTCCGTCAGCTCAAGCTCCTGTTTCAGCGGAATGATAAAACGTCCCTTTGAAAGAGAATTCCGATAGAACACAGACATAGCCGCAACTGCTTTTACAGCGGTTTCATTCATTTCCAGCTCGATCAGGGATTTGATGGTGCTCAGTGTATTGTACAGGAAATGGGGATTTATCTGTGATTGCAGGAGGCGGATCTCCATTTCCTGTTTTGCGTTCTGCTCCTCATAGACGTTGTCGATCAAAGTCTGGATCCGCTTTATCATAAGATTGAACTGTTTGTACAGCACCGCAAGCTCATCATTAGAATGATAGCTGGCCGAAATATCCAGGTTGCCCATGGAAGCTGTCTCCATTTTTGACGCCAGGCGCTGGATGGGAGCGGTAACGGTCCTTGTGCAGAGCATGGAAAAGAACAGGGAGAGGATAAACAGCAGTACACAGATGAGGACAATGGCCTGCAGTACAGCCCTGTGTTCCATGGTGAGATTCTGCAGCGGTATCAGATTCACTACGTACCAGTCCAGCCCCGGATATTCTTTTCGTATGAGGAGTGTCTCTGTTTCATGGACATAAGCTGTTGCTATATTTGTATCCTCTAACTTCCGCATTTCTTCGGCACTGATCCCCGTGTAGGAAACGAAAGATTCATAGATTCCTTTTGATGCTGAGGAAGATAAGATCCTGTTTTCAGAATCGGTAATGTAAAAGTTGCGCAGATCACTGTCCGGGAGGTCACGGAATGCGGAGGATATGCTCGATTCCCGGATCAGGAGAACAACTGTGCCCAGATATTTAGTAGTATCAATATCCATTACCGGTTTCAGGGCGGCAAAGGTGGGTACGCCGTCAATGGTATATGGGCCTAAAAAATGAAAAGAAGGGTCTGTCTGCAATGTCCGGAGAAACTCTGGGGAGAGATAAGGGGTCAGTTCTTCGGTGATATCTGTGCTGCTGTGAAACCATTGGTTCTCTGTGTCCAGGATATCCCAGTTGGAGATGTTTTTATGTAAACCAATAATCCTTTGAGCCTGCTTTGTCAGCGCGGAATTCACAAAAAAGCGGGACAGTGCATTTTCCGGGACCGTGGGATTTTCTTTTAACGTTTCTCCTATATCACTGTTGATGGATAAGGTGATGGCGTAGTCAGATATATGACCTATTTTTTCGCTTAGATTATTGGTGATAATAATAAGCTGCTGCTGGCTGGACAAAGTCGCGTGTTCCACTAAAGCATTTTTGGAGGTCTTATAGAAAGACACGGCGGTAATGACGAGAATAAAGCTGCTCAGAAAAAGATATGTGATCAAAAGCCTGTGTTTGATCGGAACGGTTGAAAATATATGAAAGACGGAATGCTCAAATTTTTTCATTTGTGAATCCTCCGGGTAATAATAATCGCACATTTAGGGGGCGTTTCTGCAGTTTATTATATAATAATCGGGAAACGCCCACAAGCATTCTGAGAACTATAGGAAAATATTCCAAGTATCAATAAAATTTTCCATGTATTTTATCAAGTGAACTTTTTATAATGTGTTTATGTAAAGGAGGAGAGAGATGAAAGTACATGTCAATGAGAAACGGATCGTGGGAAAGCGGGATGAAATGATCTACGGACATTTCATTGAGCATTTCCACAGACAAATTTACGGAGGGGTCTATGAACCGGATTCTCCGTTGGCGGATGAAGACGGATTCCGCAGAGATGTCCTGGAAGCAATGAAAAAGATCAAGGTGCCGATACTCAGGTGGCCCGGAGGATGTTTTGTGTCTTCTTACCATTGGAAGGAAGCTGTGGGTGCCAAGAGAACACCCATGTTTGACAAGTCTTGGAGAGTAGAGGACCCGAATACCTTCGGTACGGACGAGTACATAAAACTCTGCCGAAAGGTAGGATGCGAACCTTATATCTGTACAAATGCAGGGACCGGTACGGCGGAGGAAATGAGCGACTGGGTGGAATACTGCAATCTGGAGAGCGAGGGGAAATATGCCGGATGGAGAATTGAAAACGGCAGTGTACAGCCCTATAAAGTAAAATACTGGAGCATTGGCAATGAGAATTACGGGTCCTGGGAGCTGGAAGCCAAATCCGCGGAGGAATGGGGGCATCTGGTCAGAGAATCTGCAAAGATGATGGTGCGGGTAGATCCACAAACGGAGCTTAGCGCAGCGGCTCTGACAGACCTTGAGTGGAATATTAACCTTCTGAAAAACTGCGGTGATTATCTGAAATGGATATCCATACATGAGTATTGGGACGGCATCAACCAGACCAATGATTATGCCGATTATGAGCAGAGTATGGCATATACCAGGAATATAGGTCATTCCATTGATGAGGTCCGCGGGCTGCTAAAAGCCATGAAACTGGAGAATAAAATAAAGATCGCCTTTGACGAATGGAATTTAAGAGGATGGTATCACCCTAATGTTCACACGATTCGGCAGGGAATTTCCAAGGAAGAATATCTTTATCCCCGGGATGAAAATGATGACAACTCCAAATATACCATGGCAGATGCTGTATTCACCGCATGTTTTCTCAATACCCTGAACAGAAATTGTGATATTGTGGGTATGGCAAATTATGCGCCTGTAGTGAACACCAGGGGATGTATTTATACGTACCCGGAAGGTATTGTCCTCCGCTCTACATATTTTGTTTTTGATCTGTATGTAAATTATCTTGGGGACATAGTCCTTGATTCCTGGAACGAAGACGCTGCGGTTATGACAGTGGAAAATAAACAGGGAGAAGCAGTCACTCTAGACAGTGCGGATATTTTGGCCACAAGCTTCTCTGACCGGGAGGGACTTGCTCTGGCGGCTGTAAATAAGGAGGCCGAAAAAGAGATAAGCATTACACTGTCCTTTCACTGTGAAGGTAAGCATGTGACCATGTATTCAATCAGCGGCAGTTCTACAGAGTCATATAATGACATAGGACACCAGGACGTGAAAATAGAGGAAAAAGATATGGGGAACTTTTACATGGATATGGTCATCGACCTAAAGCCCCACTCTGTAAATATTATAAGGATAGATGAATAAAGGAGGTAAGGAAAATGAAGTTGAAAAATTTAGCGGCGTTAAGTATGGCGGCAGTTTTATGTGTAATGACAGCGGGATGTGGAGCTGACAACGGCAAAGACAGCGCAAAAAAGGACAGTACAGGGGAGGAGCCGAAACAGACAAGCCAGGCAGAGCAGGACTCCGATGAGTTAGTGATCAACTATGTAAGTGCCAGAGGAGAGACAGATGCGGCACTGAATGCCATTAAAAAAATTGCAGGCATGTATAAAGAGGACCACCCTAATTTTGAGTTTAATGTGGAATCTATAGCAGACCGGGCTACCTATCTGCAGAAGATAAAAATACTGGCATCCAGCAATGAACTGCCGGATTGGTTTGACGCGGACCCGGAGGCCTTTTTTGAGGGACTCTGTAAAAAAGGCCTGATCTACAGTATAGATGACCTGTATGATGAGCTGGATTTAAAAGATAAATTTTTTGACATTGCCCTGAACTATCCGAAGCTGAGTGACGGAAGCAATTATCTGATGGCCTGGCAGGGAAATGTGGAGTATTTCTGGTACCACAAGGATATGTTCCAGGAGGCCGGAATTGAGGGGACGCCAAAGACGTTAAATGAACTGCTTGACGCTTGCGAAAAATTAAAAGGGGCCGGGATCACACCCATATCAGCCGGAAACTATGATATGATCATGCGTTATCCCGCATTCAAGGCTTTCCGCATGGAGGGAAATGATTTTATAGATAACGCAAGGATGGGAAAGAAGAAATTTGATTCTGAGACAGGTATTGCGTCAGGAGAATTTTTCCAGCAGATAGCCCAATATTATAATGAGGGATGGACAAACTCTGATGCGACTGCACAGATGGATCTGTTCTTGAATAAAGGGGCAGCTATCTTGTATACAGGTACCTGGGATACCCCAGATCTCACAGACGAGAATATGGTGCTGAAGGATGATATCTCTATGTTTAAGCTGCCTATGGATACAGACAATGACGCAACCACGGAAAATGATTATTATGCACACTGCGGCATTGGAACAGCTATCTTAAAGGATTCCATGACACCGGCAATGAAGGATTTTATCAAATATCTGTGGGAGAACTTTGCGGATACAGCAATGTATGATTTTAATATGCTGCCGTCTATGATGCCGAGCAATCCTGAGCAGCTGCCGGAATTATCTCAGCAGATTTTGTCAGATCTGGAAAACTGCGGCACATTTGCCCAGTGCTGGGATGTGCGTCTGGATCCATCCACAAATGAAGTATACCGGAAGGAATTGGCGAATTTAGGGATGGGTGAATCAACGCCAGAGGAATTCTGTAAGAGAATGGACGAAGCTGTGGCCCAATATGCGCCGGATTATTTTGATGTTGAGTAGCCGTTGATAAATCTGTTCGGGTCCGGTACTTCCAGCAGGAAGGCCGGACCTGTTTTAATTCGGAAGGAGAGAGGAAACGTGAAACCAAAGAATAGGATACAGCCGGCCTTATTTGTACTTCCTGCTTTTCTTGTATATTTCTTCACAGTGATCATTCCAATTCTATGGTCTGTGGGATACAGCTTTTTTTCATGGAATGGGATCAAGGATATGGAGTTTGTTGGGTTGGCCAACTATATAAGAATGTTTACAGATGATACATTTAAGTCGGCAGTGGTAAATAATCTAAAATTTGTTTTAATGGGAAGCACATTTCAGCTTGTCGCAGGCCTTTTTTTGGCCATGCTGCTGGCTCATATCACAAAGGGATGTAATCTGCTGAGGGTTTTGTACTTTATCCCATGCATTATTTCTTCTATGGCTATCTGCCAGATCTTTTCTAAAATGCTTTCCGCACAGCCCCAGGGACTGATCTGTTATCTCATGGAAAAAATAGGAATGGAGCCCATTGCCCTTTTGGCTAATTCAAAGACAGCGCTTGTGACCATAACTTTGATCGATGGATATAAATACTGCGGCCTGTATATGATTATCTTTTATTCCGCATTTGTATCTATATCAAAAGACGTTCTGGAAGCATCTATCATGGACGGATGCAGCCTGGTACAGCAGTACAGATATATTAAGCTGCCTTTGATCAAAAATATCTTCTGCATTGTCATAGTCATGCTGATCAATGGCTGTCTGAAAACATTTGATGTGTTTTACATTTTAGATAACAAGTCAAAGTCAACAGAAATGGTTGCCACTTATATGTACAAGACTGCGTTTAACTCCGTTGATTTTGGATATGGCAGTACATTGGCAGTGTTTCTTGTGATCGAATGTCTGGCAGCAGTATTTGTTATTCAAAGACTGCTGGGATCTGCAAAGGGGGATGGTGTTGAATGATTCGTTCAGGAAAAAATAAGATATTAAGGACCTTTTTCTACCTTATCGTGGCAGTTTTTATAATGATCCAGATTTACCCTATTTTCTGGGTGATCTGCTCCAGTCTGAAAACACCGGATGAGATGACCTATACCGCCCAGTATGCTCTCCCGTCCAGTTTCTATCTGGGGAATTACATCAGCGCACTTACCATCTCGGCAATTCCCAAGTACTTTCTGAACAGTACCATTGTTGCTGTGCTGACCTTACTGGGTATTGTTGTTCTGGGCTGTCCGGTGGCATTTGTGATCAGCAAGGTGAGGATAAAACATGCGGATGCGCTCATGGGATTTTTCCTTTTTGGGATGATGATTCCCATATTTGCCTGTCTGATCCCCATGTTCCAGATCTACAATGCGCTGGGACTCAGGAATACTTACTGGGCACTGGTGCTGCCTCAGGTGGGATTTGGGCTTCCCATGTGTATTTATCTTTACACAGGATTTTTCAAGTTTCTGCCCGACTCCCTGCTGGAGGCAGCGGTGATCGACGGCGCGGGCATGGGCACTGTGTTCTGGAAGATCGTGGTTCCCATGGCGAAAAATACAACCATGACTGTGCTGACTTATAATTTTGTTTTTGTCTGGAATGAATTTACCTATGCGAATACGTTTATCTCCTCGTCGGATATGAAAACACTTCCCATTGGTTTAAATGATTTTGTGGGGCAGTTCGGAAGGGTGGACTGGGGCAGCACATTTGCGGCCATTGTTATTTCCATTCTCCCTACGCTGGTAGTTTATTTTATCCTGAACAAAAATATTATCGAGGGCATGGCGGCAGGAGCGGTGAAGAGCTGAAAAAAGGAGGAAGAAGCTGATGGAGACAGTAATGAATCTGGAGAATGGCTGGTACATTCTCCAGGATGTACATGATACGGGGGAAGAACAGGGTCTGTACACAGAAAGAGAAAGTTTTACAGAGATGGGACCGCAGATTTCAGAGTGGGAAAAATTGAGTGAATTAAAACATCTGCAGCTCCTGCTGGCAGAGCAGCCCTACTTTGGAAGAGAGCTGAGATATTTTAATCAGGCACCCTGGTGGTACAGATATGAATTTGATCTGCCGAATGGGAAAGAACAGAGAATACGGCTGAGATTTACCAATGTGGATTACTACTGTAAGGTATGGATCAACGGACAGCCGGCAGGGGAACATGAGGGGTACAGTGCACCTTTTTCCTTCGATATCACAGACCTTGTAAAACCAGGGGAGAAAAACCTCCTCACTGTAAAGGTGAGTTCTCCCTGGGACAGGGAAGTGGAAAAGGGGAAAGAGGATTCCAGGACTATTCTGGTGAAGCGCAGAATGGTAAAGGGAACTTATGAACATTCAGACACTTTTATACAGCGGGACGTCAACCCTGTGGGAATATACGGCAGAGCGGAGATCATTATTACAGAACAGGAATCCATGGAGCAAGAGCCTGAGATTTCCTATCTGCTCTCAGAAGACATGGAGAGCGCACGGGTCAGCGCAAAGGCAGTGCTTAGGGGACTTACACCTGGGGCAGAGTATAGAATGGTACTTAAAATAAAAGACAACAGCTCAGGCATAGAAAAAGCCGGCACTATTTTGAATTTCACGGCAAAAGAATGCGGGGAGGAGAGAGTGTGCAGTGCTGATATAGAGGATATACTTCTCTGGAACACGTGGGATCACGGTCAGCCCCGGCTGTATTCTGCTGAAGTACAGATAGAGAGAGACGGCAGGAAGGTGTGCGGGAAAGAGACACGTTTTGCATTCAGGAAGACGGAGATGGAACGGACAGAAGAAATCACACGTTTTCGCCTGAACGGCAGGAATTTCTTTGTGCGCGGGACCTCTTATTTTCCTGACTGCTATATTTCAGCCATGACAAAAGAGCGGTACTTCCGGGATCTGCTCAATATCAAGGCTGCTGGTTTTAACCTTGTGAGGGTTCACGTTCATGTGGAACAGGATATATTTTATGATCTGTGTGATGAAATGGGAATCGCAGTCATCCAGGATTCAGAGTATAACTGGACCCATCCATCCACAGATGCCTGGGCAGAGAAATTTATCGGCATTTACAAAGAGAATGTGAAGATGCTCCTGCGCCATCCGTCGATTATCTGCTGGATCGGCATGAACGAACCGGGATGTGTGGATCCGGACGGAGATACCAGAAGAAGGTTCATGGAGGAAAATCCGGGACCCAGGCTGTACCGTGAGCTGCAGGAGATGGACCCTGCCAGACCCATCATAAAAGGCTCCTTCTGCAATGATGATATCTATAGCGGAGACAGTCATAATTATCTGGGTTCCCTGAGCGGAGGGGAGTACAGGGATATCTATGGGACAACGGAAAAATTGAATACAGAGTACGGATTTGACGCGCCGGCCTGCGCGGAGAGCTTAAAAAAGGTGCCGGTTATCCGCAGGCGTCTTGCGGCGATTGAAAAACAGATACCTGAGATTCAGGAATATCAATATAAACTGCTGAAATACTATACAGAACATTATAGAATACAAAAATATGCACCCTGTTCCGGGTATGTGCAGTTTATGTTCATTGATTTATGTCCGCAGAGCTTTTACGGACTGTATGACTGGTGGGGAATCCCCAAAAAGGGACTGCAGGCAATGCTGGAAAGCAATGGGCCTGTAGGTATATTTGCAAAATACAGAGATACTTTAGACGGCCTCTACGCTGTGAATGATTCAGATAAAAGGTATGAGGAATGTGAAGTGTTCTGGGTGATTACAGAGACGGAAAGCGGGGATATTATCGCACAGGAGTCTGTAAAAATCCAAATGGAGCCTGATTCTGCCCAAGAGGCTGTGCATTTCAAGGAAGGATGTGGGGAAGGGCAGAGGTGGAATCTGTATGTGAGTATTAGAGACAGAGAGGGGAACTGCATTGCGCAGAATTCCTATAAAGATATATTTGCATTGTCACCAAGAGTCAAAGGACACCCGGAGCGCATGAGTCATGAGACCGGCATGAGGATCTATTGGGCGTAAACGGGAAAAAGCCCTCTGTACCGCGTATTGTCTGCGGTACAGAGGGCTTTTATCTTTTGCCTGATGATACGTTCAGGTGTCCTGTCATGGTTTTGGGAATATGATCTCTACAGTGAACAGGTCTGCATCTACCATGATCTGCAGGGTTCCGCCCTGAAGCTCAACAAAGCTCTTGGCAATTGCCAGACCCAGTCCGCTTCCCTCTGTGTTTCTGGAAGCGTCACCCCGGACGAAACGTTCTGTGATCTCTGACGGATTAAAGGTCAGCTCTGTTGCGGAGATGTTTTTCATGGATATCCGTACCCGTTTTTCGTCGTTCTCCATATCTACATATACCCTGGTACGCGGCATAGCGTACTTGGTGATATTCACTAGAAGGTTTTCAAACACCCGGTAGGTTTTCTGGCTGTCAAGGGGCAGGACCACCTTATCCTCAGGGAGGCGCCAGCGGAAATACAGGTTGGAAGCCTCGATCTTATCCTGAAGCTCCAGCTTTGCCTGCTGCATCAGACTTACAATGTCCACGTCCATAATGTTCAGTGTCACATTTCTGCTGGTGGCCTTGCTGATCTCAAACAGATCCTCGATCAGCAGCTTAAGCCGTGTGGATTTCTGTTCCAGTACATCAATATAATGGAGCCTCTCCTCATCCGGCAGGTTCTTATCTTTCAGCAGATCTACATAAGTGATGATGGCTGTCAAAGGTGTCTTTAAGTCATGTGACACGTTGGTGATCAGGTCTGTTTTCATTTTCTGGCTCTTAACCTCTTCGTCCACAGCCTTTTTGAAACCGGACTGTATCTTGGCGATTTCCTCACGGAACGGCTCAAATACGCCCAGTTCCTCAGGAATCGTGCCGTTTAAGTTGCCGTCAGCCAACTGGTTGGTTGCGTCCAGCAGCCTGTGGTACTGTTTCTGCAGGTCATTACAGTATTTTCTCAGAAGGAAAAACAGTGCAATGGAATAAATGATCAGCGCGCCGATTCCCCAGACCCACATGAGGCTGATAAAGCCCAGGATGATAAAGTTGATCAGTACCACTTTGATCAGCACTTTTGTTGTATCATCTTTCAGATTTACGTGAAGCATACTGTTGTATATATTCTTGACTGCACTTTTAGCCCAGGGCCACACGCGGTAAATGATAACTCGTTCCTGGATGTAGCGTTTGGGGCCTATGACAAATATGCCTCTTACGCATCCCGCTGCCCAGTAGCATACCGCAAAGATAAAGGCCCATCCGATGAAGCCCCAGAAATACTGAAGCACAGAAGCCAGTCCTTTTGGTACGCCAATGCTGTGCAGAACGTTGTAGATAGCTTCATTGTTCATTGCACTGCCGTCTGCAGACATGAAAAGGGAGAATCCGAGGATGAAACTGGCTACTATAAAGACAAATTCAAAGGGTGCCCGGAAGACTTTTTCATCTCCGATCTGCAGCGGTTTGATAAACGGCAGCAGCAGAGCGGCAGCAGCCACCATACCCAGCAGGGTGATGAAAACAATGGACAGATCGTCTGTTGAGCGGTAGGTGTCAACTCCCAGATATTCCAGATATCCGCTGCCGGGTGAGCTTTCTAAAAAGGTGGCCAGATTTTCAGCAGTCATCAGATAGATGTAGGTGCGGCCCTGAGGTTTCTGGAAGGGGGCATCCATGCCGTATTGGCTGTCAAAGTCGGAACACGGGTTTTGGCGTACCTGTTCATTGAGAAGCTGTGTGGCATTGCTGGCTTTGCCGGAGAAGAACTCCGCCTGTGATACGTTTCCGCTCTCATCATATTTGATGACAGCACCGAACGCGTATTTTTTGTCCAACGAATCCGGCTTTGTCTGGGAGAGAAGCGGTGCCAGTTCCTCTGTGGCGTTGGAGTCCACTACTTTTCCGTTCTCGTCCCTTACCTCATACTGGAGATAAGAGCGCAGGGTAGAAAAGTTGTCATCCCATCTGGAGAATTTGCTGGAAAGCGTATTGGCAGATGCGATGATGGCCTCTTTAGAAGAATATTCTCCGTATTCATCTCCGTAGCTGTCTTTGTATTTGGAAGAAGGGAAGTTTTCATCATCCAGTGCTGCATCTGATATTTCCTGGGAAGAAACATTGGACTTGGAACCGGACTTGCTGTCCTCCTCATTCTCTTTTGTGTTTTGTTCGTTTAAGGCTGATGGGAAAAAGATGTCAAACGGAATCATAGCCGCCTGGTTTTCCCTCTGTTTTTCTTCCGCATAGAGCACATAGTTGGAGTGTGTAAGCGTGCCCATAAATGAGGAAGTGGTGAAATTCGGGTCAGTGCTGCTCTGGCCCTTAATATAGTGCGGACGAATGATCATCATAGCCAGTGAAGGCAGCAGTATGACCAGGATCACCAGCACGACTGCAAGTTTACGAGAATTTTTCAATTTTATATCCAACTCCCCACACCACCTTTAAATATTTTGGCTCCTTAGGGTTGATCTCTATTTTTTCACGGATGTTCCGAACATGTACCATGACCGTCTCTGTGTTCACAGCACGCTCATTCCATACACGTTCATAAATCTCATCCGCAGAGAACACCCTTCCGGGATTTTTGATCAACAGAAGGAGAATTTTGAATTCCATGGGTGTCATTTTTACAGGAGATCCGTCTACCCGTACCTCAAAAGTGCTCTCGTTCAATTCAAGCCCACCCATGGTATAAATGGTATCTGTATTTTCCTGTTCTTTTTGCTGCAGTTTTTCCATGAATCTTTTGTACCGGCGCATTTGTGAGTTCACCCTTGCCATAAGCTCCATGGGGGTAAATGGTTTGGTAACATAGTCATCGGCGCCGATGTTCAGCCCCATAACCTTATCCACCTCCTCAGATTTGGCTGAGAGCATGATAACCGGGAAATCGTGTTTTTCCCTGAGTTTCATGGTCATGGTTATGCCGTCCATGCGGGGCATCATGATATCCACGATGGCAAGATGGATCTCCTCCCGCTCCAGCATCTCCAGTCCTTCTATGCCGTCGCCTGCCTGAAATACTTCGTATCCCTGGCTTTTCAAATAAATGGCAACTGCCTCCCGGATGTCCTTGTCGTCTTCTACAATTAAAATGTGATTCATATCCATGGTATCTCTCTCCTGTGTTCAGGAAACCACGTATCTGGCAAATGTATGATGCCCAGCGGCTCCTGCTGTTACTATACTGAGTATAGGAAGCAAAGTTAAAAAGTGACGTGGTATAAAACGAAAAAAATTCTAAAGATTTTTAAAGAAACCTTTGACTGCGTCCATGCGTGTAGTCATGCTGCCCAGCATGGCATCCAGAGTCACTAGAGCTGCCATGGATTCCACTACTACCACGGCTCTGGGTACGATAATGGGATCATGGCGGCCTTTGATAGAGATTTCAATATTCTCGCCCTGTCGGTTTACTGTTTCCTGGACAGCGGCCACGGACGGGGTGGGTTTGAAGGCAGCGCGGATCAGGATCGGTGCGCCGTCACTGATTCCTCCTGTAATACCGCCGGAATGGTTTGTCTTTTTTATTACATTTCCCTCCTGGTCCATGCGGTATGCATCATTGTTATGTAAACCGTCTGAGGAGGCGGCAGCAATTCCCGCGCCCACTTCAAAAGATTTTACTGCTCCGATGGAAAAGATGGCTTTGGCCAGGTTAGCGTCCAGTTTTTCAAAGGCAGGCTCACCGATCCCTGCGGGAACGCCTTTGATGATACATTCCACCATGCCGCCGGAGGAATTTTTAGCTTTCATGCAGTCCTCCAGATATGCCTGGGCTTTCTCTGCTGCGTCTGCGTCCGGCATATAGAGGGCGTTGCGGTTCATTTCCTCCAGGTCAAACCTAGCCTTATCAATAGCCACAGGTCCGATGGAAAGCGTATAGGCAGTGACTTCCACGCCCAGTTCCCCCAGTATTTTGGCGGCTACGGCGCCGGCAGCTACGCGTCCGATGGTCTCACGCCCGGAAGAGCGTCCGCCGCCTCTGTAATCCCGGAAACCGTATTTGATATCATAATTCCTGTCCGCATGTCCGGGGCGGTAATAGTTGGCGATCTCACTGTAATCATGGGAGCGCTGGTCTGTGTTCCTGACCATGAGGGAGATGGGCGTGCCTGTGGTTTTTCCCTCAAAAATGCCGGAAAGGATCTCCACTGCGTCCGCTTCTTTTCTTTGGGTGGTAAAGCGTGACTGGCCCGGTTTTCTGCGGTCCAGATAGGCCTGGATGTCCTCCTGGGAAAGAGAAAGCCCTGCAGGGCAGCCGTCAATGACCACGCCGATCCCTGCGCCGTGGGATTCTCCCCAGGTTGATATTTTTAATATATTTCCAAATGTGGAACCATACATAAGATACACCTCGTTTTCTGAATTTTACTGCTTATACAGCTGCTTTATTTTCCTATATTAGCATGGTTTTTATATAAAATCCATTGAAAACTGCCGTGGGTTACGTTACACTTATATAAATTTGTGTTCCCTGTACCGGACACAGCCCCGGGCAGATGCACGGTGCATAAGATGGCGCGGACAGGAGACAGTAGAAAATGCAGAGGAAGAAAAAATGAAAAAGAAAATTTTGATCATAACCACAGGGGGAACACTGGCCTGTGTCAGCAGCGACAACGGCCTGCTGCCCGGATTGACCAGCAGGGATATCCTGTCCTACATCTCGGATATCACAAGCCTCTATGAGGTGGATTTTTATGAATTGTTCCAGCTTGACAGTGCCAATATCCAGCCGGAGAACTGGCAGGCTATGGCAGAGACTGTCTATGAAAAGTATAAGGAATACGACGGGATCGTGATTTTCCACGGCACAGATACCATGGCTTACACGTCCTCCGTTCTTTCTTTTATGCTGCTCAATATTCCCATCCCTGTAGTCATTACCGGCAGCCAGCTCTCTATCACCAATCCCCTGGCGGATGCGGTGGAGAACTGCAGGTGCGCGATCCATATGGCGGGCAGCGGCATGCCCGGTGTATTCCTGGCCTTTGACAGGAAGATCATGCTTGGGACCAGAGCCAGTAAAATGCGGACCAGGAGTTTCCATGCGTTTGAGAGTATCAATTATCCATATGTGGGTGAGGTGGATTCCAGAGGTCTGGAGATCTACAGAGATATCATACCGGCTCCGGCAGGTCCCTGTGTTCTGGAGCGCAGGCTGGAGAAGAAGGTCTTTCTCATCAAACTGGTGCCCGGATTTGACGGGAAGATATTCCGGTTTTTATATGAGCAGGGATACAGGGGACTGATCATTGAGGCATTCGGCATGGGCGGCATTCCCACCATGTCCTCTGAGGTGCTGGACGAGCTGCGCCTTGTGATTCACAAGGGAATGATCGTTGTAGTGAAGAGTCAGTGTCCTTATGAGGGGAGCAGCCTGTCTGTGTACGAGACGGGAAAAGCAGCACTGAGTGCCGGTGTATTCCAGGGATATGACATGAGCACAGAAGCGATCGTCACGAAAGTTATGTGGATCCTTGGAAAACACTGGGAGAGAAAAAAGATAGAAGAAATGTTCTATAAAAATCTGGCAGGTGAGATCAAGATACCTGAGAAAGAAAAAGAATGATAAAAATGATAACCGCCTGGCTGCTTGTCATCAATGTGGTCTCTTTCGCCATGTTTGGCATAGACAAGTGGAAGGCAAAACACAGAAAATACCGGATACCCGAAGCCTGGCTTATGCTGTCCGCCGTATTGGGCGGCTCCGTGGGCGCTGTCTGCGGTATGGATTTTTTCCGTCATAAGACCCTGCATAAAAAATTCAAACTGGGTCTTCCGCTGATCCTGGCTGTCCAGGTTCTGCTTGCGGCGGGATGGATGTGGTACAGCCGTTGACGGAACGGCGGATGAGAAGTATCCGGAGTGCGGGAAGAGAGGTGACAGGATGCGTATATTGATCGCTGAGGATGAACATGATCTGAACCGGCTGTTGGTGAAAAAGCTGACGGCTGAGAGCTACAGTGTAGATGCCTGCGCCAATGGGGAGGAGGCATTGGACTGCCTGGCCTGTGCCCGCTATGACGCAGTGATCCTGGATATTATGATGCCTAAAACGGACGGCCTGGAAGTTCTGAGAACCATGCGAATGAAAAGAGATACCACGCCCGTACTGCTTCTGACAGCAAGGGATAGTGTGGAGGACCGGGTGAAGGGACTTGATCTGGGGGCGGACGATTATCTGGTGAAACCCTTTGCCTTTGAAGAGTTGTCAGCCAGGATACGTGTTATGCTGAGAAAACCTGAGAAGGAGAAGAGCAGTGTGTGCTCTGTAGCAGATCTGCATGTGCATCTGGATACACGCCGTGTTTTTCGGGGAGAGCAGGAGATCATCCTGTCTTCCAGGGAATTTGCCGTGCTCAGGTATCTGATACAAAATGCCGGGATCGTCCTGTCCAGGGAGAAGCTGGAGCAGCATATCTGGAATTATGACTATGCGGGAGGCTCCAATGTGATCGATGTCTATATCCGGTATCTGAGGAAAAAGATTGATGAGGGATTTGAGCCGAAGCTTATCCATACCGTACGGGGCGCCGGATATGTTCTGAGGGAACCCATATGAAAAATCTGTCTTTAAAACAAAAACTGACGATACTTTATACCATTCTCATGACCATCAACATCTGTGCTGTGCTGGCGGTTTTATTTTCCCTCAGTAACAGGGAAATACTCAGTTCTGTCCAGAACAGGCTGCGGGAAAGCGTGGCAGGAGCCTTTGATGATATTGAGATGGATGACGGAAAACTGGATTTTGATTCGGATATTCTGGAGCTGGAAAACGGCGTGTATCTCTCTGTGTATGATATGGAAGGCAGGCTTTTGTACGGCAAGATCCCTTACGGTTTTGACCAGTCTATGACCTTTCAGGACGGCCTGGTGCGGAGGCAGAAGGCAGAGCAGGTGGAATATTACGTTCTTGATATGTCCTATGCACCGGAAGAGAACATGAACCTAATGGTAAGAGGGATCATATCTATAACGGATGCTGAGGAGAGCTTTCGGATAACGCTGCGCCTGGCTCTGATCTGCCTTCCGCTTTTGGTGATCCTCACTGCTGTTCTGGGTTATTTTATGACCAGGAGAACACTGCGTCCCGTAGCTCATATTACGGAGACGGTCCGAACCATCCAGGAGGAAGAAGATTTGTCCAGAAGGATAAATCTGGGAGAAGGAAGGGATGAAATATACCGCCTTGCCGCCACCTTTGACAAGATGCTGGGGCAGATTGAAGACAGTATGAAACGCGAGAAACAGTTTACTTCAGATGTATCCCATGAACTGCGCACGCCCCTGTCTGTTATACTGATGCAGTGTGATTCCCTTCTTTCACATGACAGTCTTCCGGATGAAATCCGGGAAGAGATCACAGTGATCCAGAGAAAGGCAGGCGGCCTTTCCCGGATGGTCTCCCAGCTCCTTCTTCTGTCCAGGGCGGACCAGGGCCGTGAGAAGGTCACAATGGAAACATTAGATTTCAGCGGAATCTCTGAGATGGCGGCCGTGGAGATGGCAGTTATGGCGGAGGAAAAAGGGATACGGCTGGAAACAAATATCAGCCCAGGTGTCATGTTGTACGGGGATGAAACCCTGCTCATCCGCCTTTGGCTCAACCTGCTTCAGAATGCAGTCACATATGGAAAAGAGGGCGGCTGTATCTATATGAGCCTTCAGGAGGAGGGAGAAGCGGTTACGGGATGTGTGAAGGATGACGGAATTGGAATCAGCGCTGAAGATCTGCCCCATATCTGGGAACGCTTTTACCGGGCTGACAGCTCACGAAATGACGTGGGAAGCTCCGGGCTGGGACTTTCCATGGTACAGTGGATCGTCAATGCCCACAACGGCACGATACAGGCGGTGAGTGAACCCGGCAGGGGGAGCACATTTACTTTTTGTCTTCCAAACGAGAAAAAAAGTTAAGAGTTTTAATCTGTTTTTAATCTTTCTCTGATAAACTTACCATATACAAAGAATAGCGGATACGTTCGCTGGATATAAAAAGTATGAAAGGAGTTTATCATATGAGAAAAAAATATTTTGCATTTCTAATGGCAGCAGTCATCTCCGCAGTGGTTTTAACAGCCTGCGGCGGTAACGGAACAGAACAAAATGCCGCACAGGGCGGAACAGGGCAGGAGTCGGGCGCTTCCGGCAGTTCCCAGAGTGGAACAGGGCAGGAGACCGGCGCTGCCGGCAGTCCCCAGAGTGGAACAAGCCAGGAGACCGGCGGTAATGGTGATTCTCAGGGCAGTACAGCCGTCACCGAAGATCAGGCCAGAAGTACAGCTCTGACCCACGCAGGCGTGACAGAGGAGGAGATTACAGGAATCCGTGTGAAAAAAGACCATGAGGATGGCCGCCAGGTGTATGATGTGGAGTTTTACGTGGGTAATAAGGAGTATGACTATGAAATTGATGCATCTACTGGTGAAATCTTAAGCGCTGATTTTGAAATTGAAGATGATTTTAATAAAGATAATGCCACAAACCTGAATCCGGCAGTAAGCCAGGAGGAGGCATCCGCGGCGGCCCTTGCAAAGGTTCCGGGAGCTGAGGCAAAGGATCTGCGCATAAAGCTGGAGGAGGATGACGGAAAGCTGATTTATGAGGGTGACATCTATTATAGCGGAACAGAATATGAATTTGAGATAGACGCATCCACCGGTGATTTCTTGAAATGGAGTGAAGAGCGGGACTAAACCGCAGAAAAAGTGTAAAATTAAAGGACAACGAAAAGCAGGGGAGGATTTCCATACACGGAAATCCTCCCCTGCTGAGTCTGGATCATTACAATTCCCTCATCTCATCATAAGCCATAAACTTCATGAACAGGGTGCAGACATTTACTTATCTTCACATTCCCAGCGTCCAGAAGCACCGCAGGGCAGTATCAGTCCGCTCTCTTTTACAGGCAGACCGATTTCCTGGGAATCCACCTTTCCATGGAAGCTTTTTAGCTCTGTAGCCAGCATATATGTCAGCACTGCCGGTGCAAGGCCTGTGGTATAAGAGTTCACAAGGAAGAAAAGCGGTTTGTCACTGAGAAGCTGGGCGCACAGCTTGATCAGCGGATGGATCGCCTCTTCGATTTTCCAGATTTCGCCTTTTGGTCCCCTGCCGTAAGAGGGCGGGTCCATAATAATGGCATCGTAGTGATTCCCCCGGCGGATCTCCCGTTCCACAAACTTCACGCAGTCATCTACCAGCCAGCGAATGGGGGCATCTTCCAGACCTGAGGATACAGCGTTCTCCTTAGCCCAGGAAACCATCCCTTTCGAGGCATCCACATGTGTAACCGCAGCGCCAGCAGCCGCCGCCGCCAGAGTAGCACCGCCTGTATAGGCGAAAAGGTTCAGTACCTTGACCGGTCTCCCGGCCTTTTTTATTTTCTCGGAAAACCAGTCCCAATTCACTGCCTGCTCCGGGAAAAGCCCGGTATGTTTAAAACTAAAAGGCTTCAGGTTAAACGTAAGCTTTCCATACTGAATACACCACTGCTTCGGCAGATCGAAAAACTCCCATTCACCGCCTCCCTTTGCACTCCTGTGATAATGTCCGTTCATCTTCCGCCATCCGGCATTCTTTTTTGGGGTATCCCAAATCACCTGGGGATCCGGTCTTACCAGAATATAATCCCCCCAGCGTTCCAGTTTCTCTCCATTGGAAGTGTCAAGGATTTCATAATCCTTCCATCCGTCAGCAATCCACATATTAAATTTCCTCTCAGTCTTTTGATTTTTTGTATTGTTCCGTGTTTCCAAGAGTGTGTTTGAAAATTCATTCCGACAATCTGCACGTCCCACTTAAATCTCCCACATAGTGTGACACACAGCTTACCGAAAACAATTTTCAAACACACTCCGGCTGCGGGTGATGTTCCGCTTGTTGAAGTGCTTCCCGCCGTTTGACCGTATTCTATATCTACTGCGCAGCTTTTTCGTATTCTTACAGTTCCGTGCAAAAATCCATGCAGGATCTTTGCTGCTTCTTCCATATAACTATACCTAGTCTAACCTAAAAAAGTCAAGCATACATTATCCAAGGAGGTGAATCCATGTACGAAGCATTCACAACCCCCCAATTAGAAGAAACTTTCCACACGCAGAAAGCTGACGGCCTTTCCTCCGCTGAGGCCGCAGAAAGACTCCGCCAATCCGGAGAAAACATACTGAAAAAAGGCAAAGAGCAGACAATTCTGGATATGGTCATGGAACAACTCAACGACCCCATGATATTCATTCTGTTCATGGCTGCCGCAATCTCCATGCTCCTCCGCCAGTTCAGTGATACAGCTATTATTTTTGTAGTCATAGCCCTGAACACCACTGTAGGAGTCATCCAGGAGGGCAGAGCCAAAAAAGCCATGGATGCCCTGAAGAAAATGACTGCTCCGTCCGCCGTAGTCAAGCGTGACGGTGCCTACAAGAAAATTCCTGCTTCCGGCGTAGTGCCCGGGGATTTGGTCAAGATCGAGGCAGGAGACCAGGTACCGGCAGACATCCGGCTTATAAAAGTACAAGGCTTTCAGACAAACGAGTCCGCCCTCACCGGTGAATCCATGCCGGTCCAAAAAACAGATACAGTCCTGCCTCAGGGAATCCCCATGGCAGAGTGGAAGAACGTCGCATTTATGTCAACCGAAGCTATGAAAGGAAGCGCTGAAGGAATCGTGGTAGCTACCGGTATGGAGACCGAGCTTGGCAAGATAGCAGGTATGATCAATGATACCCCCACGGAACTGACGCCTCTGCAGAAACGCCTGGGTGACCTTGGAAAAATACTCAGCGTTGTGGCAGTGGTTCTCTGTGCAGCCCTTTTCCTTCTGGGAGTGGTCCAGCACCGCAATATTCTTCAGATGCTTCTGGTGGCCATATCCCTGGCCGTGGCAGCTATACCGGAGGGACTTCCCGCTGTGGTTACCATTGTCCTGGCCCTGGGTGTTGCCCGCATGGTAAAAGTCAACACCATTATAAGGAAACTCCCCGCTGTGGAAACCCTCGGTTCTGTGGGTATCATCTGTTCTGACAAAACAGGCACACTTACAGAGAATAAGATGAAGGTAGTGGAAATATACGGTGATGACCGCAAGCTTCCATTGTCAAAAATCCGCCGCAGGGAATTTCCCCGCCTGATGGAGGGCTTTCTCCTGTGCAACAACAGTATGCTGGGAAAACAGGAGATCGGTGACTCCACAGAGCTTGCCCTTCTCCACATGGGAGAAGAGATGGGGTATAACCGGGAGAAATTAAAGGAACAATATCCGCGTACCTATGAAATCCCTTTTGACTCCGAACGGAAATACATGGCAACCGTACACAAAGACGGCGGCAACGAGACAGTATACGTGAAGGGAGCCTGCGACTATATTCTGGAGCGCTGTGCATTTGCGGCAGTCAGGGGGAAATCAGTTCCCATGACAGAGGTCCAGCGTATGAAGATCCGTATGGCAATGGAGGGAATGGCTCAGGATGGGCTTCGCGTGCTGGCCCTTGCCTTTAAGGAACATGTAAAGGACAAAAGTGAGTCTGCGCTGACAAATAATCTGGTATTCGTGGGAATGGCAGGTATGATGGATCCGCCCAGAAAAGAAGTGACCCAATCTATCCGCACCCTGAAAAGAGCGGGCGTGCAGGTGGCTATGATAACAGGAGATTATAAAGACACAGCTCTGGCTGTGGCTAAAAAAATCGGTATTGCAGACTCCATGGACCAGTGCGTTACCGGCGCAGAACTGGATAACATGAGTGAAGAGCGTTTTGCAAAAAAGATGAAGGACCTACGGGTGTTTGCCCGTGTTACCCCGGCCCATAAGGTGAAGATCGTCAGCCGTTTCCGAAAAAACGGACAGATTGTTGCCATGACCGGAGATGGTGTCAACGACGCGCCGTCCCTGCAGGCCGCTGACATTGGAATCGCCATGGGCAAAAACGGTACGGATGTGGCGAAGAATGCTGCGGATATGGTGCTGACAGATGATAACTTTTCCACCATCGAGAAGGCCATGGAAGAGGGCAGAGGCATTTACGTGAACATCAAGAAATCAATCCTGTTCCTGCTGTCCTCCAACTTCGGTGAGATCATAACCATGTTCGTGGCAGTTCTTCTTTCCCTGGAGACCCCTTTGAAGGCAAGCCATATTCTGTGGGTGAATCTGATCACGGATTCTCTGCCTGCACTTGCACTGGGGGTTGATAAGAATGACCCGGCGTCTCTTATGAGGAAAAAGCCCAGGGACCCCAATGAAGGGCTGTTTGCCCATGGGGGCTGGCTGTTCACTGTATTTTACGGAATGCTCATCAGCGCGATCACACTCTATGCCTTCCATAAAGGAGGGCAGACCTATGCCTTTACAGTGCTGGGTGTGTCCCAGCTCTTTCACGCCATAGGTATGCGCGACAGGGATAAATCGGTGCTTCGGATGAACCACCTGGATAATCCTTTTATGATACTTGCGTTTTTCCTGGGGCTTGCACTACAGATCATGGTGACGGAGGTTCCGTATTTTGTACGGGCGTTTCAGACAGTGCAGCTTTCCTTTGGAGAGTGGCAGTGGCTGCTGGGAATTTCTGCGATCCCGCTGCTCATGCATGAGATTCTGCTCCTGCCAAGACTTATCAGCGGCAGCCGGAAAAAACAGTGAAACGGGATACGTAAATGAGACATGAAGCGTTGGCGGCACAGAGAAAAATTTCCTTTGCGGGGAACATTCGGGCCTGCATCAACGCATAAAGATTAAAAATGCAGGATTTCAATTGTTAAATTGCATATAAAAAACCATAAACCCGATAAAAAGGGGAAAAAATTACCAAAAATGCAAGAAGGCCTTGACATTAAGTCATATTCTATCATACAATACCACATAACGAAACATAATTGCCAAGGCGCTGCACGGGACGCTTTACCGTGGCAGCGATGAAAGATATTTATGAAGATTACCAGGAGGAGAGCCATGACGCCGTACAGAGAACTGAGCAGAGAGCAGTTGCAGGCAATGAAAGCCGATTTGGAGAAACAATTTGAGGAAGTAAAAGCAAAAGGACTGAATCTGGATATGTCCAGAGGAAAACCGTCCAAGAAGCAGCTTGAACTGGCAATGGATATGCTGGAAGAGCTAAAGAGCACCGACAAACTGAAATGTGAAACAGGTATTGACTGCCGTAACTACGGTCTGTTGGATGGTATTCCGGAGGCAAGAAGGCTTCTGGGAGCTATGACTGAGGTCTCAGCAGAGCAGATCGTGATCTTCGGCAATTCCAGTCTGAATGTTATGTTTGACACAGTTTCACGTTCCATGACACACGGTGTATGCGGCAGCACTCCGTGGTGCAAATTAGATAAAGTAAAATTCCTGTGTCCGTCACCGGGATATGACCGTCATTTTAAGATCACAGAATACTTCGGTATTGAGATGATCACGGTTCCCATGACGCCCACCGGCCCGGACATGGATATGATCGAAGAGCTGGTAAGCTCTGACCGGGCCATCAAGGGTGTATGGTGTGTGCCGAAATACTCCAATCCCCAGGGTATCACCTACTCTGAAGAGACTGTAAAGCGCTTTGCCAGACTGAAACCGGCAGCGGAAGATTTCCGTATTTTCTGGGATAACGCATACTGCATCCATCATTTATATGAGGAGCAGGATTTCCTGTTAGAGATTCTGGAGGAGTGTGAAAAAGCTGGCAATCCGAATCTGGCATACAAGTTTATTTCCACTTCTAAGGTCAGCTTCCCTGGCTCCGGAATCGCAGCGGTTGCGTCCTCTCCGAGAAACCTGGCTGACTTCAGAAAGCACATGGCTATCCAGACTATCGGTCATGATAAGATCAACCAGTTGAGACACGTGCGTTTCTTCAAGGATATTGAAGGTATGCATGAGCACATGAGAAAACATGCGGAAATCCTTCGTCCGAAATTTGAGGCAGTGGAAAACACCCTGGAGAAAGAGATCGGCGGAGCAGGTATCGGAACATGGACCACACCAAAGGGCGGATATTTCATCTCCTTTGACTCCATGGAAGGCTGTGCAAAAGATATTGTAGCTAAGGCAGCAGAGGCAGGGGTGAAGATGACAGAGGCGGGAGCTACCTTCCCGTATGGCGTTGATCCTCATGACAGCAACATTCGTATTGCGCCCAGCTTCCCCACACCGGAAGAACTGCAGCTGGCAACGGAAATTTTTGTGCTCAGTGTTAAGCTGGTCAGTGTTGATAAGTTACTGGCGGAGTAAGCATAAGAGCGATTATCAGGAGTCTCTATAGATGCAGGTAGAAGAACAAATATTAAGAGCTTCTGTGAGTGTTAAGCAGAAGGGTGAATATTAGGAGCTTCTACGAGTGTTAAACAGAAGAGTGAACATTAAGAGCTTTTATGGGTGTTAATCAGAAGGGCAAATATTAAGAGGCTTTAGAAGTGTAAGTATGATTGTATTTATAAGATAAAGTATAACGTGTAAGAAAAAGGCAGAACTTTTGCAGAAAAGCAGAAGTTCTGCCTTGTTATATGACGCCGTATTTCTAATTGATTACAGAATCACCGGTAAATTATCGGATAATTTACAGAAATGTGATATTTTAATGAATTTTGCATAAAACACTTTACTTCGACAATCAAAATGAAATAGAATAGAAAACGAAGGATCAAAGTAATGATGTTATAATATAAGGGGTAGAGGTTATGAAAAAAAAGAAAGGGAAAAAAGGTAAGTACACGAAGGCAAAGAAAATTGTACTGGGCATTCTGATTGGATATGTGGCTCTTATGGTACTTGGATACATAGCCGGTGTCGTATACTTTACCAAACATTTCTATCTGGGTTCCCAGATAAACGGAATGAACGCATCCGGCAAGAGTGTGGAGGATGTGGAAGACAGCATTGTGGATGAGATTGCGTCCTATACATTGAAGCTGAAGGAGCGGGACGGAAAAACAGAATCCATTGTAGCGTCACAGATCAATATGCAGTATGTGGATGATGGTAAGATCCAGGAACTGAAGGACAAGCAAAATCCGTTCCTATGGTTTTTGTCATTTGCACATCAGAATGACTATGATATGTCAGCCACCACAACCTATGACAAAGACATGCTGTATGCGGCGGTGGATGCTCTGGATGCCTTTCAGGAGGCGAATATCACCCAGCCTGCAGACGCCTATCTGGGCGACACGGATACAGGATACGAGATTGTCCCTGAGGTCATGGGAAATGCCCTGGATAAGGACAAGGTAAAAGAGCAGATTCTGAAAGCCATTGACGGAGGTAAGACGGAGCTGGATCTGGAAGCTGAGGATTGTTATCTCAAGCCAACAGTATACAGCACGGATGAGAACCTGATCAAACAGCGGGATCAGAGCAATGCCTATCTGGGTGTCACTGTGACCTTTGATTTCTCTGACAGGCAGGAAGTAGTGAATAAGGATGTGATCAAGAACTGGCTTACCACGGATGAGAACGGGGATGTGGTTCTGGATGAAGAAAAGGCAAAAGAATTTGTTGTGGAAATGGCAAAGAAATACGATACGTTTGGCTATCCCCGCCAGTTTGTTACTTCTTCAGGAGAGACCATTACAGTAAGCGGCGGTGATTACGGCTGGCTGATCGCTAGAAATGACACCACGGCAAAGCTGGTTGAGGCCATAAAGAGCGGCCAGTCACAGACCATGGAGCCTGAGTACACCTACAGAGGATATGTAAGGGATACCAATGATATTGGAAATACATACGTGGAGATCAGCCTGCAGGCACAGCATATGTGGTTCTACAAGGACGGACAGCTTTTAGTGAGTACAGATGTCGTTACAGGAAACCACAACCAGGGATGGGATACTCATACGGGAATCTACGGCATTATGTATAAAGAGAGAAATGCCACACTGGTTGGTGAGAATTATTCCTCACCGGTTCAGTATTGGATGCCCTTCTATGCCAACACAGGAATCCATGACGCGGACTGGAGGGACAGTTTCGGTGGTTCAGAATATATCAACAATGGCTCCCACGGCTGCGTGAATACGCCTCCGTCTAATGCGGAGAAGATATATAACAACATAGAAAAGGGTGTGCCTGTGGTGGTATACTAAAGCGTTTAAATACACTGAAATGTAAAGGCAGACAGGTGAAGATCACCTGCCTGCCTATTCTAATGTCTCCCGGAAGAAGGGAACTTTGTGGATTCCGTTTCCCCGGGAAAGTGAGTGGTGCTGCCAAAGTTTGTTTATCGGGTTCTTGTCCAGGCACCGTTTGAGTTGACATAATAATTGCCAATCCATGTGTTTTCAGCCATAGCGCCTGAAGATGTCAGATAGTACCAACTGCCGTCTGTTTTAACCCATCCGGTAGCCATGCGCCCTGAAGATGACAGGTAATACCAGTTACCGCCTGTTTTAACCCATCCGGTAGCCATGTGTCCAGAGGGTGACAGGTAATACCAACTGCTTCCAAGCTGCAGCCATCCGGTAGCCATGCGTCCAGAGGAGGAGAGATAGTACCAGTCATTGTCAAGTTTCAGCCATCCGGTAGCCATACTGCCTGAGGATGAGAGGTAGTACCAACTGCCGCCAAGGTTCAGCCATCCGGTAGCCATGCGTCCTGAAGATGCAAGATAGTACCAATCATTTCCGAGACGGATCCATCCGGTCGCCATACTGCCTGAGGATGAGAAATAGTACCAGCTGCTGTCTATCTTAGCCCATCCTGTGACCATAGCACCTGAAGATGTGAGATAATACCAGTCATTTCCAGGCTTGATCCATCCGGTTGCCATAGCACCTGAGGAAGTAAGATAATACCAGGTCCGGCCTGATTTGATCCACCCTGTAGCCATAGCACCTGAGGGTGTGAGATAATACCATGTTCCTTTTACGCTGATCCATCCGGTCGCCATAGCACCGTTATCCCGGAGGTAATACCAGCTGTTGCCGACTTGTACCCATCCGGTAGCCATGGCGCCTGAGCTCGTGAGATAGTACCAGGTGTTTCCTTCACGGAACCAGCCGGTACGCATGTATCCGTCTGCGTCAAAGGCATACCATTTGCCGTCAATGGATTCCCATTTGTCTGCGGCCCATTTGCCGTTGTCGTATTCATACCACCAGCCTTTGGAGTTATGTTTCCAGGTGCCTTTTGCCGTCTTTTTCAGATTGGTGACAGCTTTCTGAATGCTGTCGGCAGTTCTGTCAATTTCTTTCTGAGTGGCATTCTTGTCGTTTAATACTTTTCTGCCTGTGTCTACTGCTTTGGAAAGATTCTTCCAGGAAGACGCAGTGTAGTCATTCTGTTTTAATTTTGCAGCTTTATCCAGCGCGGCTTTTAAGGCCGCTGTGTTTGTTTTAGTTACTTTTTTGAGATCATCTATGGCCTTCTGAATGGAAGAGGCGGCGTCGGCAATGTCTTTTTCCGAAGCTTTCTTATCATTCAGAACCTGGCTGCCTTTTTCTGTGGCTTTTTCAAGTGTCTTCCAGGATGCCGGGGTATAATCACTTTCATTTAATTTTCCTGCTTTGTCCAGCAGTGCTTTCAGAGCAGTTTTATCCGCCTCAGGTATAGCCTCCAGGCTGTCCATGGCATTTTGAATGGCAGCGGCGGCATCTGCGATTTCTTCCGGGAAAGCGGAAGTATCATCCATGAGGGATTTACCGGCAGACAGGGCTTCAGATAAGAGGTTCCAGCTTTCAGGAGTATAATCATCAGGGTTTAATGCCTCAGCCGCTGTGATGACTGCGTCAAGAGCGGATTTGTCTGCTGCCTCCTGTTGTTCCTGAAGGAAGGTTACCTTTGCAAGCTGGATATCTGTATTCTGAACGTCTTTAACGTCTCCTGAATTCAGGGAGTAGCTGACCCCTTTATAATTGGGGAAGGAGACTTTCACATAATTTGTGCCTTCCGGTAGTCCGTAAGCGTCAAAGGTGATGCGGGCATAACTGGGATAAGCTTCCGGGAAGTTATCCACGATTTTCATATTCTCATATTTGGTCCAGTCTTTTCCGTTTGGAGATGAATATACCTGGAAGTCAAGGCTGGCATTGTCTTTCAGTGTTGTTCTTATGGACTTCCCTTTATAAGACCCAGCCCCTCCATCCCATACAGCGGCATCGCTAAGTGTCTGATAATAGGCTGTCAAATGAACATCATTTACACCCGGTATCTTGTAAACAAGGGACTGGTCCTCGGCATTTTCCTTTACCGCGATCCTGCTGTTTTCGTATCTTGGCTGACCGCCGTAATAGAAGTTGTCTTTATCCTCATAAGGTTCACTTCCGTCTGTGAGTGCCATAAGACCGTCTGTTGCGGAGGCGGCGCTTATCAGATAATCTGTGTTAGTTCCCCCTGAAATGTCGTTCAAGTCGTCAAAACGGGTAACTGCCTGCCCCTCTGTCTGGTAAACACGTACCCAGTCAACCAGGAAATCACTGTCCTGTTTTGTATCCTGTCTGCTGTAATCCACATCACCGACCCAGCCGTCGCCTACCTGTGTTTCCAGGATAGGGAACATAGGGCGGGTGTGCATGCCGTCTCTTCCGTCGTCTCTGGCAGTGGATGTTTTATGAACCTGATTGCCGTCAATGTAGAAGGTGATAGCCTGAGGATCCCATTCCACTTCAAATACATGGAAGTCCTGGCACCATGCCTCATAATTGTTGGTGGCAATACCGTGTGAGCCTTTATTATAACTAAGAATACCGAAATGATTGGTTGTCCAGGCTGACCATGCATCCTGACCAAGGTATTCCAGAACGTCGATCTCATCATGTCCGGTCTCATCTTGGCACAGCATCCAGATGGCAGGCCAGATGCCCTTGGAATCGTTGGGTTTTGCCCGGACTGCCATGCGTCCGAACTGGAAGGAAAATTTATTCTTGGATTCCAGGCGGCCGGATGACCATGTGACTTTGTCAGCCAGTACCTGCGAACCGTATTGATCCCAGCCTACAGCGTCAATGAGGGCATCTTTGGACTCATAATTTTTGGAGTTTATGGCCAGATAGCTGTTGTCTCCGTCTTTTACAATGCTTACAGCATCTCTGTTGTAGATGGCTGCATGATTTGCCATGCCGTCAACAATATTCCACTTTGTTTCATCTACGCTGTCACCGTCAAATTCATCTGCCCATACAAGGGTGTCATATTTGGAATCCGGTGCGGTGTAGTCCGGTTTCGATTCATCGTAGGATTTGCCGGTGGCCCAGATTTCCACTTCGGAATATTTTGTGGGGCTGTTGTTGTCTTTGTTTACAGTAAAACGTACATATCTGCCCGTGACAGGCGTGTCCAGGGTTACTGTCTGCATGTCAGGACCCTGTGTCCAGTTGTTCTGCTGGAAAACCGTCTGTCCGGCGCTTGTAGGGGAGGAGGATACGGAGATCTTTACGGACCGGTAAGTGCCCTCCTCAAGCTTGAAGCAGATTTCTTTCATCTGATATGTGTTTTTGTATTCAAACTGAAGCCAGCGCTCTCCGGTGCTGTTATGTACCGCGTAGTTGTCGTCCACATTGCCGTCAGTGATGGCCTCAATGTTAGTCGGTGTCAGACCGCGGACATATGGGAGCTTGCCAAGGGCAATGTTTTGGGCTTCTTCCTCAGGCGGCGGCGCGGGAACCTCTGATTTGGGAATGCTGGCAATTACCTCGATCTCGTTAAAGAGGATACCATTGCTGTAACCTTTCCAGGAACTGTTGGTGTTCTGGATATAATGGCCTCTCTCCCAAATCCTGATGTACTGTGCAGAAACTGCTTCAGGCAAGGTGATGACCTGGGGCTGTCCTTTGTTGGAGGTGGTTTCTTCATAGTCAGCCGTATCGTATACCACAGTGCTCTCTGCAAAATCTTCAGTGGAAGACAGTTCCACTTTTACATCCTTGAAGGTGGAGACCGCGTTGGCGTAGGTATTCCGGTACAGACTGATCTCTTTCACATCTCGGGCCTTGCCAAAGTCATACTGGAGATAGACGTGGTCCCATCCGGAATAGCCGTTATCATCGCCGCCAATCTCATCGCCTGCAATGATCTTGGTATTATTGGAATCGTCCTCGCTTCCTGATTTCATACCGTCTGTAGCGGCTTCCGGATTCATGATCTGTACCTGCGGTACAGTGGAACCTCCTGTTACGATCTGGTGCGGGGTGTTGGAGGTGGGGAGCAGGCCGGGCATAATGTTGGCATCTACCATTTCCTCCCCTTCACCGGGGTCTGTTTCTTCCTGGTCTACAGAGGCGATGACATCAATTTCTGTGAAAAGGACACCGTTGCTGTAACCTTTCCAGGAACTGTTTGTATTTTCTATATAATGGCCCTTTCCCCAGACGCGCAGATAGCGGGCGTCTATTGCAGAATCCGGTTCCAGGTACTGGGAATCCCCTTTCGTATCTACGGTTTCTACAATATCTTCTCCGTCAGGCTCGCCGTAGAGAATGACGCTGTCGGAGAAATCTACTGTGGAGGCAAGCTCCACCTTTACATCTTTGAAGGTGGAAACCGCGTTGTCGTAAGTGTTGCGGTAAAGATCCACAGCTTTTACGCTGTAGATATCTCCGAAATCATACTGGAGGTATACCTGATTCCATTGGGAATAGCCGTTGTCATCGCCGCCGATTTCTTCGCCTGCGTCGATTCGTGTGTTGTTCATTTCCACATTGCTGTCATATTTGCTGCCGTCTGTGGCTGCTTCCGGATTGGCAATGCCTCCGTCAGCGTTGGTAGTGGGGATCAGGCCCTGCAGGATATTTTTATCCACGGTTATGGTATCTGCCTTGACTGCAGCGGGAGACAAGTTTCCGGCGGTCAGTGCCAATGCCATGCAGAGTGACAGGGCTTTGGAGACTTTCTTGTTTCTTTTCATACATATGCTCCTTTCTTGTGGTGCTTTACATTTCCCTTTTCACCGGACATGCATAATGCTATAATGTGTATAGCTTGATTTTATGTATGCAGAGGTGCAAAGGAGGAAATTCAGAATGGACAGCGGACATAAGGATACCGAGGTAAAATACACAGAGTCCCCCAAATATCAATGTCTGGAATTTCTCAGAAAAAATTCCGTAGAGCTGTATCTGGCTTACTGCGGCAGAGAAATCTGTGAAGCCGGACATACATACGGACCGGCCACACGTCAGGAATATCTTCTGCACTATGTGGTAAGCGGGAAGGGCACATTTACAGCAAATGGAAAAACCAGAGAGCTTGGCCCCCATGACGCGTTTCTTATCATGCCGGACGAGACTACGATATACAGGGCGGATGCCACAGAACCATGGTCTTATGTCTGGGCTGCCTTTGACGGTATCCGGGCATATGAATGTCTGGAACATGCCGGATTTTCCGCGGACCGCAGGGTGGGACATTTTGAGGAGGAACAGGCTTTGACTGCCTGTGTGGATGCCATGCTGGCCGCACATCAGCTCACCTATGCCAATGACCTGGTACGTCAGAGCCAGCTTGCTCTTTTTCTGGCTGATATGATTCGGGAGTATCAGACTTCACATGCTGCCGGACAGCCATTTGGTGAATACCATCAGCAGGAATACGTGGATTACGCTGTTGCCTACATTGAACAGAATTATCATAAAGATATCAAGGTCAATGATATGTGCAGTTACATCGGCATTACCCGCAGTTATCTGACAAAGATATTCAAACAGGTTCTTCACGTTTCACCATATGAATATCTGCTGGGTGTCAGGATGAACAAAGCGTCTCTTCTTCTCCAGACCACTGCGCTTCCGGTCAAACAGATCGCGGAAATGGTGGGATATAAGGATGCACTGGTATTTTCCAAAGCATTTAAGCAGAAAATAGGCAGCAGCCCCAAAGTATTCCGGGATTCATCAGGCACCCTTGTCCTGTCTGATACGAAAAACGCGTGACAGACATAGTGTCCGGTTTGTGTATTTGAGTATCCATTTTGAGTATCCATTCTAAATATTGACCGGCCAGCGGCTGGCTTGTCGGTCTGTGGATCATTGCAACTGTTCAGTACCCTTACAGATGTGAGCAGAAGTCCAGGCAGAACCGCCTTTGGTGATGGGATTTTGCCCGGCTGCTGAATCTTTTCTTACAGTCAGTGCAGTAAATGCACGGACCTGCTGAATAGTTACGACTTATTTTACTGTAAAAAATGTACAGAACAAATGATATATTATGCTATTTTTATGTCAAATTGTATTTTGTATTGAGAGGATATGTTATAAAGATGGTTAATATGGATAAAAGTGGTAAGGAAAGGAAGACGATGAGCGGCGTTTTGATGGAAGATGGCAGCGGCTGTGGACAGTGATGTGTGAAGTGCAGTGAGAAAAGAACATACCTGCCGTGTTATTTTTATTGCAGATCATGTCCTTGGACGGCATCATCATTGACAAAAAAGTTTAAATTGATTAGTATAAAAAGAGCAAAGAAACCGAATGGCTGCATAAGGGAGAAAGAGTATGAATATAGTTGTTTTAGCAGGCGGCAGCAGTACAGAGAGGGAAGTCTCCATAGTGTCCGGACAGGGCATCTGCACAGCGCTGCGCAGAAGAAATCACAAAGCGGTACTGGTAGACGCGTATTTTGGAAAAGAAAGCTGGGGAGAGGAAATGTTCCCCCAGACCTACGATATAGATGCAGAGATTAAGTATATGCAGGAAAAGAGCGGGGAACTGGAAGAAACCATGAAAAGCAGGAAAGAATTCTTCGGTCCTAATGTACTTGAAATCTGCAAAGCAGCAGATATGGTCTTCCTGGCACTGCACGGCTCAAATGGGGAAGATGGCAAAGTACAGTCCGTATTTGACCTGATGGGAATTCCATACACAGGTTCCGGTCCGCTGAGCAGCGGAATGGCTATGGATAAGGGAATTACGAAAATGGTATTTGAGGCAAAGGGAGTGCCCACTCCAAAAGGAATAACACTGCAGAAGGGAAAATGCAGCAGTGAACTGGCAGACTATGACATGGACTTCCCGGTGATCGTGAAACCGTGCTGCGGAGGCTCCAGTGTAGGTGTCTGTATTGCCAAGAACCAGGAGGAATATGAGGCGGCTCTTGACGAGTCCTTTTCCTATGAAAATGAAGCGGTTGTAGAGCAGTTTGTTGAGGGCCGGGAGTTCTCCGTGGCTGTAGTGGACGGCAAGGCTTATCCGGTTATTGAGATTGCTCCGCTTCAAGGATTTTATGACTATAAGAACAAATATGAGGCAGGTTCCACCATTGAGACCTGTCCTGCAGAGATTTCCGAGTCACTGACCAAGGAAATGCAGAAATACGCAGAGCAGGGCTATAAAGCGCTGGGCCTGCAGGCCTACGGCAGACTGGATTTTATCATGGACAAAGACGGAAACATGTACTGTCTGGAGGCAAACACCCTGCCGGGAATGACCCCCACAAGCCTGATTCCCCAGGAAGCAAAAGTGCTTGGAATGGATTACCCGGAATTGTGTGAGAAGCTCATCGAGGTTTCTCTGAAAAAATATAAATGACCAGAGGTGTGCCATGAAAAATCTTACATTAGAAAATATAGCCAAAGCCTGCAATGGCGTATATGTTGGCAGCGAGGAAATGAAGGAGCGGGAAGTACAGGGAATCGTTACAGACAGCAGAAAAGCCGAGGAGGGATTCCTGTTTGTTCCTATTAAAGGTGCACGTGTGGATGCCCATGATTTCATTGACAGTGTGATGGAAAAAGGGGCACTGTGCACCCTCACTGAGAAGGACCTCGGAAAAAAAAGCTTTCCTTATATAAAGGTGCATTCTTCTCTTCAGGCAGTAAAGGATATTGCGGAGTTTTATCTGAAGCAGCTTGACATTCCAGTGGTGGGGATCACGGGAAGCGTTGGTAAGACCAGCACCAAGGAAATGATCGCTGCTGTACTGGAACAAAAATATAATGTGCTGAAGACAAAAGGAAACTTCAACAATGAACTGGGAGTTCCGCTGACTGTTTTCGGTCTGCGCCCGGAGCATGAGATCGCAGTTCTGGAAATGGGGATCAGCGACTTTGGAGAAATGCACCGGCTGGCAAAAATTGCCCGGCCGGATACCTGTGTGATCACAAATATCGGTTTGTGTCATTTGGAATTTTTGAAATCCAGAGATGGTATATTAAAGGCAAAGACAGAAATTTTCGACTTCCTGGAGCACGATGGGCACGTTGTGCTGAACGGGGATGACGATAAGCTGATCACAGTGAAGGAAGTAAATGGGATTCAGCCGATATTCTTTGGGGTAATGAACCATCAGGGGATTTGGGCAGATGAGATCGAGAGCAGAGGACTGAAAGGGATTGCCTGCCGTATTCATGCGGGGGAGGAGAGTTTCCAGGTTTTGGTACCCATTCCCGGAAGGCATATGGTATATAATGCGCTGGCCGGCACTGCCGTGGGGCTTATCTATGGCATGAGCCTGGAGGGGATAAAAAAAGGGATTGAGAGCCTGCAGTCTTTGAACGGCCGGTTCCACATTATAGAGACTGGGAAGAGGACCATAGTGGATGACTGCTATAACGCCAACCCGGTCTCCATGAAAGCTTCTCTGGATGTGCTGCAGGATGCACTGGGAAGAAGAGTGGCTATACTGGGTGATATGGGTGAGCTTGGAAACGATGAAGTGGAGATGCACCGGGAAGTTGGTGTATATGCGGCTTCCAGAGATATTGATAAGATCATCTGCGTGGGTGAACTGGCAGGGGATATGGCTGAGGCGGCTAGACTGGCTGCGCCTACAAAAGATATCGTACATTTTGCTGAGAAGGAGAGTCTCAGGGAGGCACTTCCGGGAATGATCCAGGATGGAGATACTATTTTGGTGAAGGCTTCACATTTTATGGAATTTGAGAAAGTGGTGGAGTGGCTGGAGACAGAGTGATAGCCAGGAATTTTGTGGTAATTTATTGACAAAGTATTTGGTTTTGTGAGATACTGAATTTGATAATAAGAATAGCTTTTAAAGTGAAAGCCCCTGTTGGTATTGCTGCCGGCAGGGGCTTTCCTTTTGGCAACGATGTAATTGGTATGGCAGGAGTGCGCGTGAGGGCGGACTCCTTTTTTTGACCGCATTATTTTAGAAATGCGACATTTAAAGACAAGAAAAAGTATTAACAAATATAATTTCCCTGCCCTTAATCAAAACTAAGTTTAACGCTAAAAGCCGCTAAAGTCAATATGCCAAAAAATAATGGCAATTTTTTGGCTATTTTTAGTATATTCTGAACCACCAGAATATTTTACCGTATATAAAATGAAAACCACCATATTTGGGCATCATTAATAGATAATCATTAGTGGTCAAAAAAATGGTCTGAATTTGTACAAAAAATTCATGATATTAAGGAGGTCAATATGCCAAGAAGAGGTGAAAATATCAGAAAAAGAAAAGATGGCCGTTGGGAAGCCAGGTATGTGAAGGGACGAGATATAGACGGTAAGATCCACTACGGGTATCTCTATGGCAAATCGTATGCTGAAGTAAAGGATAAAAAATCTAAAATCATATCTGAAAATCCAAACGCCTATCTGTACACCAGCCGTTCCTCTCTGCCTCCACAGGATGACCGGATCCATACAGTGAGCATACAGTGGAAAGCACAAATCCGCTACACCGTGAAAGAGAGCACATATTCCAACTATGAAGAAATCCTGGATAACCATATACTGCCTCTTCTGGGGGAAATGCAGGTTAAAAAGTTTACGAACCATACCATCGCCGGTTTTATACAAAAGAAACTGGAACAGGGAATGGCATACGGGAGTATTCATGTCATCATAAGTGTGCTCAAAAATATTCTCCGGTATGCTCAGGATTTTGGTTATTTCCCGGCTGAGCCTTTAAAATTCCCCCGCATCCCATCAAGCAGCAGTGATATACAGATCATGAGCAGTGAGGATTATAAAAAACTGGATGCCTGCCTGCTCAGCAATATGGATTCTTTTTCCTTCGGTATTCTTCTTTGCATGTACACGGGAATCCGTGTGGGAGAGTTGAGCGGGCTTAAATGGGAGGATGTGGATTTTGATCAGTGCAGACTTCACATCCGCCGTACTGTTACGCGTGTAAAAAACCTGAATATGCTCATAACAGACGGAAAAAAAGAGTGTTCCCGCACACACCTGAATATCGGCACACCCAAAACTGCCACGTCTATCCGTACAATCCCTCTTCCTGACAGACTTCTGGCACTTGCAGCACCTCTGAAAAAAGATAGCAGATTTTTTGTCCTCACCGGTACAGAAAAATGTATGGAGCCAAGGACTATACAGCGTAGATACGCAGGCCTGCTGAAAAAGTGCCAGATTCCCCATATAAAGATCCATGCGCTGCGCCATCAATTCTCCTGCCGCTGGATCGAACAGGGCTTTGATACAAAATCCCTTTCTGAAATCCTGGGCCACACTTCTGTAAAGACCACCCTTGATTTATATGTGCATATTCAGCCTGACACAAAACGAAAGTATATGAACCAGCTCACCAATCTGTAAAACCGGACCATTCGTGGTCATCAAAGTGGTCAGAAGCCGCCAAACGCGCCTTCTGACCTGTCTTTTGCGACTCTAACCGCATTTCTAAAAAAATATGTCCTATTTACTGGAAAAAATGAATGAAAACAGGATACTGCATTAAGACAATTAAATACAAACTTCGCTGTTCTCACCCGGAATGGCTGACAGAAACAGAGAAATATTACAGACAGGTGCTGGATTTTTATTTTCGGCTGCTTTTGGAACATGAGGAAATCTGGGAGTTAAATGTTCTGCAGATGCAGGGGGCTTTAGAGCGCCTGACAATTGCAGGAAGAGACGGAAGAGTGCCGGAAAGGCCGCTGCCGTTTGACAGAGTTCCAGTCTATTTCAGGCGGTCAGCTATTAATAAGGCGTCTGCCAGTCTGAAGAGCTATACGGAAAAGTATAAAAACTCAGGTGATGATCTGGTCTATACCATACCGGATACTATTGATGCGTCTGTCACCTACTTTAAGGGGATGTATAAGGACTTTAAGGAAAATAGGATTTCCCTGAAGGTGTGGGATGGAAACGGATGGAATTGGATGGACTGCAGGTTAAAAGGGCAGTCAATTCCGGAAGAAGGTCTGATGCTTTCTCCGACTGTGGTTTTTAAGGAGAAGGAGATCTGGCTTCACGTACCTGTCAAACAGCAGACAGAGGATGCCCGGAACGCAAAAGAGCGTATGAAGAACCGGGAGAATGTATGCAGTGTTCAGTTTACGAACACAGACATTTTTGCCATGTGCTGCATATTGGATGCAGATGGAAAACAGAAGGCAGTGTATTCCTGCAGAGGCGGGGATGCCTACAGGAGCAAATGTAAAGTCCTCCTGGAGAAGATTGAGAAATCCAGAGTTTATACGGACAAAGATAATGCGGTGCAGCCTAACCACAAATATTATTTGCGGTTGAAAAACCTTTCTGAGCATTATGCTCACCAGGTGAGCAGGGAAATCGTGGATTTCTGTGTGAGGGAAGAGGCGAGGGTCATTGTGATTCCGTCCTATGACAAAGAATTTTCAAAGATGGTGCAGTATCGTTCAGGCATGTATTCGCCGCTGTATTTGGGAAGTCGGATAAGAGAATTTCTGAAATACAAAGCATGGAGTGTCGGGATCGTGGTTCTGGAGCTTAGTGCGGAAGGGACAAGCAGTAGGTGCTTTGTCTGCGGTGGGAAGATTAAGAAAAATGGAGCTATGTTTGAGTGTGAGAATGGGCATCAGGGTAGTCGTTTTTTGAATAGTGCGAGAAATCTTGGGGTGAAATGCCTGAAGGATTTTGAGAGGAAGAGGAAATAGGGCAGACAAAATCGGATAAACAGTTTTCGATAATTTAATTAGACATAAGTGTGAACATTCACTCTTATATAGATGCTGGGAAACTGGCAAGAGGCCGTGCGCCAATGACGCATGGTTTCCGGTTGAATATCGCCGGTCGGCTCCTTTGCGGTGTCGGCGAAGAATTGCCTGTTATGGGCAGAGAATATTCAAAGTAATAATAAAAGAAAAATGAAAAGAAATAAAAAAGATGTGGAAATACGAGGGGAGATATTATGTGGCAGATGATCATTGTGCTGCTGCTCCTGTTGGTCCTGTTCCTGTTTGTGATGGTGTTCGCTTTGGCGAAGATCAATTCCGGAGACAGGAAGAGAGAGGATGATGAGCAGGAGGCGTTTATTCGTGGTACTGAAGATACCGGAGATGACAGTGGAAGAGGAAAACGCTCTGACATGACCGGTGATGAGGAGAGAAAATGGAAAGCTGCACAGACAAATGAGGAAAGAGACAGGGCCCAGGAAGAACTGATGCGAAAGGCCGGTAAGAAAAAGAAGGTTATGGAACATTGGCAGGCGATCGCGCTTTGGCTGATGCTCTATGATGTTGTGGCTGTGAACGCGGCGTTTATGCTGGCTTTGTGGGTGCGGTTTGACTGCAGGTATTCTTTGATCCCGGATGTTTATCTGGGGGCATTTTTGAAGTTTGCGCCGTGGTATACGGTGTTTAGTATTGTGGTTTACTGGGCTTTGAGACTGTATAAGAGTATCTGGCGGTTTGCCAGTTTCAGTGAGCTGTTCCGGATCGGGGCGGCGAATGTTGTGACTGGGTTGTTTCAGATCATTGGGATTACCTTGTTTGTTAAAAGGATGCCGATTTCTTATTATTTGTTTGGAATCATGCTGCAGTTTGTGTTTACGGTTGCGGTTCGGTTTTCTTATCGGTTTATTTTGTTGGAACGTAATCGGAATAAACAGAGCGAAGAGGATACGGTGCTACATCGGGTGATGCTGATCGGAGCGGGAGCTGCAGGGC